>Ga0116164_10000967_pt1 | contig 22622 bp, 26 predicted proteins | sample AD_UKC109_MetaG_FD_89888 | JGI IMG/M metagenome (GOLD analysis project Ga0116164, IMG submission 89888) | Active sludge microbial communities of municipal wastewater-treating anaerobic digesters from Hong Kong - AD_UKC109_MetaG | ecosystem: Engineered > Bioreactor > Anaerobic > Digestate... | reverse complement strand
GGATTGCCATTCACATCCACCGAAGGATTCGTCCAACTGATTGTAACTTCGTACGCTCCGGCGGGATCGGCAGTTAAAGTGAAATTCGTGGGCGGACCGGGAGCTGCTCCCGAACTTCCGATTTCGTAGCCAAAAAGATAGCAGTTCGTTCCTTTGGCGATACCTCCTAAAATTTCGATTCCGGGTGCAATTTCATGGGAAAAGAACAATCCGCCGGCATGCGTTCCGGGAAAATCGTCAGTTACATTGTGAGTGAGTGTTGTTGCTGTTAATCCCGGTAAAGAATATTGGGTAACGATGCCAGCGCCGCCGGTATAGATGCCGGAGAAAATCCAAAGATAGTCATTTCCGGCAGAATCGGTTTGATGTGTCATGCCATTGGCTCCGTCGGTGAAAATCATCTGGTTCAAAACAATTCCATTTCGGTCGATCAGAACCAGTGCCTGATTTTGCCAGTTAGTGATCCAGAAGCCGTCTTCAGCGGGATCGTAAGCCAGCCCATCTACAGCCATAGGTACCGTGATATCATCGACAATAGTGTGATTGGAAAAATCCATCTGGAAAATCGTGTAAGCAGAACCGCTGCCGCTATAAAAATAAGTGCCGTCGGTAGTTAAATCTTCCAATCCAAATGGAATATTGGGAATGGAAAATGTCTCGATCAGATTGCCGGAAAGATCGAGTTTGGCAACTTGACTATTCAAGGAATTGGAAATATAAAAATACTCGCCGTCGGTTTCGGCACCACTGATACCGGCAAATCCGGTAACGGCAGTTAAATCGACCTGGAAATGTAAATCCCAGGTTTCACGGGATTGAGAATAGACAGAGATAAAAACAAAAAGTAACAGGAAGAAGGTGAATGTTTTTTTCATGTTTCCTCCTTTTTGACGTTGTTTGTCGTGGAAGTTATCGACGTACAACGTCGATGTACAATATAAAATTTCACACACCCTGCGGCTAAAGTTTATCAGCCCGCGGATGACCGTACTCCTAAGCTAACGTCTTATAAATCTTCAGAGGGGAATTATAAATATTCTTTCTTTTCGTCCTTTTTCAATTTCTCCACGATCTTCTTCACGTCCTCACTACGGTCTTTATCGGCAATCAATAAAGCATCGCCACTATCGACCACGACCAGATTTTCCACACCGATCAACGAAACAAATTTCGGAGAATTAACATAATTATTATTGCTGTCGATGATTTCGGAATTACATTTCAGCACGTTTCCGTTTTCATCTTTTTCGGAAACATCGTAAAGAGCCTTCCAGCTTCCCACGTCGCTCCAACCGTAATCCACGGGAATTACGACGCGTTTTTCCGCTTGTTCCATGATACCGATATCCACCGGCAGCTTGGGCATTTTGGCGTATTCCTCGCTGAAATCTGCCTGCAATCCAGCTTCATCCCACTTTTGATTAATTTCATCCAAAATGGAAATTACTTTGGGCAAATAATTCTGATAAGCCTGCAGAATTGTTTCGATCTTCCACATGAACATGCCGCTATTCCAGAAAAAATTTCCTGCTGCCAGAAAATGTTGAGCCGTCTCCAGATCGGGTTTTTCTTTGAATTGCTTCACGAAAAATTTCTGTTCATCGATCTTTTCTCCGGCTTCGATATAACCGTAACCGGTAGCCGGATAGTTCGGTTTGATACCGAAAGTAACCAGATTATCCAATTCCGCCGACTCCTTCCCTACTTTCAGAGAATCCAAAAAATCATCTTTTTTTGCAATTAAATGGTCGGCTGGCAAAACAATCATTTCTTCTTTCCGATCATATTTTCTGGCAAGATACGAAGCGCTGAGAGCGATACAGGGAGCGGTGTTCATACCGAATGGTTCGACGATAATATTTTCTTCCGGCAATTCCGGCAGGTGCTGTTTGGTCAGTTCCGCCTGAGAAGCCGCCGTCACGATGAAAATGTCTTCCATCTTTATTTGGGAAGTCAACCGATCCACAGTCATCTGGAGCATGGAACGGTCGGATAAAATGTTTAAAAATTGTTTAGGATTGGATTCCCTGCTGAGGGGCCAGAAACGTGTTCCCACGCCGCCTGCCATAATCAGAGCTATCATTTTTTCTCCCGGTTTTTACTTGGTTTGATCGATTAAATTTGCATCATCAGGAATTTTCTTTTGGAAAATATGCGGGGGTAATTCCTCATTGATTTTGGCATTTTTAAATTTATACACGACGAAATTATCATCATTATCCTGAATTAATAATTCCACCAACATGTAATTTTCCAGCGTTAAAGAAATTCGTTCCGCATCGGTTTGCATCAGCAGTTTCACGACATTTCCTTCCGAATATTCCAATTGTTTCTGAGAATTTTCCCAATACTCCGAAATCAGCTTTACGGGACGCAGCTCGATTCCCATATTATTGGAAATGATCGCCTGATTGGAAGCCGCATCATACAACGTCACCGTATCGTTTTGAACCAAAATAAACTGCCCTTTCGGCTCCGCATATTCCATCAGAAAATTGTCGAAATCGAAGTAAACCCTTCCTGCCGATTTCTGCATAACATCCATTTCTTTCCAGTAATTTTCCTGCTCAAAATCCGCTTCATAATATTTTACGGTGGCATATTTGATCAGAACAGAATCATAAATATCTGCCAATTTTGTCTCGGCAAGAAGTTGGAAAACGCAGGTTAACAACAACCCGATCAGCAGCTTAGTCCGGTAAGTACCCATAAATTTTTATATCCTCTTCCGTTGCCAAAACTTCTCTAGATTTGCTGCCGACGTGTGGTCCGATGATACCGGCTTGTTCCAGAAGATCGATTAATCTGCCGGCGCGGGCATAGCCGATTTTGAAATGACGTTGCAACATAGAAACCGAAGCCTGACCTGCAGTAACCACGCAAACAGCAGCTTCGGGGAAAAGTTCATCATCGTATTGGAAATCGCCCAGTTCGGTTTGTTCGTCCTCGATTATCTTGATCTCGTGCTCCGGTTTGGGTTGCATTTTCAAATAATCGATCAGATCATAAATTTCCTGAGGTTTGATGAAAGCGCCGTGAATTCGTTCCGTTTCGCCTTTTCCGGGTGGCAGAAAGAGACTATCTCCCATACCCAACAGTTTTTCGGCACCATTCGTATCGATAATTACCCGGGAATCGACTTTGGATGAAACCTGGAAGGCAATTCTGGATGGGAAATTGGCTTTGATCACACCGGTAATAACTTTGATGGAAGGACGCTGGGTCGCCAAAATCAAATGAATTCCGATCGCCCGCGCCATCTGAGCCAAACGGGTGATCGGACGTTCGATATCCCGACCGACGGTCATCATCAAATCCGCCAATTCATCGACGATAATAACCACGAATGGCAAAATGTGTTCATCGAATTCCGGGTCTTTTTCACGCAGTTTGAGAATCTTCTTATTGTATGATTTCAAATCCTTAACTTTATATTTTTGTAGGAGTTCATAACGACGATCCATTTCTGCCACAGCCCAATTCAACGCAGCCAGAGCATCTTCGTTATTCGTTACCACTTCCTGAATAAGATGCGGAATTCCCTGATATCCGGAAAGCTCGATGCGTTTCGGATCGATCATAATCAAGCGCAATTCTTCCGGTGTGGTATGGAAGAGCAGACTGCAAATAATGGAATTCACGCAGACACTTTTTCCCGAACCGGTAGCTCCGGCGATCAAAAGATGCGGCATTTTTGCCAAATCGGCAACCACCGGCTTGCCGGAAATATCCTTGCCCAAACCAAAACCAAGAATGCCGTCGTTTTTTTTCATTTCGTCGGAAAGCAAAACGTCTTTCAAATAGATCGTATCTCTGTTCACATTTGGCACTTCGATGCCCACCAGCCCTCTGCCCGGAATCGGCGCTTGAATGCGTATACTGATCGCTTTGATCGCCAATGCCAGATCGTCCGCCAGAGCATGGAACTTATTCACTTTTACACCCGGCGCCGGTTTGATCTCATACTGAGTAATGATCGGTCCGATATTGACGTTGATCACTTCGGCATCCACCCCGAATTCTGCCAGCTTGTCGATAAGTATCTGGCTGATATGTTTGATGTTAGCTTCTATTTCATCGCGTGCCTGACGACTGGGTTGAACGCTGGTAAGGAAATCTTCGATGCGCGGTTTTTCATATTTTCGGGTGGGATCGTCCGGAACTTCGCCTTTATCCTGAGTAAGTTTTCTTGGTTGAATTTTCGGCTTTGGCAGTTCCGGTTGGTCAGCGGATTCATCTTCGGGTGAAGCATGATCAGTAATTTTAGGCATCGCTGGTTCTTTGACCGGACGCTCTTTTTGGGGCTTCGGCTTCTTCACTTTTTCCGGTTTTATCTTTTTCTCTTTATGGGAAAATAGTCGTTTAAAAAATCTGATTGTATTGGATATAGCTCTGCCGATCCAACCAAAAAACGACTTCAAATTGGGCAGTTCAAAGATAAATATAATACTCACCAAAACGATGAAAGTGCTGATGATGAATGTTCCGGTTCGATGAAAGATTTTTAATAAAAATTGGAAAGCCAGCCACGGAAACATTCCGGCATAATTCACTGTTTGTGATTTGAGAATGAAAAGATCGATATTCAGGAAGAAAGCAAATACCAGGAAAAGCAGCATCTTTCCCACAAATTTGTTATCGCGGAAGAAAATCAGGAAAAAACCCAGAAAAGCAGTTCCTAAAAGAAGCGAAAGACTGAAGAATTTTCCAAAAGTGTAAACCATCCAATAGCCGAAAAATACTCCGAAAGGACCGATGGGATTACTCACGGGTGGAAATTGTAACTTGATAAATTTAAAAAACGATAATCCCGTTTCAGATAAGATTTTATAATCAAAGTAGAGCTGCGTAATATTCACGGAAATTGCTACCAGAAAAAGAATGGAAAGCAACATAATCAGAATTCCCCAGATCGGTCTCTGATAATTTTTTTCCGGCTTATTGGTTTCCTTCTTCATTTTCTCTCCGGGTTACACGCTGAAGCGGATGGAAAGGATGTCTCCATCCTGAACGATATAATTTTTCCCTTCTAAACGAAAGAGACCTTTTTCACGCAGTATTTTTTCGCTTCCCGTTTCTAGTAAATCGTTATAAGAAAAGCATTCCGCACGAATAAAACCCCGCGCCAGATCGGAATGGATTTTACCAGCAGCTTCTACCGCATTTTGTCCTTTTTCGATAGTCCAGGCTCGCACTTCATCTTTTCCTACTGTGAAGAAACTGATATAACCAAGCAGCTCGTAAGAAAGCTTGGTGAGCAGATTTCGCGCCGATTCGGTGATACCCATATCTTTCATGAATTCCCGAGCTTCATCTTCCGGCAGACGACTCAACTCCATCTCGAAATTACCGGCAAATTCTATAACTTTATATTTATCAGAAAGTTGAGCAATAACATCTTCGTTTTTACCATAATTTTCTTCATCAGAATTCAAAATTATAAGAAGGGGTTTCTGACTGATAAACTGGAATCCGCGCACGGCTTTTTCTTCGTTCGGATCGAGTTCCAAAGTACGCAAAGGCTGGTCGGAACCAAGATGAGCAATAATTTTTTCAATTGCTTTTTCTTCCAAAAGGAGCGCTGCATCCTTCATTCCTCTTTTTTTGCTCAATTCAATTTTCTCTTTCCTGTTTTCGGCAATGATCAAATCGGCAAAGATCAATTCCGAATCCAATGTCTCGATCTGTTCCAGAGCAGAAAGATCGGAACCCGCATCGATAAAATCATTGGAAAAGTTACGAAGCACCATGATGAGGGCATCCGTAGTTTTTGCCAAAGCCAAAATATTGGAAGGAATCGATTCATTTTTATTTTGCTCGGAAGAAAATCCGGCAAAATCGATATATTCAATCGAGGCGTAAATCGTCTTTTTGGGTTCGTAAAGTTCAGAGAGCTTTGTCACTCTTTCATCCATCACATCCACCATTCCCAGATTCGGTTCGGCTTTCTGCAATGAATAAGAAGATGTTTCCAATTCCTGACCGGTGAGGGCATTGAAAATAGTTGTCTTGCCGGAGTTAGCCAGTCCAATAATTCCAATTTTCATTTTATGTATTCTCCATATTATTATTTTTCAGTAAGTTAATTTCTGATCTGGTAAGTTCTCGCCAGGCTCCAGTCGGTAATTTTCCCAAACGTAAATCGCCAATTTGTAATCTTTTCAGTTCCATAACTTCCGATCCGATTTCTTTTATCATATAACGTATTTGTCTTTTTTTACCTTCAGAAATGGTGATTTTCAAAACTGTTTTAGACTGATTTCTGCTTTTGATAAATACTTTTGCCGGTTTCGTCAGATAATGATTAATCTCCACTCCGGAACGCAACCTGCCAATTTTTTCATTTGAAATGTATCCCTTCGCTTCGACTTTATACAGCTTGGGAAGTTTATTTTTGGGATGCATAATTGCATCGGCAAAATCGCCGTCACTCGTCAATAAAAGCAATCCTTCGCTCATTAAATCAAGCCGACCGACCGGAAATAAATGAATTCCGAAATCCGGGATAAGATCGAAAACTGTTTTTCTACCGAAACTATCATCTGCAGTTACCAAATAGCCTTTCGGTTTATTCAGCATCAGATAAATCATTTTATTTTTAGCGTATATCTGCTTATTCTCGAATTCGATTCTGTCATTATCTTCAGAAATCTCTGTTGCTAAATCCGTTATAATCCGGCCATTTACTTTTATTTTTCCGGCTAATATCAGTTCCTCCACTTTTCTGCGGGAACCCAGATTGCAACGAGCTAAATATTTATTTATTCTTACCATTCTTCTAAGGAATTTTTTAGTATTGTATCAAACAAATCCTGGATAATTTTTGTTTGAGCAGCTTCTTCGGTTTTATAAGTTATGTTTGAATCCGAAGCTGAATATGTTTCGGAAAGAAGCAAAGATGGGTTTTGCCAAATCACTTTATTTTTTACCAAATCAGTAAAAATGATATTGAAGAGAATTTTTACTTCATATTCATCCACACTGGAACCGGCATATTTAAGAACTTCATTCGAATAATCCAGAATTTCACCCTCCAAAATACAATCGGGAGATATTGTCACTATAGATAGTCTTGCGTCGCTGGAGAATTTATCGGATAGCGTGATGTAGATGTCCTCTTCAAGATCATACTCTGTTGTTTTGTTTTGAAATGAGTTTATAGAAATAGTTTTCAAATGCGGCAGACCACTCGAATAAATCGAATAGGAACATGCTGCAAGAGTAAGTAAAAACACCATTAATATTACATTTTTCATAACTTGAGCAATTAATTATGAGATATTCTGTCAAGAAATTACTCGTTGTACTTGACAGAAAATTTCCATAAAAATATAAAAGCGTAAAAATTAACAAGATAAGGAGTAGACATGACTAAAGAATATTTAACGCTCAAGCAAACAGCGAATTTTCTGAAAGTAACGGATTCAGTAGTGAAAGAAATGATTAAATCGAACGTTTTCAACGCAACCAAGAAAGGTAATACATTTCAGATCGACAAAAATGAAGTCGATGAATGGCTGGCTAATTTAAATGAAAGAGAAGTAGAACAGCTTGCTTTAAAACGGTCCGTATGTCGTTTTTCAGATTATTTCAAAGTGAAGAATGTAAATCTGGATTTCGAAGCCGATAATAAGTATGAAGCAATCGCTGAAATGTCCAAAAAAGCAAAGGATTTAAAAATCGTAAAAGATCATCGTTGGCTTTATCAGGTTGTAGTAGCCCGTGAGGAGCTCGTTTCTACAGCGATAGGAAAAGGCGTAGCCTTATTACATCCGCGTCATCTTCATCCTTCCAAAATTAAAAAGCCTTCCATCCTATTTGGGCGATCTAAAAATGAAATCGAATTCGACGCACCCGATAACAAACCTGTGAAGATATTCTTTCTTCTACTTTTACATGATGATGTTCAACATTTATTCTCAATTTCTTATATTTCCAAACTGTTAATGAATGAAGAAAATTTAACAAAATTATTAGAGGCAAAGACACCGGAAGAAGTCGAAGAGATTTTAATTAAAAACGTTTTAAATTGAAATTACGTTTCACGTGAAACACTAATCCGGTTTTTTCATTTCGGTTAACCAGGTTAGTGTTTCTTTATATTTATTCGAAGCATTCCACAAAATGAATCCTTTTGCCTTTACATCCTTTATTGCCCGAATTTGAGCTTCGAGGTAATCTTTCTTGTAATTGACTTTCCACGCGTTCGCCTGAATATATGGCACCACATTACAATTTTCAATTGTACTGTTCATGGTGTATTTTGTTCCCTGGTACATTAATAAATACGGTTCATTAGGTACATTTTTTCTGTAACCAAAATTATCGGCAAAATGCGATGAATAAATCATGGGATGTATATTGTTCAGATTTTCGGTTAATAATTCCATATCCTGCCCCGTACTTTTAATATCGGCATTTCTCTGCCAGGCAACAATGGCAAATACGTCGGCAGAAAGAGTTACATCATGTTTGTCACAGATTTTTTTAACGTTCTTCACGAATTCTTTGATGATCTGTTTTCTTTCTCTGTTTACATATAATGAATCTTTTCTAACTCTTTCTTCGTCTTCCTTTTGAAAATAAAATATCGCTTCATTGGCTGTGCCCTGGGTAGGAAATCTAACGTAATCCATTTGAATTTCATCCACACCAGACTTGGCAATTTCATTTATCAAATCAAATAAATAATTTTGCACTTGCGGATTGGAAGGATCCAGCCAGGCAGGTCCTCTTTTTTTACTTTCCATCCAGGCTGTGCTATCCGCATTTGTTGCTCTTAATGTCGAATCTCTTTTCGCATTATAGATATCATGAAACATGACCACCCGAGAAACGGCTCTCATATTTCGTTCGTGAAGCCTTTTCGTCACACTTTTAATGTCAATTATCGGTTTTTGATTTTCGCTTGTTAGAAATTGATTTTGAGCTGTTTTAAAGAACACTTCTCCATTCATATTTTTCAAATCAAAAACAACCGTATTTATTCCGGCTGCGGCGGCTTCAGCTAAAATCACATCGAATTCTTTGGAGGCAACTTTGTAGGCAGTCAGATAAATTCCCTGCACAAAATCCGGTTGTCGGAATTTCGACTCTGACTTATAAAATTCATTTTCAGTTTTATCGTCTTTCTGTCTGTTTGTATCGGTATAATTGTTTGTTTCTTCTTCCACAATTTTTGGAAAGGTTTTCTGCTGAATGATTTCGTTTTGTTCAGCAAATACTGATATTCCTACCAGCAACAGTAATATATATATTGTTATCTTCTTCATATATAAATAAATAAGGGTGACTAATGTCACCCTGATATTAATTTTTTCTTCATTTACTTTTTAAAACTTAACCGAATAAGTGATCTTTTTAGAGCAAATTCTGCCCGTCTGTAATCGACATCTTTAGAATTACTTTTCATTCTTTGCTCGGCTCTTTTTTTAGCTGCTTCCGCTCTGTTAAAATCTATTTCAGAATCTTGCTCCATAACATCACAAACCACTTTTACCCTGTCATTATCGACGGTGACAAATCCGTCATGGATAGCGTATTGCTCCATTTTATCGCCCTGATAACATTGCATGATTCCGGGGCGAATTTTCGTAATGAACGGAGTATGCCCTTCCGAAATTCCAAAGTCGCCTTCCACGCCGGGAATGATGACATGATCATACTGACCGGTAATTTTCTTCTTTATCGGTCTGATGATTTCCAATTCGATTTTCGCCATCTGCGCTATACCTGTTATTTATCCAAACTTTTTTGCAGTTTCTTTGCTTTCTGTTCTGCGGAATCGATATTTCCCACTAACAGAAATGCTTGTTCGGGCCAGCTATCACAATCACCGTTAATAATCGTTTTGAATCCTTCTATCGTATCTTTCAACGGCACATAAATTCCCGGTGTGTTGGTGAATTGTTCTGCCACGAAGAAAGGCTGAGAGAAGAATTTTTCCAGCTTACGAGCGCGATTTACCACCAGTTTATCCTCTTCGGAAAGTTCATCCATCCCCAGAATTGCGATAATATCCTGAAGGTCTTTATATTTCTGAATGATCCTCTGGGTTTCACGTGCCACAAAATAATGATCTTCACCAATGATTTTCGGATCAAGAATTCTACTGGTTGAACTCAATGGATCGACAGCAGGATAAATTCCCAGCTCGACGATTCGCCTGTCCAAAACCGTGGTAGCATCCAAATGAGAGAAAGTGGTAGCAGGTGCCGGGTCAGTTAAGTCGTCTGCCGGTACATAGATAGCCTGCACAGAGGTAATGGATCCATCTTTGGTGGAAGTGATCCTTTCCTGCAATTCACCCATTTCAGTAGCCAAAGTAGGTTGATATCCCACAGCCGACGGCATTCTGCCCAGCAGAGCGGAAACTTCCGAGCCAGCCTGGGTAAATCGGAAGATGTTGTCGATGAACAACAGCACATCTTTCTTGGAAACATCACGGAAATATTCGGCGACTGTTAAGCCTGTAAGTCCGACTCTTTGACGTGCTCCTGGCGGTTCGTTCATTTGTCCGAAAATCAAAGCGGTTTTTTCTAAAACGCCGGAAGCTTTCATTTCCAACCATAGATCGTTTCCTTCACGGGTTCTTTCTCCCACGCCGGAAAATACGGAATATCCACCATGTTCGATGGCGATATTACGGATCAATTCCTGGATCAAAACGGTCTTCCCCACGCCGGCTCCGCCGAACAAACCGATCTTCCCCCCCTTGGAATAAGGCTCGATCAGATCGACGACTTTGATTCCGGTTTCCAGGATTTCTTCTTCTGTTGAAAGATTTTCAAACGAGGGTGACTGACGATGGATGGGATATTTTTCTTTTGTTTCAAGCGGTCCCTGCTCGTCGATCGGTTCACCAACGACGTTCATGATTCTGCCCAGTACATGTTCTCCCACCGGCACGGTAATCTGTTTTCCCAGATCGTAAACTTTTTGATTTCGCACCAATCCGTCCGTAGAATCCATGGCAACCGTTCGCACCTTATTCTCGCCGAGGTGCATTTGCACTTCCAGAATAAGCTCGGAAAAACCTTCCCTTTCAATTTTTAAGGCATTGTAAATTGCAGGTAACTGACCTTCCGGAAATTCCACGTCCACTGCCGGTCCGATTACTTGTATCACTCTTCCTTCAACCATATATAACCTCTTATTTTTCTTACTATTACATTACTGCTGTATAGCCTCGGCACCAGAAGCAATCTCGATAATCTCGGTCGTTATTGCTGCCTGACGGGCTCTGTTATATTTCAATGTTAAACTATCTATTAATTCCGTAGCATTATCGGTGGCAGAATCCATTGCCGTCATGCGCGCTCCCTGTTCGGCAGCCGACGATTCCAGCATGATTCGCCAAATTTCCACATGAATAAACTTCCTGCCCAATTCTTCTATGATCGTGTCTTCGTCCGGTTCGTAAAGATAATCTAATTTACTGATTTCTTCGCTTTCTTCCGGGATGATGGGTAGCAACTGCTTTTCCACGATATTCTGTTGGATGGCAGATTTGAATTCATTGTAGATGACATCGATTTTAGCATAATGTTGCTCGATAAACAAATCGATGATCTGCTCCGCAACATTCTTGGAAACATCGAAATTCATTTCATTGAACAGATTCAAATACGGTTTCATCAGTTTATGGGAATGTTTTTTCAGATGATCGTAACCTTTTCTGCCCAAACAGATGACATCTACTTCCGGATTTTTTTTCAGATAATTCAGGGCAATTTTGATGATCTGCGTATTGAATGAACCGCACAATCCACGATCCGATGTAACCACTATCAAAGCTGCCTTCCCATGCGGATCGGCTTCTGCCAAAATGGGATGGAAATTCGTCTTGTTTTTATGTTTGATGGAACGCAACATTTCGTTGATGATGTCTGCATAAGGTCTGGCTTTGATTATCCTGTCCTGCGCTTTGCGCAAGTTGGCAGCAGCCACCATTTTCATAGCATTTGTAATCTGCTTGGTGCTTCTAATGCTTTCGATTCTGGTTTTAATCTCTTTAATGTTGGGCATCAATTCCTCACATAATTTCTTTTATCTTTAGAACTTAGCCAACACTGATTTGCAGATTTCATGCATCTTTTGCTTTTTCTCATCGTTCAATTTATCTTGGGTCAATTCCTTCATAAAATCTTTATATTGGGAATCGAGCGTGGAATATAATTCTTCTTCCACCCGTGCCACATTTTCTTTGGGAACGTTATCCAAATAGCCTTCGTTTGCCATGAAAATTATGAAAACCTGTTTTGCTACCTGCAACGGTTTATACTGTCCCTGTTTCAGGATTTCGATCAAGCGATTGCCGCGGCGTAATTGAGCCTGCGTAGCTTTATCCAGATCGGAACCGAATTTGGCGAAAGCTTCCAATTCTGTGTATTGAGCCAAATCCAAACGCAACTGACCGGTCACGCCTTTCATCGCCTTGATCTGAGCGCTTCCACCCACACGGGAAACCGAAAGTCCGGCGTTGATTGCCGGGCGGTTACCGGAATAAAATAGTCGGGAACTGAGGTAAATCTGCCCGTCCGTAATGGAAATAACGTTGGTGGGAATGTAGGCAGTAATATCATCCGCCTGCGTTTCGATGATCGGCAGAGCCGTAAGCGAACCTCCACCCAATTCATTACTGAGTTTGGAAGCACGTTCCAACAAACGTGAATGCAGATAGAACACATCGCCCGGATAGGCTTCACGTCCTGGTGGACGACGCAGCAGAAGTGATAATTCACGATATGCCACAGCTTGTTTGGAAAGATCATCATAAATGATTAAAGCGTGTTTACCGCGATCTCGGAAATATTCTCCGATCGTACAACCTGTGAACGGAGCCAGATATTGCAGGGAAGCGGATTCCGATGCCGAAGCCGAAACGACGATGGAGTATTCCATGGCATGATGTTCTACCAAAGTTTTCACGATTTTTGCCACAGAAGATTTCTTCTGACCGATTGCCACATAAATACAGATCACGTCGGTCTCCCGCTGATTGATGATCGTATCGATGGCGATGGCAGTTTTGCCGGTTTGACGGTCGCCGATGATCAATTCACGCTGTCCTCTTCCAATCGGGATCATGGAATCGATAGCTTTGATGCCGGTTTGCAACGGTTCTTTCACCGGTTGTCTTTGAATAATTCCCAAAGCTTTTCGTTCTACCGGCTGGTATTCTTCAGCTTCGATGTTACCTTTGCCGTCGATGGGTTGACCGAGGGCATTCACCACACGACCTAAAAGCGCTTCACCCACCGGCACCTGTAGAATTTTGCCGGTTCTTTTAGCAATATCGCCTTCTTTGATTCTTTCCGATTCGCCAAAAACGATACAGCCTACATTATCTTCTTCCAGGTTCAGAGCCATGCCTATGATGCCGCCGGGGAATTCAATCATTTCCTGCGACATGACATTATCCATGCCATAAATTCGGGCGATTCCGTCGCCTACCTGAACCACTTTTCCCGTTTCAGCAATATCAATTTCAAATTTAAAATTATTGATTCTGTCTTTTAAAATCGAACTTATTTCATCGGGATGTATTTTCATACTGACCTCTGTAATTTTTTTTCTCTGATCCTGGTCAAATTGACCAGATTATTTCGGATCGATCCGTCGATTAAATATGATTCCGTTTGTGCCACGAATCCGCCGATGATAGCCGGATCGTAGCTTATTTCCATCACAGGCTCCATTTTCAAAATCGCTTTCACCTTCGCCGTTATACTTTGAATTACATCTTCCGAAAGCCGATGAGCAACGGTGAGGTTTACGCGAATCTGATTTCGTTCAAAGAGGATTTCTTCATCCAATGTTTCCAGAATTTCTTCGATAAGCAGGAATCTGTGCTTCTTCACCAGAATTCTGAAAAGATTTTCCCAAAGCTGCTGTTTGGCAAGCTTTCTGGTTATTTCCACCGCAACTTGTAAACGTTCTTGGGTGGGATAGCTGAGGCTGTTGATGTCTTTCACATAATCGCTGTTTGTGGAAAAAACTTCCTTCAGTAGCCTGGCATCAGCCAAAATATCATCGTATTCCGAAGCATCGAGGTTCATCAGGATCGCTTTGATATACCTTTTGGCAACAAGCTGATTTCTCACTTATCCTCGCTTTCGGAGAGTATTTTCTTGATTAATTCCGTGTCGTTCTTTTCATCCAGTTTACTGGTAAGGAATTTGGCGGAAAGATTGGCAACCAGCGTGGTGATATCGCTTTCCACTTCGTGCATTGCTTCTTTCTTTTCGTGTTCCAGTTGCGATTCCGCATCCTGCAGGATTTTCTTTTCCAAAGTTTTGGCGCTGTTCAGGATGTTGGTAGCTTTCGCTTCGGCATCTTTCTGAGCTGCCTTTTTCATCACCCTGATCTCTTCGGCAGAACTTTTCAATTCATCCTGTTTCTGCAAAGCCAGTTTTTCGGCTTCTTCTTTCGAGGCTTTCGCCTGATCGAGGTCATCCGAAATGGCTTTCTGCCTTTTCGTTAAGAACTGTTTGAACGGTTTGTAAAGAAGCCTGTTCAGAATAATCAGTAACAGAATAAAATTCAGGATTACGATTACGGTAACATAATTAATACTGATCATAAAAATCTCCCTGATTTAATTCGGGATTATCACTTCTTCTCACCAAACTTAGATCTTTACAGCAAAGATAAGCAGAAGAGCAATAACGAGTGAATAAATACCTGTGGATTCGGAAACTGCCTGACCGACAAGCATTGTCCTGGTAATGATACTGGCACTTTCCGGGGAACGAGAGATACCTTCCACAGCTTTGGCAGCCGTAAAACCTTCTCCGAGAGCTGGTCCTAAAGCACCCATTCCCATACAAACACCTGCGCTAAGAAGCGAAGCTGCTTTGACGATTCCCTGAGCCATACTAAATTCCATAACTTCCTCCGTTATATTATTTTATAGCAAATATTAATAAGAAACAAACCACCAGCGAATAGATCGCTGTAGATTCCGAAACTGCTGCTCCCAGAAACATGGTTCGCATTATTTTTGATTTTTCATTGGGAAATTTCCCCATCATTTCCGTTGATTTCCCGGCAACGTAACCGATGCCGTTTCCCGGGCCTAACGTTCCTATTCCAATCGTTAATCCGGCAGCGATGAAAGCAACAGCTTTGAATAAAATCCTGCCCATACTCGCTTCTGTCGGTTGATTCGGCACGGAATACATCAGCAGAAAAGAAACAACCAGCGCAAAAATCGCCGAAGTCTGTGCCAACGCCTGACCGATGAGCATGTTTCCCATAATGGCGTTGCCTTGTTTGGGCATTCTTGCCACAGATTGGCAGGCTTGACCGCCGGTATAACCGGCTCCTAATGACGGTCCGATGGAACCGAGTCCCATTGCCAATCCGGCAGATAAATACGCCGCCGCTTTATACCAACCGCCCACGGTATCGAAGCTGACACCATAAATCAGCAGCATGGAGATAACCAAAGCGAAAATGCCGGCGGTCTGGGCAGCAGCCTGACCGATAAGCATGGTTCTGAATACCTGTTCGTTGGCTTTGGGTTGTTCCATCAGCCCGGTAACAGCTTTGGCAGAAATCACACCGGAACCGATACCTGTGGTAATAGATCCAACTCCCACACAGATTCCGGCTCCCAGATAGGCGGCAACTTTTATATATTCTGTAGCAAATATCATTTTTTTTTAATCTCCCACTTCCACACCGATATAAGTAAGAGCCAGCATCGTGAAAACAAAAGCCTGAATCGTTCCCACAAAAATACCAAAAAACAGGTTCAATCCCACGGGAACAACTACATAACTTACCAGAGAAGAAACCACCAGAATGATGATTGCTCCACCCAAAATATTTCCAAATAAGCGGAAAGAAATGGAAACTACTTTGGAAATCTCGCTGACGATATCGAGAGCACACATCGGATTTTTGATCGGATTTACATAATTTTGAAGATGTTTCCAGGCACCTTTAAATTTGATTGCCGAAAGATGAACGATAGACACTGCCAAAAAACCCAATCCCAAGGGAACGTTCAGGTTTCTGGTAGGTTCAAAAAATCCGGGGATCGGGATCATGCCGATCATATTGCAAATCCAAAGGAATAAAAATAAAGTCACGATGTACGGTGTATAATAAATCTTGTCTTTACCCAAAGTTTCGGAGACAAATTCTTCCAAAAAGGAATAAAGCATTTCAAAGGTAATTTGTGGTTTGGAAGGACGGTCAAGCAACGATCTGCGAATCAGGAATGCCACTCCGATCAAAACCAGATCGACGATCAAAAGCATTCGGAGTAAATTGAAAGTACCGACAGCCGTAGCTTCCCCAAACAGTTTTTTGAAAAAAAGATAGAACTTTTCACTACCATAAATAGTGGGGTCTTCCCCACGCAGCATATAATATTCGTCTATCTGGAATTCTTCGGCAATTTTTTCCTGAAGATCGTAAGTTACAGATACGTGTCTGAAAACAAATTTACCGGAATCGAAACCGAGCTCTAATTCTTTGGTAAATTTGCCGGATATCACCACCAAGGCGATTTCCACTAAAGCAAAAATCAAAAGCAATCGCTTGATCGGGACTTTCTTTTTAGTCATCCTGTCCTCTATAATACTTACTTTTTTTAATGTTTAAGATTATTTCATTTATATATATGACTGCTTGCCCTACCAGCAATCCCAGCCCGAATGTTATTACATTTGGGCGGATAAAGGTAAGAATCAGAATTGAGTACAAAAACAAAAAGAGATATCTTTGGTACGCCCCTTTTACAGCACTCAACTTGGATTTGGCGGAAAGTTGTTTGAGACTTTTATCGATGCTGTACGCCAGCCACAAAAAATTCACCAAACTGGCAATCACCCCCAAAATCCATCCTAAACACTCTTTAAAAAACAACGGCAAAGTCAAAATTGCAGGCGCTGATGTCAAGCTAATAATCGTTGTAATTTTTCTTACGTAGGCTCTGTTATTCATTGATTTTATAGATTAAATCACTTTTTGAAATACTTTCTTACCAAACGGTAAGCAGACACAACGCCGCTGATAACACCGATTACCACGCCCAGGATAATTAATTTTCCCTCTGCCTGAATTTTCTGATCGAGGTAAGCGAAACCCAACACAAAAATTAAGATCGGAACGATTACCGATAACCCGAGTTGGGTAATTAATCCGATATTTTTCAGGATTTCTTTCATGATGGGATTTTCTGGTTTCTCTATTAAATCCGGTTTAATCTTCCGCCTCTTTTTTATTAATGATTATTTTCTTCGGACCGGAAGGCTTTTCCCCCATCCGGCTGCTTCCATTAAAGATGGCGCCGGTATGAATTTTGATGACCTTGGCTGTAATGTCGCCGGTGAGGCTGGCTGTTTCTTCCATTTCCAGACCGTCGGTAACATGCACATCGCCCACCACTTTTCCGGAAATAAGACATTCGTCGGCATGGATATCAGCTTTGGCTACTCCGGAAATTCCGATCGTGACAAATCCGTTCGACTCGATTTTGCCTTCAATTTCGCCGTCCACCCGCACCCCACCATCTACGAAGAGATTTCCGGTTACTTTACTACCTTTTCCAATAATCGTGGAAAGTTCTACTTTTCGATTTCTGGCCATAATTTCCCCGCTATTTTTATTTCTCTGTAATTTTCAAAATCTTCTCCGGATCGAGATTCTTGCCGTTTTTCATGATTTCGAAGTGCAGATGTGGAGCAGAGCTGAACCCGGTATTTCCCACCAGACCGATGGTTTCGCCTTTCTTTACAGCAGTTTTGGAAGTCTGGATTGCGGTCGCCAAATGAGCATACAGAGTGGCGTATTCGTTCAAATGATCTATGATCATTACGTTTCCGAAGTATTTATCCCGATAAACAGAAAGCACTTCTCCGGCGGCAGCGGCAACCACTTCCGTACCTTCGGCAGCGGCAAAATCCAGAGCCGGATGCTCGGTACTGAAATGCTGACTGATAGCATATTCACCATGAACCGGTATCAGGTTGGGATAATTTTCACTGCCGGAAGAAATCTTACTTTCCTCAGGATTTTGTTCTTTCAAATAATTTTTGAGAATCTCCTTCATTTTGTCGTCGGGAGAGGTTTCATTTTCCGAATTTGGCTCGAATTGCTCGTTCAGGTATTGGATGTATTTGGTAGCGATATCCAGTTCGTGCTGTAATCGTCGCACTTCCTGCCGGTTTCTGCTGTTTTCCGTTGCCACGCCGATCAACACGATCAGAAGCACAAAAATTATTCCGATTAGAAAAAACCGCTTCATTTTAATAAATTTTATTTTTCTGCCTTCAGCAATTCCAGCAGTTTCAACAGTTCTTTACGAGAAGAGAAATAAAGCATCATTTTACCTTTACCGGGTTTACCGGAAAATCGTACTTTCAAGCCCAACGCTTCTCCTAATTCCCGCTCGAAATCGAGTAATTCCGGCACGGTTTTCGGTTCGGAACGCACCAGCGAGGTGCTGTCTTTTTCCTTTATCTTTTTGGCTTCCTGTTCGGTTTTGCGAACGGAAAAAATATTACCCACGATCATATTGGCGAAATTTTCACGTTCTTCTTCCGGCACCTGCAAAATGGCTCTGGCATGACCGGACGAGAGTTTTTCTTCCAAAATCATTTTTTGAATGCTGACCGGCAATTTTAAAAGCCGGATCAGATTGGTGATGGTGGCGCGATCTTTTCCCACGATGTCGGAAATCTGGGCGTGCGTAAGACCGAATTCATCGTTCAGTCTTTGATAAGCACGCGCTTCTTCGATGGGGCTGAGGTCTTCACGTTGCACGTTTTCGATGATGGCATATTGCAGTTGTTCTTTGGGAGAAACACTGCGAATGATCACGGGAATTTCATCGAAGCCAGCCAGCTTGGATGCTTCCAGACGCCTCTCACCCGCTACCAGTTCATAATTCGATTCATTCTTTTTGGTAACGATTATCGGTTGGATGATCCCGTTTTCTTTCAGTGAATTCGCCAGTTCCTGCAATTTTTCCTTATCGAAGATTTTACGCGGCTGATAGCGGTTGGGATGGATCATTTCGATTTTGACGGTAGTTATTCCCGTGGTGCGATCCACCGATTCGGGTCCGCTACCGATCAATGCTTCTAAACCTTTTCCTAATCTTGTCATCTTGCTATTACTTCCTTGGCAAATTCCAGGTAGCTGTGCGCTCCCGGTGATTTGATATCGTAATGGAAAATGGATTTTCCAAAACTGGGCGCTTCACTCAATTTCACGTTGCGATGAATGATCGTGTTGAAAACCTGTTGTTGAAAATATCTTCTCACTTCTTTGGCGACCTGTTGGGAAAGATTCAGTCTGCGGTCGTACATAGTAAGCAGAATTCCCATAATTCTCAGATCGGGATTGAGTCCGTTTTTGATGAGACGAATGGTGGTAAGCAATTGGCTCACACCTTCCAAAGCATAATATTCGCATTGGATGGGAATGATCACGTCGGTGCAGGCGGTGAGCGCATTCACGGTAAGCAATCCCAATGAAGGCGGACAGTCGATAATAATATATTCGTAATTTTCTTTTTCGGGTTCGAGCAGGTTTTTCAGTTTATATTCGCGGGAATATTCTTTCACCAACTCGATTTCGGCTCCACTCAGATCGACGTTCGAGGAAGCGATATCGAGATGCTGCAAAAAGGGGGAGACCGCGACCACATCTTTTAATTTTTTATTACCGATAAGTGCATCGTAGATGTTGGGACTGCTTTTCTCCAATCCTACACCGCTGGAGGAATTTCCCTGCGGATCGAAATCCACGAGCAAGACCTTTTTCTCGAAAATTGCCAGAGCCGAAGCCAGATTGATGGCAGAAGTGGTTTTGCCCACTCCGCCCTTTTGATTTACTATCGCTATGATTCTTCCCATCTTTTATTTCACCGTTTCATGATTTTTTTAATTTCCACGATTTTTCGTTCTCCGATCTCCGGACGATCGAGTGCGTGAATTTTTACCTTTTCAAAGAGTTTCACATCTTCCATCAACTTGCTTTTATATAACAGAATTCTACCGTCCTTCTTGAGAATTTTCAGCATTTTCTGTTTATATTCCGGCAAGATTTTTACCGACCGGCACACGATCACATCGAAAAAGCCATCCCACTTATAATCCAAATCTTCCAGCCGTGAAACAATCGTGAAACAACTCTGTACGTCAAGCATTTTGATGATATTTTTTATGGCGTTTATTTTTTTGTGCGTGGAATCCAGCAGATACACTTCCGAATCGGGGAAAAGCAGTTTCAACGGCAATCCGGGTAATCCACCGCCAGTTCCGAAATCCAGGATTTTTTTGTGGGAAAAATCGCAAATCAACGACGCCAGAACCGAATCCAAAAAGTGCAGAGTCCAATAATCATCTTGGGGAGTTTGGCGGGAGATCAGATTGATATTTTGATTCGTTTCCCAAATCAGTTCCAATAATCGGTCAAATTGCGTCAGCAGCATTTCCTTTCTCTCGGGAAACTGCTGCTCCAAAAACGCTTCGAGATATTTTCGTTTCATACGGATGTGAATCCGCATCAGGCGGAATGGCTTGTCAAGAAGAAGATTCGTTCCTGCGTTCTCCGCCCGGAAATTTAGGTTCCATTCCTGCCGGGATTACCACAAAAATTCCGCAGGATGTTCAAGCTCGATTGTCTAAAACAGTGAGTTCGGAAAGAAATGATTAATCCGAAACGGGGAGGAAAAGTAGATCCACCGCTTTCCCTTCTTCAAAAAAAAAGCAAGGATGGAAATTATGAAAAAACTATTTTTCCTTTTGCCGTTGCTGCTTCTGCTCGCTTCCGGTTGTAGTGTGATAAAACTGGAAAGCTGCCGGAAAGTGGAAAATTTAGCCATCGACGGTAAAGACGACGAATGGACAGATGCCAAATATTACATTGCCGACGAAAATATCGTGGTCGGCGCCATGAATGACGAGGAATATCTTTATCTTTGTTTTTATCCCACCACTTCGGAATTGAGCCGCCGGATTTTGAGCAGCGGTTGTACCGTTTGGTTCGATGCCAAAGGCGGTCATAAAAAAGCATTGGGGCTTCATTTTCCTTTGGGAATGCAACCCGATCTGAAAAAAGGTTTCACAGATTTCGAGAAGCCGGAAAAGGGAAATTTCTCTGAAAATGATCAACCTTCCGATCATCCTAAAATGATGGGGCAGATGATCCATGCCATCCCGCAGGAAGTGGAAATAATCCGTCCCTCCGTTCCCCATAAAAAAGTAAAACTCGACGAGCTGAACGGTTTGGAAATCGCCATCGAATCGTGTAGAGATATTTTCGCCTGTGAATATAAAATTCCTCTGAAAAACGATGACACTTTTGCCATCGGAGCCGAACCGGGAAAAGAAATCTCGATCTGTTTTGAAACGCCGGAAACAGAAAGCGGTATACCTTCCCCGATGGGAAGACCCGGCGGTGGAGGCAGAGGTAGTGAAATACCCGGCGGCAGGGATGGCGGACCCGAAAATGACGCCCCCGGAGATATGACGCAAGGTGGGGGCGATCAGCCAGATTCGGGCAGCAGTACGAGCAAGCGTTTGAAAATGTGGGTAAAGGTACAATTGCTCTAACCGGCAATTTTGAGAAATAAATCATTAGACATAAAATCCGCCTGAACTTGTTTTGCCACAATGAAAAAGCAGATAGGAAATATGAGTTATAAGCGAATCCGAGATTATGCGATCATCATCTCATTGCTTCTGCATCTGTGTATTTTGATGCTGTTGCAGGTAAAAAAGTTCGATCTTTTTCCTGACGCATCCGTAGCCAAAACAACTCCTGCCGAAAAGGAAGACAGACTGGTTTTTGAATTGGTGGAAACACCCGCTGTTCCCGAAGCACAACCGGATGCTAAAAGCAATTATGTTTCCGATAAAAATACCAGAGCTGCCGATCTGGCGCTGAACGATCTGCCGGAAGGCACAAATCCTTATCAAAAAGGCGATACACCCATTCCGGAAATGGGCGAATCCGCTCCGGAAAGCCAGAAAGAAGTTTTACCCAAACAGGATGAACCGGCTGTTATTATGGGCGAACTGCAAAAAAAGAGCAAATCGTTTTGGGAAACCTTCGAAGCCAAAAAGGAGTTGCAGAAAGTTCAGGAAGCCGATTATGAAAATCTACTGACTCAGGTGAAAAACCATGGCGGTATGAGCCTGAACACCTATCAATGGGAATTTGCGCCCTACCTGCTGGAAATGAAAAGAAAGGTGCAGGCACATAACAATCCGCCGTTTGCTTTCACGCATCTCGGAGCCATCGATGGCGATATTTTATTGCGCTTCAAAGTGCTGCAGGATGGTTCCGTGCAGGATTTGGAAATTTTGAACAGCACCGCACATTATTCGCTGGAAGCCACCAGCACGCGTGCTATTCAGTTTTCCGCACCGTTCCAGCCTTTGCCCCAAAACTTCCCCAAAGATTATCTGGAAGTAACGGCTTTGTTTTCTTACATCATCAGAAAATAAAATGAAGAAATGGAATGAATGATCGGCAATTTTAGCATTCATCCGGCATGAAAATAAAAGGAGAAATATGTTCACTCAAATTTGGTTATTCCTGGTAAAAGGCGGCGTTTTGATGATCCCGCTGCTGATTTGCAGCATTTTGTCGCT
>Ga0116164_10000962_pt1 | contig 22660 bp, 16 predicted proteins | sample AD_UKC109_MetaG_FD_89888 | JGI IMG/M metagenome (GOLD analysis project Ga0116164, IMG submission 89888) | Active sludge microbial communities of municipal wastewater-treating anaerobic digesters from Hong Kong - AD_UKC109_MetaG | ecosystem: Engineered > Bioreactor > Anaerobic > Digestate... | reverse complement strand
CTCTACTTCGAAAATGATCTGCGTTTTTTAAAACAGTTTGAGGGAGCAATATAGTTGTGTCCGGGAATTTACCTTTCGCGCAACGGGTTATAGGGTACTGACATGTGCGTTTGAACAATTTTCCATTTCCCGTTTTTCTTCATTAAAACTCCCGTATAGCGCAGATGCGGAAATTCATATGGTTTCCCATCAAGGATGAAATTGTAGTTCATTGTTTGAGAAAACCATGCTGTTCTGCCGTCTTCACTTATCTGGACAAGCTGATTGGCAGGCGTAATAAAAACTTCAGTGAAGTTATCAAACTGAAACTGAATAGCTTTGCGAATTTCACTGAACCCTACAAGCCGTTCCCCACTTTCAGTGCCAATGCTGACAATCGTTTCGTCATCACACCAGATTTCTTCAATCAGATTCATATCCTGATTTTCATTGGCATAGCGGTATTTATCCAATACCTTTTTTACTTCGGTAATCTCATTATCGATATCAACTTTTTCCTCTTTGGGACCTGCACAATTGCTGAGCATAAACACAACAATTAACCCTGCTAACAATGTAATTCTTTTCATTGGATACCTCTCTTTCTTTAAAATATTGATTTTATATTTTTGATTTTTCTTAAATAATTCTTCAACAAGGCAAAGGTAATAAAGTAAATTTTACCCCGAATGCAAAACAAAATATCTGAATCAAATAAAATCAGTATTTGGGAGTGAAGTATTTTTTCATGATCGAAAGAATTTCTTCATGAATTAAAGCATTTGAAGCGAGAATCTCTCTTCCGAAGATAAAATCTGATCCTCCATTAAAATCTGACACTTTCCCGCCTGCTGCTTTCACAATAAATGCTCCGGCAGCAACATCCCAACTGCTGAGTCCATATTCGTAAAAACCCTCAAATCTGCCACATGCCACATACGCCAGATCAGCAGCTGCAGACCCTAACCGTCTGATTCCGTGTGAGTATTTCATCATGTGTCTGAATATCTCAAGGTAAGGATCAAGCTTCGAATAATCATAGTAAGGAAATCCAGTAGCCATAAGGCTGTCATTAAGTTTTTCCGATTTGCTGACGCTGATGGGTTGACCGTTCATAAAAGCCGCGCTCCCTTTCCAGGCAAAAAAACATTCATCTCTGACCGCTTCGTGAACTACGCCAAGAACAATTTCGTTTTTGTCGAGCAAAGCAATGCTTATCGAATAAAGAGGAATCCCGTGAATGTAATTGGTTGTCCCGTCAAGCGGATCAATAATCCAATTGTACCGCTGACCCTTTCTCGTATTTTCGGTTTCTTCGGCAATAAAACCCGCTTCAGGCAGCAATAGCTCAAGTGCTTGCATAATCTGATGTTCGGCATTTTTATCCACATAAGTTACAAAATTGTGCAACCCTTTTACTTCGATAATATCCTGTTTCATTTCAGTGATTTCTTTGTTCAGATATGAAGTCAGATTTTGAGTGAGCCGGGTAACTTCGTTTGTAAGATTTTCCAGGTTTAATGGATGATGCATAAAATTTTATTTTTCTGTTAAAAAACAAATATCTAAAAAATAACGCAAAACGCTTTGAAGTGCTGTTCAAAAAGAGATTATTTATTTAACCTGCCAACCATCTGTTTGCCTGTACTTTCGGCGAATTGTTGCAGAATGATGCCCCCTACAATCAGGATTAAACCGGCAATGGTTGTCAGAAAAATCTCTTCACCAACTATAAACCGGATAATGATGAGCGAAAGAAAAGGCGAAAGATAGACCAGATTGGATACTTTTGCCGTTGTAGCCGAAAGTTTCAGGGCTTTAAGCCAAAGGATATAAGTGATACCCATTTCGACAAGCCCGGCATAAACAGCTCCGGTAAGTCCCTCGAAACCAGGAATTTTTAATCCCGTGGTAAAAATCACATAAATCAGAATAAAAAGTGAACCGAAACAAAAATTCAAAAAAAGTTTAACGACCTCATCTTTTTTGTCTTTCACATTGAAAATCCAGAACAAAGCCCAAAATACGGCACTGGCAAGTGCAAGTAATACCCCGTGTGTATTGGTGAAACGCATGTCATGTAATTGACCGCGTGTACCAATAATAATCGTTCCGGCAAAGCTGATAATAATTGCCAGGATACTCAGCCAGCCAATATTTTGTTTTAGCAAGGGTATAGAAAGTAAAACAAGCACTACCGGCCAGATGTAATTGAGCGTTCCTGCTTCCTGTGCCAGCAAAAGCTCATAAGCTTTGAGCAATACAAGATAATAGAGAAAAGGATTCAATGCCCCCAGCATTGCTGACATCAAATAGTCCTTTGCTTTAAGCTGTTTGAGTAAAACTATTTTCCCGGTAAAGACCATCAGAATTAAAAAGAAAATGACTGAAGTAAATGCAGCAAATAAAAGCAGGTCAGCAAAAGAAATGTAACGGAGGGTAATTTTGAATGCCGACCCGATTGTTGACCATAACAATGTAGCCAGAAGTGCATAAATGTATGCTTTTCGCTGTAGATTCATGTGGACAAAAATAGATAAATGAAAGCAGGTGCCGAAGAAATATTACAAAGCAAGTTTAACCCCTGGTAATGTCTTTAGGACTGAATAAAGGTTTTTCATGATTGTTTCATCCTTTAAAGTAATTTCTATGGTGAAACTGATGTATTTCCCTCCGGTGCTGAGACGAGAACGCCACTCAGCATTCGGAATTCCAAGCCTGGAAAATATCAGCCGTAAATGTGCCTGCATCTGCTCCTCAGAATAATAATTTTCCATGATAACTTTTAAATCAAAAGTCAGTGGATATTCTGGTTTTGAATGTCCATTACTACCGGAAAGATTATACAAATGATTATTTTTCAAAAGGATTATGATTTAAAAATTCTATCTAACTGAATAACAACTATTCCTGTGTAAAAGTTTCGACATGTGCCCCGATACTTTTTAAATCGTCGAAAAAAGCAGGATAAGATTTTGAAACACATTCAGCATCCTGAATAATCACCGGTGATTGTGCAACCAAACCTGCAATGGCGCAGGCCATAGCTATACGATGGTCGTGATGGGAGGAAGTTTCTCCCCCGATTATTTTGCCCGGATAGACCACAATTTTGTCGTCACCGGCAACCATTCGGATTCCCAGCTTCCCCAGTTCCTGCTGAATTGCCGCATTTCTGTCACTCTCCTTGTATCGCAAACGGTCAGTCCCGGTAATGGTGCAGGGGCCTTCTGCGCAAGTAGCCAGTACAGCAAGTGGCAGCATAAGATCCGGACTGTCAGAACAATCGAAGGTAAATGCCGGAATATTATTTTTTGACAGGTAAAACTGTTTATCCGTCTGTGAAAACGTCAGTCCAGCGGATAAAAGGAAATCTTTCAGATTGGCATCAGCCTGAGTAGATCCAGGATCAAGACCAGTGATGATTAAACTCCCGCTTACTAATGCAGCAACAGCTAAAAAGGCTGCTCCGCTCCAGTCTCCTTCAATGCTGATTTGCGATGGTTGATAGATTTGTTTCCCGGGAATAAAAAACTGATGATTAGCTATTTTTTCAATCTTCACTCCAAAATTTTTCAGAACTTCGGTTGTCAGATTTATGTAAGGTGCACTTTTAATGTTTTTCACCGTCAGGATGGAATTCTCATCAAGCAAAGGCAAAACCATCATCAACCCGCTGATGAACTGTGAGCTGAGGGCTCCATCCACGATCACATTACCGGCTTTTATTGGCCCTCTGATTTTGAAAGGAAGATAACCATTTTCAGAACTACAATCAACGTCGAGGTGATTCAGCGGAATGATAATGTCACCAAGCTGACGATTCAAAAGAGTGCCTCTTCCGGTAACGGTAACTTCAGAGGTAAAAAGCGCAGCAAGAGCAATCATCAATCGCGCACAAAGGCCCGATTCTCCACAATTGATGGTAGTTTGACGCAGGTATGATTTTCCTGTTATTTCAACCCGGTCAGGAAAAGAAATCACCGTAGCTCCTGACTTGCGTGCAATATCAAACATCACCTCAGCATCATTGCCATGTGAAGGATGAAACAGGGTGGTTTTACCGAAAGCCAGCATGGCAGCTGCTACAGCTCTAATGGTATGGCTTTTTGATGCAGGTGCAGGCAATGAACCTGATACAACAGATGGATAGACTTTTACCTTCATAAAGCACTTTTTTCAGATGATTGTAGACTGATCCAAAAATCTGTTCATTTCTTCCAGTGAAAATTGTTCAATGATTGTCCTCCCAATTCCCGACAATAAAACAAAGTGAATCTTTTGTTCCTGTCGCTTTTTATCTTTAATTATTGCTTCCTTGATTTTCGAATGATCAGTTTTTAACGAAACAGGCAAACCAAGCTGCAACAATAGGGATTTTACGCGAAGGAATGTATCATTCTTCAGGAATCCCTTCCTGATCGAAATTTCCATCGCAAGCATCATTCCTATACTTATTGCTTTGCCATGACTTAAACCGGTAACCGATTCGATGGCATGGCCAAAAGTGTGTCCAAAGTTCAGCTTGCGGCGCTCGCCCAAATCATGCTCATCAGCCATAACCACAGTTGTTTTGATATTGATGGATTTCATGGTTAATGCAGAGATAATATCCGGTTGAAGTGTGCAAATATCCGAAACATGTTGTTCTATTAAAGAAAACAATGAATCATCGGCAATAAGGGCGTGTTTAACAATTTCAGCGAAACCGTTTGCTGTTTCATCTTTGGGTAAACTGGTCAGAAATACAGGGTCGCAAAGTATAAAAACCGGTTGATTGAAGGTGCCGATAATGTTTTTATGTCCTTCGAAATTCACACCATTTTTTCCTCCTATGGCAGCATCACACTGAGCCAGAAGTGTTGTGGGTATAAAACCAAATCTTAATCCCCTCAGGAATGTCCCTGCCACAAATCCGGTGATGTCGCAGACAACCCCGCCGCCAATACCCACAATAAACCATGACCGGTCAACATGATAGTGAAGAAGTTGCCTGTAGATTTCGACAACCGTTTCAACATTTTTGCTTTTTTCCCCGCTTTTGATTTCGATAACAGGGTATCCTTCCCAGTTTTTACCCCAGATTCGGTTTACATTATCATCGGTGATAATAATCGGACGACCTGACACAAAGCGCGTGAAAAATCTGAATTTTTCGTCAATAAGCACCAGTGTATCTGTTTTGTCAAAATTTAACCTGATGGTTTTTGCAAGTTTCATCCCGGGTATTTTTCCTCAAAAATAAACTTTGCAGGGAAACAAACTGTCAACACTTCTGTCAAATGCCAAATCGGGAAACAGGCTGAAGGACACGTTTATTCTATTTTAGTAACTTTCCCGGTAATTTGAAGCACAGTAGGAATTTCGGACGCATTGGTCTGTATGGTGATGGATTTCCGGAAAGGGCATTTACCGGTTCCGTCGAAAGTAGCCGAAATATTTGCTTTCAAAATGGGCTTTTGGGGTTTTTCTACTGACCCTAATTATATTATCTTAAGTTTAAATCACCGTTTCATGTCTGGTTTATTTCATTTAACTAACAATGCCACTTTTTACAAAAGACCCTAAACGTTGATGAATAAGAAGATAGAAAAAAAAAGCCCCGAACATTTCGGAGCTTTCTTTGATGTCGGCGGTCTGGACGGGACTCGAACCCGCGACCTCCTGCGTGACAGGCAGGCATTCTAACCAGCTGAACTACCAGACCAAAAATAACTTTCTAAAAACCGGCTGCAAAATTACACCAACTTTTTAAATGACCAACTTTTTTTTGCAATACAAAAATTATTTCCTGAAAATTAGATCAATTCATTCTTCTTGTCAGGTAGAGGTAATCAAGATAATAAAGCAATTTTACAGAAAAACTGTTGTCGGCCGGTGAATCAATAGTGTTTTTAAAATTACGAAAGTAATTATCCACAGTAACTCCATCATTTCGGGTAAGCACAGCGTTTTTCCATGCAATTGCCAGTTCACTTCCCGGAGCAAATTCCCATCGGACAATCATGTCAATATTAAAAGTATTAAAGTTAAAGTCGTTGTTTTCTGAATAATCAGAGCTGCCGGGCAGACCGTCCTGTTCCAGCAAAAAGTATTGCCTGTATTTTGTTTTAAGCCAATAATGCCGGAGCCTGAAGTCGAGCGCCATTTTACCTGTAAAAATGTAAGTAGTTTGAAATATACTTTCAATATTGGTCAGGTCCCGTCTTCCAAAAATTATTTCAGGTTTTTCGCCTACAAAATTTTTCGCAACAAAGCCATAATCGTTTTTCTTGTCATTCCAGTAACCTGACAACCTGAATGTTAGCTTGTCGTTGACCCTTATCCTGGGTTCCAGTTGAAGTGATATCGAAGTGTAGTCGTACTGCTTTGAGTGAAGATAGCTAGTTCTGACATCCACAATAAAAGGTTTGCGGTAGTCCGGTGACAAGAATCCGCCAATTTTCCAAAAAGGAGGAAGCATAAACGGCTGTCCGGGTGTTCTTGCTTCAAAATAGTCATAAGTCTTTACCGGAGACAATTCAAAGTTTAGACTCAAACTCAGATAATTTCTGAAAGTAGCCCATGATTGCCCTTCAATCTCAAAGGCAGTGAACTTACGTGGATTATAGAGCAGGTCGTAGCTGGCAGAGAGTTCGTTGTTGAGTTGCATAAATTTCCAGAAGGGATTGTAAAAATTATAGCTTAGTTCAATGCTGTTCGATAGGTAATTGTTCGATTGCAAATAGCCCAAATCATTGGGATCGTATGTGTCGCTTTCGACATTTTGCGATAACTCGGCCCTGAACTTCCCGCTGGTTTTTGACAATTGTGCAGTGTACAAAAAACCTGTTTCAGTGATGTTGTCGGGTAAATATTTCTGACTCAGGTTAAACCGACCGTAAATAGAATAGGAGGACGCTTTGTTGTTCAGTTGAAACTGCGTACCGGAAACATTCGCCGTGTAGTATTGCCGCCCTTTGTAAACATTGGTATTGTAAAAGCTCAGGTAAGAGTTGTTTTTCAGATTTTGATCGAGTACCAGCATGTTGTAATTTGAGAAAGGTTGTGTTTCTATTTCGCGGGTATTCCCTGCCGAATCCGAAACAATGGCACGGGTAATGGCTGAAATAGCATTAAAGACACCGATGCCAAGTCCGCCACTAGTCCTTCCTGACAGTTTTGTTGCATTAATTAATTTAGTCCGCGCTGGATTTTCTTTGATAAATTCTCCGGGGTTCAGACTGTCGGCAACGGCGTCATAACCATCAGGGGTACTCCCGACACGGCGTGAGTAAAAAATATCTCCTTTTTCGAACAACTCGGTACCTTCAGTAAAAAATGTTCTTTTTTCGTCATAATAAATTTCGAATGGCGTAAGATTGAAAACCTGGTCATCCGACTGCACCTGTCCGAAATCGGGAATAAGGGTCATGTCGAGGGTAAAACTCCCGGTTATTCCATACTTCAAATCCATTCCGTAGTTAAAATTGTAACCCCAGTCGGATTCATTTGCATTTTTTTCAAGGTACCCTGACACATAAGGTGTCAATGAAAGGCGGAGCGGAGGTTTTATGTCAGACAAACCGGTGAGTAGTCCTGCTTGTTTAGTCCGTCCTTCAATGTGTTTATCCACAAAATTCCAGGAATGGATTTCTCTGTAACGTCGAATACTACGCCAGATGTTAAGCCCCCATTTGCCTGAAGATTCTTTTGGAAAACGTAATGCAGAGTATGGGATCATCAGTTCGGCCGACCAGCCATTTTCAAGAATGGCTACACTGCTGCGCCATACCGAATTCCAACTGTAATCCTGATCGTCATCCGAAATTTTATAATCAACCTGAACACCAGATGCGAGAACACCAAAAGTCAACGCATTGAGCCCGTCGTTGAAAGGATTAATCTCGACAAAAAGATAATCCGCATTCAGGTCTTCCGAATCCCTGAAACCAAGTTCGGTAAGAATACTGTCAGGAGCACTGTCATACATCATGGCACCGATGTAAATGGCAAAGTCGTTAAAAAGAAAACGGACTTCCGTATTTAGTCCGGGCTGACCACCATTAACAGGTTCATACTGAACAAATCCGGTTGCAGGTTCAACTGATTTCCATACCTGCTCATCAAGCACACCATCAATTATCGGATGTTTTTCGGTATTTAAGGCATGGATTTGTTTTTTAACATTTTGACCATAGCTTTGGCCGCAGAGTAGGAGAAGAATGACAGAAAGAAAAGGGGATAAAAAATTCAATTTCACAAGTGATTCGGTAGTTCAGTCAGTTGAAGATAAATAGAAAAATTTTTGTCATCAAAGCAGCAAAAATAAACAACTTCGGGTAAAGCGGCCTGCCGAAGAAAATCTGTGACGGTTTTGATGGCAATGCCTGCAGCTTCTCTTTTGGGAAACCCATAAATTCCGGTGCTGATGTTTGGGAATGCTATACTTTTGCACTGATGCTGACTTCCGATTTCGAGGCTTTGCAGGTAACAGGATGCAAGGAGCTGAGCTTCGTTATAGTTCCCTCCCCTCCACACAGGGCCAACAGTATGAATCACAAATTTTGCAGGTAAATTATAGCCTGCTGTGATCTTTGCCTGTCCGGTTTCACACCCGTTAAGCTTACGGCACTCTTCAAGCAACCGGGGACCTGCAGCACGATGAATTGCACCATCCACCCCGCCGCCACCCAAAAGTGTTCTGTTGGCTGCATTTACAACAGCATCGGTTTTGAGGCGGGTAATATCTCCTCTGATAACTTCAATTCTTTTTAGTTTATCCATGAAATACTTAGACAATAAACTCCCAGATAATAAAAATGATGCTGAATAAGGTAAGAAAAACAAGCCCCAGCCATGAATAAATACGCAACCACATTTTTGGACGAGCATTCTCAGGAACATGGTTGTGTGTTATTACCTTGAAATTGATAAAAGCCAGGACAGGAGCTGTAACAAAAGAAATTGTGGTAGCCAGATCAACCATAAAGCGCATTGTTCCGGAAAGGTAACCAAGCAACAACACCGTCCCTGCAACTATAACTATAATCCATACCCAGTAAAGTCTGCGGTAATATTTGCTGATGAGCAGTGTTTTGGGAAACAGCAGTTCGGTAGATTTTCGGAGCACACGCGGATAAGCGTCAAGACAGGTAATTACTGTACTAAACATAGTGGTAAGGGCAGCAATAGCAATCAGCGAATAAGCCCACGGTCCAATGCTGGCAGTGTACATCGCAATAAGCTGACTGGCAAATACCGTTCCATCAGCCGAAAGTTTTTCACCCGAGCCGAACATTACCAATGCTCCAAGGGTTAGAAAACAAATTCCAAGAAATGCAGCACCTATGTAGCCAATATTGAAATCAATAAGCGTATGGCGCAGGCTTGGTCGTTTCCCAAGTTGATCTTCTTTGGCCACCGACCATAGCGAATGCCATACCGAAACATCAATGGGAGCAGGCATCCAGCCAACAAAAGCAATAAGAAACAAAATATCCACATGATTTTGCCAGTTGAATTGTCCAGAAACGGCATTTTGATCGAAAAACCCAAGATTTAAAGCAAAAACCACAGCAATTATCGTTGATATAGCCAAAGTAACAATGACCACTTTAATGATTTTGTCGAGGGCAGAATAATGACCAAGTCCAAGGATAATCATTGAAATAATGAGGAGAAACGCAGAGATTTCAACAGGTGAAATATGCAGGTTAAAAATACTGCCAAATAACCCGGCAGTTACAATGGTTACTGCAGCCTGTATGGCAAACATACTCCCGATGGTAAAAATCAAATAAAGAATCAATGCCCAGTTGCCGATTTTCTTATAACCTTCGATAAGTGAATGCCCCGTAGCACAAGCATAGCGGGGACCATATTCCATAAAAGGATATTTCAGCACATTCGCCAGAATAAGTACCCAAACGAGTTCAAATCCATAATTTGCACCGGCACGTGTGGATTGTACCAAATGTGAAACCCCTACGGCTGCTCCTGCAAACATAAGCCCGGGGCCTAATATCTTCCAGGCAGCAATTATCTTTTTCAGGCTTATCATTTTGTTGTTGCATTTTAAATTTTCTGAAAACAAAATTAGTTTTTTTACTCAATGACATTGAAGGGTTTTACATTTTATTACAAAGCAGGAATAAAAGGGTGCAACAGGCTGTCTAAAAAACAAATTTTGAAAATACCTGTTATTTTTCTTTGTTTAACACTTGAAGAACATTGTTTTATGTTGAAGAAAATTTTTGCACTGCTTTCTGTTAGTTTAATTACATTTTCGGCTTTTGCACAGCGACCAGGAGTTGGTACATCCGGCTCTGCTTTACCCGCTGAAGGAATCATCAATGGACAAATCATTGATTCTTATTCCGGCAAACCCATGGAATATGCCAATGTAGTATTGTTCAGTCAGAGAGATTCAAGCATGGTAACCGGTACTGTAACACTTACTGATGGTTCATTTTCACTGACCCGGGTTCCGTACGGACGTTTTTATATGATTGCCAATTTTATTGGATTCAACAAATTGACGATCCACGACATCCGAATCACACCAACCAACAAAACCCTTGATCTCGGACAAATCAGACTTGATCCTGCTTCCGAAAGTCTTGAAGCAGTGGAAGTCACCGCTGAGCGCGAGCATATAGAATTTCAGATTGATAAACGGGTGGTTAATGTTACACAGGATATCATGGCGCAGGGGGGAACTGCTGTTACTGCGCTCGAAAATACACCCTCGGTTCAGGTGGATATTGAAGGGAATGTAAGTTTAAGAGGCAGTTCCAGTTTCACCGTTCTTGTTGACGGCCGTCCCAGCGTCTTGGGCGGAAGTGATGCACTTCAGCAAATTCCTGCAAGTAATATTGAGCGCATTGAAATCATCACGAACCCTTCAGCAAAATACGATCCTGATGGTGTAGCAGGGATAATTAATGTAATTCTGAAACAAAGAAAAAGTGAGGGTGTCAATGGAATTATAAATCTTTCGGCTGGTACCGGCGATAAATATAGCACTGATTTTCTGCTGAATTTGCGCACCGGAAAGTTCAACATCTTTGGAGGAGCCAATTACCGGGAACACACTTTTGATGGAGAGCGTGAATCCTTGCAGGAAACATATCAGAACGACACTACCAGATACGTTGAATCGATCGGAGATCGTGGAATGATTCGTGGCGGGTACAGTGTCAGAGGCGGATTCGATTATCTGATGAGCGATAAAACCACCCTTTCGTTATCCGGAGAACTTGGAAAATTTGAATTTGAGCGAACACTTACCGCCAACCAGACCGATTATACCAATCCGGCTTCTTATTTTGATTATCTGAAAACAACCAGCACTTCTGACAGGGAAAATAATTACAACAGGATAACCTTCAATGCCCAGCATAAATTTAATGATGCCGGTCACCAAATTGATGCCATGATCTTTTTCTCACAAAATGACGGTACCTCCCATAACGATCAAAAGGAATACCACACAGATGAAAACTGGATTAACAATGATCCTGATCCCTACTTCATCCGCACAAATGAACCGGGTGACAGCCGCGATTGGCGGGTTAAAATAGATTACACACACCCGCTCTCGGAAACAGCAAAATTCGAAGCCGGTTATCAGGGCAGAATAGACCGGACCAATGACGTTTATCAATTTACTGAATATGATTTCCTTCAAGAGGAATGGATAGAAAACCCTTTTTATTCCAATGAAATGGATTTTTCAGAAGATATTCATTCCGCCTATGCCCTCTATTCAAATTCATTTAAAAAACTGGGTTATCAGCTTGGACTGAGAGGCGAATACAATTATCGTGAAATTCAAAATATCAAAGCCCAGGAACCTTCGCTGATCGATCGTTTTGATTTGTTCCCCACTGTTCATTTATCGCATACTTTCGAAAATAAAGACCAAATACTGGCCAGTTATACCCGCCGGGTTGACAGACCAAGAGGTTGGTCACTTGATCCATTTATCATGTACATCGATGCTTTTAGCCGCAGACAGGGCAATCCAAACCTTAAGCCCGAGTTTACCGATTCCTACGAACTGGCTTACCAAAAGCGCGCTTTAGGTTCATTGTTTTCCCTTGAGGGCTATTACCGAGTTACTACGGATAAAATTTCAAGAATAAGATCACTTCAAAATGACGGTACTTTTCTGTATTCCTTCGATAACATCAACAAAGATTATTCTCTTGGAGGTGAACTGATGATTAACACCTCTCCGGTGAAATGGCTGGATCTGAATTTGTCGGGTAACCTTTTTCACTACCGTATCGAAGGTGAAATTTCCGATTCGGAGGTTGATCGTGAAAGTCTGAACTGGAATGGCCGTCTAAACATGATTGTGAAGCTGCCCAAAGATTTCAGGATTCAGCTTAATGGACGCTATCAAGGGCCAACAGTGACGGCTCAGGGTGAAAGCAAAGGATTTTTAATGAGCAGCATGGCTTTGCGCAAAGAATTCTTTAACCGGCAAATGTCTGCTTCATTATCTATTCAGGACATTTTCGGGACAGCAAAATGGGAGAATACCTCCTCCGGTCCCGGTTTCTATTCTTATGATATGTCAACCCATGAATCACAGGTTGTTATGCTCAATCTGAGTTACAGGATCAACAACTACAAACGTGATAGAAACCCGGAAGTCAATGGAAATGAAGAAATGGACATGGAAGGTGAGGATTTCTAGTCTTCGAACTGATAATTCGCAGAAATTTAAGATTCCATCATTATTTACCGTAATATATTGCTCCCGAAACATGATCGCGGGAAGCTCCGGTAACCGAAGCAAGACAGTTTGGCTGATCTAACAGACGCAATAAACCAAGGAAGGCAAAAATTATGGCTTCCTTGAAATTAACGGTTTTTTCGTCGGGAATAATCATATGATGCTTTGAAATTTCCTTTAACCTTTGAATTAAAAACCCGTTGTGAGCCCCTCCTCCGGTTATCAGCATTTTAGCGGGCGGTAGATTGCTGGTATTTTTGTCAAGCTGAATTACAATATGTTCGGTAACTGTTCGCAATTTGTCGGCAATCGAAATGTCGAAAACGTTCAATAATGGATTAAAAAATTCCTCCACCCACTCTCTGCCCAGTGATTTTGGCGGATTTTTTTTGTAAAAACTGAGGTCATTTAGGGCTGAAAGCAACTCAGTGTGTATTTTTCCGGATGCTGCCATTGCTCCTCCTCTGTCAAATTCCATTCCGGCCATTCTGGCCAGGTGATTTAGAACAATATTGACAGGGCTGATGTCAAACGCTATCCTTTGGTCATTTTTATTAAAAGAAATATTGGAAAAACCACCAAGATTAATGCAAATATCAAAATCACCGAATAAAAGCCTGTCGCCTATCGGGACTAACGGCGCACCCTGACCACCAAGGGCAACATCCTGGGAACGAAAATCACAAACAGTATTAATTCCGGTGATTGCAGCCAGTTCGGCACCATGTCCAATTTGTAATGTAAGCCCTGACTGTGGTATGTGAAAAACAGTATGTCCGTGCGACGCAATAAGCTGTGGAACATGCGGCTGAAGATTTATAAAATCTTTTGCCAATTTGCCAAGATAACGGCCGTAGTTTACATTGAGCATGGCCAATCCTCTGGCATCAAGTTGCTGAGCGTTTCCAAGTGCATTACGCCACTCTTCGCTATAGGAAACAGTAATTGCATCAACAACATGATAATTCCATTTATACCCATCAAAAGTAAATTTGCAACAGGCAAGGTCAACACCATCCAGAGAAGTTCCTGACATCAGCCCGAGCACACGATAGATTTTTTGAACCGATGATTCCATTTTTGATGATTAAATTACAAAACATCCAGAAGTTTTTCCAATCGAATACCTCTGGAACCTTTGATGAGAATAGTTTTACCCGAAAGGTGTTTTTGCCTGAAACGCTGTATGGCTTCCTCCACTGATGAAAAGGTATTCAGGACTTTATTCTTTCCGGTTTCTCCAAACCATCGGCCGATCAGAATAATCTCTCCGGCACCCGAATGTAAGGCAAGATCAAGTATTCGGTTATGTTCTGCAAGACTTTCTGCACCCAGCTCAAGCATGTCACCAAGAATAATAACTTTGTTTTGGCCGGGGAATTTTGCAAAATGTGAAATTGCGGCTTCCATGCTTGAAGGATTGGCATTGTAGGCATCCATAATGATTTTGTTTTGCCGGGTATTGATAAGTTGCGACCGGTTATTGGTTGGCTTGTAACCGGCAATGGCTTCCCGGATATTGTTCAGATCAACTCCAAAATGATCTCCGATACAGGCAGCTGCGAGAATATTATGGATGTTGTAACTTCCGGTGAGCTGGGTTTCAATATCAGTCCTTCCTGTATTTGTTTCAATGTTAACCTTAATAAATGGAAACTCGCCGGTAAGCTTACCTTTTACTTTTAAATTTTCCCCTGTTCCGTATTTAATACGATCGATTTTATTGCTCAGTGAATTTAACAAACTATCGTCTGCATTGAGAAAAATTTTACCCTGTACATTTCTGAGATGATCGTATAGTTCCGTTTTGGCGCTGACAACACCATCAAAGCTCCCGAATCCTTCAAGATGGGCTTTCCCGATATTGGTAATCAAACCATAGGTTGGGCTGGCAATCCGGCAAAGCATTGCAATTTCGCCCTTGTGGTTTGCTCCCATTTCCACTACAGCTATTTCCGTTTTTGAAGTAATCGACAAAATTGTGAGTGGAACACCGATATGATTATTCAGGTTGCCCTGAGTAACCAGTGTGGAAAATTGTTTTGAAAGTACAGCACCGGTCAGTTCTTTTGTGGTTGTTTTACCATTTGAGCCGGTAATAGCGATAATCGGAACAGAAAAATGAAGGCGGTGAAGTTGGGCCAATTGCTGCAATGTTGACAAAACATCGTTCACAAGTAAAAAATTAGGTGTTGCAGCCAGGCTTTTATTGTCTATCACAGCATAGGCAGCCCCGTTTTCAATTGCCACAGGTGCATAATTGTTGCCGTCAAATTTTTCTCCTTTCAGGGCAAAAAAGATACCCCCCTGAGGAACATTCCTTGAATCAGTTGTTACAAAAGGATGTTCCAAAAAGATGTCATAAAGCTGATTGATGGATGTCGTCATAAGATTGTTGGAAACTATTGAGGAAGCAAATTTAGAAAATAAAAAAACCCGTTACATTTCAGAGCAACGGGTTTCTATAGTTAACAATGAATGATTATTTCGTTTCAACGGGTGCGCCAACACGGTCCATAGCACATCTAAAACCAATATAGTTTGTAGCCATATGCTGATCAAGGTATCTTCTAACTGCGGGATTCAGGTAATAAACACCATCTTTCCATGAACCACCTTTTACAACTCTGGTATTATTGCTGATCAGTGATGATTGACCATAATTATACATTTTATTAAGGGTATTACTGCCATTTTGCTGGCCATTGGGATTCCATGCATTTCTGTCAATCACTGACATCTGGTCGCCATCGAGGTAATCGCGATTGTCGGCTGTCCGATAATTGGTACGTGTAGCAATTTCATTTGCCGTTACGGGTTCAAATCTCATGCGACCGAGGCTGTCTTTTTCAGCGGGCAAACCATCTTCCAGCTTCATTTTTGTAAACACATTACCACGGTAAGGGCTAAAATCTGAAACATCCTGATGGCTGAGCTGACGATAAACATCCGAAACCCACTCAGCAACATTACCTGCCATGTTATACAAACCATAATCGTTAGGTGGGAAAGTACCTACAGGCGAAGTGATGTCAGCACCGTCATTCAGTGCACCGGCTACACCCATATAATCACCACGAGCTCTTTTGAAATTACTCATAAATTCACCATAGGAATTTTTTCCGTCGGTATTTCTGACCATTCTGCCTTCCCAGGGATATAAATTCCGCTGAACAATATTTTCATAAGAAGCTACCATTCCAAGTGCGGCATATTCCCATTCAGCTTCTGTTGGTAAACGATATTTGGGAAGAATGATGCCGTCTTCAAGTCTTACGCGACGTGTGCCGGTACCTCCCGGATTTAGGTCCTCAAGCGGACGGTTGACAAGCCCTTCATATTGTCCTGCCAGATAAGCGTCGGTATTAAAATTATCCTGGTCTTCCTGTGCAGGATTTTCGGATAATATTCCCTGACGAATAAGCAACATTTCGTTGACACGGTCAGAACGCCAGGAGCAGTAATCGTTGGCCTGAACCCAACTGACACCTACAACTGGATAGTTGTGGTATGCCGGATGGCGAAGATAGAGCTGTGACAGGGGCTCGTTGTAGGCCAGTCGCTCACGCCATACCAGCGTATCGGGCAAAGCCTTGAAATAAACTTCCGGGTAGCTTACAAATACTCTTCTAAGCCAATAAAGGTATTCCAGATAATCGAGATTGGTTACTTCTGTTTCATCCATATAGAAAGAACGAACGGTTACCCGGCGAGGAGGATTGTTATGTTCAAACATAATATCCTCATCGTTTTGCCCCATTACAAAAGTACCGCCTTCAATAAAAACAAGTCCCGGTCCGGTTTCCTGCTCATTGTAACGACGGACTTCAAACCCGCCATTTTGAGGATTGTTGTATTCCCAACCGGTAGTTGGCGAAACTTTATTCTTTGTCCCGAAAATTCCTTTGCAGGAAGGCAAAAGAATACCAGCTGAAAATACTAAAACTAAAATGAATAACTGCTGATTTTTGAACATGCTTGGTGGTTTTTTAAAAAACATCGGTACTAACTAAAAAGTCGGACATTTTATTGCTTTTGGTCTTTTGCTTTTTTTACTGCATGGGAAAACATAGGAAAAAGATACCTCATGGGCTCCTCCGGCAGCATTCGTCAATGACGACAGTGTATAATCGTAACTGTAGCCAAACCGGTACTGTTCATGGTCTAATCCAATTAATAAGATGATGGCATCACTGTTATTGAATGCATGTCTGAACCACAATCCGGCCACAAATGGCGATAGTGTAAAATAGCTCCCCAGGTTGAGATGTCTGAATTCATCCTGTTGCTGATAAAGAATATTTGGGGAAATCTCAAGATTTGAACCATACGAACGATGATAATTGTCATTTCCGCCTAAGTGGGCACCTGCATGAAGAGTAAGTTTCATCCCCAGTTTGTATTGCTGGTTTTCAAAAAAGCCTATTTCGGGTTGTGTCAGATGATGCACAGCACTACCAAAAAAAAAGCGATTGTCGTAACCCAGTAAAAAACCGGCAGCAAAATCAGGAAAATTTACATTGCCGTTAAAAAATTCGGGCATTACGGTCGGGTTGCCACTAAGTCCGGACGGAAGCATCAGGTCGTTCCGGTTTAAACCACGCTGGCCAAAACCGGCCTGCAATGCCAACCTTGCTTCTACATCACGCGACAATGTCAGGCGATATGAGTAAATCCCTGAAACCTGGAAGTGAGTGATCGAAGCTTCGCCTTGCTTGTCATAACTAACCTGAAGTCCCAGTCCACCATTTAAAAACTCCGAAAAACCATCCACCGAAGCACTGTAGTTTAAGAAAGCCCCCGACAATGACGGCCACTGATTGCGATAGTTGATTCCCGCTCTGATACAATATTCTGATCCGGCCAGTGCCGGATTCAGGTACAAAGGATTTGCATAAAATTGCGAAAAAGGAAAGTCCTGTGCCTGAATTGCCGACAGGAACATCCAGAACAACAGAAACAACAATCTTGATTTTTTCTTTTTTAACATGAAAATGAGACCTTTTACGCAACCTTTAATCTCACTATTAACTCATTAAAACAGGTGTTATTTTGTGATTGATTTACATAAACCCGATTTGTGCAGCAGAAAAAGTAAATTGCTTCAGAACAACATCTGATTGATCGGATTAAGCACGATTTTTAAATTATCAAAAGATGAATTAGCCTGAAAATATTGATTTATCGGCTGTTCAGAATAAAAACTGTGTAAACCAAAATCAAAAAACACTTTGGGGCGTAAAAACAAGGAAAGATCGTAACTGAATTAAACTATCGTTCAAATCCGTTCCGGCAATATTGAGAGCAGTGTTCCGTTTTTTCTGTGTTTCTGAAAATAGTTTATTATTGATAATAAAGTAAATAAAGCCAATATGTTGATAGTGAGTATGAACAATCCTATCTGTACGATGTTTTTCAATTACAGCCCAACTAACCAAGACTACGTATGAAGTATCTCATTATTCTCTCAGCATTCTTCCTGGTATTCTACAGGTCATCATACGCATCGCCCCAGGAACAAACTGTACCGTTCCAAATTCACTGGAATCAACCCGTTGTGTTACGAACTTTTGGTGATGAACAAACTAAATACCTCAATTTTGATGATGCGACCTATCACCAATCCGAGAATCTGACACCCTGGTTTCAACGATTTTTCCCACTGGATACAAATCCTGAAGAAATTGCTGCCGAACTGGTCAATCCTGTTTTTGTCCCGATGACTCATGATGAGCTCCTGTGGCTGAACGACATTCATTTGCTGGCCTGGAATGTCAAAGTAAATGCAGGCATTTCGAAAATGCAGAATAAATCGTTGGCAGTTATAAGTTTTATGCCTTTTCGCATAAATCCGTTATCAGGTAAAATCGAAAAACTGATATCGGGAGAAATACTGCTTACCCTTACAGGTGAGATGAAATCGGGGACAGCAGTTTCTAACTTTGCCGAACAATCAGTATTGGCATCAGGAACATGGTTTAAAATCAAAATCCCTAAGACGGGGCTTTTCAGGGTTACTTACGCCCAGTTGGCTGAATTAGGAATGAATATGAACGGTTTAAGTTCTGCCAACCTCAGCCTTTTTGGAAATGGCGGTGGAATGTTGCCTGAAAACAATGCTGCTTCAAGGTTTGACGATCTGCAGGAAACTCCGATTGCTGTGTACGACGGAGGAGATGGAATATTCGACCCGGGCGATTACTTCGTTTTTTATGGTATTGGCCCTGATATATGGAAACTCGATCAGGTGCACATGAGGTTTTATCACCAAAAACATGCCTACGACAATTATTCCTATTATTTTATCACACCAGATGCCGGCGAAGGAAAACGTATAACCACCATTCCCTCATCAAATGAACCACCCACTCATATTTCTGCAACATTCAACGATTATCAGTTTCATGAACTGGATCAGGTTAATCTGATCAAATCGGGCAGAGAGTGGTTTGGAGAAATTTTTGACCTTACCACTACCTACAATTTCCTTTTTCCATTTCCAAATCTTGCAGCAGATGCATCGCATCATTTTAAAATCCGTACCGTTGCCAAATCGGAGCTGACAAGTACATTTGTTGCCACTGTAAATAATCTGGAACCATTGATTATTCCCATCAGCGGAATTCCCGACAATCCCGAAGGCCAGTATGCCAAAGATGCATCAGGTGAAATGGCATTTGAAGCAACCGGGGATAATATCAACTTCAGTCTTAAATATAATAAATCTGCAAATGATGCTCAGGGCTGGCTGGATTATATCGAACTAAATGTGGTCAGAAACAACATATTTACCGGAGGACAAATGGCTTTCAGGTATCTTCCGTCGCTGGGACTTTACAATGTAACCGAATTCAGACTGAATAATGCAAATTCAACAGTTACAGTATGGGATGTTACTGACCGGCATAATGTCAAACGAGTGGAAACCTCATTATCAGGGAGCATGCTCACTTTTACCCTCCCGACCAATCAATTAAAAGAATTTATTGCTTTCGACGGAAGTGTTTACTATGATGTGGAAGTTGTCGGAAGTGTGGAAAATCAAAATCTTCACGCATTTACTGACATTGAATACATGATTGTCACACATCCGGATTTTATTAACCAGGCTTTACAACTTAGTGATTTTCACCGGTCGTTTTCAGGACTCGAAATAAGGGTTGTGACCGTAGAACAGATTTACAACGAATTTTCATCTGGTGCACAGGATATCACTGCAATCCGAGACATGATGAAAATGCTTTACGAACGGGGAAATTCAGGAGTTATGCCACGTTATCTGCTCCTTTTTGGCGATGCTTCCTACGACTATAAAAACATACTGAGCAACAATTCCAATTTTGTTCCTGCTTTTCAATCCGAAAATTCAATTCATTTTACCAATTCCTGGGCAACAGACGATTATTTTGGGTATCTTGACCCAAACGAAGGAACAGGATTGAACGACCTGGTGGATATTGGCATAGGAAGATTAGTTGTGCAAACAGTTGATGAGGCACAAACGGCAATTGATAAAATCATTCACTATGCCACATCTCCTGAAACATTCGGTAGCTGGAGGAATGTGGTTACTTTTGTAGCCGATGATGAAAACGGAAATTCTCATCTTAATCAGGCTGAGCAACTTGCAGTGTTCGTTGATACCACTTACAAAAATTACAACGTGGATAAAATTTATATTGATGCCTATTTACAGGAATCTACAACAGGTGGTCAGCGCTTTCCATCAGTAAATCAGGCTATTAATGCAAGAATAGAAAAAGGGACACTGATTATGAACTATACCGGACACGGCGGTGAGTTGGGTTGGGCTCATGAACGCATTCTCGAAATACCTGATATTAATGCATGGTCAAATATCAATAAGCTACCTGTTTTCATTACCGCTACCTGTGAATTTTCCCGCTATGATGATCCGGAAAGGATTTCTGCGGGCGAATATGTTTCCCTTAATCCCAACGGTGGTGGCATTGCCCTTTTCACTACTGCACGCTTAACATTCGGATCTTCCAACCTGAGCCTCAACCGGGGTATTTACAAATATGCTTTCGAAAGAAACACCAATGAGCCATACTCGCTTGGCGATCTCATCCGACTGGCAAAAATGGAAAGCAGCGGAGCTTATAACGATAAAAAATTTCTTTTGATCGGCGATCCTGCACTCAAAATGGCCTATTCTTCTTACAACATCGAAACGCTTTCCATCAACGGACAGGAAACAAATGAAAATTCGGCACCTGATACCCTGATCGCTTTTTCGATGGTAACCGTTTCAGGAAGAGTTACCGATGAATTCAAAAACCCTGTTTCTGATTTCGATGGGGTACTTCATGCAACAGTTTTCGATAAAGAGTCAGAAGTATATACTTTAGGACAGGACGACGGAAGCACCCCGCGTAGGTTTATGCTGAGAAAAAATACACTTTTCAACGGCAAAACCCGGATTGTGGATGGTAATTTCACTTTTTCCTTCATTGTTCCGCAAGATATTGCCTATCAGTATGGTTTTGGAAAAATCAGCTACTTTGCCAACAACGAAACCACCGCTGCCAGCGGTTATTACGAAAATATTGTAATAGGAGGGTATGATCATACTGCTCAGGTTGACCAGACCGGACCTGAGATTGGCTTATTTATGAATGACACAACTTTTATCAGTGGCGGAATCACCAACGAAAATCCTGTTTTACTGGCAAAAGTTTTTGACGAAAGTGGCATCAACACCGTTGGTAACAGTATCGGGCACGACATCACTGCAGTGCTCAATGATGATGTTGAAAACCCTTACATTCTGAACGATTATTACGAAGCTGATTTCAGCGGATATCAAAATGGAACTGTCCGGTTCCAATTCAGCAATCTGCCTGACGGATTTCATGAGATAAAATTTAAGATATGGGATGTCTTCAACAATTCAGGTGATGCCGTTATTCGTTTTAAGGTAGTTAATCAAAACAATATTTTGGTTACTGATCTGCTCAATTACCCAAATCCGATGACCGGAGAAACTTTCTTTGTTTTCAACCACAACAAAGCTGAGGCCGATCTGGAGGTTCGTATCGAAATCTTTGATCTTTCGGGGCGAAAGGTTACCGAATTGCAACAAAATTATGTCAATCCCGCTTTCAGGTCTGTTCCACTTCGATGGGACGGCACAACTGCCGACGGCAGGCTTCTTGATTCCGGATTATATATTTATCGTCTTCTTATCAGGGACATAGAGGGACGAACAGCCTCCGATGTCAGCAAGCTGATTATAACCAGATAAAACCAGGAATCCCTTTTACAAAAACGAACTAACCTATGCTGAAAAATTGTTATCTTATTCTTTTTTTTCTTACTCAGATCATTATTCCATCTGTTCACGGGCAGCACAAGGTTTTTCATGAACAAATTCTATGGCAGAATGTGCAACATTTTTCAGCAGAGAGCACCCCTGAAGATTTTCTTTATTTTGAAGAAGCAGTAACTGCAGAACCTTTTGGTACATTGCCGGTTTATTCAAAACTTCTTCCCTATAAAAACCATGGTACTTCATACGATTTTCATATTTCGGATACCCGATTCGTACCTTTCGAGGATCAGTTGCAAATAGCTCAATTACAGGACATTGACAAGGTAAGTGAAAAACTGCAATACTTTTCAGAAATCATCACCTCACAAAAAAAAGATTACTGCCACTTTCAACTTTTGCCACTAAGAAGAAATCCTACAACCGGTCAATTTGAAAAGCTAACTTCTTTCACTGTTACCATTCAGTTGCAAAAGGATGTAAAAACCAGCCATTCGTCAAGCGCTGTTACTTTCAACGATAATTCGGTGCTGTCCGAAGGCGACTGGTACCGTATGACCATAACAAAAAATGGTGTTTACAAACTAACTTATGAAGAACTCACCGGTGCAGGGATGAATCTTACGGGGATCAACTCCGGGCAACTGCGAATTTATGGCAAT
>Ga0116164_10000961_pt1 | contig 22662 bp, 21 predicted proteins | sample AD_UKC109_MetaG_FD_89888 | JGI IMG/M metagenome (GOLD analysis project Ga0116164, IMG submission 89888) | Active sludge microbial communities of municipal wastewater-treating anaerobic digesters from Hong Kong - AD_UKC109_MetaG | ecosystem: Engineered > Bioreactor > Anaerobic > Digestate... | reverse complement strand
GGGCCGTCCAGAATCATCTGGTCGCCGGTGTAGGCGTGGATGGTGTTCATGATGCCCGACTGGATGGGATAGGTTTTGTTCAGCACGTCCGCCATCGGGGCCAGGCAGTTGGTGGTGCAGCTGGCGGCGCAAATGATTTTATCATCCTTGGTCAGCGTTTCTTCGTTCACGGAGAACACGATGGTCTTGATCTTGCCGGCGGGCGCGGAGATAATCACCTTTTTGGCGCCGGCATCGATGTGCGCCTGGCTCTTTTCCGCGCTGGTGTAGAAGCCCGTGCACTCGAGCACGACGTCGATATCCAGCTTGCCCCAGGGGCACTCTTTGGCATCCTTGATGGCGTAGATTTTGATTTCTTTCCCATCTACAATAATGGAATCGTCCGTGGATTCCACCGTATGAAGATTCTCGCCGAACCTGCCGCAGAAAGAGCCCTGCGCGGTATCGTACTTCAGCAGGTGCGCCAGCATCGCGGGGCTGGTAAGATCGTTGATGGCAACAACTTCGTACCCTTCCGCAATAAACATCTGGCGGAAAGCAAGGCGGCCGATGCGGCCGAAACCGTTGATTGCTACTTTGACCATTGAATTCTCCTCCTATTATCCAGTGATTGTTAATTTGGTGTCAACCCTGTCTATTGTACTCAAAACCTGCTTCCATTGCAAGCGGGAAACGGGTTTCTGCGGAAATCCTCCCGCGCCGTGTGCGCCCGCGGTATGATATGGGCGGAATACGGCCCGAATCGATATTCCACTGTCAATCCGCAGGTTTGATCTGCCACCGGCCTTGCGCAACAGCCGGTTGTATTGTATGCTGTTGCGGGAAAATAAACGGGTTTCCGCGATCCAATAAGGAGCGTTTTTATGAGCGTGATTACAATCGTCGGCGCGGGCATGATGGGCTCGGCGATGAGCATCCCCGCCCGCGATAACGGGCACACGGTGCGTATCGTCGGCACCCCGCTTGACAGGGAGATCATCGACCACGCCCGCCGATACCGCCAGCACCTCACCATGAAGCGGCCTTTACCCGAGAATATCACCTATTTTCAAATCGAGGATCTGGATCTGGCGCTGGACGCGGCGGATGTGGTGATCGGCGGCGTATCCAGCTTCGGCGTGGATTGGTTCATCGAAACCGTAATCCCGCGCATCCCGGAGGGGATGCCGCTTTTATCCGTCACCAAGGGACTGATTGACCGGGAGGACGGAACGCTGATCTCCTTCCCCGCATACTACAAACAGAAATCCAACCGGCAGCTCTCCTTCTGCGCAATCGGCGGCCCCTGCACCAGCTACGAGCTGGCGGACCGCCGCCATAGCGCCGTCGCATTCTGCGGGGACGATCCCGCCGTGCTGCTCAGGCTCAGGCAGATGCTGGAAACGGACTACTATCATATCAGCCTGTCCACGGACGTGACGGGCGTGGAATGCGCCGTGGCGATGAAAAACGCCTACGCGCTGGGCGTGACGCTGGCCGTCGGGATGGTGGAAAAGGAAGAGGGCGTCGGCTGCACGCTGGCGTACAATCCGCAGGCGGCGCTGTTCGGGCAGAGCGTGCGCGAAATGAGCGCGCTGCTACAGTACATCGGCGGCGGCGCGGAAAACATCGTCTACGGCGCGGGCGACCTGTACGTCACGGTCTTCGGCGGGCGCACCCGCAAGCTCGGCACGCTGCTGGGCCGCGGCATGACGTTTTCCGAGGCCATGGCGGAGCTCAGCGGCGTCACGCTGGAATCCGTCGCCATCACGCGCCGCCTGATCCGCGCCGTGAACAGGGCCGTCGCGCTGGGCAAGCTGGAAGCCGGCCAGTTTCCGCTGCTCATGCACATCGGCGATCTGCTGGAGGAAAAGCCGACGAAGGGCATTCCGTTCGCCGCGTTCGAAACCACGGTGTTTGAACGGCGCTAAGGGCTTTGTTTGCGGCAATTTCATTCATCTGCGTTGTATAAATATTCGTTTCTGATTTTTAGCATGATTCCCGTGAACCGGTGCCTTTTCCGCTACCGATTGTATCACGGCCTTTCATCATTCCCCATGATTTTGTAAAAATATAAGATAATTTTTTCATTCACAACGATTGACAACCAAACAAACTTCCCGTATAATACACAGTTGAATACCCCGTACGCACCTCTGGGAAAGGAGACGGAAGTTTGGACATTGTGCTCAAGAACGCCGCGCTTTACACGCAGCGGACGCTCCGCAAAGGTGACTGGATGATCCGGCAGGGCAAGCTGTTTCCTCTTTCACCGAATGATAAAGCCGAGGTCCCTATTCTTTCCCTTTCAGGCAAAGTTGTCATTCCCGGTTTCGCAGATGCCCACGTACATTTGCGGGAACCGGGTTTTTCGTATAAGGAGACGATCCGCACCGGCACGCGGGCCGCGGCACGCGGCGGCTATACCGCGGTGTGCGCCATGCCCAACCTCAATCCCCCGCCGGACGGCATGGAGCATTTGAACGAGGAATTGGAGATTATCAGGCGCGACGCCTGTATCGGCGTCAAGCCCTACGCCTGCATTACCAGAGGGCAGCAGGGCAAGGAGCCGGTGGATTTCAAGGCGCTGGCGCCGTATGTCGCCGGCTTCTCGGACGACGGACGCGGCGTGCAATCGGAATCCATGATGCGCAGCGCCATGGAACAGGTCAAAGCCGCAGACAGCCTAATCGCCGCCCACTGCGAGGACGACAGCCTGCTGACCGGCGGCTATATTCATGACGGCGAGTACTGCAGGCGCAACGGCCACAAAGGTATCTCCTCCGAAAGCGAATGGCGGCAGGTGGAGCGGGACCTGAAGCTGGCAAAGGAAACCGGCTGCCGCTACCACGTGTGCCACGTTTCCACGAAGGAAAGCGTCGCGCTGATCCGCAAAGCCAAGGCCGAAGGCACGGACGTATCCTGCGAAACCGCGCCGCATTATCTGCTGCTATGCGATGAGGATTTGCAGGACGACGGACGTTTCAGGATGAACCCGCCGCTGCGCTCCCTCGCCGACCGGGACGCGCTGATCGAGGGCTTGCTGGACGGTACGATTGATCTGATCGCCACCGATCACGCGCCGCATGCCGCGCAGGAAAAATCCGGCGGACTGCAACACAGCCTGATGGGCGTGGTCGGGCTGGAATGCGCCTTCGCGGCGCTGCACACCAGGCTGGTCAAAACGGGAATAGTATCATTGGAACGACTATTCCGCCTGATGATCGACAACCCCCGGGAGCGCTTCCGGCTTCCGCAGCGGGAGCTCAGGGAGGGCGAGCCGGTCGAATGCGCGGTGCTCGATCTTGACAGGGAATGGATCGTCCGATCCGAAGCGTTTCTCTCCAAGGGGCACGCCACGCCGTTTGACGGCATGAAAGTAACCGGGGACTGTATTCTGACGATAGCGGGAGGTGAGACCGTATGGCAGGGATAGCGCGCAAGCTGGTGATGGAAAACGGAGCCGAATTTACGGGCACGTCCTTTGGCGCGGTGCGCGACGTACTTTGCGAAATGGTGTTCAACACCTCCATGGTCGGCTATCAGGAGATCGTTACCGATCCCAGCTATACCGAGCAGATGGTCGTGATGACCTATCCGCTGATCGGCAATTACGGCATCTGCGACGACGATCACGAAACCCGTGTGCCCACCATGGGCGCGCTGGTGGTGCGCGAGTACAACGATCTTCCCTCCAATTTCCGCGCCACCGGGACGCTGGGCAAGCTTCTGGAGGATTACGGCATTCCCGGCATTCAGGGCGTGGACACCCGCAAAATCACCCGTATGATCCGAAACGAGGGCTCCCAGCGCGCGATGCTCTGCTCCCCGGCGCTGCCCACCGCAGAAACCCTGAGGCGGATCAAAGCTTACCAGCTGCCGCATGATACGGTCTCCCGCGTTTCCTGCAAAGAAGCGTGGCGCTCCGACGCCCCAAACCCGCGCTTCACCGTGGTGTGCATGGACTGCGGCATCAAGCTCAACATCATCCGCGAGCTCAACCGCCGCGGCTGCTCCACGGTCGTGGTGCCATACGACACCACCGCGGAACAAATACTCGGCTACAAGCCCGACGGCCTGTTCCTCTCCAACGGCCCGGGCGATCCCGAGGACGTACCCACCGTCATCAAAGCGGTGCGGGCGCTGCACGGCAGGCTGCCGATCTTCGGCATCTGTCTGGGGCATCAGATGATCGCGCTGGCCTACGGCGCAAAGACCTATAAGATGAAGTTCGGCCACCGCGGCGGCAACCATCCGGTGAAGGACCTGCGCACGGGCAAGATCGCCGTCACCAGTCAGAACCACAGCTACGCCGTGGACGTGGACAGTCTCAAGACCACCGATCTGACCCTCACCCACCAAAACCTGCTGGACAATACCGCCGAGGGGCTGGAGTGCGTGCAGGATCAGATCTTCTGCGTGCAGTACCACCCGGAAAGCGCCCCCGGCCCGCAGGACTCCACCTATTTATTCGACCGGTTCATCGGCCTCATGGAAAAGGAGCGTGAGCAGCATGCCTAAACGCACGGACATCAAGCGCGTGCTCGTGATCGGCTCCGGCCCGATCGTCATCGGCCAGGCCGCGGAGTTTGACTACGCGGGTACGCAGGCCTGCCTGGCGCTGCGCGAGGAGGGCTACGAGGTGATCCTCGTCAACTCCAACCCCGCCACCATCATGACCGATCTGCGCATCGCCGATAAGGTGTACATGGAGCCGCTGACACTGGAATACGTCGCCAAGATCCTGCGCTTCGAGCGTCCGGACGCCATTTTGCCCGGTCTCGGCGGCCAGACTGGCCTGAACCTCGCCATGCGCCTGCACACCAAGGGCGTGCTGGAGGAGTGCCAGGTCGAAATCCTCGGCACAAGCTTTGACAGTATCAACAAAGCCGAGGACCGCGACGAGTTCAAGAAGCTCTGCCAGTCGCTGGGCGAGCCGGTGCTGCCGTCAAGCATCGCCACATCGCTTGAGGAGGGCAAGCAGGCGGCCCTCGATATCGGGTATCCGGTCATCCTCCGCCCCGCGTTCACGCTGGGCGGCACGGGCGGCGGCTTTGCCGATACCGAGGAGGAGCTGCTCCCGCTGATGAAAAACGCCCTGAAGCTCTCCCCCGTGAACCAGGTGCTGGTGGAAAAGAGCATCAAGGGCTACAAGGAAATCGAATACGAGGTCATGCGCGACGCGAACGATACCGCCATCACCGTCTGCAATATGGAAAACCTCGATCCCGTCGGCGTGCACACGGGCGATTCCATCGTCGTCTGCCCCAGCCAAACCCTGACCAATAAGGAATACCACATGCTCCGCGACAGCGCCCTGAAGATCATCCGCGCGCTGAAAATCGAGGGCGGCTGCAACGTGCAGTTCGCGCTGGATCCCGTGAGCTTCCAATACTACCTCATCGAGGTCAACCCCCGCGTGAGCCGCTCCTCCGCCCTGGCGAGCAAGGCCAGCGGCTATCCCATCGCCCGCGTATCGGCCAAGATCGCCGTGGGGCTGCATCTGGAGGAAATCCAGCTCGCCAACACCCCCGCAAGCTTCGAGCCGGCGCTGGACTTTGTGGTCACCAAGATCGCGCGCTTCCCGTTTGATAAGCTGGAAGGCAGCTCCAACACCCTGTCCACGCAGATGAAGGCGACGGGCGAGGTGATGGCGATCGGCCGCACAATGGAGGAAAGCCTGCTCAAAGCCGTGCGCTCGCTGGAAATCGGCGTCAGCCATCTACACATGCCCAAGTTCTCCGGCATGGAGATGGAGGAGCTGTTCCGCTATATCCGCACCGCGACCGACGACCGCATTTTCGCCATCGCGCAGCTCATCCGCCTTGGCGGCACCCTCACGCGCATCCACGACGAAACGATGATTGATCTGTTCTTCCTGGAGAAGATCAGGAACATCGTGTACTTCGAGGCGCAGCTCATCAACGGCAAGGACGATCCGGACGTGCTGCGCGCCGCCAAGCATCTGGGCATCAGCGATAAGTACATCGGCCAGATGTGGGGCCAGACCGAAAAGGATATTTTCCGTTTCCGCAAGCGGGAAAACCTGCTGCCCGTCTATAAGATGATCGATACCTGCGCCAGCGAGTTCGACAGCTACGTGCCCTACTTCTACTCCACCTACGAGGAGGAAAACGAGAGTATCGTTTCCGACCGGAAAAAGATCGTGGTGCTGGGCTCCGGCCCCATCCGCATCGGGCAGGGCGTGGAGTTTGACTACTCCACGGTGCATGCCATCTGGACCATCCAGCAGGCGGGCTACGAAGCGATTATCATCAACAACAATCCCGAAACCGTGTCCACCGACTACACCACCTCGGACAAGCTGTATTTCGAGCCTTTGACCGTAGAGGACGTCATGAACATCCTCACGCTGGAAAAGCCCGAGGGCGTGATCGTAAGCCTCGGCGGGCAGACGGCCATCAATCTGGCCGAGCGCCTGCACGCCATGGGCGTGAAAATCATCGGCACCGACGTGGACGCCATCCGGCGCGCGGAAAACCGCGATTCCTTTGAAAAGGTCATGAAGGAGCTGGGCATCCCGCAGCCGCAGGGCGAGGCCGTGACCACCATCGAGGCGGGCGTGGAGGCCGCGGGCCGCATCGGCTATCCGGTGCTCGTGCGCCCCAGCTACGTGCTGGGCGGGCGCGCCATGCAAATCGTCAACGACGAGCAAACCCTGCGCCATTACTTGCGCACCGCCGTGCTGCTGGACGAGGACCAGCCCGTGCTGGTGGATAAGTACATCATCGGCAAGGAGCTGGAGACCGACGCCGTGTGCGACGGCGAGCATGTGTACATTCCCGGCATCATGGAGCACGTGGAGCGCACGGGCATCCATTCGGGCGACAGCATCAGCGTCTACCCCACGTTTACCATCTCCGAGCGCATGAAGCAGACCATCATCGATTACACGGTCCGCCTCGGACTTGGCATCGGGATCGTGGGCCTGTACAACATCCAGTTCATCGTCGATAAGCAGGAAAACGTCTACGTGATCGAGGTCAACCCGCGTTCAAGCCGCACGGTGCCCTTCATCTCCAAATCCACCGGCGTGCCGCTGGCCGATATCGGCACGCGCGTCATTTTGGGCATCAGCCTGCGGGAGCAGGGCATCGCCGACGTGATCGCCCCCGAGAAGAAGCGCTGGTACGTGAAAGCCCCCGCCTTCAGCTTCTCCAAGATCCGCGGCATGGACGCGTACTTAAGCCCCGAAATGAAATCCACCGGCGAGGCCATCGGCTACGACAAAACGCTCAACCGCGCGCTGTTCAAGGCCATGCAGAGCTCCGGCATGAACGTGAGCAACTACGGTACGATCTTTGTCACCGTCGCCGACGAGGACAAGGAGGAAGCCCTGCCGCTGATCCGGCGGTTCTACGACCTTGGCTTCAACATCGAAGCAACCGAGGGCACCGCCAGGTTCCTGAAATCCAACGGCATCCGCACGCGTATGCGCCGCAAGCTGTCCGACGGCAGCGATGAAATACTGACCTCGCTTCGGCAGGGGCACGTAAACTACGTCATCAACACGCGCGGCATGACCATCGGCGACCATGACTCCGACGGCGCGCGCATCCGCCGCTGCGCCGTGGAAAACAACGTGACCATCTTCACCTCGCTGGATACCGTGGGCGTGCTCCTCAACGTGCTGGAGGAGATCACCCTAACCATCTCTACAATTGACGCCGAATAACACAAACTTCCCGGAAAGGATGCTGCGCATGCCGTACACCGTCACCGAGAACGCTTGGATTGCCAAAAACACCTAGCGCATCACGCTCAAGGGCGACACATCCAGGCTTGTTCGCCCCGGCCAGTTTGTGCAGTTTCAGGTGCCGGGCTTTTACCTGCGCCGCCCGATCTCCGTGTGCGACTGGGACGAGCAAACCCTGACGCTGATTTACAAGACCGTCGGCCACGGCACCGAGGCCATGACCCGGATACAGCCGGGCGACGAGGCCGATCTGCTCACCGGCCTTGGCAACGGGTTTACGGTCAAGCCCTGCATGCCCGTTCTGATCGGCGGCGGAGTGGGCGTTCCCCCGTTGTATAAATTGTGTAAGGATTTCCTTGCGTTCGGCGCGCATCCGGCAGTCGCGCTGGGCTTTAACAGCAAGGACGAGGTTTTTTACGAAAAGGAATTTATGGCGCTTGGTGTTCCGGTAACCGTAACCACCGTGGACGGCAGCTACGGCGCCAAGGGCTATGTCACACAGGGCGCGGAGGCACTAACGTTTGATTACGTGTACGCCTGCGGCCCCACACCGATGCTCAGGGCCGTGTACACACTCTGTGAGCAGCGCGGTATTTCCGGCCAGTTCAGCCTGGAGGAGCGCATGGCCTGCGGCTTCGGCGCGTGCATGGGCTGCTCTATCCAGACCGCGAGCGGCCCCAAACGCGTCTGCGCGGACGGCCCCGTGTTTGAAAAGGAGGCGCTGTTATGGTAGATACCCGCGTCCTTCTTTCCGGTGTGACGCTGGATAACCCCGTGATCCCCGCCAGCGGCACGTTCGGCTACGGGCAGGAGTTCCGGAGTTTTTACGACATCAATTGTCTTGGAACATTCTCCTTCAAAGGCACCACGCTTATGCCGCGCTTCGGCAACCCCACGCCGCGCGTGGCCGAGTGCACGGCGGGCATGCTCAATTCGATCGGGCTGCAAAACCCCGGCGTGCATCACGTGATCGAACACGAATTGCCTGAGCTGAAAACCTTCTTTCACAAGCCCGTGATGAGCAATATCTCGGGCTTTTCCGTGGAGGAATATGTGCAGGTCGCGGCGCTGCTGGACAAAGAGGAGCAGATCGGCTGGCACGAGATCAACATTTCCTGCCCCAACGTGCACGGCGGCGGTATGGCGTTCGGCACGAGCTGTGAAAACGCCGCGACCGTAGCAAGAGCCGTGAAGGCGGTGTGCAAAAAGCCCGTCTACATCAAGCTCAGCCCCAACGTGACGGATATCGTTTCCATCGCCAAAGCCTGCGAGGACGCGGGCGCGGACGGCCTGACGCTGATCAACACGCTGCTGGGCATGCGCATCTGCCTGAAGGACCGCAAGCCCGTTCTCGCCAACACGATGGGCGGCTTTTCCGGCCCCGCCATCTTTCCCGTCGCGCTGCGGATGGTGTATCAGGTCGCCAGCGCCGTGCGCATCCCCGTCATCGGCATGGGCGGCGTGCAAAGCGCGGAGGACGTGATCGAAATGATGCTCGCGGGCGCGACCGCCGTGCAGGTCGGCGCGGCGAACCTCGTCAATCCCCTCGCCTGCAGGGAGATCATCGGCGATCTGCCGCGGGTAATGGAGAAATACAACATTGTTTCCTTACAGGATATTATCGGAGGTGCGTGGAAGTGAATCAAAAAGGCGACGTGATCATCGCGCTGGATTTTCCCACAAAGGCGGATGTGCTCGGATTTCTGGATCGGTTTCAGGCGGAAAAGCCGTATGTGAAGATCGGCATGGAGCTCTACTACGCCGAGGGTCCGCAGATCGTGCGGGAGATCAAGGCGCGCGGGCACAAAATTTTTCTGGACCTGAAGCTGCACGACATCCCCAACACCGTCAAGCGCACCATGCGCGTGCTTTCGGAGCTGGGCGTGGACATGGTGAACCTCCACGCGGCGGGAACCATCCCCATGATGCAGGCGGCGCTGGAAGGACTGACGCGCCCGGACGGCACACGCCCGCTCCTGATCGCCGTGACCCAGCTTACCTCCACCAGCGAGGCGCAGCTCAGGGACGAGCTCTTCATAAACGCCTCCATGCCCGAAACCGTGGCAAAATACGCGAACAACGCCAAGGCAGCGGGGCTGGACGGCGTGGTGTGCTCGCCGCTGGAAGCCCGGCTGGTGAAAGAAGCCTGCGGGACGAGCTTCCTGACCGTCACCCCCGGCATCCGCTTCGCGGGCAGCGCGGCGGACGACCAGCAGCGCGTGATGACCCCCGCCAAAGCCAAGAGCGGCGGCAGCGACTATATCGTAGTCGGCCGCCCGATCACCCAGGCGGAGGATCCCATAGCTTCCTATCGCAGGTGTGTTAACGAATTTTTAAGCCAATAATAAGGAGATTTGATCATGCAGCGAAAAATCGCCAAAGCGCTTCTGTCCATCCAGGCCGTTTTCCTGCGCCCGCAGGAGCCGTTCACCTGGGCCAGCGGCATCAAAAGCCCGATTTACTGCGACAACCGGCTCACGCTTTCGTACCCCAAGATCCGTACGAAGATTGAAAACGGCCTCAAAAAAGTGATCGAAACCGAATATCCGGAGTGCGAAGGGCTGATGGGCACGAGCACCGCGGGCATCCCGCACGCGGCGATCACCGCGCAGCTGATGAACCTGCAGATGGGCTACGTGCGCTCCGGCGAAAAAACACACGGCCGCAACAACCGCATTGAGGGCAGGCTGGAGCCGGGCCTGAAGGTGGTCGTAATCGAGGACCTGATCTCCACCGGCGGCAGCGTGATCGACGTCGTGGAGGCGCTTCGCGAGGCGGGCGCAGAGGTGCTGGGCATCGCGAGCATCTTCACCTACGGCATGCAGACGGGCATTGACAGGCTGCATGCCGCCGGCGTGCGCAACGTGAGCCTGACCAACCTCGACGTGCTGGTGGACGTCGCCGTGGAGCTGGGCTACATCAAGCCCCGGTACAAGCAGGCGCTGCTCAATTTCCGCGATAACCCGTCCGACGAAAGCTGGATGGCTGCGCTGAGCGAATGACGGAAAGGATGATCCCATGATGAAACACATGCTGGATATCATCGACTGGACCCCCGAGGAACTGGACGCGCTGATGGATACCGCCGACGACATCATCGCCCATCCCGGCGATTATGCCGACGCGATGCGCCGCAAAAAGCTCGCCACGCTGTTTTACGAGCCCTCCACGCGCACGCGGCTGAGCTTCGAGGCCGCAATGCTGGAGCTCGGCGGCCACGTGATCGGCTTTGCGGACGCCGCGGCTTCCTCCGCCTCCAAGGGCGAAAGCGTGGCCGATACGGTGCGCGTCGTGGGCTGCTATGCCGATATCATCGCCATGCGCCACCCCAAGGAGGGCGCGCCCACCGTCGCCGCGAGCTTCTCCCCCGTTCCCATCATCAACGCGGGCGACGGCGGCCACCACCACCCCACGCAGACGCTGGCCGACCTTTTAACCATCCGCCGCGAAAAGGGCCGGATGAACCAGCTTGTGATCGGGCTGTGCGGCGATCTGCAGTTTGGGCGCACGGTCCACAGCCTGATGAACGCCATGGCGCGGTACAAGTCCATCCGGTTCGTGCTGATCTCGCCGACGGAGCTGCGCATCCCCGAATATCTGCGCGAGGGAATGAAACAGCTCGGCGTTCCGTTTACTGAGGTAGAGAAGCTGGAGGACGTGATCGGGACGCTGGACATCCTCTACATGACCCGCGTGCAGCGCGAGCGCTTCTTCAACGAGGCTGACTACGTGCGCCTGAAGGACAGCTACATCCTCACGCCGGACAAGCTCCGGCCCGCACGCAGGGACCTGACCGTGATGCACCCCCTGCCGCGCGTCAACGAAATCAGCGTGGCGGTGGATTCCGATCCCCGCGCCTGCTACTTCAAGCAGGTGCTCTACGGCAAGCACATGCGCCAGGCGCTGATACTGAAGCTCATGGAGGCGGCACAATGAATATCAACGAGATTCAGGACGGATACGTGATCGACCATATTCACGCCGGGCGCGCCATGCGTATCTACCGGCATCTGGAGCTGGACAAGCTGGATTGCTCGGTCGCCATCATCGAAAACGCGAAATCCAACCGCATGGGCCGCAAGGACATCATCAAGATCGACGAGCTGATCCCGCTGAACATCGAGGTCATCTCCTCCATCGATTCGGGCGCGACCGTGAACACCATCAAGGACGGCGTTCTGATCAAGAAACAGCGGCTCACCGTGCCCGAGCGCGTGGTGAACGTGCTCAAATGCAAAAACCCGCGCTGCATCACGCAGACGGAGCAGGAAATCCAGCATATATTCGTGCTGGCGGACCGTGAAAAAGCCACCTATCGCTGCTATTACTGCGATACATTGCACAAGCCGGAGGACTGATCCACGGGAGGTGCGCGATGAAAACCCGGTTTTGGCGTTCGATCCTAACCCTCGTCCTGCCGGCAATGCTTCTGTGCATGCCGCTGCAAGGCATGGCCACAGTGGCCGCCGTCGCAACCGACGAGTTCCCTGCCGCACAGGGCCGGATGCCCGACACGCTTCGCATCCTGCTCTCGCGGCTGAGCATCACCACGCAGGCGGATCTCGAGATCAGCGGCACCTACGCCATGGATATCGGCGGGCTGACGGTTTTATTTCCCGATGCATGCGACATCACCGTTTTGCTGATCGACGGAATGCTGTACGTGGATTACGCGGGCATGCGGCTGGGCAGCGGCACGGAGCTTACGCTGACCCGCTACCAGAGCGAAACCGGCGGGGAAAACGGCCTGCGCTTCGCGGGCAATTCCGCGCTGTACGAGGGCAGCCTCAGCTTAAGCGTCCGCGACGGCGTCATCCGCCCGGTTCTTTCCATCGCGGTGGAGGATTACCTGCTGGGCGTGGTGCCTTACGAGATGAGCGATTCGTTCCCGCTGGAGGCGCTCAAGGCGCAGACCATCGCCGCGCGCACCTACGCCGTGCGCAAGGCGCTGATGAATACCGCAAACGATTACGACCTCGCCGACACCACCAACGATCAGGTGTACCGCGGCAGGCAGTATTACAATACCAACACCGAAATCGCCGTCAAGGCGACCGCGGGCGTGTGCGCGTTCTACAACGGCAGCCTCGCCATGTGCTACTACGGCTCCTCCAACGGCGGGCAAACCGAGCTGGTGGAAAACCAGTGGGGCGCGGGCGACGAAACGGGCTATCTGGATATGCGGGACGATCCCTACGATCTGGAAAACCCCAAGAGCGTCGTCAAGAGCGTCACCCTGCCCAAAACCGCGTCGTCCGCCGAGCAGACGCCCTACGGCCTGCGCCAGTTAATCGCCGAAGCGCTGAAAGATACCTTGCAGGCACAGGGATACGATCCCGCCGGGGAGATCCTGCGCATCGATACCGTATCCACCGAGACGGCGGAGTTCGCCGCGCCCTCGCGGCTGTACACGAAGTTCCACATCACGTTCACCTATTCCGCGCGCACGCGCACCGATCCGGTGGTCGTCACGCCCACAGCCGTTACCTCCGTGCTCACCGATCAGGTAGAGGTCAGCCTGTTCACGGCGTCCCCCGCGGAGGCGACCGACACGCCTGCGCCGACCGCGACCCTTGAACCCAGTGCGACGCCCAAACCCGTCTACGGCGCGTTTGAGCCTGCGGAGGGCGAGGTGACGCTGACCTTCCCGATCTTCCCCGACGCGGAAAGCGCGCTGGGTCTAAGCATCAACCAATACGAAAACGAGCTGTGGACCGTCACGGAGACCGACAGCGCGTTCGTCGTGGAAGCTCGCAGGTTCGGCCACGGCGTGGGCATGAGCCAATACGGCGCACAGTGGATGGCGGATCAGTACAGCCTTCTCTACACCGACATTCTGGCGTTCTATTACCCGGGCGTCACGCTGATGCGCTACGCCAATACGTCGGTAGCTTTGCCGCAGGTCTCCGCCGTGTTCACCAGGGAGGCGGACCCGGCTCCCACAGCCACGCCGCGCCCCACCCTGATGCCCATGACCGAAGCGGCAGGCGACGGGCAGTGGTACGCAACTGTCGAGAACATCGGAGATAATTCCTGGCTCAACCTGCGCGCCGAGCCCAATCTCTCCGCCGATATCCTGATGATGCTGTACAAGAACCAGCGGCTGCTGGTGCTGGAGCAAATGCCGCAGGATGGCTGGGTGCACGTGAAAACGGACGTGATCGAAGGTTATGTGATGGCGGAATACTTGCAGGCAGAATAATCCATAAGGTCGTGATCATCCCATGCTTCTAATCGGCATCTGCGGCGCAAGCGGCAGCGGCAAAAGCACGCTGGCGCAGGAACTGAAAACCGCCATCGGCGACGGCTGTACGATCATCAATCATGATTGCTACTACCGTGATTTTCCCAATCTCAGCTTTCCGGAGCGCGCGCGGCAGAACTACGACGAACCGGGGATTTTCGACCACGACCTGTTCTTATCCGATATCACCGCGCTTCTGTCCGGCAATCCCATCACCCGCAAGGCGTACGACTACACCATCCACCGCCGCGCCGACCACGACGACGAATGGATTGATCCCACGGACGTGTGCATCATCGAGGGCATCCACGTGTTCCACGATCCGCGGCTGTGCGAAAAGATGTTCCTGAAGCTCTATATCAGCGTGGAAACGGACATCTGCCTGCTCCGGCGTATCGAGCGCGACATCAACGAGCGCGGCCGCACCATCGATAACATTTCCGCACAGTATTTAGCCACCGTAAAACCCATGTACAACAAATACATCCGCAACTACATCGAGCTTGCGGATGTCATTGTGGCCAACGGCGGCCGGAACGCCCGGATCGTGGATATCCTCGCCGGGTATGTCAGAGACTCTCTCAATTCCCTATGAGCATTTTTCGATAATCCCGTCCACAAGCTCGGCAAAGATGTGCTTCACGCGCTTGCCGGCTTCGATCACCTCGTACATGTCCAGCTCCTTATCCAGTATGCCCGCCGCCATGTTGGTGATGCAGCTGATCCCCAAAACCTTCATGCCGCTGTGCCTGCCGACGATGATCTCCGGCACGGTGGACATGCCCACCGCGTCCGCGCCCAAAATGCGCAGGGCGCGTATTTCCGCGGGCGTTTCGTAGCTGGGCCCCGTCAGCCAGCAGTAAACGCCCTGCTGGAGGGGGATGTCCAATGCTTTTGCGGTGTCCTTTGCAAGCTGCTTGAGCGCCGGATCGAGCGCGTACGTCATATCCGGAAAGCGCGGGCCGAACTCGCTCATGTTCGGGCCGATCAGGGGATTGCGGCCGGAGAGATTGATCACGTCGTCGATCAGCATCAGGCAGCCCTGCGGAAATGAAGTATTGATCCCGCCCGCCGCGTTGGTCAAGATCAGGGTTTTCACGCCGAGGCGCGCCATCACGCGGATGGGCATGGTAACCTCCTCCATGCCGTAGCCCTCGTAGGCGTGGAAGCGGCCCTGCATCACGTACACGCGCTTGCCGCCCAATGTGCCCGCGTGCCAGTTGCCTGCGTGACCCTCCACCGTGGAGACGGGGAAGTTTGGAATGTCCGCATACGGGAGGGTCGTTTTGTCGCTCAGGCGCTCGGCATAATCACCCAGCCCGCTGCCCAGCACCACGGCAATCTCCGCCGCGCCGCACGCGCGCCGGATGGTCTCCGCCGCGTGGTCAATCTTTTCTAAATAGGTCATCCTCTATCCCTCCTGTCGCAGTACGTCGGCAAAGGACTGCGCGCCGAAGCGCTCCGGCAGTCCGAACAGATCGGCGATTGTGGCCGCGATATCGGCAAAGCTTTCCCTCGTGCCGATGGACGTCAGCTTGGTCATGCCTTTACTCCACGCGAGAATCGGCGCGTACTCCCGCGTATGATCGGTGGCGCGGAAGGTGGGATCGCAGCCGTGGTCGGCGGTGATCAGGAACAGATCGTCCTCCCGCGCGATGGCCTGCGCCCCGCCGAGCTTACTGTCGAATTCCTCCAGCGCGCCGGCGTAGGCTTTGGTATCGCGGCGGTGGCCGTAAAGCATATCGAAATCCACCAGATTAATGAACGTCAGGCCGTTGAATTCGCGCCGCATCATCCTCATCCATTCGTCCATGCAGGCCGGGTTGCCTGCGGCATGCACGCTTTCTTTCAGCCCCTTATGCGCGAAAATATCCTCGATCTTGCCGATGCCCATGGTGAAATACCCGGCTTTCAGCAGCACATCCAGAATGGTCGGCGTTGGCGGAACGACGCTGAAATCCCGCCGCTCCTTGGTGCGCGTGAACGCGCCCTTATGCTTGCCGATGAACGGCCTGGCAATCACACGGCCCACGTTGTGGTCGCCGTGCAGTATTTTCCGCGCGATTTCGCACCACTGATAGAGCGTCTCCAGCGGGATGATCTCCTTGTTGCAGGCGATCTGAAATACGCTGTCCGCCGAGGTATACACGATAGGGTACCCCGTGCGCAGGTGCTCCTCGCCCAGCTCCTCGATGATTGCGGTGCCGCTGGCTGGAGTATTCCCCAGCGTCTTCCGGCCAATCGCCTGCTCGAATTCCGCAATCACCTCGGGCGGAAAGCCGTTTGGATAGGTCGGGAAGGGCTTTAACAGCCGGACGCCCGCCATTTCCCAGTGGCCGGTGGTAGTATCCTTGCCGGGGCTTTTCTCAATGGCCCGGCCGTAAACGCCGATCGCGCCCGCGGGCGTTTCGCAGGGCATGGTCTCCATGGAGCACAGCCCCATCCGTTTCAGGTTGGGCAGCGCCGGATGTTCTTTCTCCAGCACGTGCCTGAGCGTGTTCGCGCCCGCGTCGCCGTATGTGGCGGCATCCGGCAGCTCGCCCGCGCCCACGGAATCGAGCACGATTAAAAATACGCGCATAATTAGCATCTCCTTATCATACCCGGTCGGCGTAAACGGTTTGCAGTAAAGCGATCCCCGTTTGCGTTTTAAACACGCTGCGTTCAAACGCGCCGATCGCCTCCGCGCCCAGATCGTCTTCAAACGCGTTCACCAGAAAATCGGCCTCCACGAGGATTTGGTAATCCTGGCCTTCAATATCCTTGTAGGTATGGTGATGTGCGATCAGCCAGCAGACGCGTTCGATCACAGCTTCTTCCACGCCGAGGCTGCGCAGCAGTTTCTCCGCCTCGGGCGGGCCTTCGGTCTGCTGATACGCGCCGGAAGAGCTGCCGTACTTCGACTCGCTGTTCTTAATGCCGATATCGTGCGTCAGCGCCGCGATTAAAAGGATTTCCTGCGTTTCCGGGCACAGCTTTTCCCCCGCGCCGATGGCCCGGGCAAAGCCGTACACCTTCAGAAAATGGTTGATCCGCCGCGCGTCCCCGCGGTAATACGCAATCATGGCAAGCAGCACCTGCCCGACCATCGCATTCGCCTCGCTCTCACTGCCTCTATTGTACACAACTGCATGCCGAATGAAAAGGCATTATCTTTGGAAATGCTGCCCTATCTACATATGTTCCGCCCGCCATTTACAATTCAAGCGATCCATCGTACACTATCGGAGAACGGAGGAATACGATGGAACACACGTTTATCGCCTCGGCGGCCTTCGGGCTGGAGGGCGTGGCCGCGTCCGAGCTGCGGCATATGGGCCTGCACGCCAAGGCCGAGCCCGGCGGCGCACGTTTAACAGGAAGCTTTGCGGACGCCTTCCGCGCCAACCTGTGGCTGAGAACAGCCGACCGTGTGCTGCTGATGCTGCACGAGGGCGAGGCAAAGACATTCGAGGAGCTGTTTCAGGCGGTGTATCAGCTTCCATGGGAAACCTATATGCGGTCCGACGCGGCCATCCCCGTGAGCGGCAAATGCGTGCGCAGTCAGCTGATGAGCGTGCGCGACTGCCAGTCCATCTCGAAGAAGGCGATCGTACGGCGGCTGATGGAAAAACACCGCGTGTCCGTTCTCCCCGAGACCGGCGTGTCCTGTCCCGTCGAAATTTCCATCCGCAGCGACCAGCTGCGCGTCACGCTGGATATGTCGGGCGACGCGCTGAACCGCCGCGGCTACCGCACATGGAACGGCGAAGCGCCGCTTCGGGAAACGCTGGCGGCGGCGATGGTCTCGCTCTCCCCGTGGAAGCCAGACATGCCGCTGTATGATCCCTGCTGCGGCACCGGCACGCTGCTGATCGAGGCCGCGTTTCAGGCTGCAAACCGCGCCAGCGGGCTGAAGCGTACGTTTGCCTGTGAGCGATACCCTTTCATGCCAAAGGATGAAATAACCGCGCTGCGCAGCGAAGCGGAGGCCGCGTACGCGCCCTAAACGCCGTTCGATATCGGCGGCAGCGACATTGACCCCGAGGCGATCCAATTATGCGAAAAACACATCGCGCAGGCGGGGCTGGACTACCGCATCCCCGTGGATGTGCAGGATCTGCGCACGCTGAACCTCCCCCAGCAAAACGGCGTGTTCCTGTGCAACCCGCCCTACGGCGAGCGGCTGTCGGACCGGGAAAGCTGCCGCGCGCTCTACCGCGAGCTGGGCCTCCTGCTCAAGCGCCACCCGGGCTGGAAGCTGGCCGCGCTATCCTCCGATCCGGCGTTCGAGCGCTATTTCGGCCGCCGCGCCGCGCAAAAACGCCGCCTGTACAACGGGCGGCTGGAATGCGAATTATTTATGTTTACTCCGTAAAGTCCTCCTCGACCTCCGGCATATGCTGGAGCACCATCAAAAACGCGTCCTCGTCGTTGTCGGGATAATAGCGCTTGCGGGTGCTGAATTTCTCAAAGTCGAGTTTACGGTACATATCCTGCGCGATCAGGTTGGACCGGCGCACCTCCAGCGTCATGTATTGCACACCCAGATTGGCGGCGTACTGGATCAGCGCCTCCGCCAGCTTCCGCCCGATCCCCTGCCCGCGGCAGCTTTTTTTCACGGCGATGTTGGTGATGTGCGCTTCCTCGAAGATCATCCACGCGCCCGCATAGCCGAGAATCTCCCCGCCGTCGCCCTCCGCCACGAGGTAGCGCGCGGCGGGATTTGCGTCCATTTCATGCTGGAAGCTGGCCTCCGGCCAAGGCACGGCAAAGGTGTGCAGCTCGATGTCGAACACGGCCTTCACGTCGGCCTTGGTCATACGGCGGATGATCATTGCTTTGCCTTCCGGTTGCGCTCCGCCTGCGGCGCGCGTAGATACAGCGGCATCAGCGTGAGGTAATCCACAGGTTCCTTAAGGCTTGCCAGCATCGCGGCCGACGACGGCCTGAGGTAATTCAGATGCGCTGGCGGGAACACGGCCCGGCCGCCCAGCGCGGCGATAATATCCTCCCGATAGGTTTGCACGCCGTCGCCGAGGAACAACAGCGGCTGCCCCTCCTTCGCGCATTGTAAAACAGCGTCCAGATATTGCTCCAGCTTCGCGGCCCGGTCGTCCAGCACGCGTTCGGGCGGCATGCCGCTTAAAAACGCCGCGCCGTACACCTGCCCCGCGCGCGCATCCTGGATCGGGCAGATCAGCGCGTTCGTATCCGGTATGCCCGCTGCCAGCGCTTCCAGCGCGTTTACGCCCGCGCAGGGCTTGCCCGCGCCGTGCGCCAATCCCTTCACGGTGCTTACGCCGATCCTGACACCCGTAAACGAGCCGGGGCCGACCACGGCGGCGAACAAGTCCACGTCCTGCACGGTCAGGCTCGTGCGCCGCAGCGCTTCGTCGATCATCGGCAGAAGGCTTGCGGAATGGGTGTGCTTGTTCACCGCCATTCCTTCGTAGATGATCCGGGTATCCCGCAACACCGCAACGCCGCACACGGGGCCGGACGTATCCACAGCCAACAGGATCATGATGTTGCCTCCAATTTCGTACTGTCCAGCGCGTGAAAGCCGCCGACGGGCTCGACGGAGATTTGCCGGTCCGTCTCCCCCGTGATGCTGATGTTGATCCGCAGATGCGTTTCCGGCACCGCTTCCCGCGCCATGTCCGGCCATTCGACCACCGACACGCCCTCGCCGTACAGGTATTCGTCCAGCGCAAGCTCGTACAGCTCCTCCGGGCTGCCGATCCGGTACCAGTCAAAGTGGTACAGCGGCAGCCTGCCGTCCTCGTACACCTGCAAAATGGTAAAGCTCGGGCTGGGCACATGGCCCTTCACGCCCAGCCCGCGCGCGATGCCCCGCGCCAGCTCGCTCTTGCCCGCGCCCAGATTGCCCTGGAGCACCAGCACATCCCCGGGCCTGAGCTGCGCCGCCAGCGCTTCGCCGATGGCTCTGGTTTCTGCCGCGTCATGCGTGTTTAGCACCGGCATTGGAACGCTCCTCTTCGTTAATGGTTTCGCAGTATCTCTTTCTCCCGTGCAGGATGGGCGACAGCGGCTTGTAGATCAGCCCCGTCACCAGTGCGATTACCGACCACTTGATCAGGTTGAACGGGCCCGTAATCAGAATGACAAACTTCCACAGGCTGTCCACCGCCGGGATCATATTCGCCCCCATGGCGACGATCACATCCACGGGTATGCCGAACAATACGGCAAAGAACGGGATCAGCAGATAATAGTTAAGCAGCACGCCCGCAATGGTTGCGGCGATACCGCCGATCACCATGCCGAGTATCGCCGTGCCGCGGCTCTTCTTCCGGCGGTATAGGAGCCCGACGGGCAGGATCATGGTAAGCCCCAGCACGAAATCCGCAATTTCACCCACGCCCTGCGATGTAGTGGTCAACAAGCCGATGGCCGACTTGATCAGCAAAATCACCGAGCCGATGAGCGGCCCCAGCGCAAACGTCCCCAGCAGAACCGGCAGATTGCTCAAATCCAGCTTGTAGAACGATACCGCCGGAAACACGACGATCTCCAGCTTGTACAGGACGCTCCCGATCGCCGCCAAGATGGCAATCACCGTGATCTGATACGTGGAAAAGCACCGTTTCTTCCCCTGCTCCATAATGAACCTCCATCTCCGAGAGGTGATTGAAGTGATCGGCGTTTGCGATTGCGGCGGCAGTGTGCGGCAGATTCAAGTGAAGAAAACCGCAGCTGTAGCAGCGCTACCGCAAGGTTTGATGAGCTTGAAGCTGCCGTGCAATACCGCCGCAAGCGTGAATGCCGAGCCCCTCGGTCACCTCTCCATACATAATGCCCCCGATGGTTTCATTCATCAGGGGCAACTGCTGCAAACAGAGGTTGCTCTTCTCTCATCCGGACTTTACGGCATACGCCGTTCACCGTCGGCTTCGGAATTTCACCGAATCGGCCTGACAGGCTGCGCCTGCAAGGTTCGCGGGCTTTGTGCCCATTCCAATCTTAACGCGATTGTCTTGCTTCGTCTTTTCACCGTGGCCTTTGTCGGGAAACCTTGACGTAGCGCCCGCTATGTCTTCGGTTTTCCTTCGCGGCCACGGCGTAAAATACTCGCAATCCATATCACATCAAAGATTGGAATGAGTACTCACCGCCGGTAGGGATTTTCACCCTGCCCCGAAGAAGCCATCACTGGGTTTCTCGATGAGAGAGTATCACAAGGGTTTGGGAATGTCAAATCGCAACGGTGATTTCCAGCGGCTGTTGCCCCGTCAGGACAACGCTGCGCCTGTCGGGCTGGCTGCCGCCCACGAACAGCGTAAAGCGCGTTCCGAGGCTGGTGGGCAAGCCATCCCCGCCGATCGCCTGGAAGGCTTTTTCGCCGATGGGCAGCGTGACGGTTTTCGTCTCACCGGCCTTGAGTGCGACGCGCCGGAACGCGCACAGGCTGTGGTTTTTCACCGCGAAGGGCGACGTGTAATCCTTCACATACACCTGCACCGCCTCGTCGGCGTCGACGGCGCTTTCGTTGCGCACCATAACGGTCACCGCGTCGTTTTCATAGCGCGCATCGGAGTAGCGGAACCTCGCGTAGCTCAGCCCGTACCCGAACGGATACAGCGCCTCGCCTTCAAAGTAGCGGTAGGTGCGGTTTTTCATGGAATAGTCCTTGAAATCCGGCAGATCGTCCACGCTCCTGTAGAACGTCACGGGCAGCCTGCCGCTGGGCGACACCTTGCCGAACAGGATATTCGCAAGCGCCGTACCGCCCGCCTGCCCGGGATACCACGCCTGCAGCAGCGCGTTTCCGCCCTCCGCCACCAAAGCGCTTCCGGAGGACAGCACCACGATCACGGGCTTGCCTGCCGCAAGCACGGCCTTCAGCAGGTTCTGCTGGCCCTGCGGCAAGGATAATGTTTTTTTATCGCCGGAGGAATACTCGTTGCTCGTGTCGCCTTCCTCACCCTCCAGCGTTCCGTCCAGCCCCAGGCAGAGGATGCTCACGTCGCAGCGTTTGGCGACGGCCACGGCCTCCGCCAGCCGGTCGTCGGGCAGCGCCAGATTGCTGGTGCCGCTCTTGAACAGGTGGCTGCCCTGCGAGTAACAGACCCGCGCCCTGCCCTCGCAGGCCGCGCGGATACCCTCCAGATAGGTGACGTAGCGGGAGGACGTACCCATGTAGTTGCCCTCCAGCGCGGCGATGCTGTTGGCGTTGGGGCCGATCACGCCGACGCTTGTCAGCTTTTCCATATTCAGCGGCAGGATACCGTCGTTATGCAGCAGTACCATGCTCTTTTCCGCGACCGTGCGGGCGAGCGCGTCGTTCGCGTCGGTATCGCACTGCTCATAGCCGATCGTATCGTATTGCGAGCCTTCTTCGCCCAGCGTCCCCAGCAGATAGCGCGTGGTCATCAGGCGCTCGCAGGCGGTGGTGATCTGCGCCTCTGTAACCAGCCCCTCCTGATACGCGGCCAGCATTTGCAGATAGACGTTGCCGCAGTTCAGATCGCAGCCGTACTTCATGGCCAGCGCCGCGCTCTGGGGCGCGGTATCGGTTACGTGATGGTGCTCGTGGAAATCGCGGATCGCCCAGCAATCGCTGACGATATGACCCTCAAAGCCCCACTCGTCGCGCAGGATGTCCTTCAAAAGTACCTTGCTGCCGCAGGCGGGCTCGCCGTTGACGCGGTTGTACGCGCCCATCACGCTTTCCACGCCCGCTTCCTTCACCAGCGCCTCGAAGGCGGGCAGATAGGTT
>Ga0116164_10000960_pt1 | contig 22694 bp, 24 predicted proteins | sample AD_UKC109_MetaG_FD_89888 | JGI IMG/M metagenome (GOLD analysis project Ga0116164, IMG submission 89888) | Active sludge microbial communities of municipal wastewater-treating anaerobic digesters from Hong Kong - AD_UKC109_MetaG | ecosystem: Engineered > Bioreactor > Anaerobic > Digestate... | reverse complement strand
GCGGTGTCATCATCGGTCGTATCGTCATCGGTCGTATCGTCATCGGTCGTATCGTCATCGGTCGTATCGTCATCGGTCGTATCGTCATCGGTCGTATCGTCATCGGTCGTATCGTCATCGGTCGTATCGTCATCGACCGTATCATCATCGGTCGTATCATCATCGACCGTATCATCATCGGCGGTGTCGTCATCGCCAGGTAGAACATCATCAATACAACTTTTGGCGGCCGCACAATTACCGAAATTATCCATCAGACAGTCATAGCCGGTATCGCTATAAAACGCCTCACTCGCCTCACACCAGGCGATAGCATCTTCTATATTAATGACGTTGCCGTCTTCATCTTCCAGGTACCAGCCGCAGTCATTAAAGAAATACCAGGCCTCATCGCAAACCGGCTCAGGATCGTCATAATCATCATCATACTCCCCGCCATGCATTTCATCTTCGTCACGGTCGCTATCGGAATTACAATTGAAGCAGGTAAGAAAAATCAGTGTGAAGATAAGCAATACGAGAAAGCACGAAATCGACCGGTTAATTGTATTCATCCATAAACTCCTATCGACAAATGCTCCCCTCTTAGGGATTGTGCGTCACGCACAAGTTGGTCAGCAGGTTGCTGAAGTTGCCCGCGTTGTCGGTGGCCTCGATGTCGACACAGTAATCTCCCGGGGGAATCGCATCCGGATTGCTCTCCGGAGCGAAGAAAACGTCGAAGCCGACCCGGACCGGGTTGTCGCAATCGCCGACGTTGTTCAGATCACAGTCCGGAGGATCGTTCAGGTCGGCCCAGGTCAGATCACGCAGGATGAACGGATCGGTCGTCCCGCTTTGATAAACGAACACTTCGCCCCCCGGCAGCAGGTTGTTGCCGGGATCGCAGACGCTCCAGAACAGAAAACTGTAGTACATCCGTTCATCGTAGTCGGAGACCTCGTCGAGGGTCGTAACGGTCGGGTCCCAGCCGCCCGCGCTCAACACCGGGGGGACGGTATCGTCGTTCGAATGATCATTGAGAACATCATCAATACAACTTTCGGCGGCCGCACAATTACCGAAATTATCCATCAGACAGTCATAGCCGGTATCGCTATAAAACGCCTCACTCGCCTCACACCAAGCGATTAAATCCTCAGGATTGATCGGAGTGCCGTTTTCATCTTCCAGGTAATAACCGCAGTCGCCGAAGAACGTCCAGGCGGACTCGCAGGTGAACATATCATCATCGTCGTCATCATCATAATAGTAATCCTGACCGGAATCATCTTCGCCGCGACCGTTATCGAGACCACAATTGAAGCAAACGAGAAAAAGCGAAGAAAAGACGATCAATACGAGCAAACACAAAATCGACCGCTTAATTGTATTCATCCATAAATCTCCTTTCGACATCAATTGCGCTCATATTATTATTTCCTTGATAACAAATCAAACCATGCTTTGATCGCGCGGGGGATCATTCCGCGCTCCTTTTTCCGGCGCTTGAGAAAATCCGGCGGATCATGGTTTAATAATTTTTCACGACATACGTGTACGCTTTACCGACAGGTCATTTTCTTTGGAGGGATTTGCGATGAGAGCCTTCTTGGTTCCGCTGTTGCTGCTGGCCTTGTTGACGGCCATACTCCCGGCCTGCACCTCGGACGACGACGACGACAACGACGACAACGACGCTTCGCCCGACGACGACACCACCGACGATGACGACGACGATACCGGCGATGACGATACGATCGACGACGATACGCTCGACGACGATACGACCGATGACGACACGACCGACGATGATACCGTCGACGACGACACGATCGACGACGATACCGGCGACGACGATACCGGCGACGACGACACGGTAATCGAGGAGTTCGTCACCATCACGCACGGCGCGTTCACCATGGGCAGCCCGGCGGGCGAAACCGGGCGGCGCGATGACGAAGCGCAGCACGACGTGACGCTGACCAACGACTTCGAAATGATGTCCACCGAGGTCACGCAGGAGAAATTCCTCGCCGTGATGGGCTACAACCCCAGCCACTACCCGCTGGGCGGCGGCGGCACGACGCAACCGGTGGAATCGCTGAGCTGGTACGACGCGCTGGCTTTCGCCAACAAGCTGTCGCTGGCCAAGAGCTACGCGGCGTGTTACGCGCTCAGCGACATCCTGTGCGTCGACGAGACGACAGGCGACACCGACACCTACTGTGCCGAGCACGGCGGCATCGCGTCGGCGACGGTCGCGCTGAACGCGGCGACGGTCTACGCCTGCGAGGGCTACCGGCTGCCGACCGAGGCGGAGTGGGAATACGCGGCGCGCGCGGGCACGACCACGGCGTTTTTCGGCGGCGTGATCACCGTGCCGCAATGCACCCCGGCCGATCCGAACCTCGATCCCTACGCCTGGTTCTGCGGCAATTCGCGCCGGATGAATTCCTACGCGGTCGCCGGCAAAGATCCCAACGACTGGGACCTGTACGACATGTACGGCAACGTCGCCGAGTGGACATGGGACTGGTACGCGGCCACCTATGGCGGCGCGGTGAGCGATCCGACCGGCCCGGCCGACGGCAAATTCCGCGTGACGCGCGGCGGCGCCTTCCGCTATGACGGCGCGTTGCGCTGCCGATCGGCCTCGCGCGCCGGACACACGAGCGCGCATCGTTCGTGGTACCTGGGCTTGCGCGTGGTGCGCACGCTGCCGGAAACCAAGGGCGCGGGCCGTGATTACCGCACTCCGATCGCCATGGCCGGCACGGACGGTCACAAGGACTATCCGTCGTCGCTGCCGTTCGCCTTCACGCGGCCGGACGTGGGCACGCCGCTGACGCCCGCGGAGATCACCGCGTTCACGCAGAAGATCACCGGGTTTTTCAAAGACAGCGGTTACTTCAACTGGCTGACGCAGGTGAGCCACGGCATGGGCGAGGACAATCCCGACGACATGCCGCCCTACAAGCTCTTTTACGGCGATATGACCGTGGCGAAGGAAGACAGTTTGGTCACCTTCACGCACACGGGCTTCGACGACAACTTGACCATTCCGACCTCGAAGTACTTCAACGCCGCCGCGGCGCTGTATCTGGCGTCCGGCGACGCGGATCTCGGGCGGCTGGTCGAGCTGTACGCCAAGGGTTACGTCGCGCTGTTTCGCGGCATGATGTGGGAGGAGGACGAGCACGACCCGGAAAAGACGATCCTCGCCCGGGCGATCTTCCCACGCAACAACCGCTACACCGAGGCCGGCGACCGCGAGGCGTGGGTAAATTACGATCCGGCGCGTTATTACCAGTACAACTGGAACGCCCACACGATTCCCAACGACAGCAATCCCTATTACGGTGAGGAGCTGTGGGTGCGCAACATGCGCAGCAAGGACGACGTGCCGCACATCTACCGCACCGTGCCGCTGGCGCAGCGGTTGGCGGATGAAGCGGCCGACCAGAACGTGGCCGACGCGGCCGCCGAGATGCTGGCCTATCTGCAGGCCTTCGCCAAGGATACGACCGACTCGGGCTGGTACATCCGCACCAAAGAGGAAGGCGACGTGTTGGTGCCGATCGACGACAACGGTTTTGTGGTCGATCTGGCCAGCTACGTGAACTACACGCCGATTGTCGCCAGCGCCGAATGCAGCGGGCGCGAAAACAGCGCGCTGATCGGCTACGGCGAGCCGCTCGACAGCAATTGCGACAACGGCATCGGCTGGATCTACGAGCTGATCGCCACGTACGGCAACGATTACAACTACGCCATCGTGCGCTTCTTCCACGTCGCGGAAATCACCAACGCGCTGATGAGCTGGCAGCTCGACCGCGCCGAGGAACTGCTGGCGGGCATGGCGGTGCGGGTGGATTACATGCTCTACACCGATCCGTTCCGCACGGGGTACGATTGGTGGAACGCCGATTCGTCCGCGTTTTTGCTGGCGGCGGGCACGGCCGGCCTGCCGCTGACCTCGGCCGAGGCGCAACTGATCGTGCAGGAATATTCCAAGGCCGCCGACTGGTACATCCAATGGACGAACTGGGATCTGTGGGACGCTTCGGTGCCCAACGGTACGGTGTCCTGGCGGCCGAGCCGATCGTCGTCCGGCGGGCCGGTGGTCAACCTGGATGAAATCAACTTCATCTTCGAGTATTGCTGGTCGCCGTTCCGCAACGAGGCGAGCGCGCCGTTCGTCGATTGCGACGTGGTGCTCGACCCGAGCCAGTGGGGCGTGCCGGAGTAAGTCGGAAGAACGACGAAGGGGCGCATCGTGACGGTGCGCCCCTGTTGTATGTCATCCCGGCGCTCACGCGCCGGACTACCCTCTGTCGCCCCTGACGGGGCTGAAGGTTGATGTCAATTAACAAGAAGGGTATCATTTGACAATGCATTGGGAGTCTATTTGCGATATTTGGACCGAATAGTTTCCTTTTGCTCGTTAATTCCCGAAACGTGAAACAGAGATCAGAATTTTAAAAGCGGGACGTCATATAGCGAATATTTGTTAATTTAAGTAGAGGAGGGCGAGGGCGATGTGTATCAATAGAACATATAAAATATCAAGTATATTGTTTGCGATGGTGTCTTTTCTTTTATTTTTCTCCGTCGGCTGCGGTGTTACCAATTACCGGCTCTACGATGGCGCGCCCCTTCCGGAAGATGAAGAGGCAACATTATACTATGACCAGAGAAACGAATCGGGCCCGCACATAATGCTTTTGTGTTCCATAAACGGAAAAGAAGGACAAAATGCATACCCGATACCCGGAGGAGGAATAAAATATATATATGTCTACAATAATGGGTGGGACGCGGGGATAAGCTATGAAATAAAAATGAAACCGGGACAGTATCGATTGGAGTTTTTTTATTACTGGAGCAATGGTGTTACGACATACTATGCAAAAGAGACTCAGTTCGTGGATCTCGAAGCCAAAGCCGGAAAGAAGTACACGGCAACGGTTTCTATTACTTCAGATAATTCCGAAAATCATTCATGGCATCCGAAAATTGTTGAAATGCCATAGCGAACGACAGGTTGGGGGCCTGCCATTAAGGTCGGGGCATCCCCCTGTGGTTGCCCAAAACCTGCGCCGCGCGGCCTTCCCTTTTGCCTAGTCCAAATAATCACCGTGCAGGTTATCGTACATGACCGTGCCGCCGTAGCCGGAATCGGACCAGTCGATCAAACCGATCGCGGCGATGGGGTTTTGGTCGCTCCAATACATCGCCAAATCATCGCAGTCGTTGGCCGCTCCGTTGATCAACACATCGAACGTGCTGTCCGCGAAGTCGATGGTGATACTGATGAACTCCCACGTTTCGTTGGTCAGCGCACCGCAAAAGACATAGTCCGACACCGACCAGTCCACAGCGCCCAGACCGGTCGTGTCGTTATAAGCAAGCTGCACCTCCGTAATGTAATCTTCATATTCAATGTCGTATTTATAAATGCGCACGCCGAATTCCGCCGCCGTATCGACCCATACATCCAGGTCGACGCGCAGGTCCTCGAAGGTTTCGGTGAAGGTCAACATGTTGCCGATGTAATCGTTGGAGCCTTCGCCGCCCTGCTGCAGCAGCACCTGACCCGAACCGGCTTTGAGAGCGATGACGGTCTGCGTGCTGGCGCCCGCCTGGAACAGTTCCTCCCACGGGCTGCCCAACGGGCCGAGCGGATGATCCTCGAAATCCTCGGTGAAGATGTCGTCGTCAGCCGTGTCGTCGTCGCCGCCTTGGGGATCGTGCAGCACGCACAGGTTGTTGAGCCGATTGCCCATGTGGCCGTTGCGGTCGACGCCCTGCAGATCGAGGCAATACAGGCCCGGCACGCCCGGGTTGCTTTGCGGCGCGAAGAGAACGTTGACCTCGACCGGCGTCGGGTGGGTGCAGTCGCCGACGTGGCTCAGGTCGTTGGCCGGCAGGTTGTGCAGCGTCTGCCAGGTGACGACGTACAGCGGCTCGGGTTCGCCGGTGCGGTAGACCAGCAGATGGCCGTCGGGCAGCAGATCGTTGTTCACGTCGCACACGTCGAAGGTCAGCGTGCTGTAGTAGATCGGCTCGGTATAGCCGGGAAAATTGCCGAGGATCGTGGTTTCCGGCTCCCAACCGCCGTTGCTGAGGACCGGCGGGGCGGGCTCGATCGGCGTCGTGTCGTCGTCATCGTCGACGTCGTCATCGCCCGTATCGTCGTCGTCGAGGTCGTCGTCGCCGGTATCGTCGTCATCATCGATGTCGTCGTCATCGATGTCGTCATCGCCGGTATCGTCGTCGTCGAGGTCGGTATCATCATCGTCGTCGTCGCCGATCATGTCGTCGTCGCCGAGATCGTCGTCGAGCGTATCGTCATCGGACGAACCGCCCCCACTGTCGTCGTCATCGTCGTCACGATTGCAGGCCGGGAAGAAAACAACCGCCAAGGCCAAAACCACCACCGTCACCATCAAGGCTTTCATTGGATACCCTCCCAATTTCTGGCCTGCCGGTTTGGTGTACGCACCGAGATTGCGGGAATTATTAAACCATGGAGGTGCTGCCGGATGCAAGACGCAAGCGAACGCTTTGGTGTGGTCCGCCGGGCGCAAGTGTGTCATGATTTAACCAATGACTACGCACGCGCCGACGATCGAGAACGACATCCCCGCCCCGCCCGCCGTGGCCGAATTCACCGCCGGCACGGGCGACGCGCTCACCTGCTTCGCCGATTACCGCTCCTGGACGACCCGCCTGCGCGCCGACCTGGACGCGGCGCACGATGAGATCGTCATGGAGATGTACATCTTCGAGCCCGAGGGCGAAGGCGGAGAGATCGCCGCGGCGTTGATGCGCGCGGCGGCGCGCGGGGTGCGCGTGCGGGCGATGGTCGACAGCCTGGGCTGTCGGCACGTGCCGCCGTCGTTTTTCGCCATGCTGCGCGAGGCGGGCATCGAGGTGCGCGAGTTCAACCCGGTGCACTGGTGGAGCTTTCTGCTGTCGCCGGGCAAGCCGTTGCGGCGACGCAATCACCGCAAGCTGATCGTCGTCGACAACCGCGTCGGCCACCTGGGCGGGATGAACCTGGGCGGGCGCTTCGACGAATGGCGCGACCTGACGCTGCGCATCGACGGCCCGTTCGCCGAGGTTCTGCGGCGCAGTCACGAACGCGTATGGTCCGGCCAGTACCGCAAATTCCTGCCCCGCCGGCGTAAAAAACGGCCGGTGCCGCAAATCAAGTTGTTCGACAATTTTTTCACCGATCACTTTTCGCCGATCAAGCGGCACTACGTCGCCGCGTTCAAACGCGCACGGCGGCGCATCTGGCTGGCGCACGGCTACTTCTTCCCGGACAAGCGGCTGCGGCGCGAACTGCGGCGGGCGGTGCGGCGCGGGGTCGAGGTGCGGGCGCTGGTGCCGGCGAGTTCGGACATCGCGGCGGTGGACAAGGCGGCGCGGCACATCTACGGCGACCTGCTGCGTTGCGGCGTGCGATTGTTTCTGCTGCCGGCGATGCTGCACGCCAAGGCCGCGCTGGTCGACGACGACTGGCTGACGCTGGGCAGCGCGAACCTCGATCCGATCAGCCTGTTCAGTTGCCTGGAGATCAACGTGGGCATCAGCCATGCGCCGCTGGCCGCGCACCTGGCCGCGCTGCTGGAGAGCTATCGCCGCGAGGCGAGCGAGTACACCTATCACGATTGGAAACACCGCTCGTGGTGGGAAAAATTGACCAACCGCCTGTGGTACGCCCTGCGTCGCTGGTACGCCGAGTGGTAAGGGCTACTCGACGACTTTGCCGATGTTGCCGATCCAGGAGATCCACTTGTTGGAATAAAAAGTGGGTCCGGCCACCCATTCCCAGAGATCCTTGTATTCCTGCGGATAGTCCGGGATGTAATCGCCGGGCACATCGCCGATGATCGCCGGGTCGAACTCCAACTTCAGATCCTGCCCGACGGAAAACGGCATCAACAACAAATGTCCCTTCTCCGTGTCCTCGCGCGTTCCCTTGTTGAACTGAATGAAGTTGTGGCGAGCGGCGGCCTGCACCATCTGCGCGCAATTGATGGAACCGGGCGGCAAATCGCCGTTCCTTGTTCCTTGGACAACCGTTTCGTCCATCCAGGCCTGGCCGAGGTGTTCGGTCCAGACGCCCTGACGGAATTGTTGCAGTTGCGGCACGACCACGGTGGGATCGACCTGCCACAGCGCCATGGCGATTTCCGAATCGCGATCGCCGTTCAGGCTGCGTTCGTTGAGGTTCGCGCTGCCGATCAGCGCGATTTTGTCGTCGATCAACATCATCTTCGAATGCACGTAAAGCATGTACCGCTGGGCGATGCTCACCTTGTCGCGACGCGTGGTCACGTCGGGAGGATACATGATCGCCTTGGACCAGTCGGGGCGACCGTCCACGGTTTTCGGCAACTGATCGGCGCCGGCGAAGACGTTCCGCCAATTGGCCAGGCAATAGAACGACAGGTAATTGCTCCAGGTGAATTTCGGCAGGCCGTCGGGTCCGAGCGTCTGATCGGCCAGACGCTTCGTCCGGCACGCCCGTTCGACCGTGCGCACCATGTATTCGATGGTGCACCACTCCAGGTAGCGCACCGAGTAGGTTGCTTTGTCGTCGGGTTTTCCTTCGGGGAACATCGGCAGAACAACGTACGCGTGAAATTCCCGGCCCAGGTTGACCATCGCCACAATGCGCTCGACCAATCGTTCGGCCACCAGGTTGGCCACGGAGGATCGCGTGCCCTTATAAGCCGTATCGCCCCAATTGTCGCCCGAGCTGATCAGGTATTGCGATTCGAGGTAGATGAAATCGTCGGCCACTTTGATCAGCTCCAGATAGGCGTCTTGAATGCTGCGTTCATATTTGGCGTCAATGCCCCAATTGAATTTCTGCTGCAGCACTTGTTTCACCTGGTTCCGGTCATCCAACTTGGCGACGTCCGGCGGCATGATCCAATAGGACTTATTGATCGAATGCAGCAATTGCGAGTTCCAGGGGCCGTCCCACTCCTCGCTCGGACGCACCAACTGCCGGGCGTCGACCGGGGTGATAAACATGCCGGAGGCGACCACCCCGTACAGCGTATCGAACACGCGGGGATTTTTACTCTCGACCACGCTCCAACGGGCGACGAACTCGAAAAGAAAATCCCAGGCGGCCGGGCCGTAGATCTGCGCGTGGATATCGTGCCAGGGCTCGCGGGGCATGGCGCGATCATGATCGAATTCTCCGTTGTACCAATCGTCGGCGAAGGCAATGTTGTCGTCCGCGTAAATCGGATGCTCGGGCCAATCGAAACGTCCGCGCGTCAGATCCAGGCCGCCGAAAAAGGCCTTGATCGCCAACCCCCGATCGTTGCCCGGCGCATCCAGCACAATGAACTTCTGGTGATGTGACCACATGTTCGTCGTGCCGTAGGGCGCGGCCCGCCACAACAGATTGGGCGGGAGTTCCTGACCGTCGTTGAGCTTCTTGAGCGTCTCTCCGCCGTTGTTGTTGTCGACGTCGCCGGTCGCCACCGGATACCCGGCGATGGAGAAGTGCTTCCACGGCATGATGGCGACGGTCATCGCTTCATATTGTTTCGCCTTGGCCAGCAACAGGCTGCCGATCGGATCCTCCACGACCATCGTGCGCTGCAGAGTGAACTGCGGGTGAAACGACCAATCGACCAGAAAAATGAACCGCTTCGCTTCGGCAATGGCCGCCCGAATATCGGCGAAAGCGCCGCTCGCGCCTTGGCCGTCCTCGGCGGCGTCGTGGTAAAATTTAACCCAATTGCCGGCTGTCCCGGCGTAATGGGCCTGTTGTTCATCGACGATTCGTTGGGTGGCAATCGGCAACATGGGTTTCCCTCCTCTAAAATTGAACGGCCGCACCCGATCACTGGGCCACAATCGCCGGGCGACGTCTATGGTTATTTCGTTGACAATCATTCGGGGGCGGCGCGTATTTGTGTTGACTCGCTTCCCGTTTCTTCGGTATGTTCACCGTACGTCGGGTGGGGGAAACGATCCCGACAGCGACTCACCAAATAGGCGTTACGATAAACATCCAGTGGAGGGAATGATGGCTTGCAAGCGCATCAGCGGCAGGAATATGTACATCTGGCAGTTCCGCCAGGTGGTCAAAGGCCCCTCGGCAATCGAAAATTTTCTACAACAGGCAACCGACGCGAAGCTTGACGGCGTGTGGATCAAGATCGCCGTGGGCGCCTCGTTGTACCGCAAGGGCTTGGGAACAGACCTGGGCCGGTTCAACGAAGCGGTGGCCGGTTTGCACGAACGCGGCCTCGCCGTCTGGGGCTGGCACGAACCACGCTGCCCGGACGTCGAGACGGCGCTGACCGAGGCGGAGAACGTCTCGGAGTACGTCGACGAACTCAAGCTCGACGGTCTGCTCATGGACGCCGAACACAAAAGCGGCTCCAGCTTTTTCCAGGGCGGGGAAGATGAAGCGTACGCCTACGCAAAAACGCTGCATCTGTTTTTGAACAAAGCGGACAAAGGTCTGGCGATCAGCAGTCACGACCAACCGTCGAAACACGCGGACTTCCCCTTCGCCGCCTTCGCCGCCAACGCCGACTGCAACGCGCCGCAGGTGTACTACGGCGCCAGCGCGAGCGTCGAACAGCGGCTGGCGCATTGCCTGAACGATCCGGCGAATTGCGCCTGCTCGTTGGCCGTCGCGCCCGTCGGTGCGGCGTGGGTCGGCGGCGACGGCGGGTGCCGCACCAGCCAGGAGTGCGCGCAACGGGCCGTCGAGTTCATCGCCCTGGCCCGGCAGTACGACTTTCCCGGCTACGGCTTCTGGGTGTGGGACAGCGCGCCGCAAGCATTCTGGGAAGCGCTCGCCGCCAATTGAATCAGCCATTAAAAGAACGTCGCCGAATTGACCATAGACGGATTTTTTTCCGCTTGGTACAAGTCCACCATCGGGCGCATGGGATCGCCGCCAACCGCTGATAAACCGACCGTTCCGGCAGAATGCGCAACCATCGCGCCGCCCGAAAAAGCTTTTATTCTGTCAGGGGATAACTAACCATTCAAGAAAGGGAAAAACCATGCCAGACGATCCGATCAAGGTGAATCCGCAAATCACCGACGCCATCACCCAGGCCAACGTGAAGATTCTCGGCGACGCGCCGGCCATGGCCATGGGCAATTTGTACCAGGCCACCGCACAGGCGTTGTCCAACGCCGCGCACAACGCGACCGCGGCGCAGCAGAACGCCAACACGATTCTGCAGGCGACGACCACGCAGGGCATCGCGCTGTTGTACGGCGTGGACACCAGTTCGACGGCGGTGGGCATCAAGGAAATTCTGTCCGCCAAGTAGCCTTAACGTTCTTCGCCGGCGGGCGAAGGGAAGGGAGAAAGTCTCATGGCCGACGATCCGAAAAAAGTGAATCCGCAAATCACCGACGCCGTGACCCAGGCCAATGTGAAGATCCTGGGCGACGCTCCCGGGATGGCGATGGGCAACCTGTACCAGGCCACCGGTCAGGCGTTGGGCAACGCGGCACACAACGGCGCATTGGCGCAATCGAACGCCAACACGATCTTACAAGCGACGACCACACAGGGCGTGGCGCTGCTGTACGGGGTGGACACGGCCGCCACGGCGGTGGGCATCAGCGAAATCCTGGGCAGCGGCAAAACGTCGGGGTACCCGAGCTGAGCCCGCGACGCGCGGGACGGCTCAGCGGCCGAATGCGGGGCGGATCGGAACCGACCTATCCCGGCGTCGCCGCGAGGCCGGGTGCCAGGCGACGATTTCAGGCGTAAACGAGGGGTGAAACGCGATGACCAAGAAACGGCTGATAATCGAGAAAGAGGAAAAAATCATCGAGGAAGTGATCGTCGTCGACGAGGATCCGGCGCCGTCGGGATATCGCCCCCGCCCCGCTCCGCATTTCACGCCGCCCGTGGCGGATGAGCCGTCAAGCGTCGTCCCCGACGGCGCGGCGTTGTCGGCCGACGAATTGGCGCTGGTCACCAGCCAGAATCTGTCACATAGCGCGTGGCAGGCGACAACGATTGCCGAGAATCAGAACACGACCTCGCTGGCGGCGACGGTCCAGGCGGTCAACCTGATTTTCGGTCGGGAGCGACCGGGCAAACGGTAATTTTAATCGAGCATCACACATGATGGCGGGAGAAATCATGGCGAGCAACGAAGCGGTCAATGCGCAAATCGTCGATGCCATTTCCACCACGACCTCGGTCACGGTGGGCGAAGCGTCTTCGATGGCCTTGGGCATGTTTTATCAAGTGGAAGCGCAAGCCTTCGGGCTTTGCATGCAGAATGCGGTCAACGCCCAGAATCGCATGAATCAAATCGGCGAAGCGGTGGTCGGTCAGGTCTGCTCAAAAATCCTATGCAAAATGGGATCGTAATTTTGCACCACGATTTGTCGCGCAGGGAATCGTGAACGAATTCGATCCGGAGGTCTTCCATGTCCAACGAGCAAGCTTTGGTAGCCGGCAAAGGCAACGGCAATACGAATCAAGACAGTGGGCCGCAACCTTCCACCTATGCCAAGTCGATCGTGGCGCAGTCGACGACGATGGCCGTGCAGAACGCCCAGACGTTCCTCAACTACATCAGCATCGTCAGCGCGGCGGGCATCGCGGTGTGCACCGAGAAGATGATCGAGCAAAAAGAGGAAGCCGCGTTGTGGGAGCAGGTGATCCAAAAGATCACCACCAACATGCAAAGCGCGGCCGATCTGTTCAAGAAAATCAGCGAGGACGCCCAGGAAGTGATGGCCAAATTCAACCAATGAGGAGGGGATGACCATGCCGGAAACCTATTTGGCGATCACCACCACCGACACCAATGCCGTCACTTACGTTCTGCTGGCGCAGCAAAACCTGTATCAGTCGCCCTGCCCCAAATACCCCTTCGCCATGATCGCCCATCACGCCGTGAATTACGTGCTTCCCGGCGGACAGTTCGATCCCGCCGACGAGACGCCCGCGGCGGGGGCGGTGCGCGAATTGCAAGAGAACACGAACGTCCAACTGCAGGAAAAGGATCTGACGCTGCTGATGAACGACAACGACGTCTGGGCGTTCACCGCGGCGGTAAACGCCGATTCGATCAAACCCGACGACATCAACGCGCTCATCGAAAGCGGCGGCGTCACGGCGCGGAAAATCAACAACGTGTGCTGGACGACGTTGGAGGACGCCTTCGGCCGGCTGGGCAACAAGCCCGAATATCAGATACTGCCGTGGGTGACCAACCAGATCGTCACGGCGCTCAACGCCGGGTTCACCAAGGAGATGATCAACGAGAACGCCAACGAATCGCACCTCTTTTTCGCCCAGGCGCTGGCCCACCTGCTGTTGGACAACACATCGAACGAGCCGGCGCCGGAGAAGAAAGCGTCATGAAAGACAAGGACGCCGCCGACATCAATTCATCGATGCAGGAGCTGATCGACTGGCAGCAAAAGCAGATGTCCTCGCTGATGCAGCAGGTGAAAAAGGTGACCGAAACGAACCTGGAAGCGGCCTCGGCCATCCGGGAGGAAGCGACGACGCCTCCCCCGCCGTTGGAAGTGCCCGACGAAATGCAGCAACAGGTCGCCGCGTTCATCACTCGGGTCGAGGCTTCGATCAATGCTTCCATCACGCAGTTGACCGACGCGTTGGGCAAGCTGAAGAAATGACGACCGTCGCCGAATTGACTATCGACTTTCGTTTTTTTATTTCGTGTTATGTATTTATTCTCCCCATGAAAATTCCGAGCCGCTCCATTGATTGATGAGGTATTTATGGACGATCTCTCGGCGACTCCCGGAAAAGACGACGGTGAAAAAGTGCAGCCGGCGGCGCCCATTCGTGTGCGCACGTTGAATCTCGGCGAAAAGGTTTATGCCTTGATCTGCGCCGACACCTCGACGGTCGATTCGTTCATCTCCCTGACGATGGCCGAACGGCACGTGATCCTCGGCATTCTCCGCGGCGAATCCAACCGGGAAATCGCCCGCCGGCGCGGGACGTCGGAAAACACCATCGCCAACCAAACGGCCGCCATCTTTCGAAAATTCGAAGTCGCCTCGCGAGCCGAACTGGTCTCCCTGTTGATGCGCACGTTGACCGACCGGGCCGGGAAAACCACGTCGATTGCCCGCTGAGCAACGGTTAAATTGGTTTATTGTCATTTAATTAACTATGGACAGGCTGTCCCCGTAAGTTTATCGTCTTTTTCGATGATGGTTTTCCTTAGGTATTTAAATTTACGCCCCGAAGTCCAAAAAAATCGGATTTATCCACAAAATTAGGAGAGCACACGGCGGTTTTTACCGAAATTCGCTCCCCATTTTTTTGCCCGTTGAAAATGGCGTTTTGTATCGGATACGGAGGGGGTAATGAACAAAGCGAAAAAGAGCGGCGAGAATTGTCTCTCGCGAATCCGCAGCGACCTGCAAACAAAACTGGATCAACAATGGCGCGTCATGCTTTCCATGTGGGTGGCGCAAATCGTCGACCAACATAACGCGGAACCCGGCGACCACAGCACCGACGAGTTGAACCGCGCCGTGTTCATCTGGCACGAGTTGCTCGACGGACATTGGAAGCTGATCTATCAATTCGAGGAAAACGGCTGTCTGTTTTCGCTGCTGCAAAAAATGGAAACCGGCGACAACAAGGGCTTGTCCGAGCGGGAAAAACAGGTCGTCGAATACATCGTGCGCGGATGTTCGAACAAATACATCGCGCTGGATCTGGCGCTGAGCGAATCGTCGGTCGCCACGATGCTCAACCGGGCGATGAAAAAATTGCGCGTCGAATCGCGCATCGATCTGATCAAAACGATTCCGCCCCTGGCCTTCGACGTCAAAGAGCGCGCCAAGGCCGGCTAGCGGTCAAGCGTTCAGTTGTCGGCGGATTGGCCTTCGACCCGGTTGCGGCCGGCGTGCTTGGCGCGGTAAAGGGCGGTGTCGGCCTGGGCGATGAGCGTGTCGGGCAATTGCCGGCCGTCGGGGATTAACGTGGCGACGCCGAAACTGGCGGTGACGTGCGCGGCGGCGTCGGAGCGTTCGTGCGGGATGCACAATCCGACGATGCAGCTCCGGATCTTTTCGGCCAACTCCCACGCCTGGTCGCCGGTCGTTTCGGGCAGCATGATCACGAATTCCTCGCCGCCGTAACGCGCGGCCAGATCGCTGGAACGCCCGACCCAATGCCGGATCGCCCCGGCCACCTGTTTGAGACAATCGTCGCCGGCCAGATGCCCGTTGGTGTCGTTGTAGGACTTGAAGCAATCCACGTCGATCATGATCAGGGAGATCGGTTGTTGGCTTCGCCGGGCGCGGGCGAATTCCTCGTGGTACTTGGCGGTGAAGAATCGCTTGTTGGCCAGGCCGGTCAGGCCGTCCTGGTTGGCCAGCGCCTGCAATTCACGGTTGGCGGCGTCGAGTTTCCGGTTGGTCTGCGCCAACTCGCTGGTGCGCTCGGCTACCAGGAGTTCCAACTGTTCCTGCCGCTTGATCAACTGATAGGTCCGCAGCCAATACAACAAAAACAGCGCGCCGCCCAGCGCGAAAAACAACGACACATAGGCAATCAATGTCGACCAGGAAAACGAGGCGGGGGTTGTCGCGGTCTGCGCCGAGGCGATCCGCACCCCGGCCAGCAGCCACAGACCGAGCCCAAAATGAGCTATCGCGCTTCGTTTTCTCATCGACGTTTGCTCTTTCGGCTTGTTTTATCGAGACATAATTAGAATATCGAAAATAAACCATAAAAGAAAAGTGCTTTTTTTATCCCACTTGGACAGGAAAATTCAGCGCAGCGCCGCGGCGATATACTTCGCCAGATTCGCGGCGAGAATCTCGTTGCCGGCCACGTTCACATGACAGCAGATATCGGTGTAGATCGTCTCCGGATGATCGGCGAAAACCTGCGTGAAATCATGGAAGTCGATGCCTTCCGCCGCCAGCGTCCGCCCCGCCTCGGCCAGCAGCGGATAGGCCCGGGCGGCCAACGGCGCATAGGGAAATTCCAGGTTGTAGGCCTTTTGCTTTTCCTCGGCCGACAGCGGTTTGGAATCGGCGTAGTACTGGTTGGGCTGCAGAAAATGCAGGTACTTGATGCCGTTGGCGCGGCACAGGCGGGCCAGTTGCCGCGAACCGTTCTGCCACTTGGTGATCGCGGCCTTGAGCGCCGCCTGATCGTTTTCATATTGCTTCGCCGGCCCGGACACCTGAAACGATTGTTCCTGACCGGCGAGGTTTTCCAGCAGATCCCCCTGCGCCTCGTCGATTTTCCCCTGATACCAACGGTCGAGGCGATGCCAGACCAGCAACGACGAGCTGAGATAAGGCAGACCCCAACGCTCGAAGCGATGCCGCCACCGGGCCCGTTTTTCGTAAAGGGCCTGCAGCCGGCCGACGTCGCGCGTCATGTGCGGATCGTATCCCCGGCGCGCCTGCGTGCGCCAATTGCGCGGGAAGCTCAGAGCGACGCCGTAGGGGCGATTTTCCGCCAGCGGCAGGGTCACTTCGTTGAAGCCGTCGAGGTTGATCACCATGTCGAAGCTGTGCCCCTGGGCGAGCAGGTAGGCGAGAATCATCACCTGTTGCGGTTGCTTGCCGCCCTTGAGCGCCAGGTTGTGGATGCGGATGATTCGTTTTTCGCCGGGCATTTCCTCGCGCAGACGGGCGATCAGCGAGCCTTGCGCAAAGCGGAAATATTGCACCAACGAGCCGCCCATGAGCGCGATGTCCAACACGGCCGGATCGTCGCCGAGCGGCGGTTCGGGGGCGAAAAAGCCGTAACGATTGACGTTGGGATCGATGCTGCGATCGACGGCGAAGCCGAAATACGGATGCAGCACATTGGTCGCCAACCGCTCGCCTTCGCCGGGCAGCGTAAATTGATCGGCTTCGCGCTCGCCGTGCAGCCGGGCGCGGATTTCACTGCGTTCCGGCGTACCGTCCCAACCAATGCTCAACAGCACATAGGATACGATTTCCGCCGCCAACAACGCGGCCAACAGTGCGCCGAACAACAACAGCAAGCGAGAGCGTTTGGTTCGGTTCAACTCGGTCATCTCAAGGGGTTTCATAGTACATCCGGCGGCGATGTTCAATCGCCGAATTGAGTTTGGCGCATCGTTTGCCCCGCGAGGATTTTCCGCCGATAATTGAAGGGTAAACCCGTAGCGTCAAAGGCGGTGACCTCATGAAGCACGCCCCGGCATTCATCATCCTTCTGTTGGCGACGTTGCTGGCCGGCGGATCGTTCTTCGCTTGCGGCGACGATGACGAAGAATCGCGGCACGCGCCGGCGAGCGACGACGACGATGACGACGACGCCCAACCGCCCGTCGACGACGATGATGATGACAACGACGATGACGACGATGGCGACCCCGGCAACTGGACGCCCGACGATTTCTCCGGCGTCTGGACCGGCACGATGGACATCGTCATGGAATCCGGCCAGGGCGGCGGGACCGCGTCGATCCGGATGGAAATCGAGGTCGCCGACGATTGGTCGTTCACCGGCACGTTTTCCGACCCCACCTGCCCCGACGATCCGGCCTGCCCCGACCACGAGGCGGTCGGCGGATCGATCGACCTGATGTTCGACACGGTCACCTTCTCGTTCCGTTTCGATTGCGAAACCGACGACATCACCTATTTCTACTTCATGGAAGGCGACGTGGCCTGGCAGCACATGAGCGGCGATTTCTTTTCCCTCGACGGCCTCAACGTGCAGCAAAACCACGGCACCTGGGACGTGACCAAGTAACGCCTTGCGCCCACCGGTCACATGTTGAATACTTGCAGGTGCAACAATTACAAACAGCGATAATATCCGTGAGTTGATTGTTTAAAAACAAAAGGAGGGGACGATGAAGAACATGAAATGGTGGATCTTGCTGACATTGATTTTTCTGCTTGCCGGCAGCCTGGTGATGATCACCGCCTGCGGCGACGATGACGACGATGACGATGATGACGATGACGATGTCGCCGACGACGATGATGACGACGATGACGACGATGACGACGATGACGATGACGATGACGACGATATCACCGACGACGATGACGACACCGGCGACGATGACGACGACACGTGCAACACCGACGTCGAAGAAGTGTGCAACTACATCTTCGATCACTGCGACGACAATTGGGGCTGGACCTCGCTCGATGAGTGCTACAGCCTGTTCATGACCGACTGCCTGGACGAGGCGTCCTATTTCCTGTGCACCTGCCACTGCTACGACTATGACGACTGCAACAACTTCGGCGCGTGCGAAGCGGCTTGCTGGTCCGCCGCCTGCGTGGGCTGAGCGTAAAACTCATTCGCGAACGATCACGGCGCGGCCTCGGTCGCGCCGTTTTCTTTTAACGGTTTGAGCCGCCCGGTGCACACGATCCACACCGCCAGCGCGCCCAGGGGAATCCAGCCGAGCACGCCCAAAATGCCGACCCACAGGATGTCGGCGCGGCCGGTGAACCACAAAACCAGCCACGAGCCGCCCAGGGAGTTGAACGACGCGTGCGCCAGACAAACGGGCCAGATGCTGTCGCTGGCGCTGCGCAACCAGCCGAAGACGATCGAGATCAGCACCGTGCTGATCGGAAAGACGGCCAATCCCCACAGCGGATGCTGCGGATACTGATAGCCCAGTAAAACCAGCGGGAAATGCCACACGCCCCAAATCAGGCCGGTGACGATCGCCCCCGCCAACGGCCGGCGCGCGAACAAGCGCGGCTGTAAATAGCTGCGCCAACCGAATTCCTCGCCCCACAACACGAAGGTGGCGATCAGACTGAGAATCGCTCCCTGCAACGGCATGACGTAGGTCACCACCGCCTGCGCCGTCGCGGGGATTTCCTTCCCGGGGGCGCGTGATTGGAGGAAGCTGGCCGCGGTGAAATCGGGCCTGCCCAGGTCGAAAACATAGGCCAGCAGGATGATCAGCGCGACGACCGGCACGGTCCACAGCCAGCCGAACAGGTACAGTCGCCAATGACGGAAGTTCGGTTTGAGGCCGGCGTCGGCGAAGCCTTCGCGCGTGACGAACTTGCGCACGAGAATCGCGGCGATCGCCGGGGCGAAACCGCCGGGCAACAACAGCGCCTGAAACACCGGCGCGTTGGGATCGACGCCGACCAGGACCATCGGCACCCACATCAGCCAGGCCAGCCCGAACGATAGGGTCAAGTAAACGGAAATTCCTTTGGCGTCTTTGCTCATGCTATGCCCACCCGTCGTGCGTTGTTCGCCGTTTCTTTTTCGTTGCTCGTCGGTACGGAGCCCATCTTGGCAGATCGACGCCGGATCAACAACCGGCGACGACGCGCGACGCGCTTGGCGCGACTCGCCGGTTATGGTATTGTGAAGATACTCATTCAACCAAATTCAGCAGGAGAATGGAATGAAGCGCATTCAGTGGATGATTTGTTTGCGCCTTGTGTCGGCGATACTGGTGGCGGCCCTTTGCTTCGCGTGCGGCGGTGGCGGCGACAACAAAAAGGCGAGCGACGACGGGGGCTGGTCCGACGCGGACGACGAGGGCGCCGAATACAGCGACCCGGGCATTCCGGCCGGCTCCGAACCCGATTATTTCAACGGCGTCTGGACCGGCACGATGGCGCTGGAATCGACCGTCGACCACAACGAAAGCTCGGCGACGCTGGAACTGACCATCAACATGTACCCGGACTGGTCGTTCGACGGCACCTTCGCCGAAATCGGCGCGGTCGACAATTCGCTGGTTCCCAACGGCGGCTACCTCGACGGGATCATGGACATCGAGTGGCAGTACACGATCCTGCTGCTCTACAGCGACCAGGAGCCCAAGGACCTGGATTATTATCTGTTGTGGGGCGACATCACCGGCAAGCGCATGTGGGGCGGCCTGGACGCGTACGACCTTTCCGGCGACACCATCGCGCGCGGCTCATGGGATTTCTCGCGCGACTGACGCGCGCCGGCCGCGATTCGTTTATGAAATCCGGCGACTGCGTTCGCGGCGCCCTTTGCCGCCGGGCGAAAATGCTCTTTTCTTTTGCCGCCGGATCTGCTATTAAACTGGCCTCTTAACCGATGCACTGCGCCGGAGTGGTGAAATTGGTAGACGCAGGGGACTCAAAATCCCCCGATCCTTGCGATCGTGTCGGTTCGATTCCGACCTCCGGCACCACCGAAAAGTCCCGCAGATTCAGCAATCTGCGGGACTTTTTCTTTTGGCATAATTAGTCAAAAATAACATTTTGGTTGTGCATAGTTGTGCATTACTGGTCGGTTGATATAAGATTTGGTCGAGTAGATAAGCGAAGTTTTGCATTGACGAACGGCTTGACCTGTTTGTAAAAATGCGAGCCGACTTCCTCTTGAGCCGGTCCAGGCCGTGCGATGATTGGGAGTGTTAGTCGCGACTTCACGGGGCCTCACGATGACTGACTTCCGGCATCCGGATCGTCGTCGGCCAACCGGGCGAGTGCAACCCGAAAACGGGCTGCGTCGAGAATGTCGACGGGCTCGACGCCCAAGGCGGCACATAGGCGGTACAGTGTTGATAGGCGTGGATCTGCGCGTGTTTCAAGCGCCTGGAGTCCTTGATAACTCAGCCGCGCCTGTGCGGCCAATTCCCGCAACGTCAGATCCCGCAAACGCCGCAGGGCTCGAAGGCGTTGTCCGACCGGCGGTACATCGGTCTGAGCTGTTCGGTAACGATCAACCAGCGCGGAAACGTTCGACCGGTTCGTGGGATTGTGTTCGGTGTCGTTCATGATTTTTTCCCTCGGCACTAAAAAATCTTCTTCACGATTAGCTTACCAGGGACGCAGGCCGCTCCCTCATTTTCTTCGCGCATAAGGTGACGACGTGACGATGAGCCTCACCAATTCGTCGGGCTCCTTCGCCAACTCGGTCAGACAGTCGCCGTTGTGCAGAATAAATCCCAAATCGCATCCCTTGATTGTTGCATCGTCAGTTGTGCGGCCGGTCTTCTTGGGCGTTCCCCATTAAATTACCAGGGCAAAAATTTTGGATTTGATGGCTGGACTACTCCTACAGCAGGAGAGAAGCTCATGGCCGTCTGGTAATGACTTGAAATCTCTAATGTTTTTTCTGAAAGCGTTGGCCGAAAAAAATGTTTACCGCCCATCGACCAGACGTTTTTCAAGCCTCATCACCCCCGCCCGCGTCGTCGCTGCTCTTTCGCTCGCGGTTATCGTCGAGGGCGACCAAGACCTCGTCGCGGTCGAACCGGCGCAGCCTCCCGATGGTCTTCGCGGGGATTTTTCCCGTCCGGACGTATCGGTGTACTGATGGCACCGAGAGACACAGGACAGAAGCTAACTCCTTGGCAGTAAATAGCTTTTTGTCCACTACCTGTACTTCCTTCATTGACTTCTCCTTCGGTTTAGTGTACAAAAAATAGTGTTCTTCCGCGCCTGAGCTAGGCTACGGCTCAGACTTATTCCACCAAAATCTATCTTCGGAAAGAGTTTGAGCGTCGCTCAATCTCCCTTGATCCCATTCGACCAGCCTCGACCTCGAAGATAACGGCGATGAAGAAGTCGCCGCCATTCACCGGATCATGTGGTTCCCAGCTCGTGGGGGTGATGAATCCTAACGCACCCGCGCGTGCGCTGGAGGGCATCTACCGCCACGAGACGGAGATCATCTTACGTGTGAAGGTCAGCGGTAGTGGCAGGGAGGTAGCCAGGGCTTTTGGCTACACCCACGGTGCCCGGATGTCGCGCATCGGGTCCGTCAGTGTGCCGAAGCGGATGCTGCTTCCCGGGTGGCGCTGGTGCTTCCTGTTCACCGCGCCAACCGGCGGGACGATCACCGCTTACAGCCGTGGCGATGTCGCCGACCTGATCGACTGTACGATGTTGCTCCTGCAACGACACTTCGGTCCCCGGGTCCAGCTCGTCAGCACGGCGGCGCTGGAGCTGTTCGCGGTTCTCGACCGCGAGGGCGCGGAGGAGTTCGCCCGAAGAAACGAACACCGATATGATTTGTCGTTGATCTCCAAGAACGAACGAAAAAAAAAACTGGTGCTCTGTAGTTTCAGCCTGCCTGTCCAAGTGGGCCAAACAGATAAAATCACATTCCTTGCCGTCCTCTACCAACCGAAGAACACCAGAACACCGGACCACTGGAAGCTGGAGCTGCGCCCGTTGCCTGTGCAAGGAGCGTGCGGCATAAAGCGCTTCCCCAAGGGAGACCACGAGCTGGGACAACGACGATTCTCCCCATACGAACTGTACGGCCCGGTGGCGAAGCGACTTCGTGAACTCGTCGGCGACCTCCCAATCCACGAAAAACCGCCGATCTGGCACGGCTGCGGCCTCGACTTCGCCCACCCCGTCCTCACCGACCGTGATCGCGCTGTGCTCTGGGCTATCGATGAGAGGATTCCTACGGTGGACTGGAATCATATCCTGTGTCCCGTGCTGGCGGGTGTAGCCGAGGGAAACGTGCGGGTCGTGTTGTCCAGTTCCCGCGCGAAGCTGTTGAGAGCCGGACTGATCGAGCGGGTTCGCGTTACGGGGCGCGAGACCGAGCACCGTCTCACCAGAAGGGGTGAGCGTGCCGTCATACTGTCCCCCACAAAAGGCGAGACACCTGATAGAGTGACGTTCGGTTGAATCGCGTCGGCGGGCGGAGGGAGGCCGGAGGCCGACCGGAGCCGCCGACGCGAGCGCCGCATCACCGGGGG
>Ga0116164_10000957_pt1 | contig 22712 bp, 20 predicted proteins | sample AD_UKC109_MetaG_FD_89888 | JGI IMG/M metagenome (GOLD analysis project Ga0116164, IMG submission 89888) | Active sludge microbial communities of municipal wastewater-treating anaerobic digesters from Hong Kong - AD_UKC109_MetaG | ecosystem: Engineered > Bioreactor > Anaerobic > Digestate... | reverse complement strand
TTGTTCATTCCTCACAACAAAACATCCGTTCGTAAAAGGATATTGGACGTTCATAAATGTACGCCTATAAAAGCTTTGCCGGCTTTGAAATTTTTCATACTTTTGAAATGCTTAATCAAAACCAGTTTAATTTTCTCTTTTCCAACCACACACCCCAAGCGCACAAGCTTAACTTCAGCCGGGAAGCCCCAATTTCCGGCTTTTTTTATTGAATTTTTATCCGGTAATCACCGATCACAACGATCTCTCCCCTTCTCAATTTTGCTCTTTTACGCAATTCAATGGCACCATTTACCACAACCTGTTTGTTTTCAACCATCTGTTTTGCCTGTCCTCCGCTTTCCGAAATCCTGAGTAATTTGATCAGGCGAATCAACTCGATGTATTCTTCTGTCAGGCTAAACTCTATTTGTTTCATCTTCAATTTCTTTTTGCTGTTTTTTCGTCAAACTGTTTACGACCTGTTGATAAGAATGATCAATCCATTCTTTTATCATTTTGTCGGACAGTATATGATCGATCATAATTGTATTCCAGTGTTTTTTATTCATGTGGTAGCCGGGTATAATTTGTGGATATTGTTCCCGGAGTTCCTGGGCTTTTTCGGGATCACATTTCACATTAATGGAAAATTCTCCATCGAGGTTTGTTAAGAGAAATATTTTACCGGCTACTTTAAAAACCAGTGTTTGTTCGTCGAAGGGAAACGATTCCTTTACCGCAGACTTGGACAAACAATAGCTGCGAAGCTCTTCAATGTTCATGGTTCAAAACTACATCATAAAATCGGAAATAATCGTATCGGAAACAAACATTCCATTTGCTGTAAGGCGAATAGATTCTCCTTCATTTTCAATATGCCCGCTTTTCCTGTACGATCCTGCGATCGTTTCTATATGGTGGGCAAATACAGGGCCAAAAATCCGGGAGATTTCCTGGGGATTTATTCCCCATTTTGTACGTAACCGGGTAATAATAAATTCATTATAATGATCTTTTTCACTCAGTAATTCTTCTTCTCCAATTTCATTTCCAAGGGAAAGTCCGTTTTTATATGCAGAATAGTCGGAAAAATTCCAGTATCGTTTTTCCCGGTTAAATGAATGCGCTGAAGGACCCAGTCCGAGGTATTCTTCCTGATTCCAATAAGCTGAATTATGTTTTGAATACATTCCGTCACGGGCAAAATTGGAGATTTCATATTGCTCAAAACCATTTTCTTTGGCTTTCCCGACAAGTTTTTCGTACTGCCAAATACTTTCTTCTTCTTGAATTTGGACAATTTTTCCCCGTTTTAAATCATTCCAAAGAGGTGTTTCGGGATGGTAGGTTAAATGATACGCCGAAAGATGTTTGATCTCCGACTCAAAAACGCTTTCCAGATCTTTTTCCCATTGGTGCTTTGTTAAGCCGGGAATTCCATAAATCAGATCGATGCTGATGTTTTGAAATCCGGCACGAATGGCATCGTTCAGGGCAGTGTGGGCCTGCTCTGCAGTGTGCCTCCTTCCCAGGAAAGCCAATATCGGATCATCAAAAGATTGGATTCCGATGCTGAGCCGATTCACGCCCAAATTTCTCGACTGGCTTAAATATGAAAAGGTAAGATCATCGGGATTTGCTTCGAGGGTAATTTCCGGATGATCCGATACCGCAAAAACAGTCCGTACTGCTTGAAGCAATTCTTCAATTTCGCGAACAGGAAGAAGGGATGGAGTACCCCCTCCCAGATAGATTGTATGAATATTTCGGTTGTGAAGAAAATCCCTTCTTCTCCACATCTCTGTTTTCAAATAGGATACAAGTTCCTGTGCGGAAAACTCATCCGTTCGTGAATAAAAATCACAGTACGTACATTTTTTGGTACAAAAAGGTATATGAATATAAACTCCGGCCATACCGATAAATATATTGTGCTGTATTCGTAAAAAAACCAAAAAGCTCTTTGATTTGTTTTATTTTCGTTCCATAATTTTTATCCATCGATCGGAACATGCTAAAAGGCAAACAAAAATATATATTCCTTTTTATTTGGGTTTCGGGAATTGCATATGCTTCCCTATCTTCTCCCGATCGAATTCCCAATTTAATGCTTTTTCCCAATGCCGATAAGGTGATTCATTTCCTGATGTATGGGGGCTTATCGTTTTTCCTTGTTCCTGTTTTTGTCCGAAATAACAGTTATCGAAAGAGTTATGTTGTTTCTTTCGTTCTATCCATCGTTTTCGGAGCATTGCTTGAAGTGCTGCAATCGGTGATTAACACACAAAGGAGTGCTGAATTACTTGACTTTTTTGCCAATCTTTTGGGATCGGGTAGCGGCATTCTTTTTTATCATTGTGCCGTTCGAAAAAGAAAAATCGAAAAAATTCTGTTCAGAACTTAACGGTTTCACCCGAAATTTCCAAATCATCAATTATATCGGCTAAGGTAGTATCCTTATAAAATGCAATCAATTCCGACCGAATTTGTGTAAATCGTTTATGCACCGGGCAGGTCGATATTTCGTCTGTAAAACAACTACATGGCTCCAGGCGGATGATGCAGTTATTGAAATAGCCATTTCCTTCCACTTTGACAACAATGTCGTAAAGAGATATTTCCTCTGCTTTTCGTGCGAGAGAAAAACCACCATTGGGTCCTTTAATGGATACAAGAATCCCCTGCCGGACAAGGTTTTGAAGAATTTTTCCCAAAAAGGGAGGAGGAATTGTTAAATCATCGGTGATTTTTTTTATTCCAATTTTTTTATCTACTCCGGCATTTTTTGCCAGGTAAATCAATGAGCGAATAGCATATTTACACGTGTTCGAGAGCATGATGCAACAATTTTTTAGCAATAATAAATCGTATAACAGGATTCATGGTTTTTTATGCTTTTTTTGAAAGGGGTATTTTTTGAATTCGGTTGGCATGCCTTCCTCCTTCAAAAGCCGTATTTAGAAAAGTATCAACAATCGTCACTGCTTCTTCATTGGTAATAAAGCGTGCCGGCAGGGATAAAACGTTCGCATCGTTATGTTGACGGGCCAATGCGGCAATTTCGGGAATCCAGCATAAAGCCGATCGTATTGCCTGATGTTTGTTCGCCGTCATGTTTATCCCGTTTCCGCTGCCACAAAGCGTTATTCCAAAGGTGAATTCTCCCTGTTCCACCGCCTCAGCCAACGGGTGGGCCCAATCGGGGTAATCACTGCTTTGGGCCGAAAATGCTCCGAAATCTTTATAGGAAATTCCTTTCTTTTCCAAATAGTCGATTACAGCTCTTTTTCTTTCATATCCAGCATGATCGGAGGCTAAAGCAAGGGTCATTGTCTTCATAAGGGTTTTTTATCTTTTTGTAAAAATAAACTTGAAAATTCTTGTTTCTCTCGTAAAAATATAAGGCCCCAAAAAATCAGATTAAACAAAAGGGCCCAACCATATTGCCATATTCCGTTGCCCCGGAAAACGAACCAAAACAAAGCAAATAAAAAAATACTTGAAAACAGATAAAAAAAGAAACTTTTTAAATCGTAGGGCACAGGATAATGTTTTAAGCTCAAAGAATAAGAAAACACAGTCATCAAAACAAAACACAATAATATGGCAATGGCTGACCCATAATAACCCATCACTGGAATCAGAAGAACATTAAGTAAAATAGTTACAACAGAGCCTAAAATTCCGAAATAGGCGCCAAATTTGGTTTTATCCGTAACTTTATACCAAAGCGATAATGTAAAATAAATTCCCATGAAAAAATTGGCCATCAAAATTATGGGAACAACACCCGCAGCATCCCGATATTGAGAAGCTACTATTTTCATAATCAAGTCGGTAAAAGTTGATATTCCCAGAAAAATGATCAATCCCAAAATCGAAAAATACTTCATAATCAATGCATAGACTTTTTTGGTATCTATATCGTTTTTCTGTGAAAAAAAGAAAGGTTCAAATGCAAAACGAAAAGCCTGTATAAACATGTTTAACAATACAGCCATTTTAAACGCTGTTCCATAAATACCCAGCTGTTTCATCGGCTCCTGAGATGGATCCAAAAGTTTCGGTAATAATATCTTATCAATGTTCTGATTGATTTGTCCGGTTACGCCAACAATAAAGATTGGAAACGAGTATGCCAACATCTTTTTCAATAAAGGCCAATCCAGTATCCAGCGAACCTTCATTTGAGGTATTAAACACAACAGCAAAACAAAAGAAGCAATCAAATTCGAAAGAAATACATAACCAATTCCAAATTCAGGGTTATAAAGGTTTAATAAAATGCTATCGGGTTGATGGTTTTGCACATAGGGAAAAAAGGATAAAAAGAGAATATTGAAAAATATATTCACCCCGATGTTTACAAACTTTAATACGGCAAAACGAACCGGTCGATGTTGCAAGCGCAATTGGGCAAAAGGAAGGGTGGTCATCACATCAAAAGCAAGCGTGACCGCCATAATAGAAATATATTCAGGATGATTCGCCAGATCGATGGCTCCGGATAGTTCATTGCGAAAACTAAATACGACGATAACAAAAGAGAGTGTTGTAAAAAACAACGAGATCATGGCAGATGAAAAAACATCGGCCGGATTTTTCTTTTGGGAAGCATAACGGAAATAGCCGGTTTCCATTCCATAGGTAAGCATAACAAACAAAAAGGCAGCATATGCATATACGTTTATGATGCTCCCCATTTCCGATTGATTAATAAAAACATGCGACCAGTAGGGTGTTAACCACCAGTTTAAAAATCGTCCAACAATACTGGGTACTCCATAGATGGCCGTTTCGCCCGATAATTTTTTAATTGCTTTCAATCCTGTGTGTTTAAACCAAATTGAAAAAACTTTTTTTACTTTTGATCGTCCGTGTTTTGCATTACGAATCAATACGTCAAAAAGAAAAATGAAACCTATCTATTTTATTATTCTTTCTTTTATGATCGGGTTTTCGGCCTGTAGCAATAAGATCAACAAACAACGCAAACCTGTTACAAATATACTGATTACCCCTTCAAATAAAACGCTTCGCCAGGGAAATGAAATTTCTGTTTTTGTTCAGGCAAAATTATTTAATGCCAAGCTCGACCGAATTGAATTATTTATTGATAATCAAATATTAACAATTTCTGAAAAAGAAAATTTTTCGTACATTCTTCAAACGAAAGATCTTGTACTGGGCCATCATTCCATCGGAACAAAAACCTACAACCGGTTGGGTCAAAGCAGTACGCATTATGCACAATTTTTAATTGTATCCGATATTGAACCCCAAAAACCGGGTTTTCGAATTGAAAAAATTTTCAACCATCAACCTGATTTTTTTACGCAAGGTTTAGAATTTTACAAAGGAAAACTTTATGAAGGAACAGGTAATTATGGTGCTTCGAAAATTGTGCTTTACGATTCGTCGAAAGAAAAGATTGTGAAAGAAAAAAAACTGGAAGATTCGTTTTTTGGCGAAGGAATAACCCTACTCAACGGAAAACTATACCAATTGACGTATAAGTCCCAAAAAGCGTTTGTATATGATGCACATACCTTGGAACGTTTGCGCGAGTTTTCCTTTTCTTCCCGTGAGGGCTGGGGTTTATGTAATGACGGTAAATACCTTATTATGAGTAATGGTTCTTCAATAATTCACTATTTAGATACCCTCTCTTTTCAACGGGTCAAGAGCATTGAAGTATGCGATCATAAGGGATGTATTCAACAAATTAATGAACTTGAATACCACAATGGAGCAATATATGCCAACCTTTGGATGACAAATTCCATTATAAAAATTGATGCGCAGAGTGGTCAGGTTTTGTCTTTATACGATTTATCCGACCTTCTTTCTTATTTCGACAATAAAAATATGGATGTTATGAATGGTATTGCCTTTCACCCTTCAGAAAATCGTTTTTATGTAACGGGAAAATATTGGCCCAAATTATTTGCATTGACGCTCGAATAAATTAGAAGAGCGACAAATCGATATCATTTGTTCTCTTTTTACCCAGGTGTTCGTAGGCTCTTTCCGTAACTTCCCTTCCACGGGGCGTTCGCTTTATAAAACCTTCTTTAATCAGAAACGGTTCATAAACTTCTTCGATGGTTCCGGCTTCTTCGCCAACAGCGGTGGCAATGGTGTTCAAACCGACAGGTCCTCCTTTAAATTTATCAATGATCGTCGATAATATTTTATTATCCATCTGATCCAAACCATAGGAATCGATATTTAAAGCTTCAAGAGCATAGTGCGTAATTGCCGGGTCGATAATTCCATCTCCTTTAATTTGTGCAAAATCCCTTACCCTACGCAAAAGAGCATTCAAAATTCTCGGCGTTCCTCGGCTTCTTCTCGAAATTTCAACTGCAGCATCTTCATCCAATTCAATAGCCAGAATTTGTGCTGAGCGTTTTATTATTCGGATCAATATTTCCAAATCATAATATTCCAAATGAGCGGTAATACCAAAACGAGCTCTTAATGGACTGGTTAGAAGACCCGAACGAGTAGTTGCGCCTATCAATGTAAAAGGACTTAAATCGATTTGGATCGACCGTGCGCTGGGGCCTTTATCAATCAATATATCGATTTTGTAATCTTCCATAGCAGAGTAAAGATACTCCTCAACAACCGGACTCAATCGATGAATTTCATCAATGAACAGAACATCAAAAGGTTCAAGGTTTGTGAGAAGTCCAGCTAAATCTGCAGGTTTATCCAATACAGGACCGGAAGTTGTTTTAATATGAACCCCAAGTTCGTTTGCCAGAATATTGGATAATGTGGTTTTTCCTAATCCAGGTGGTCCATGCAACAGTACATGATCAAGCGCTTCGTTTCTTAATTTGGCAGCCTCGACAAAAACCTGTAGATTATCGATAATCTTTTTTTGACCAAAAAAATCACAAAAAGCCAAGGGTCGGAGCTTCTTTTCAATCTCTTTATCCGTATCGGACGAATAATTTCCTCTAAAATCGAAGGATTGAGCCATTTTCAAAATTTAATGGCTTAAAGATAAAAAACTTAACCGATAATGTTCAACTCTTTAAAGATTTCATTTAACCGGTTCATGTCAAAAGGTTTAGCCATATATTCATCCATGCCGGTAGCCAAACATTTATCCCGGTCATTATCGAGCGTATTTGCTGTAATGGCAATTACCGGTGTATGATTTTTAGCGGGTGTTTCTTTTTCAAATTTTCTGATTTGTGCTGTTGCTTCCAAACCATCCATTACGGGCATCATGATGTCCATCAGGATTACATCGTAATCTTTTTCCCGGTATTTATTAACAGCCTCCAGACCGTTATTTGCAATATCTACTTCGTGGTTGAATTTTTTCAGACTGAACGTTGTAATACGTTGATTTAAAATATTATCTTCAACCAACAAAATCGTTAATTTTTCTTTCATAGCGTACGTATCAACCTCACTCTTATTAACAAAGTGCCCCTGCAAATATATATTTTTATTTCAATTTTTTTAAAATCTATTTTAATGAATATGGCAGGTAAAGTTAGTTAATAAATTGGAATCAAAATTTAATCAACGCTTATTAATAAAAAATTGACAAGTATTTCAACAACAATAAAATTATAAACCAAATAAAATCAAATAATTGAAGCTTTTTAAATAAAATAGTTAATTGAAAACTTTATACTAAATGTGAATTTCTGATTGTTCATTTTATCTTCAAAAAATTAAAAACAAAAATGAAAAAGAAATCATTTTTCTTGATGAAAGAAATCATTTAAAAATTTCATTGAATTAACCAAATGGAATTTTTACCAAAAGTAAAATGTGAATTGACAATTTATGAACATATTTGCTGAAAAAAGAGTTTACGTACAATAAATATAAAGAACGAACCGGAGTTTATGCTTGTTTCAACGAAAAATATAATAGAAAAACAATTAGATCAATTTTTTAAAAAATATTACCTAAATGACTTAATAAGAGGTACAATTTTATTTTTTCTATCTTTCTTAATTTTAGGAATCTCAATTGTTGTAATAGAATATTTTTCGTTTTTATCTAAAGAAGCAAAAATTGTATTACTAACCCTTTTTGGTATTTTTAATTTTGTCAATTTCAATCTATTGATAATTAAACCTATTTTACAGATTTCAGGACTTTTTCGAAAAATTAACTACTACAATATTAATAAGATAATTAATCAAGAATTTCCATTCATAAAAGATAAATTGATAAATTATATTGAATTAAGAAATATTGAATATAACGAACATATTTCCAATGAATTAATCATTTCCAGTATTAATCAAAAAATTGAAGATCTGAAAGAGTATTCATTTACTAAAGCAATAAAATTAAAAAAGAATATTCGCTTTATCCTTTATCTGTTAACGGTTGTTTTTTTATTTTTACTTATATCAGCATTAAAACCAGGCGTATATAAAAACACATCTTATCGTTTAATACATTATAATGAAGAATTTTCAAAATCTTCCCCTTATACAATAAAAATATTGAATGAATCATTAAAAACGGGAAAAGATGAAGATTTTTTATTACGGACCTTTATTTCTTCGCAAAAAGAAATTGAAAATTTTACACTTGCTTTTTGGGGAAATCAATACAAAATGGAATACGATTCAGCTGGATATTATCATTTTAAATTCTCTAATGTAAATAATGATATAAATTTTTCGTTATATATCAATGATAATAAAATAGATAACTATACTTTACAAATTTTAAAAAAGCCCATTTTAACACAAATTGACATTGAAATTATTAAACCTGTATACACGCAATTAAAAAAAGAAAGCTATACCAATCTTAACGAGATAATCGTGCCAGTAGGTTCAAAAATTAAATTTAGCTATGCAACAATAGATACAGATACGATTATTCTATCAAAAAATGAAGAAACGATAAAAAGGTTGATACCTGAAAAAAATATTTTTCTATATGAAAAACAATTTCTCAAGGATGAAGAATTTTCAATTTCATTAAAAAATGAAAATTTCATTCTTGAAAATTATCTAACCACAAAAGTTAAAACCATACGAGATGAATATCCTTTTATAAAAGTTGAAAAACAAACAGATAGTTTAAATTATACATTGTTTTGGTTTCGTGGTTTAATTCGAGATGATTACGGATTTAATTCGTTAAAATATCATATTAAAATTCTCGATAAAATAGATACTTCTTTCACTTTAAATATTATCAACAATTTGAATGAACAAGAATTTTATTATGCCTTCGATTTTATTGAATATAAAGGCATTAATACAATAATTGAAAGCTATTTCGAAATTTCAGACAACGATCAAATAAATGGAGCAAAATCAACAATTAGTGAATTATTCACTTTCAAATTTCCCGACCAGGAAGAAATTATTAATGAACAAAATAATGCGATAGAAAATATTGAAGAATTACTCACCCGAAGCAAAGAATTAACAGAAGGATTAAAAAATGACTTTGAAATTTTTCAGGAAAAACTCATTAATACCTCTTATAGTGAGTGGGAAAAAAAGGAACAAATAAAGAGCATCATCAGTGAAAAAGAAAAGCTAGAAAAAATTTTAGAGCAAATAGAAGAGAAAAATAATGAACTGAATAATTATTTGGAATCATTTACAGATTTGAATGAAGAATTACTAGAAAAACAAAGGAAAATTAAGGAACTACTCGAAAATGTATTCTCTGAAGAGATGAAGAAACTTTTGGATGAATTCAATAAACTAATGAATGAATTTAATAAAGAAAAAGCGAATCAACTCAACAAAGAAATGGAAGTTTCTTTAGATGATTTATCCAAACAACTCGATAAAAATATTGAACTATTGAAGAGAATGCAAATTGAGCAAAATCTTCATATGATTAATGAGCAAATAAAGCAATTGGCTGAAAAACAAAAAAATATTTCTGAAAGAGCAAAAAACAATGAAGAATTTTCTCAATTACAAGAACAAACCGAAAGAAACAAAAAAGAATTTGAAAATATAAAAGAACAATATAGAAATGCATTAGAAAAGAACAAGGACCTTGAAAAACCGTTCATGCTTTTTGAATTTAAAAACGAAAACGAAAACATTGATAAAGAGTTTCAAACGACTGAAGAACAAATACAAAAGAAAAATAGAAAAAAAAGCGAACAATCCATCAACAAAAACAGAGAGAATTTGGATAACTATGCAAGTATGTTCCAACAAATGTTGGATCAGGCAATTATGCAGCAAAATTCAGAAAATCTGAATGACTTGCTTCAAATTCTTGATAACCTGGTTATATTTAGTTTTAATCAGGAAAAACTCATACTTCCGAATTATGATCAAAACTTTTCTTCGGATATTTTTCGACGTCAAAAAAGTCTGCAAAGTGATTTCGTAATTATTCAGGATTCTCTGTATTCTTTAGCAAAGAGAGAACCATCCATTAATACCATTGTAAATAAAGAATTTGTCGATATTAATAATTCTTTTCATGTAATTGAACAAAATTTTTCCGACAATCAAATTTCTGCTATAAAAATTGAGCAACAAAAAATTCTAACTTCTGCAAATAATCTCGCTTTGTTTTTATCTGAAGTAATAAAACAATTACAAATGCAGATGTCAAACAATATGCCCGGTAATCAAAACTGCAATAAACCAGGAAACAATCCCAATCCCAATAGTATGGGATCGCCGAAGAATATGCAACAAGGTTTACAACAGCAATTGGAAAAGATAATTCAGATGATGAAAGAAGGAAAACAAGGTGGTTCCATAAATTCGGAATTAGGTAAAGCTTTATCTCAGCAAGAAAAGTTGCAAAAAATGCTACAACAAATAATGAATCAGGGAAATGTTGGAAGTGAAGCGAATGAGACATTAAAGAAAGCGAATGAGTTACTCAATAGTATAAAAACGGATATTATCAGAAACAACGTCACGGAAAATACCGTAAAAAGACAACAAGAAATTAGAACACGACTTTTAGAAGCAGAAAATGCGCAAATGGAAAGAGAAAAAGAAGAAAAAAGAAAATCGAAAACAGCTGAAGTAACGTTTCAACAAAAAATGATACAGGAAAGGGATAATCAACAAAAAAATGAATTAAAAGATGAAAAACTGATAAAAAACCGATTAATAATAAATAATTTTTATCAAAATAAATTACAAAATTATGTGATATCACTTGATAGTATCAATGGAAAAGGAAATTAAAATACAATCAGAAATTGAAAATTTTGATTTGGTTGAAAATTTTCTAGAAGAAATTTCCAACAATTTATCTTTTCCACAAAAATTATATTCAAAAATATATCTTGCTGTTTTAGAAGCATGCAATAATGCAATCATTCATGGTAACAAAAATGATCCCCAAAAAATGGTTACTATCAAATTCATCGAACACCCAAAATATTTTTCAATATCAATTAATGATGAAGGAAATGGTTTTGATTATGAACAAATAAAAGACCCTACATCACGAGAAAACATAAAAAACGAATCAGGAAGAGGAATCTTCATTATTCGAAAAATGGCAGATAATGTCGAATTTTTAAAACAAGGGAAAAAAATTAAGATAATTTTTTATAAATAGTGATACTATTTTTTTCAGAAGATATTCAATTTCCACACATTAAAAAGCGTATCACAAAACAGTGGATACAAAAAATCGCAGTGGAGAACAAAAAAAAAATTGGAAAAGTATCCATCATTTTTTGTTCCGATAGTTACTTACTCAAGTTAAATAAAAAATATTTAAAACATAATTATTTCACCGATATTATAACATTTAATTATAACCATTTAAATCTTCTCAATGGAGATATTTTTATTAGTCTGGAAACCATTGCAAAAAATGCTTCTATTTATAACGTTACCGTCGAAAACGAATTATTTCGAGTCATTATTCATGGTATATTGCATTTAATTGGATATGACGATAAAACAAATGAACAAAAAAAATTGATGAAAATGATGGAGGACAGCGCTCTTTTCGAACTAAACAAAATGATTGTTTCATAATGAAATTCAAGTACGATATAATCGTTGTTGGAGCTGGTCATGCAGGTTGCGAAGCAGCAATGGCTGCCGGGATAATGGGTTCAAAAGTGCTTTTGATAACGATGGATATGAACAAAATTGCACAAATGAGTTGTAATCCAGCCATGGGAGGAGTTGCAAAAGGACAAATAATAAGAGAAATTGATGCTTTGGGTGGTTATTGTGGCATCATAACAGATGAAACAACAATACATTTTCGAATGTTAAACCGATCGAAAGGGCCTGCAATGTGGAGCCCCAGAGCTCAATGTGACCGAACAAAATTTTCTTTAAATTGGCGAAAGCACCTTGAAAACAATAAAAACATCGAGTTTTGGCAGGGAATGGTTGTCCGGCTCATTTATAATAAGAATACGGTTATTGGCGTACAAACCGATTTAAATATTAAATTTTTTGCCAACAGTGTGATTTTAACGAACGGCACTTTTTTAAATGGCTTAATGCATATTGGAAAATATAAGCAAAAAGGAGGGAGAATTGCCGAACCTGAATCAAAGTATTTAAGCAAAGAGTTGCTGAAAAAGGGTTTTACTGTTGGAAGAATGAAAACAGGGACACCCGTTCGAATTGATGGAAGAAGTGTAAATTTTGAAAAACTTATCGAACAGAAGGGTGATGAATCGTACTACAAGTTTTCCTACTTGCCTGAATATAAAACAAAACTGAAGCAATTATCTTGTTATATAGCACATACAAATCAGGAAACGCACAACATTTTACAAACAGGTTTTAATGATTCCCCATTATTCGATGGTACCATAAAAAGTATCGGTCCTCGATATTGTCCTAGTATAGAAACAAAATTAGTCACATTTTCAGAAAAGGAAACACATCAACTATTTCTCGAACCCGAGGGAGAAGATACCATCGAGTATTACTTAAATGGATATTCTTCTTCCTTACCATGGAATATTCAATTAAAAGCATTAAGAAATATTGAAGGCTTCGAAAATGTGAAAATATTTCGTCCAGGTTATGCTATTGAATATGATTATTTCGACCCGATACAACTTAAGCATACACTGGAAACAAAAATTATAAAAAATCTATATTTCGCAGGACAAATAAATGGTACTACAGGTTATGAAGAAGCGGGAGCCCAAGGATTAATAGCCGGAATTAATGCTCACAATAGATGTCAACAATTGAATGAATTCATTCTTGATCGAGATGAAGCGTATATTGGTGTATTAATCGATGATTTAGTAACAAAAGGGGTAGATGAGCCATACAGAATGTTTACCTCAAGAGCTGAATACCGAATATTATTACGTCAAGATAATGCAGATCAACGATTAACACAAAAAGGTTTTGAACTGGGATTAGCAACGAAAGAAAGAATGAATTTGTTTTACAAAAAAGCTGCATTGACACAGCAAATCGAAAGATTTATCAAAAATTACAGCATAAAACCAAAAGTAATCAATACATTTTTAGAATCCCAAAATACAACTCCAATCAAACAATCACTAAAATTAATTGAAATAATTTCCCGACCTCAAATTTCAATTTTTGAATTAGAGGCTCAATTACCCGAATTTAAAACAGAAGCAAATAAAGCAGAAGAATTGAAAAATGAAATTTTAGATTTACTCGAAATTCAAATTAAGTATTCGGGTTATATTGAAAGGGAAAAATTATTAGCCGAAAAATTCAATCGGCTTAATGAAATTAATATTGAAAACAAATTCGATTACAATGAAATTAAATCTTTATCAATGGAGGCAAGACAAAAGCTATCGAGAATAAAACCAAAAACAATAGGTCAAGCAAGCCGTATACCTGGAGTATCACCATCCGACATAAACGCTCTTATAATTTTATTGGGAAGATAGTTCCACGTGAAACATGAAAAAAATCGAAGGAAACATAATTGATATAAAAAATCAAAAAATCTTTAAGGGCGTTATTTCTTTTACAGACAAAGTCGTCAAAATTGATCAAAAAGAGAATATTCAAAGCAATTCTTACATTTTACCCGGTTTTGTTGATGCACACGTACATATAGAAAGTACTTTGTTAACTCCCTTTGAATATGCAAAAATGGCCCTTGTTCATGGAGTTGTTGCTTCAGTTACCGATCCACATGAAATTGCCAATGTAATGGGTGTTGCCGGAATTCGGTTTATGATCGAAAATTCCCAAAAATCACCAATGAAAATATATACAGGAGCCCCTTCTTGTGTACCTGCCACCCCCTTTGAAACGAATGGAAAAATAATAACAGAAAAAGAAATAGAAATACTTTTCAAAAACAAGGAATGTTCTCATCTATCGGAAGTGATGAATTTCCCTGGTGTTTTAAACAAGGATGAATCTGTTTTAAATAAATTATCTGTCGCAAAAAAATTTAATAAACCCATAGATGGTCATTGTCCAAAACTCCGAGGAGAACAGTTGAAGATATACCAAAACGCAGGAATACAAACCGATCATGAATGCACTTCGCTTGAAGAAGCTTTGGAAAAGTTACAAGCTGGAATGAAAATTCTCATTAGAAAATCAACAGCATCCAATGATTTTGAGAATTTGAAGTCTTTGGTTCAAACTCATTCCGGAAAAGTTATGTTGTGTTGTGACGATATTTATGCACAAACATTACAAAAGGGTTACATTAATGAAATGGTGAAACAATTACTTCAGGAAGGATTCAATTTGTTTCATGTTTTAAAAGCTTCGAGCGAAACCGCTATTCATCATTATGGGCTCGATGTTGGTTTACTCCAACAAGGAGATTCTGCAGACTTTATAGTTGTAGATAATTTAGAAAACTTGAGCATCCTGAATATATTTATCAATGGAGAACCGATTGAAAGAATTCAAGAAAAGAAAATTTTTCTTGAAAACCATAAAATTAATCTGTTTTTCAAAAATGAAATTAACAACAAAGACATTCAAATAGAAAGAACAGGAAATATTTTAAAAGTCATTCAAATCTATGAGAATTCATTAATAACAGGTAAAAATGAATGGATTTTAAAAGAAACAAATGAAAAATTTCTTCATTCTGATACAAATAATGATATTCTGAAAATTGTAGTTGTTAATCGTTATAAAAAAGCGAAACCTGCTGTAGGATTTGTAAAAGGATTCGGATTAAAAAGAGGTGCATTAGCTAGCAGTGTAGCGCATGATTCGCACAATATAATTGTTGTTGGTGTAAACGATAATGATATCATTCGTGCAATCAGAAAAATACAGGAAATAAAAGGAGGTTTTGTAGCTATAAATGAATGCGATGAATGCGTTTTACCCTTACCCATAGGCGGATTGATGTCGGATAAATCTTGTACGACCGTTACAGAAAACTATCATCAATTGAAAAATTTTGTTCAAAAAATGGGTACATGTCTTAACGATCCATTTATTTCACTTTCGTTTATGGCATTATTGGTAATACCTTCGTTAAAAATTGGAGATAGAGGTCTTTTCGATGTTGAAAATTTTTCATTTACCAGTTTGCAGGAATAAATGAAAACGAAAGAAGAATTAAAACAAATTGCCCATCGTCTTCCTGAAGAACCGGGTATTTATACGTTTTTTGATCAAAACAATAAAATTATTTATGTAGGAAAAGCAAAACAATTAAAACGCAGGGTGCTTTCTTATTTCTTGTCCAAACAAACAACCCATAAAACAGAAGTATTGATACGAAATATCTGGCGGTTTGAGTATATCGTTGTAGAAAGCGAACAAGATGCCCTGATTCTCGAAAACAATCTCATAAAGAAATATCAACCCCGTTACAACATCCTTTTAAAAGATGATAAAACTTTTCCATGGATTTGTGTCAAAAATGAATCTTTCCCAAGAGTTTTTTCAACAAGGAAAATGATCCAGGACGGATCCATATATTTTGGTCCCTATACTTCGGGATTAATGGTTAAGACACTGATCGATCTTTTCAGGCAAACATACAAAATACGTACGTGCAATTATCCACTGACAAAAGAAAATGTTTCACGTGGAAAGTTCAAGGTTTGTCTGCAGTTTCATTTGGATAATTGCAAGGGACCCTGTGTGGGTAAACAAAACGAGAACGAATATGCAGTCGGAATCGATGAAATTATCGCTGTATTGAAAGGGAACATTCAGTCCGTTTTAAAAAAGCTGAAAGAACAAATGGAACGCCATTCGAAAGACCTAAATTTTGAAGAAGCATTGAAATACAAAATGAAAATGGAATTGCTTCAAAAATATCAGGCCCATTCAAAGGTTGTTAGCAATCGAATCGACAATATTGACGTATATTCATTAAAAAGAGATGGAAATTTCGTTTATGTAAATTTTTTAAAAATAGCTAATGGTTCGGTTATTCACTCCTTTACTCAGGAACTTCAGACCCGTTTGGATGAATCAGATGAAGAACTGTTGTTGTTTGGAATTACAGAAATCAGGCAAAAAATTCCTAGTACTGCCCTAGAAATTGTCGTTCCATTTAAACCATCGTTTCAATTAACTCAAATTAAGTATACAGTTCCACAGAGGGGAGATAAAAAGAATTTGCTCGAACTTTCCCAAAAAAATCTAACCCATTTTATTCTTGAAAAGAAAAAAGCTCAGTTAACCCATTTACGAGAAAAACGTTCGGATCGAATATTACAAACCGTTCAAAAAGACCTGTGCCTTTCCCATTTGCCTATTCAAATCGAATGTTTTGATAACAGTAATTTGCAGGGAACAAATCCCGTAGCATCGTGTGTCGTTTTTCGGAATGCTACTCCTTCGAAAAGAGACTATCGGCATTTCTCAATAAAAACCGTACAAGGCCCAAATGATTTTGCGTCGATGGAAGAAATAGTATTTCGTCGGTATAAGAGAATCCTGGATGAAAATAGTACACTCCCGAACCTGATTATTGTTGATGGGGGAAAGGGACAATTAAATGCTGCACTAAAAGCCCTGGAAAAGTTAAACATAAGAGGCAAAATACCCATTATCGGAATCGCAAAGCGACTCGAGGAAATATATTATCCCGATGATCCTATACCTCTTTATATCGATAAAAATTCAGAAACACTTCGTTTAATTCAAAATTTACGTGATGAAGCACATCGCTTTGGCATTACACATCACAGGGGAAAACGCCTTAAAGAAATGAGTTTCTCCGAACTGGACGCCCTAAGGGGCATCGGAACAAAAACGAAAGAAAAATTATTGAATGAATTTCAATCTGTTGAGCGGATTAAACAGGCAAAATTGGAGGAGCTGATCAAGGTCGTCGGTAAAGCAAAGGCCGAAATAATCCAATCTTCTTTTTCGAAATAAAGTATACTAGGCTGAATTAAAAATGTTGACGATATTTTTCGTCTTCATCTTCGTTGAGTATACTAAGATAACTTTCATAACGGCTAGTACTAATTAAATCCTTTTGTAATGCCTCAATTACAGCACATCCGGGTTCATGCGTGTGCGAGCAATTGTGAAATTTACATTGTCCCGCAACTTTAAAAATCTCAGGAAAATAATGACTCACGTCGTCATTTTTCATATCAATCATGCCAAAAGAACGAATTCCTGGAGTATCAACAATATATCCACCAAAGGAAAGGGAAAACATTTCAGAAAAAGTTGTTGTATGTTTACCAGCCTGATGATATTCAGACAAATGATCGGTTTTTAACTGAAGAAGCGGATCAATTTTATTGATCAGGGTAGACTTTCCCACACCCGACAATCCAACAAAAACATTGATTTTTCCCTTCATTCTTTTTACTAATTCATCCAGACCTTTACCGGTATCGGCAGAAGTAACAATTACATCATAACCAATACGATTATATAGATGAAACCATTCCGAAACGTGCTTTTGTTCTGTAGGGTTATAACAATCATATTTATTAATCACGATTACAGAAGGGATTGAATATGCTTCGGCAGTAACCAAAAAGCGGTCGATAAAATTGAGATATGTAACAGGGTAATTTACTGTAGCAACAATAAAAGCACAATCGATATTGGCCGCAATAATGTGTGATTCTCGGGATAGATTGACCGATCGGCGGATAATATAATTTTTTCGTTCTTTTAAACGTGTAACGACTCCAAGAGGCATTCCGTTTTCAGAAAATTCATCCTGAGGTACAAATGCAACAATATCACCGACCGAAAGAGGATTGGTTGTTCTTAATCCTTTGATTCTCAGCAACCCCTTAATTCTGCAAAGAAAAAATTCCGCACCCGATTTTACCGTGTACCAGCTCCCGGTCGATTTGAAAACAATACCCTCTCTTTCGTTCATGGATTAAAACATTGAGGTAATTTTTCGGACAGCGCGGACAAAACGATCAATTTCTTCGTGGGTATTGTAAAAAGCAAAGGATGCCCGTACAGTACCCGGAATACCAAAGTGATCCATTACCGGTTCGGCACAATGATGGCCGGTACGAACAGCAAAACCCATTTTATCGAGAAACAGGCCCATATCGTAGGGGTGAATAGAACCAACAAGAAAAGATAAAAGACCAGATTGGTGCGATGTTTCACCAAAAAAACGAAGGCCGGGAATTGTTTTTAGGTCTGTTCGTGCATGGTCCAGTAGTTCTTTTTCGTGTTGTTGAATAGCTTCGAAACCAATTTCCTGTATGTAATCGATGGCTGCACCCATCCCAATAACTTCGGTATAATTGGGTGTACCCGCTTCAAATTTATAGGGAAGCTGATTGAATGTCGTTCCGGAAAAAGATACTTTTTCAATCATTTCACCTCCACATAAAAAGGGAAGCATAGTTTCTAAATAAGATCGTTTTCCATACAAACATCCCACACCGGTGGGGCCATAGATTTTATGACCTGAAAAGGCGAAAAAGTCACAGTTCAACTGCTCAATATCAATAGGTAAATGAGGTACAGCTTGTGCTGCATCAATCAAAACGGGAATGTTTTTCCGATGAGCCGTTTCTATGATTTCATGAACCGGGTTTACAACACCCAAAGCATTGGAAATCATTGTTACGCTAAGTAGTTTGGTATTATTGCTTAACAAATCTGGTAAGCGTTCGGTCTGCAAACGACCAAAATTATCAAATGGAAGAACCTTAAGAGTTGCTTTTTTTCTTTGACAGAGCTGTTGCCAGGGGACAATATTGGAATGATGTTCCATTTCCGTAACAACAATCTCGTCGCCTTCGTGAACAAAGGTTTCACCAAAAGAATAGGCAAGTAAATTGATACTTTCTGTCGTTCCCTTAGTAAAAATCACCTCTTCGCGAGAAGGAATGTGGAGAAAATGCTGCACGATATCCCGTACCTTTTCATAAGCCAGGGTTGTTTCATTGCTCATATAGTGAACACCACGGTGAGGATTGCCGTTGAAACGATAATATATTTGTTCAACAGCCGATAAAACCTTAAGCGGTTTGTGCCCTGTGGCAGCATTATCGAAATAGACGTAAGGTTTTCCGTTTACTTCCCGGGAAAGGATTGGAAAATCTTTTCTGATTCTTTTTACATCAAAATTCATAATACGAAAATAAAGAATTTGATCTTGTACTCACGAAGAACGACTCAATGGTTCGTGTGCGCAAGTAAGGGCACATCGTTGGCATGGAGAAAGTTCGCCTCTTAATCGCTTGTCGACAAGCTCTTCCATTCGTTCACGGAGAACAGGCACATTTATTTCGGCGATTATTTCATCGGCAAAAGCATAGAGAATCATCAGACGCGCTTCTTCTTCTCCAATGCCTCGGGTACGTAAGTAAAAAAGAGCATCTTCGTCGATGATTCCAACTGTTGCACCATGGCTACAGCGAACGTCGTCGGCATGGATGATTAAAAGAGGCTTTGTGTTCATTTCGGCCTGATCGCTTAATAAAATATTGTTGTTTTTCTGGTATGCTTCGGTTTTTTGAGCGTCGGGGAAAACGTGGATTTGACCGGTGAAAGAACCCGACGATTGTTCATCGAGTATGTATTTATACCGCTGATTACTGGTACCGTTCGGAAAACGGTGTTCAACAACGACAGAATTATCAACATGCTGATTTTCATCCGCAAGTGCCAGACCATGAAGATTCGCCTGGGCATGTTCACTATTTAATACGATATTATGAGTATTTCTGACCAGACCTCCGTTTAGAATCAAAGCATTTGTGTTAAGCTGACTATTTGTGGATAGGCTTGAAAAAAAATGGGTTAAATTAACAGCTCCATTATGTTGGTTTTGAATGGTGCAAAAGTTAAAACGAGCGTCAGAATTGAGATAACACTCGCTTACATTGTTTAAAATGTAATAGTTGTGGTTAAGTGTGTGATCGCATAAAACAACCGTTGCTTCGCTGTTTTTTCCGATAATAAATAAATTCCGTTGATTTGCAAAGGTATTTGACGGAGAAAACATCAGGTTGATAATCTGAACAGGCTTTTCAATAATCGTATTATCCGGGATGAAAAAAAACAAGCCGTCTTTTGCCAGGGTTGTATTCAGGTTAGCAATAGGATCGCTCGATTCACCAGCTAGTTGGTTATAATAGTTATCAATCAATTGGGGATGTTCGTTTGCTATTTGATTCAGGCTGCCCACAATAACACCGTCCGGAAGTTGATCTATTTTTTGGTTTTTCCGGTAATACCAACCATTAATCAAAAGAACAAGATGGGTATTTAATTGAGGCACATTGCAGCGAAAAATGCTGTGTAAATCGACCGAATGATTAACATAACGGGGAAGAACCTGAAAATCGTTTTGAAATACAGGGCGAAGGTCGGTATATTTATATGATTCATTTTTGCGGGATGGGATCCCGTGGTATTGAAATTTTTCAAAAGAGCGGTGACGGGCCGTGTTCATGAATTCCGGGCAACCTTCTTCATAAATGGCTTTATTATTAAGATAGAGCTCAATAATTTCGTTGGAAGCAGTATAGTTATCTTTTTCTGTCATACCGAATCTCCCATCTCTTTTTTTATCCAGTCGTAACCCTTTTCTTCAAGTTCTACAGCCAGTTCTTTTCCTGCCGATTTAACGATTTTTCCCCCATAAAGAACGTGAACATAATCAGGGATGATATAGTCGAGCAAGCGCTGGTAGTGGGTAACAACAATTGTTGCGTTTTCTTTTGTTTTCAGAGCATTGACACCGTTAGCAACAATCCGAAGGGCATCAATATCCAAGCCCGAATCGGTTTCATCGAGGATGGATAAACGGGGTTCGAGCATCGCCATTTGGAAAATCTCATTCCGTTTTTTTTCCCCTCCCGAAAAACCTTCGTTCACCGATCGGTTGGTTAATTGCGTACTGATTTCGACCACTTTCTTTTTTTCTTCCATCAGTTTTAAAAACTGAGAGGCCGTAAGGGGTTCCAAACCCTTGTGCTTCCGGTGTTCATTTACGGCCGTTTTTAAAAAGTTAACCATGCTGACACCGGGGATTTCAATGGGATACTGAAAGCTAAGAAAAATGCCGTTTCGTGCACGTTCTTCGGCCGATTGATCGAGCAGATTTTGACCCATGTAGGTAATTTTCCCACCGGTAACCTCAAATTTTTCATGGCCGGCAAGAATATTGGCCAGAGTGCTTTTACCCGATCCGTTTGGGCCCATAATAGCATGAATTTCTCCGGGATGAACACACAGGCTGATTCCCTTCAAAATTTCTTTCCCGTCAATACCGGCATGTAAATTTTCTATTGTTAACATATCATTTTTTATCAATGCAGGCGAGGAATGAAAATCATCATTTCCGCCCCAGTATTTTTCAAAATTCCGTTCAATTTTTTTTCTTTTCCAACGATCTCGTCAAAATAAATAGCATCAACCAACACTGCCTTCCAAACTGATTTGCAATAGTTTTTGTGCTTCAACAGCGAATTCCATCGGCAGTTTGTTTAAAACCTGCCTTGCATAACCATTAACGATCATCCCAACAGCATCCTCGGTTGAAATACCGCGTTGATTGCAATAAAAAATCTGATCTTCACTAATTTTTGATGTGGTTGCTTCGTGTTCGAGAATGGCCGTTTTGTTGGCACATTCGATATAGGGAAAGGTATGGGCGCCGCATTTATCTCCCAAGAGCAGCGAATCGCATTGTGAAAAATTGCGGGCCCCATCGGCTCTTTTCGATACCTTAACCAATCCTCTATAGGCATTGTTGCTCAAACCGGCCGATATGCCCTTCGAAACAATGGTGCTTTTTGTGTTTTTTCCAATGTGGATCATTTTGCTTCCTGTATCGGCTTGTTGATGATTATTGGTCAGAGCAACAGAATAAAATTCTCCGATTGAATGATCACCCAAAAGAACACAGCTGGGATATTTCCAGGTAATAGCCGATCCGGTTTCGACCTGGGTCCAGGATATTTTGGAAAAATCGCCCCGGCAAATTCCCCGTTTGGTCACGAAATTGTAAATACCACCCTTACCCATTTTATCGCCCGGGTACCAGTTTTGAACGGTGGAGTACTTAACTTCGGCCCGTTCCAGGGCAATAATTTCCACGACTGCTGCGTGCAGCTGGTTTTCGTCACGTTGAGGGGCAGTGCAGCCTTCGAGATAGGATACATAACTATCTTCGTCGGCAACGATCAGGGTTCGTTCAAACTGCCCGGTATTGGCCGCGTTGATTCTGAAATAGGTTGATAATTCCATAGGACAACGAACACCTTTGGGAATGTAACAAAAGGAACCATCGCTGAAAACGGCTGAATTTAGAGCAGCAAAATAATTATCACCCGACGGCACGGCATTTCCCAGATATTT
>Ga0116164_10000956_pt1 | contig 22724 bp, 19 predicted proteins | sample AD_UKC109_MetaG_FD_89888 | JGI IMG/M metagenome (GOLD analysis project Ga0116164, IMG submission 89888) | Active sludge microbial communities of municipal wastewater-treating anaerobic digesters from Hong Kong - AD_UKC109_MetaG | ecosystem: Engineered > Bioreactor > Anaerobic > Digestate... | reverse complement strand
TGGATCGGTTGATGCAGATTGCCTCTCGGTTTCATCTGCCCATCGTTGAGGATTCTACGGAAGCATTGGGTTCGTATTATAATGGAAAACATGCCGGACGCTATGGCTTATTCGGCACATTCAGTTTCAACGGTAATAAAATAATCAGCACCGGTGGTGGTGGTATGATCGTTACGGATGACGAGGCTCTGGCCAAACAAGCCAAACATCTGACCACAACCGCTAAAGTTGATCCCTTTGAATACCGCCACGATGCCATTGGCTATAATTACCGGCTGGTCAATATACTCGCTGCGGTGGGTGTTGCCCAGGTGGAACAATTACCCGGATTTCTTGCCCGGAAAAAAATCATTGATACGGAGTATCGTGATGGATTGGAAAAGCCAGGATACGTCCGTTTTCAGAAGATAGGCGTCGGGGTCGAACATAATTGCTGGTTGCATACGCTGCAAACCGAACGGCAAGAGGCCTTGATCAGCCACCTGCTGCAAAACGGGATCCAATGCCGTCCCTTCTGGGTCCCGATGAATCAATTACCGATGTTCGTTGGTTGTATCTATGTTTCTGAAAACGATACCAGCAGCCAGGTCTACCGATCCTGTATCTCGATCCCTTCCTCCACCAATCTGACCGATGATCAGGTTGCCGAGGTGATCCGGGTCATTCAAGTATTTTTTCAATGATCGTAACCAATATTCCATCATTTATCCGTCAATCCATCACGAAACGATCCCGGTCGTTGTTCGCTCCGGATATCGAAAACAACCGGGAAGCGCTGTCCCAGGAGATATGGGGAAAATCCGTCCTCGTCATTGGCGGAGCCGGTACCATCGGGTCCTCATTCATCCGGGCGATCCTGGAATTTCGTCCCGGAAGACTTTATGTGGTCGATACCAATGAAAATGGCTTAACCGAACTGACCCGTGATTTGCGAAGCCAGGCCGGTTTGCAGATGCCGAAAGTATATAAAACCTATCCCATGAACTTCGGGGATCCGGTTTTTGCCAAACTATTCCATGCTGAGGGACCATTTGATATTGTGGCAAACTTTGCCGCTCATAAGCATGTTCGCTCTGAGAAAGACCGTTATTCCATCGAGGCCCTGCTGGATAACAATGTTTTTAAAGCGCTGAACTTACTGGAATTGTTAGACACCTGCCCCCCTTCTCATTTCTTTTGTGTATCCACCGATAAGGCGGCGAATCCGGTCAATGTGATGGGAGCCAGTAAAAAGCTGATGGAGCAGGTGATCCTATCCTACCGGGATCAATTTCCGGTAACAACCGCAAGGTTCGCCAACGTAGCCTTCTCTAACGGGTCTTTGCTGGCGGGCTATCTGGACCGCCTGATAAAGGGACAACCCATCGCCTGCCCTGCCGATGTACGCCGCTATTTTGTAAGCCCGGAAGAAAGCGGACAGATCTGTATGCTGGCCTGTGTGTTGGGCAAAAGCGGGCAGATCATTTTTCCCAAATTGTCCGAAGATCAAATGCTCACTTTTAAAGAAATAACGCTGGACTTCTTTAAACATCTGGGTATGTCCATCCAGTCGTGTGTTTCAGAGGAGGAAGCCAGAAAATATGCGGTGGATCGCTCAGAGGGAGATCCCTATCCGGTTTATTTTTTTACGACCGATACATCCGGCGAGAAAGCGTACGAAGAATTTTATACAGATAATGATGAACTGGAAATGAATACCTTCAGCAGCCTGGGCATCATACAGAATGCCCTGGCACCGTCATCTGCTGAGGTAACTTCTGTACTGCGTCAACTTCAAAATGAATTTGAAAAACCAGATTATCATAAAGCATCCATTATCCGTGTGATGCAACAAATCTTACCGGATTTTCATCACATCGAGACCGGAAAAGGGCTGGATGATAAAATGTGACTACGAAATTTGATTAACCAAAAACAAACTACGCAGTACCATCAACCATCCTAACCAACTTTTGATACTCGCCAATTCGGCCTGGTACATTGCTAATTTCAGGAATGGGCTAATTAAAATGATGCTGGACCAGGGCTACCGAATCACCATTGCCGCCCCTCCCGATGACTTCTTAAATCAGATCATCAAAGATCCGAATGTCAATTATTTACCGCTGTTTCATCTGAGGCGGACCAGTATCAGCCCCTGGCAGGAAGGCCGGTTTACCCTGGAAATAAAACGATTGCTGAAAAGCCTAAACCCGGATCTGGTTCTCTCCTATACCATCAAGCCGGTGATTCATGCTTCCTGGTGGTCCCACCGCAGCAAGATTCCCCATCTGGCCGTGTTGCCTGGGTTGGGATCCACCTTTATCCGGCACTCCCGGTTAAATCAAATGATCGTATTCCTGTACCGGTACCTGCTACCTAATAACCGGTATGTGCTCTTTGAAAATGAACACGACCGCGACCTGTTTATTGCAAAAAGCCTGGTGAAACCCAGCCAGGCACTGGCATTCAAGGGATGTGGTGTCGATACCAGCTACTTCACTCCGCTCGAAAAAACACAGCCCTCGGAGGTTATGCGCTTTTTGTTTTTAGGTCGCCTGCTTAACGAAAAAGGAATCCGGGAGTACATCGATGCCGCCAAAATGATGTCCGACAAACACCCCAATACCCGCTTTTGGATCCTGGGACATATCGATGAACAAAATCCGGGTGCAGTTGTCAAAAAGTCATTTATGCAATGGATCCGGCATCCGGCCATTGAATACCTCGGTTTTGAAAAAGATGTCCGGAATGTGATCCGGGAATGTGATGTGGTCGTGCTGCCTTCTTATTACCCGGAAGGTGTGCCCCGGGTCCTGCAGGAAGGCATGGCGATGGGTAAGCCCATTATCACAACCGATATGCCCGGTTGCCGGGAGGCTATCGAGCAGGGAGTCAATGGGATCCTGGTGCCACCGAAAGATTCAAAGGCTCTATTCGACGCTTTTGAATTTATACATGCCATGAGTCCGCAGGAACGCCTTAAAATGGGCCGGGCCGGACGGATGAAAGCAATCCGTGAGTTCGATGAGAAAATCAGCAACCAGCACTATCTGGAATTAATCGACTCCATTTTGAATGTCCCTCAACGCATAAAAAATCAACACCACAAGCCAACTTGAACATTGCATCTCCTGATCATTGGTTATCATTATACTTCTCAGAATTCTGTTGGTAACCTGCGAATTGAAAAATTCGCCAAATCCTTTCATGACCTTGGTTACCGGGTAACGCTATTTTCAGCGCAAGGCCCTGACCCTACCCATAACTCTTCTTTCAGGGTTCATCAATTTCCAACATCCGATTTTACCTTTTTCATCAAACGTAGGCCATCCAGCCGTTCCCAGGAATCCGGAAATTTCTGGCTAAAGGTTATCCTGCGATTGAAAAATACTTTCCCGTGCCTTTATCTACTCTCTCCGGGAGGCCCGCGGTATCGGAATGCTATTCTGAAGGCCTTTAAATCTCTACATGCTGAACAACCGGTGACTCACTTACTGACCTCCTACGATCCGGTGTACGATCTAATCATCGGTCGTGATATCAAGCGCAAAGCACCGGAACTTCTCTGGATGGTGGATTTCCGGGATTTGCCGGTAGACCCGGTTAAAAAAAATACCTGGTGGTCAAACGCCACAAATGCATTTTACAGGAATCTGCTAAGAAGCGCAGATCGGATAACCACCGTTTCACAGGGACTTGCCCGTCGTCTTCCCATTGCATCCAAACATGCTTCGGTGCTCTACAACGGTTTTTCGGAATATGCCTTCAATCCCGCACCCAACCGTAAAACCACAAAGTTTACCATCACGTATTCAGGAACTGTAGATGTACGCCTGCAAGATCCACGTCCTGTCATTCAAGCACTCGCTACCCTGATCGACCATGGTCTGCTGGATGCCAGGGATATCGAATTTCATCTGGCCGGACCACAATCGGCCCTCTGGAAGAAATGGTTTCATGACTTCCCAGCCATTCGCTTTTGCGATCATGGTCATGTGTCTCATGCTGAAGCCATCGAACTTCAACATAAAAGCCAGCTTAATCTACTGCTGACCTGGGCATCACCGAAAAGTACAGGAATTATGACCTCCAAATTATTTGAATACCTCGCTGCACAACGGCCTATCATAGCCTATGTGCATGGTATTCCCGATCCTGAGATAATTCACCTCGTGGATACGGTGAATGGGGGCCATTGTCTGACTTCGGGTAACGATGAATTATCAACTTCGCTGGCACCGTGGATCATTCAACAATATGAACTTTGGAAAAAGATTGGTTTTGTTCCCTCCCACACTAATTTGGAGCTATTGAATCATTATCGCTGGGGCCACCTCTTCCAGGCATGGTATAATCCTTAAAGTCAATCATTTCTTTTTGCCTGAAACCAATTCAATAAAGTCTGTATTCAGCCAGATCCGCTATTCCCTCCAGACCGACGGAGTACAGATGATCCTGGGGTTCATTACCTCCGTCATTCTGGTCCGGTATTTAGGGCCGGAAGGTAATGGCTACCTGACGAAACTGACCTATGGCGGCAACTTAATCCTGGCCATTACCAGTTTTCAATTCTTTCGGGGAATACCTTATTTATACGAACAGTTTGGTTCAAAAGCAACCAGTCAGTGGGTTTCCTGGGGAATAATTGGCACCTTCCTGATCAGTGCCCTGATTATTTTCCTGGATCGGAGGAGCATTGGATTCTTTACCATCGATAAATTCCCAATGCTGAATAGCCTGCTGCTCATTTATGTCCTGTTGGCACTGGGTCAAAAATGTCTTGAGGCATACATCCAGGTTCATCAAGCTTTTCGAAAATTATGGACATTTCAATGGATCGCCAATGTAGGAAAATTACTGATTACCCTATTTATTGCCATCGCGTTGACTGCCCTGGTGGGTACATGGCACTTCTTTGCAGGTATTTCAGCCTATTTATCAGGGTACTTTATTTTGCTACTCATCGCGTGGTTTGTTATTCATCCCAGGCCAAGATTGGGAAGTCCCGGAAGAGCTTTTGCCGAACAGGCATTCCATTATGCGGGATCCATATGGGCCATTAATCTTTTAAGCATCCTGATGATCAATCTGCCCATTTGGTTTATTGAGTCGGATTTAACGCAAGATCATTTAGGGGTCTATGGACTCGCATTAACACTAAGTGGAATTCCTTTCACATTCTCCCTCTCCATCAAAAAAGTATTATTACCCTATACGATCCGCCTTAAACACGCTTACGACGAAAATTGCCTAAAAGTTATCCGGATACACAATAGTTTGTTATTGGCGATATGCGTACTCGGAGGTATTTTGGGCTATTATTTGTTGCCCTTGATTTATGGCAGTGCCTTTAAGGAATCTGCGGTATTGTTACCCCTTTTACTGGTTTGGACCTACTTTATTGGTGTTTCCACTATCCTGAATACAATCTTTGAGGCCAGGAATGAATTAAAACTTATTCTTGCAATTTACCTGTTAATAACCTGCTCTATGTTACTCAGTCTTTATCTCTTCCATAATGGTATGACATCAATAACAATCATTTTTTCAGCCAACGGGATCTTAATGGGGATGCTAAATATATTTCACGTAGTAAATCATAGTCGTAATAAATTAAGTCAATTTTTCCTATTACAGAAGTCAGATTTAAAATATAATAATTCAAATATTGAATAAACTATATTTTCTTTTCCAAACAAACAATTAGAATTGATCCAAAAGGAAAATGCCAACGTTGTGGTTTGGTCATTCCTGCAAGAAATGAAGCAAGATTATATGAAAAAAATGCAACATACGGCGAAATAAAATGGCTTGTAGTTCTTAATTTAATGGTAAACATCCGGTCAAATTCTGGTATAATTGTCCGAATTTTATTAAATACATTAAAATAGGTAAATCTGGTTAAGTGTTGCTCGTCGTATTTTACAGAGGAAAAAATATTTATTAGAATTTCAAGTATTGGCCACATGCTGAAATAATTAGGTGTAGACATTACAAGTAGCCCGCCAGGCTGAAGCATTATATAAATTTTTTCAAATAGAATTTTAATTTCATCCGGATTCAAATGTTCAATGACTTCAATCAATGAAGCGCATTCATAATTATAGCCAATATCCAACTCTGAAGCAAGATCTGCATAGTAATGAAAGGATCTGAAACTTGTAGCGTATTTATCGTTTGCATAATTAATTTGCTTTAAAATTATATCTAACCCTGTCTGCCGGGAACACCTTTCTTCGGGAATCATCCCTAAAAATGTACCGGAAAAACACCCAATATCAATCAATGAATCGATATTATTTGGTAAAGAGGATAGTACCCTTTCAAATTTATGATTGTGCCAAAAACTACGAATTCCTGTTTTCCTCTCAGCAATGAGGTCATAATACCCAATTGGTATTTTATCATAGTTAAATGCAGATTTTTCCATAAATACAATTTATAACATTAAATCTTCCACTTCTCATACAATGAATATTCAGGTTATTAAACAATTCAATTTTGTAATCTTATTGGCTGGATTTATCATTATTCCTCCATTGTTTTTTATTATTTACCGGTTAATTGCTTACCAGGCAATGCCTATTGATGCTTATTGGCAATATATCTTATACTACCTGGGCAATAACCCGACCTACCATCCTTACGCTCCTTTCGTATACCGGCCAATATACCCTTTGATCGGGACACTGGTCTATCAGATTCTTCCTTTGATCTCGTTCAGCGAACCTACATCTTTCTCACCTGAACAGTTGAAAGCTATAGAATCCCTGGCTTTGATCAATGCGATAAGTATTTATTTAATTGCAGTCGTCTCAATCTGGATACTTCAAGAACGCAAACAAACCAACAAGCCTTATGCACTCACCAGTGGAATTCTTGTTGCTAGTCTAATGTTTTACACTGCGTTTTTTGGCATAGACCCCTTTGCTTTCCTGTTCACAATCATTCTTATGAAGTTCGATAATACCAGAAGTATATTTATCCCGTCAATACTGTTTAGTATAATCATCAGTGAAAAAATTTGTTTTGTTTTTTTTGTCTATTTCCTGTTAAAATATTTTGCAACTCATAAAATAGATTGGATCAGTTTAATAGTAACCCTACTTACGATGATTTTATATGTTTTTCTGCGTAAATGGGGACCATATGGTGGGCATGAAGAACAAATCAATATCAGCTCCTTCAAGGACAGTTTTACGAATAGTCTTACCTATCTAATGACTATCAAAGGACTATACATTAATGTACTTCCATTAGTAATCCTGTTATTTTTTTATTTATTCTCGAAAAAAGAAATACCAGGACTATGGATTTTCCCAGTCATCCTGTTCTTAATCGGTCTGACCATGAATATGGCCTTTAACATTGGCCGGTTGGTTTTACACGCATTGCCATTTTTTATTCCCTCTATTTATCAAACCGTGGAGCGATTATCCACCCGTCAAATCATCCATGGATAAGGTTTCATTAAATTGCCATTTCGCATGACCAATGTCCTGGTAATTCCAGGTTGGTTTCCATCAAAGCTTTACCCCTTCAATGGAGACTTCATCTTATACCAGACGCAGTTGATGCAACTGGATCCTGATCTGAATCTATCCCTTGCTTTCCTGGATCAGAGCCTGAAATACGTCTATTATCTTAATACCTGGCGAACGCAATGGATTGCACATCCGGAAATCCCATTTCCCGTTGCCCACCTCCAAAGGGTAGCATTGCCCAAATCGCTGCATTATCGTTTTCCGGGGTTGATAAATACCTCCATTAATAAGTTCTGCTCAAAATTACCGGAGATAAAGCAGGTTGATGTCATTCACGCTCATTGTCTCTGGGGTGGTTTCGTTGCGCAACGCATCGCCTCCAGAATCAAGGTGCCAGTGGTTTATACAGAACATCATTCAGGAATCCTGGAACACCCATTAAGCCAAACAGAATTATCCACCTATCAAAAAATAATACATCATTCGACAGAAATAACCGCTGTGAGTTCCACATTAGCTAAAGTTTTGCAACCATTTACCCCGAACAAGCCCGTCCGCATTATTCCTAACTTTGTTGATGAGAACCTTTTTACCATTCAGAAAACACCAAAACGGAACGGGTTTCATTTTATCTGCATTGGTGATTTAATACCCATCAAACAAATTGACCGGTTAATACGCGCTTTTGATATTATCTGCAAAAAGCATCCAGACTGGCATTTGCACATTATCGGTGATGGTCCACTGAAGAGTGATTTAACCAATCTGATGAATGGGTTGAATTTAACTGAAATGATCACCTTCCATGGACGGCAACCCAATACGGAAATTCCCCGGCTACTTAATGAGAGCCATGTTTTGATCTCAACAAGCAAGCATGAAACGTTTGGTATTACGATCCTGGAAGCGCTTTGCTGTGGATTGCCTGTTATCGTTACACCTAGTGGTGGGCCGGATCAACTGGTGAATTCAGATAATGGAATATTACTTGGTAATGATTCAGTCGAATCAATTGCGGAAGGCATGTCAGTTATGCACATGCAGTACGGTAATTACACCGCGCTTGAAATAAGAAAAAGAACATTAATTCAATATTCCAGGAGAGCCACTATCGAGGCTTATAAATCATTGTATTCAAAATGTTTGGAAAGTTAAGAGTATGGTATTTAAGCACTAAAACGAAATTATTCCCTGGTGCATACCGCTACTGGAATAATCGTTATGTATCGGGCGGCAATTCCGGAAGTGGTTCCAGGGGCGAATCACTGCAGCAAAAATGCAGGATGATTAATACCTTCATTCAAGCCCACGAGATCAAATCGATCCTGGACCTGGGTTGTGGCGACGGCGCTGTCGCTGCCTGTCTGGATGTCAATTCATATTTGGGTGTTGATGTATCTTCCTATATCGTAGAAAAAAACAGCCAGGTATTTTCAAACGATTCTAAAAAGCAGTTCCGGGAATTAACCGGCTTTTCTGTAGAAAATAATTCATTTGACCTGGCTATATCGCTGGATGTAATATTCCACATTGTAAATCTTGTGGACTTAACAAAACATTTGAACCTATTATTTAATGCTACCGGAAAATGGGTAATAATATCGTCCACCAATTACGACAGTCCGCAAATCTACCATCAGAAAAATTGGAAAATAACAGAAATCATTACCAAACAATATCCTAATTGGACACTAATTTCTTCCGAAAAGTTGGTTTACAGTAGCTGCAGTATTTTTATTTATGCTATTTCGGACCCGCATACATGATTTTTCCTTCCGCCTTCAGGATCTCGCCACTTGCATTTTGCATTTCTACGGTGTAAAAATACAACCCCGGTGCAGCCATCCCTCCAGCATCACTCCTGCCATCCCACGTGAACTCCCAGACTCTGTTTCCTGTTGTTTTTGCCTGTAGGGCACTGTTATCCCAGAGCCGGATGCGCTGACCATTTGCCTGATACAGGCTCAATTGCAATTTTGGTAAATATCCATTTTGATCCGCTGTAAATATCCATCGTGTTTCGGTGGTGAACGGATTGGGATAGGGTACGACCTGAACCAGGTCGGTTTGGGCTTGGATCTTAAAGCGTTGAGCATAAGTTTCTCCACCGGCCAGATTACCGGATTTGTCCTTGGCTACAATCTTCAGGACATAGATACCATCGGTCCAGAAGGTAGGCTGCCAGAGGATGCGCGCTTCGTTGCGGGATTGACCGGAAAGCGCCGGATAAAAGGTCAGGTCCGTTCGTGAGAAATAGACCGGCATCTCTACCCCGGCAGGATCAATCAATGTAATGGTAAACAGTGCCGTGTCATCGAGCAACAGTGATTGCTGGTCCTCGTATAAAAAGATTCCGATGGCCGGCTCCGGAGAAGCAATGCCCAGGTCCGGCAGGTGCTTTCCGTCAAAGGTGACATCCAGCAGCGGTGCTACTTCATCTCCCTCTACCGCCAGCGTGCCCACCGCGATGTTGTTGTTTACATTTACTTCCGCCTGCCGCAGCATGCCACGCGGATTCAACTCCACCTTCCATACATGGTCTCCTCCGTACAATGGTGCCGGAATGTCGATGTTGAAATCGGCTGGTTCAAAGCCGGCCAATGCCGCATGCAGCGAAGTATCTGTAGCCACCGTGATCCCTGCTTTATCCAGCGAGGCCGCGACCCGGAATGCTCCGATCGGATGCGGACTCACGTTCCGGTAGGTACCCCGGATCCGGATGGATTCTCCTGCTTTTACAGTTGCAGATGTTAACGATGCCTTTTCCCAGGTCACATCCGGCAATCCCTGATAGATCACCTGAAAATGATCCAGCGCCGGAGGTGTCCGTTTGACCTCATCCCAACTGGTCCACCGGAAACGAAGATAGGGTGTGTTAATGGAATCCAGGCTGAAGACACCGGAGGCACCCATTTTATCAATATGCAGTGCCGGCTGCTCGGTCCCGTCTGCAGCGACCGGAATGATCTCCAGCGACATGGTATCCTCCGCTTCCGGAGAGGCCTTCCAGTTCAGTTGATTCCAGGTGTTTACCGGACCGATCAGCGGTGAAGACAGCACTCCCCGATTAAGGACACTGAAAATAGTTAGGCTGGTATCGATCCATTCAAACTTGTTCAGAGCAATTCGTTCTGCAATTTTTCGCTTGTTTTTCTGATAAACAAAAAAGTAAGGCACGGATAGGGAATCGCGTATGGTTTGCAGTTTAGTGGCTCCCTGGCTTTCCAGATAATCTACCAGACTCATTTGTCTTGACGGGCTCTTCCACAGCCAATTTTCAGGATAGAACGAACGGTCACCTCGTTGCAATGAAAGGACAACTACGTAATAACCTTCGGGTGCTACGTCAATCAATAAATGGAAAATACTATCCATGATGGACGTGTCAGCTGTTGAAAATTGGAAAGCACCCCTTGGTTCACCAATAGGATTTAAGCTTCCATACAATGGCATGGTATCCGGGTTTTGGATCGGATTTAATCCAAGTGTGTCTAAAATTCCAATCAAAATGCCGGCTAAAGAAGGCTGTCCACCAATATCCCATAGGCGGTCGATCCGGTCTTCATTGACCCAAAAGGCTGCTGTCCCGGGATCAGCTATATTATTCCTGACAAGCAATTTATTCTTCCGGATACTATAACTCATACTATCCCGGTCAACCTCCAGGGTTATCAGCGTATCGTCGTCCCACTGTCCCCAGTGCGATTGGTTCCAGCCTTCGCCCAGCGTATCCGATACCAGGAAGGATGATGACTGCCAGGCGTAGGGTTTACCGTTCACGACAGAGTCCTGGCTCACCCGCCAGTAGTACACCTGATCCTGGATCCAGGAGATGCCGGGCGTCCAGGATAATAAGGCGCCATCGATCGCAATAGATTGACTGAGACGCGCCGGACTGGTGAAGTCCGGTAACGTATCGAGTTCGATGCGGTAGGTATTGCCGGCGGCAGCCCCGTTTGAAACCGAGGCATAGAGTGTCAGGTCCTGGCTGAATACAATCGCGTAATCCGTCGGATAGGTGGGAGCGATCGCTTCCGAGACAACCCGGAAGTTAAAGCCGGAACCATAATAGTTGTTGTTTTCCGCTGCCGGGTCCGGCCACTCCGCAATGGCATTCTCCGGGTCCAGGGTGAAATAAAGCTGGTTTTCTCCGGCTGGCGCCTCCCCCACGGGCAGTTTGATGGAAAGGGTCTCTTCTGCGGATGGCGATTTGATCCGGCGGGAATAAACCGGCGATACCTGACCATCAGGGGTCTGTCGTTCGATCAGCAACATGACCGAATCAGGCTGTGTCCGGCCCAGATTTGCAACGGTAATCGCAACGGTGAAGCTATCCGAGGTGGTGGTTAACAGCTGCGGGCTGATGGATGCACTCTGCGGCTTAAACGTATAGTCTGGCCCCTGGGAGACATTCAGCCGGATGACCGGATCGCCCTGGTAGGTGATCTCCTCGCGGATCAACTGCATGGGTACATTTTGTTGACTGGTAAAAGCGGCGACGGTTTGTTGCATCACCTTGCCAAACGGTGCGCCGTACCATTCATTGCCCAACAACCGGTAATGTTCCTGCTGGAAGATGGACAGGGAACTGATGTATCCGGTACCGGATGTAGCTACATAGCCGATGGCCCCCAGCGTAGGATGCAGAACCATGTTTTCGCTGGCCGAGAGGATGGGCGTATGGATGTTTCCCGTATAACACCCCAGCGAATACATCATGGGGTTTTTACCGGCATTGTTCAGTTGGGTAGCCTGGTCAATGACAAATTGGGTGGTGACCACCGACCCATGACCAAAATAGGTCTTAAGCAGTACCCCTGCATTCAAGGCGTCCAGGATCTCGTCGGTCTGGGAAATGGCCAGTACCTCGGTATTTTCCTTGGAAACTGTCTTAACTTCTGCCCCCAGCAGGTTGGTCTCGGCTTCCCGCGCCATTGCCTCCAGGGCATTATTAATAATGGTCTGTTGCGCCGGGCCTGTCCCGGCGCTCAGATGCAGGATGCGTTTGGTCCAGATGCGGTCTTCATAGGTATCGGGCAAATTGCGTTGGTTGTCCTCGTAGGTTTTTACTTTCTGCAGGTATTCCAGGATCTGCTCCCCTTCGGTGACCGCCAGTCTTCCTACCGGATAAGCCGGCACGTCCTCAAATCCCCTTGCGACCAGCAAATTATCCCCGGCCGGATCGCCAAACGATGGCAGCCACACGGGTAAGCTGGGATCATTGCGTTTGGTAGGATATTCCAGGCTTTTACCGATCAGGAAGATGTAGTGCTCTTTCGTCGAGTTCTGGGCAACGGCCTGAATGGCATTCTTGATGGCCAACGGATGACGATCGATGCCATAGGCAAAGGTATTGGTCAGTGCTTCGCTGTTCAGGATGGTGGTTGTCCAGCCTCCTCCTTCGGCAGAAGCACGATAGGCGGCATATTGTTCCACCTCCGGTAAAAATGCCGGATTGGTGATGAACAGGATTTGTCCGGGCTGGCTTACATCGGCAAATTGAACCGGTGTCAGGGTAGTAATGCTTTGGATGGAATCCATAGAACTGAGGTACCAGGAGGAGGTGTCATCCGCCGGAAATACCATCGCAGCATCGTTTACAGACAGGTACTGTCCCAGCCCGGGATTCCATGCAGCCCAATGCAACTGCGCGGAATCGACGGTAACAGACTGTGCGCTGGCAAATGTATCAAGCCGGATCCAACCTTTCGGCAATTGTGTAAATGCCCGTGGATAACGCACATTGACAAATCCCAAATAATGCCGGTCCTGGCTGCCAGCCAAACCCTGAATGCGGATGTTGTTTCTCGCTTTGGCGGAAGGAAGCGTATAATGCAACCTGCGGGCCTCAATACCGGTAAAAAGTAACGTATCCAGGGGCATTCCATTCCATTGCACCAGGATCTGGTGTTCTTCATCCCGGGTCGCAAAACCTGCATCCAGGACGGGATCCGGCCCTCCGGTATAGAGGTCGGGTGTCTCAACGGTATAACTCGAAGTAACCCTCAGCGAAGCTCCATACCCTTCGCCAGGCACATAATGGGCAAATTTTACGCTGGTATTATTCAGCTCATAGGGTTTATAATAGGTCGTATTGAAAGCCAGGAGTACGTCCTGCCAGAACCAGGACGCTGGCTCGGAAGCATCAGCCTGGGTTGCGGAATACCGGCGATGTTCCCCCGGTCCCCAGGTGAGGTAATAGACCGCCGTGTCGGTATATAAACTGTAATAAGGATTCAGCTGGTCCGCCTCGCCTCCTTCGTAGAGGAAGGCATCGATCTCGCCACGGTTTTGTTGCCCCACAAACTCCAGATACTCACCAGAGATACGTAATGGAACCTCCTGGCCGTTGTGAACAAGTTGGTAGGCGTCCTCCGGAATGGAGGCGGTTGGTATTCCGCCATTTTGCAGGGTTTCATACGAAATACGGTAGACACCATCCTCCACTACTTTGAAGGAAAAATAGGACTGCCCCGGCTGAATCCACTCGTTCCCCAGAAGGGTGTCGGTGGAGGAAATCATTTGGGCTGAACCCTGTGCTGACAGCATGATCCACACGAACAGACCTGCCAGCCGTAGCGGGATGGATGCGTTAGATGTAGGGGTGACTCGCATGTGAATTTGTAACTTGTTTCGTGTATTCATTCAAAAATACATAATCCCGGGGTGTTGGTGGCAATGATTCTATGGGCAACAATAGGTAGCGGGCTGATCCTCGTGGGTTATTACTATTACTATTTTAAGGCCCTCAATCAACCGATAGCTCCCGGTGAAAAGATGGAAACTGAACCCGTAGCCTTGTTGATCTGTGTCAAAAACGGGATCGAAGAGGTCAGGCAGAACCTGTCTTCGTGGTGTGAGCAGGAATATCCGGATTACGAAGTGGTGATCATCGATGACCACTCCACCGACGGTTTGTGCACATATTTGCAGGAAATGCAGGATTCTTATCCGCATCTGTCCAGCTACAATGCTCCGGTTGGAATCAAGGATTTACCCGGGAAAAAAGCCGCCTTGCAGTATGGACTCCAACAGATAAAAAAGCCCTGGGTACTGATGACCGATGCCGATTGCCGTCCGGCTACCCGGTTCTGGATCCGCGAAATGATGGATGCCCGCACCCGGCCAACCTCCCAATGCATCTTGGGCTATAGTCCCCTGGAGAGAACATCTGCCCTGCAGTCCCGGTGGATGGCCTTTGAGACATCCTGGGTGGCCCTGCAATACCTGGGATTTGCCCGGCAAAGAGAAGCCTACATGGGCGTTGGACGCAATCTGCTGATACTTCGGGACGTTGCTCTCGCTGCGGATCTGCATCCGGAAATGGCCAGCGGCGACGACGATTTTCTGGTGCAGGCCGTGGATCCCAAAAACATTGAGGTCTGTTTTCACCAACAGGCGTGGACCCGGACTTTAGCTCCTGAATCATGGGCCTCCTGGTGGAAGCGCAAAACCCGACACTCCCAGACTGCTTTGATTTATCCCGGGAAGATCCGGTTAAAACTGGCCTTAATAAGCGCTTCACTGGGGATATACTACCTGGGACTAATTACCCTGCTCCTCACTTGGCATGGCTGGTGGACGGTGATGATCTGGATCTTATGCACACTGACCGTTTTGCCTGTTCGGTACCCTTTGATCCGGAAATTGGAAATCCCGCGATATACCTGGTGGTGGGCAGAGCCCTTGTTGGTTCTGGCTTACGGACTGGTGGGATTGCGGATGCTGTTTCAATCCAGAAAGACCTGGAATTAACCGGAGAAAGACCAAAAGTTTCGCATCTGGTCCAGGCGGGTAAGGAAACCTCCAGGATGTTTTTTAATGCGGTAATAATACCCGACCTCAGCTCCAAAATAACTGTTCCAGAATGCGACGCCGGGAATTTTGCTGCCCATAAAATTGATGCCCTTCTGTTGTCCAATGCCATATTTGATGATCTCATAATGCAGCCATTTATGGGCATTACGTGGACCTTCAGCATAGTTTTGTCCACTCAAGAGGCTATATATGCAATTCTGGTCTTCGTAATACAGGGTTGCCGCTAAAAGTTCACCGTTAGCATCCAATGCCCCCATGAGATCTCCCGACCGGTGTTTCCGGATGTGCATTACTATCCGCCCGATCAAAGTTCGTGAAAATGGAACCTGACTGGATCGCCGTTGGAAGGATTGAGAAATCAGGGCGAAAAAGGCATCTGCATCGATCGCTCTGCTTTTAAACTGACCCTGACTTTGGTTTAGCTGCTGACGGAGTTTTTTCTGTAAACCCGGGTAAATGTCGTCCATGGATCCGGACAATATAAAGGTTGGCTCTGCCGAAAATTGCAGATAGGAATTCCAGCTAACGGGGTGTTTTAACACCGGATCAAGGGATAAATGCACATAATCGTAAGCAACCATTTGCTTGGCCAATTCCACAATTGCTGAACCATTATCCATCCCTTCCGCGATCCAGGGTCCGGAATGCGGGGTAAGATATGGCGTGGTGACGATGCGATATCCCCATTTATTACGCAAACGGAAGGGTATGAATGCCTGTAGTTTACCGTCTTTCTCCTGGGCGATCACATCCCATTCACCTGGACAGACCACCTCCATCCAGCTGGGCTTCAGGAAAAAAGGAACTTGCGGATGATCCTCGATGAGCTGGTGTAATGTGTGGTTTTTCATGGGCGGAAGACTTCAATGCACTGGATTTGTTCCGCCCCAAATCGCTTGAAATACGTGGCCACTCCCGGGATGCTGCTGCCCTCAAAATCGAAGATACGTCCGGTTTTCAGCGCCCATTTAATGCCCTGCCACACCAGGAGACTATTACCCTGGTTATTGGAAATGCGGGTATCCCGGAAGGCGGTCAGGTAATAGACGGAATCCGCGTCCGCTACGAAGAGGGCGCCAGCCATGGTTTTGCCCTGCTCGTCAACCGCAAGCCTGGCCTTCAACCGATCAGAACCCTGATATTCGCCGAGGATGTTCATCAACGCCTGGCGGTAAGCTGCCAGGTTCCCTACCCTGCGCTCCTCGAGATGCCCGATGGCCTGCCGGGTAAACGCTTCCTGATCAGTCACCTCGACAATCCGGTATTTTCGCTGGGCCTGGCGGATGTCCCGCTGCATTTTTTTATCCAGTGCAGCAAAATGCTGCTCCGGGGTTTCACCCGGTTGAATGAGATGGGTGACCCTGGGCTTGTTTTGCATCCCTTCCCACCGGAAAGGCAGATCATGGGGTATGGTATAATGCAATTTCCAGCGGATGAAACGTACCCGCCGCCACCTTGTCATCGCTTGATGGACCTGTTCCTGATACCGGTGTAAAAACGCATGCACCGTGGTTTTTACCGGGTCTTCAGCCAGGAAGGGTCCAACATAGGGCGTAAACAGCGGCGTGTGCAACAACCGGAATAGGCGATACCGGTATCCAAATTGGAATGGCAATGCAAAGGTCAGTACTCCAGCGGCATCAGTGGCGATAGCCGCACTCCACCCCTGGGTACCGCATACCGTATCCAGCCAGCGCGGGTCGAGGTACAACGGCAAATCACTCCGCCCCTGGCAAAAAACCCGGTACTCTTCACGGCAGGCCTTTATTTGGCTGCTGAAAGAGCTATCTTTGCCGTGAAGTGAAGGGTCCATGAATTTGCAAATCCTGTTTGATTATTTTCCTCATCTGACGGAGCAGCAACGCGAGCAGTTCGCCCGGTTAGGCCCGCTTTACGCCGACTGGAATGCTAAAATAAACGTTATCTCCCGGAAAGATCTGGACCAATTGTATGAGCATCATGTGCTGCATTCGCTGGCGATCGGAAAATGGATCCGGTTTACCGCCGGTAGCCGCGTCCTGGATGTGGGTACAGGTGGTGGATTTCCCGGCATCCCTCTGGCGATCCTCTTTCCGGAGGTAGAATTTCATCTGGTGGATTCCATCCGTAAAAAGATTACCGTCGTTCAGGATATTGCAGAACAAACGGGTCTGAAAAATGTGAAAGCCTACCAGGCCCGGGTGGAAACATTAACGGAGAAATACGACTTCATTCTGGCCAGAGCGGTTGCCGAAACCAAGCAACTGTTCCTTTGGACACGGAAATTAATTTCCACCAAAGAGAAAAACGCTGTGCCAAACGGATGGATCTTCCTGAAAGGCGGTTCGGTACGGGAAGAATTAAAAACGGAATTTAGAAATATGTACCATGAATTAACCCCAATTCAGGATATATTTCCATTGGAATACTTTAACGACAAATACATTGTCTACATCCAGCGATAATTACAGAAATATCTGTTTACAATAAAATCGTATTCGGATGAAATCCTCGTGCAAGCACTTAAATCGCTGAATGACAGCAGATAGTTATTTTACCAGGAAACCAATATTCAGAAAAATACGCTAGGGCACATATTTGGATCAGATGATTTTACCAGAATTGATACGATTAATAACAAATTATACCAATTGATGAAGAAGGAGGCCAGTACCTATGCATTGATCATGGCCGGTGGTGTCGGATCCCGTTTTTGGCCCGCCAGCCGTGAGGCATTACCCAAGCAATTTCTGGATATGATGGGTGTGGGTAAGTCCCTCCTTCGTCTGACCTACGAGCGGTTCCTCGATAGTTGTCCAATCGAAAATATTTACGTTTTGACCCATGAAAAATATTTTGACCTGGTCCTCGAACATCTGCCCGAGCTGAAGCCCCATCAGGTGATCACCGAACCAACCCGCAACAATACCGCTCCCTGCATCGCCTATGCCACTTTCAAATTGCGGCAGCTGGATCCGGATGCAGTCCTCGTCGTGTCCCCTGCCGATCATGTAATCCTGCAACCGCAGGTGTTTACGGAAGTCATTGCGGAAGCGACAAGTTATGCTGCTCAAAATCCGTGTATTGTAACCATCGGCATCACGCCCTCACGTCCGGATACGGGCTATGGTTATATCCGGATGGGAACGGGGAAAACCACCGGAAAACATCCGATATATCAGGTTGAAGCCTTCACTGAAAAACCGGACCACGACCGGGCGGAAGCATATATCCAATCCGGTAAATACGTATGGAATGCCGGACTATTCGTCTTTCAGGCAGCCTTTATGCAAAACACATTCCATATGCTGGCCCCCGAGATTTACCGGCATTTGAGCCCGGATGTCATACCCTACAACACCCGGGGAGAAGCCGATGCCATCAAAACGAATTATCCGCTGACCCCATCCATTTCGGTCGACTATGCCATCATGGAAAAATGTGCATCAACGTATACGATTCCTGCCGATTTTGGCTGGTCCGATCTGGGCACCTGGGCTTCTTTATTTGCTGAGCGTAAAAAATCTGAAAATCACAACGTTACCGATGCGGCACCGCTGGATCTGGAGGAAGTACACAATTGCCTGATCCGGCTCCCACAAGGCAAGTTGGGAGTCATCCGGGGGCTGGATGATTTTCTGGTCATCGATGAGCAGGATGTATTGCTCATTTATCCCAAAGGCTATGAGCAGGAAATCAAAGCGGTGACCCGGCGACTGAAAGAAAGGGGACTGGAAGGTTTTCTGTAAGCAACATTTGGTCTGTTTCGCTCGTTAACAAGCTGATTTACAGCGGTTAAACATTCGTTAAAAACCATGCCATATGGTGATGGATTGATTGTATAACTGGCTTGACAACCAATAATTTAGAATAAAGCGGTGCAAAATCCCATCTTAACAAGCCGAAACTTTCTGGGCTCTCTACCAGTCATAAAAGAGAATTTAGTGCGTAAATAGTATTTTAGCGCACGATTTGAATGAATCATCAAACCACGCTTAAACTGTTGAAAATGAAACGGATAGTTTTGAGTATGATGCTCGTTTTTCTGGGCTCTTTAGCGATCAAGGCACAAAAGAGCATTGTGATCGACATCAATTACATTATGGAGAACCTGGGTAGCTATAAAAAAGCTCAGGAACAACTGGATCAGCTATCGGCCACCTGGCGCCAGGAGATCTCTGAAAAACAAGATCAAATCAAGGGATTGTATAACAAATACCAGGCGGATCAGGTCCTGCTGAACGACGAAATGCGCCGCCAGCGGGAAGATGAGATCACCGCTCAGGAAAAGGCGGTTATGGAACTGCAGCGCAGCAAGTTTGGTCCCGAAGGCGAACTATTCCAAAAACGCAAAGAACTGGTTCAGCCGATTCAGGATAAAGTGTATGCCGCCATCGAAGAATATGCAACCAGCAGGGATTACGATATGGTCTTTGATACATCCGGTTCCATCATCTATGTGAATCCGACGTACGATAAAACCGAAGATATCCTCAAGAAAGTCCAGTAATCCACCAAAGCTGGATAGAGAAAATTTAATATTTTTGCACCGCTTTTGATAAAAACTTTAAATCTAACGTTCAGATGAAATCATTTACAATGACTGCCATATTTGCTTTCTTTTGTTTTATCTCGGCCGGCGTGGCCCAGCAAAAGATCGCATTCATCAATTCAGCGATGATCCTCTCCGAAATGCCAGAGGTCAAATCTGCTGATACCGAAATGGAAGCCATGCGCTCACAGTCGCAAAAGAAACTGGAACAACGGGTGACAACCTGGCAAGGCAAGGTCCAGGATCTTCAGCGCAAATCACAATCCGGTGAACTGTCTCCCAAACAACAAGCCGACGAGGAAGACCGCCTCACCCAGGAACAGCAAGAAATATCCAAACTGGAACAAGACATGACCGAAAGTCTGCAGAAAAAACGCGACGAGCTCCTGCAGCCGATCTACGATAAAGTCAACGAAGCCATCAAGGCTATGGCTAAAGAAAAAGGTTGGGATATTGTTTTCGACGCATCCCCGGGCATCCTATATGTCAACGATGCCATTGACGCGACCGATATGATAAAAACCAAATTGGGATTGAAGTAAGCTTCATCCAATCAAAAGATAATTCGAAAGGCTTCCGGCATACCCGGGAGCCTTTTATTTTTTTAGCTATTCCAATAAATTGCATGGTCTTAACCGGTCCCTAAAAACATTAACATGGCATCGACAAAAACAAAGCTTGGTCTGGATGCGATACTGCTCCTGGGTGATCCCCGCCTCCGTGAGGTTTGTGCGCCGGTAACGCCTGAAGAAGTTGAAGCCTTAAAACCCTGGTTTGATCGCATGCATCAGTTAATCCTTTTGTTCCGTAAAACCTATGGCCGGGGACGGGCGATCGCGGCGCCTCAGGTGAGCCTTCTTAAGCGGGTGGTGTGTATGTACATTGATGAACCGCTGGTTCTGATCAATCCGGTATTTACCCAGCGGAGCGATGAGCAATTCGAACTGTGGGACGATTGCATGTCTTTTCCCAATCTCATGGTCCGGCTGAAGCGGCACCATTCGGTTCAATTACAATTCCTGGATCAGCACTGGCAACCGCATACCTGGGATCTGGAAGGCGACTTGTCCGAGTTGCTGCAGCATGAATTGGATCATCTGGATGGCATTCTGTCGTTAGACCATGCCCGCAATACCGATGATTTGAAATGGGTGGTGTAATTGTGTGCGTGTTTTCATATTGACGTGTTCTCGTGTTTCCGCACTTAGACCCAATTCCTTACCATACTTCATTTCGACCAAACCGTGCTAAAGCGGTAAGATCTCTATGAACGTGCTTAGATGAATGGGTGCTATTTGTGTATAGCATATTGCGACAGCTACCTGACTTCAAATCATTCGTGTAATTCGTGGCTGAAAATATATACGAATAGCGTACCGCTTATAGCCCCCGGTTATTCTTCTTCCGAAGCGCCATCCGGATCTTCGGCAATAATGGTTCCTGTCATTTCTGCAGCTGAAACTTGCGGCTTGGATTTGAATACTTCGCGATGAAACAGCAGGATGCTTATCACACCGATCGAAATGGAAGCATCGGCCAGGTTAAATACCGGGCGGAAAAACTCCAGGCGGTTACCACCGATGAGTGGCACCCAGTCCGGCCAGATCGAACGGTACATAGGGAAATACAGCATATCGACGACACGGCCATAAAAAAACGGAGCGTATCCTCCTTCGGCAGGCAGAAACTCCGCTACGCCGCCATGATAGGAAGATTCGGAAAACAGCAAGCCATAAAAGGCGCTGTCCAGGATATTTCCGATGGCGCCGGCGAGGATCAAAGAAAAGCAAAACACCAGTCCAAAGCGGGGATGATGGCCGATCAGCCACCGCAGAATGTAGATTAGAAAACCGACGGCAATGATGCGGAAAATGCCCAGTGCCAGCTTACCCACGCTCCCGCCAAATTCCAGGCCAAAGGCCATACCGGGATTCTCCACAAAATGGATGCGTGCCCACTGAAAACCCAGAATGTTAAATTCATCCCCGATATTCATATGTGTTTTAACCCAAAACTTAAACGTTTGATCCAGGATCAGCACCCCTAAAACGGTGAGGATGACCCACCAAACGCGCTTGCGAATAACGTCTTTAGTGATTTCCAATCGGTACGATTATGGTGCTGTCCTTAAATGTTTGATTAGCGGTTGCCATTCTTCTTGGCTTCAATTGAGAGGGTGGCATGTGGTACGGCTCTTAAGCGGTCTTTGGAGATCAGCTTGCCGGTTTCACGGCAGACACCGTACACTTTATTTTTGATCCGGATTTTGGCATTCTCCAGATGCTGGATATGCTTCTGCATCCTGCTCGCCAGTGTATTGATATGCTCGGTTTCCATCGTTCCCAGGCCATCATCCAGTCCCTTGATCTTGGCATCAGGGTTATCCGCCATTTCTTCTAACTGTGCCTGATAAAACTTCAATTGCGATCGAGACTCATCCAGTTTCTCATCAATAAGTTGTTCAAATTCCTGAAGCTCTTCGTCGCTGTACCGGGTTTTAATCTTTTCGTATGCCATTTCCTTCCGCGGTTAAACAAATTCTGACGAGGTGCAAAAATAAGTTTTTTTATTCAATGTGAAGAAAGCAACCCGTCTATTGATTGCAAATCGCTTCTTCATATTAACATATTTTGGCAAGTGTTTTGATTTATATTGGTTGCATCATTGCGACGAACCAAGGCTATCGGGTAACCAAAACCAGTCTCAGAAAAACGTGTGGATCTTACGAATCCGAATCGTCATCTTCCGATAGCTTTGGTTTCTTGGTGAGTGCGTTTGCCCGCGCTTCATCGTATGACCTCCGGTTTCTTGCTAAATCCATTGCCAAATAGACTGCTGCCCGGTAAGAGGAAGCGTCCGCTTCATTTTTACCCGCCAAATCAAAAGCAGTACCATGTCCGGGCGAAGTT
>Ga0116164_10000952_pt1 | contig 22780 bp, 18 predicted proteins | sample AD_UKC109_MetaG_FD_89888 | JGI IMG/M metagenome (GOLD analysis project Ga0116164, IMG submission 89888) | Active sludge microbial communities of municipal wastewater-treating anaerobic digesters from Hong Kong - AD_UKC109_MetaG | ecosystem: Engineered > Bioreactor > Anaerobic > Digestate... | reverse complement strand
TTTCAGGGGGAGGGGTTGGTTGGCGGCTTCGCCGCCAACCAACCCCTCCCCCTAATATCAATTATATGAATATGAACGTCATTGCGAGCGTAGCGAAGCAATCTTCTCACTCTTTTCATTTTAACCGGACAGTAGTGATTTTTTTTCAATTTTTCAACAAATTTTGTTCCTGGTTTCTTGACTTTTATCATCGTACCGGCTAATTTGGCTGTTTATGACATACGATCAAAAACTATCCATCAAACAGTGGGCTGTTGAGGACCGCCCGCGTGAAAAAATGCGAAAACTGGGCTTTTCTGCCCTTAGCGATGCCGAACTGATCGCCATCCTGATTGGATCGGGGAACCTGGGCGAAACGGCTGTTGAGCTATCCCGCCGGATTTTAAACGATGCAAACAACAACCTCGACCGGCTCGGCAAAAACTCGGTCGATGCCCTGATGCGCTACAAGGGCATAGGCGAGGCGAAAGCCATCAACATTCTGGCTGCACTCGAACTGGCCCGGAGGAGGCAACTCCAGGGTAGTGGTGCCATTGTCCGGATCGAAAGCAGCCGCGATGCTTTCGACCTGTTAAAAGCCGAGCTTTCGCACCTTGGCCACGAAGAGTTCTGGGTTGTTTACCTCGACCGGTCGAACAAGGTTATCGACAAAGTGAAAATCAGTCAGGGCGGGATCAGCGGAACCGTTATCGACGTGCGGATCATTTTGAAAAATGCCGTCGAAAAACTGGCCTCTTCCCTTATCCTCGCCCATAATCATCCCAGCGGAAACAGGAAACCCAGTGATAGCGATCTCGACATTACCCGGAAAACCGCTTCGGCCTCAAAATTGCTCGATATAAGCCTGCTCGATCATATCATTGTCGCTGGCGACTGCTATACAAGTTTCGCCGACGAAGGTATTATAAACTGAAAATAGTTGTACTTTTACAGCAAGAATTGCTGGTTATGGTGAACGTTTTTACCGGGGAAGTGACACCAAGGAAGGAGTATGCTTTCCGTCTTCTGTTTGAAATCATTTTAAACGATGTGGTTGAATTTCATTCCGATCGGGAGCAATACCTTTGCTCCAACGGTCCGAAAATCAATTATTCGGGTGAACGCGATTTGCCCGGGCTGAGCATACAACCGCATGGCTTGCTTTCCGAAACGCACGTCCAGTTTTATCCGGCCGACCTGCTGGAATGGGAAGGCGAAAAGGCCCTGTTCGGGATTAACGACTCCGATCTGCCCTTCGATGTTTTCGCCGCTGCTTTTTTCCTGTCCACCCGCTACGAAGAATATCTGCCCGGGAAGCGCGACCGGCATCAGCGCTTTATGGCCCGGAACAGCCTGGCCGTACAGAACCATTTCATCGAGAAGCCCCTTATCAACATTTGGGCGTTCAAATTGGCCGACCTGCTCGAGCAACAAGCCCCCGGTTATCGTTTCCAACGCCCGGTTTTCCGCTATATCCCCACCTTCGATATCGACAATGCCTGGGCTTTTAAAAACAAAGGCTTTGTTCGGATTTCCGGCTCTTTGTTCCGGGATTTAGCCGCAGGACGCTGGAAACTTTTTCGCAAACGTTTGTCGGTCGTTTTTCGATTCGATAAAGATCCGTACGATAACTATGATTTTCTCCTGGAGTCCCTGAAAAAAAGTCAGTTAGAACCGATTTTCTTCTTTCTTCTCCAAAACAAAGGAAAACACGACCGAAGCCTTCCACACCATAATTCCAGTTACCGTCGGCTGATTTTGCGACTGGCAAAACAGGGCAAAGTGGGCATGCATCCTTCGTATAACTCCAACAAAAATCCCCGACTGATCAAAAAGGAAAAGGACCGGCTTGAGAACATCATTGGACGAAAAGTAAAAAGAAGCCGCCAACACTACCTGAAATTAACCATGCCCAAAACCTACCGGCGGCTGATCCAGCAGGGTATCGAAAAGGATTATACCATGGGCTATGCATCCCGTCCCGGTTTCCGGGCCAGCATTTGCACACCCTATCCCTTTTTCGACCTGTTGGACAACCAAATCACTTCGCTTAAAATTTATCCCTTTCAGGTCATGGATGTCACCTTGCTGAATTACCGAAACTTACGAGCGCTCGATGCCATCGCGAAAATCCGGACGTTGTTGAAGCAAACGGCTGAAGTGGGCGGTACCTTTATCAGCCTGTGGCACAACGAGTCGTTGAGCGATGAAGGCCATTGGGCAGGTTGGCGCACTGTATATACCGAAATGATCCAAATGGCTGTTGAACTCAGAAATGGACAAAACCATCCGACTCATCCATAACAACGATATTGATCTGCAACGTTGGGATCGACAGATCGAAAACGCGGGCAATTCACGGATTTATGCGCTCAGCTGGTATCTCGACATCCTGCATCCCGACTGGCATGGATTGGTTTACGGCGATTACAGCTACCTGATGCCGCTTGTATTTTCCAGAAAATGGGGTATCGGGTATGCCTATCAGCCCTTGTTTGCCCAGCAACACGGGATTTACCCGTCGCCACCTCCCGAAATCGCCCAACGTTTTACCACCTTTTTGAAAGATCGATTCCGCTTCTTCGAACTATCGTTCAATTCCGGGAATACGATCGAAGACCCAGACCTGTCGGTCACCCCCTTTTGCAATTACCTGCTTCCCCTGGCACCTGGTTATACCGACCTGAAGCGCCGATTCACCACGAATTGCATCCGGAACATCCGTAGGGGCAGAGAGCAAAATACGGTACACACCTTTATCTCGCCCGATGAATACCTGAAATTCAAACAACGATTCGGGAAAAAAACTCCTTCGATCGATGCGGAAACAGCGCTGAAGAAGATTTTGCACCACGCAGGCGAACGAAATGCCTGCTCGCTTTACGGAGCTTATTCAAAACAAAATGAACTCACCGGGGCCGCTGTTTTTCTGCATCATAGCCAGCGGTATACCTATCTCAATTCTGTATCCTCACCGGAAGGAATGGAAAATAGATCGATGTTTGCCCTAATCGATACCTTTATCCAAACGCACGCCGGCGAAGATTCCCTGCTCGATTTCGAAGGTTCGAACATCGACGGCATCGCCCGGTTTTTTGCCGGTTTTGGCGCACAACCCGAAACGTACCCCCATGTTCGTCTTAACCGCCTGCCCTGGCCTTTAACCTTGTTTAAAAAATGAACACGGCCGTCCGAAACCTGATTGCTTTTACCGGAAGCCTGTTTCCGCTCCGGGTGATCCGTGGGAAAAAAACCTACCCGCCTTTTCTCCCTTTTTATCATACCGTAAACGATAAAAAACCCGAATATATCGACCAGTACGTAGTGCGAACAGAAAAGACCTTCGAGCGGGAACTCGATTATCTGCTTCGGCATTACCGGGCCGTCGATCTGAAAACCTGCATCGAAAAACCTTCCAACCGCCAGTTTCACCTTTCGTTCGACGACGGTCTGCGGGAATGTTCCTCGGTAATTGCCCCCATCCTGATCCGGAAAGGTATTCCGGCCACCTTCTTTGTATGTCCCGAATTTGTCGACAACCGGCAGTTGTTCCATCGCTTTAAGGAAAGCCTGCAAAAGAGGGTTATTGATTTCTCCACCTCAACAGAAGGGGATTCCGAAACATTGTTTGCCGATTACCTGCGCAAGCAAAGGCCCTTTATGAGCACCGAAGAAATCCAGAATTTGGGTGCACGAGGCTTCCTGATTGGTGCCCACAGCCTCGACCATCCCGGTTTTGCCGAAATAAGCGAAGAGGAACAATACCGCCAGGTGAAAGAGAGCATGGATTGGGTGAACCGTGTGGCAGCTCCTTCCTTCCGGGTTTTCTCCTTTCCGTTTACCGACGTTGGCGTTCAAGCCTCCCTGTTTGAAAAACTCAACAAGGACCGGATTACGGATGCCACTTTCGGTACCGCCGGATTGAAACACGATGCGGCCCATCGCCATTTTCAGAGGATACCCATGGAGCGGAAACAAAATTGGGGTGCACGAAAAGTCGTCCACTTCGAATATTTCTATTATTTTGTGCGTTCGTTGGCAGGAAAAAATACGGTAACCCGTTAAATGCGAGTACATGGAATTCTTTTTGCATCTCTTGCTGAATCATTTAGGAAAATATTCCCATCTCCCCGCTTTTTTCATCGGAGAGAAGGAGTATTCCTATTTGGATTTGAAAATGCGGATTTCGTCGATTCAGTCGATGCTTTGGGAATACAACGACCAGCAATACTTTGGGGTAGTAACCCGCAATTCCATCGATACCTTTGCCACCATTTTTGCCCTATGGCTGTCGGGAAAAACCATGGTTCCGGTGGGTACCAAAATACCCCGGCAACGCAACGAATACATCCTAGAACGAGCGGGCATCCGGGTTCTTTTCGATGCTTCGGACGAGCCGCTTTTGTTCCCGGGTATCAAAACCCTGTGCCCATCGAACATGGACGACAGAAATGTCGATCCGGTATGTGTCGACGTACCCGGCGAAACCGACTTGTATGTGCTTTTTACCAGTGGAAGCACCGGTTATCCGAAGGGAGTTCGTATTACCCGTGATAATTTTCAAGCATATCTGGAAGCCTTTTTTGCCTGTGGATATGCCTTTTCCCCCTCCGATCGTTGCCTCGAAGTGTTCGATCTCACGTTTGATGCTTCCGTACAATGCTATACGTTTCCCCTTTTGGTCGGGGCTTCGGTGTTTACCTTACCCGATAGCGGCATCCGCTTTTTGTCCATCCTGAAAATTTTGCAGGAACAAAACATCACCTTTGTAAAAATGACTCCTTCGGTTATTTTTTATCTTCAACCCTATTTTGGCCGTATTCACCTGCCCCATCTTCGGTATTGTCTCTTTGGCGCCGAGGCTTTTCCGGCTGCATTGGTTGGCAAATGGCAAAATTGCATTCCCCGAGCCGAAATTCATAACGTGTATGGCCCAACCGAAGCAACCATTAATTGCAGCATGTACCCGTGGAAACGCGACAGCGAAAACAAAGTACGAAACGGGATTGCTTCGATCGGAAAGCCTTATCGACGCATGCATGCCATTGTTTGTGACGAAAAGCAACGGGAAACTGCCCGGGGTACCGCCGGCGAATTGTGCTTTTCGGGGCCCCAAATCACGCCCGGCTACCTGAACGATCCGGAAAACAACCAAAGGGCCTTCTTCTATCGCGATGAAGACGGAAAACGCCGGCGTTATTATCGCACCGGCGACCTGGCCATTCAGGACGAAGAGGGCGATTTGTACTACATCGGGCGCATCGACGCGCAGGTACAAATTGAAGGGCACCGGGTGGAACTGGGTGAAATCGAACACCATGCCCACCAGTTTACCGGGTCGAAATGCATTGCCCTGGCAGCCGGGCAACCGCTTTCCCTTTACCTTTTCGTCGAATCCGACACCTCGTCGGGAACAGAAGAATTGTACCGGCACCTGAGGAAAAAAATACCGCCGTACATGATCCCGGCAAAAATGCTCTTTATCCCGCAAATTCCCTTGCTTGTAAGCGGGAAAACCGACCGGCAAAAACTTTTTAGTCTGATTGAACCATGCGAACATCCATCCTCCGAAACCTGATCGAACTGTACCGGATTGCCGCCCTTCATTTGGGAATACCCTATGGCAGTAGTTTCGGGCTCGACTGGGTGCGGAACGAGCCAGCATGCTGGCCGTCTTCGTCGGTGGGAATGCCCGATGAACGCAATCTTCCGGAGCTGGTTCGGCTGATGGATTCCGGCGAATTGCCGCCCTTCCTGATTGTACCCGGTTTGCCCGGCGAAGCAACGATACTGTTTTTCCGCCGGCAGGGTATTCGTGAAATCCTCCGCTGGGAAGGCATGTATCTCGAACCGGAAATCTATGAGCGTCCGGCTTCCTTGCCCGAGCAGTACGAAGTTCGTCCGCCTTTGGGTCCGTCGATGCTGAACGACTGGAGGGACATTGTACAGAAGGTGATGCTTACGAATAAGGAATTTCCAACCCGCCTGCTCGAACAATGTGCCAGCGATCCCCGTATCGATCTGCTATGTGGCTTTTGCAACGGCCGGCCTGTTTCGACGGGAATGGCCTACCGGAACGAAACGGTGGCCGGGCTCTATTTTATCGCCACCCTGCCCGAATTTCAGGGGAAAGGTTATGCCAAAGCATTGGTAGCCCGTTTTATTGAGGACTGTTTTTCATCGGGAATACGGGAAATTGTGTTGCATGCTTCCGGTGAAGGGGAAAAACTATATCGAAGACTCGGCTTTGTTCCCGATGGAACCCTCCATACGTTCTGGAAACTGGGTAAATATTAACAACATGAATGAGGAAGTGAATAATAAAGTACGGGACATCGTTGCCGATGTTCTGCAAAAGAAGCCCGGGGATCTGAATCTCTCGTTGCGTTCGCGCGATGTGGAGGGATGGGATTCGTTGCGCCACGTGATGATTATTGCTGCGGTGGAAGATGCTTTCGGAATCGAGATCGGGCTCGACGAACTTATGGCCATAGAAAGTATTGGCGACCTGTGCCAGGTTGTTGAAAACCATCAAAAGTGATCTTTTGGAAATGCTGCTTCGGAAAATTACCATAGCCCAACTGGAATCCTTTGTTCGTTCCGAAGAATACCGGACGATGAACGAGCTACCCATTACACCTCTTCGGGCGTTGAGTCAGGCGAACAACCCGAAAGCACGGCCCGACGATGTGGTTTTAACCCTGGCTATGAGTGAAGAGGGAGAGTTGCTGGGCTATGTTGGCGCTTTGCCCGATTGGGCCGGTAGTATCCGGTGTGCCTGGAATTCCTGCTGGAGGGTGAAAGAAGGCGCCCCCGCCGAAGTATCGATGAAACTGCTTTATTCCTTTCTGAACGACTGGGACCGGAAAATACTCCTGGCCGATATGACCCCCCATACCCACAAACTGATCCAACAACTCCGGATCTGCACCCACCGTTCCCTGCACGGAATCCGATGCTTTTACCGGCTAAATCTGGCCAGACGTTTGGGCAAAAAATTTCGGAACCGGATACTGCGAAACCTTGCGGGCGGAGCAGGAACGATTGTCGACGGGCTGCTTTCGCTTTTTGTATGCATTGCGATCCCGAAGAAAAGAGTTTCCGGTATTTGCATCGAAGAAATTCCCTGTCCCACACCCGAACTCGATTCCTTTATCAGCCGGCACAATACCCATCAACCGGCGAAACGCCTTTCGGCCGATTTCCGGTGGATGCGCGAATACCCCTGGATAAGCGACCGTGAGGAAGAAAAAACCGGGATGGAGGGAAGGTACTATTTTTCCTGGTTTACCGAGCGCTTCGAGACACACTGGATCCGATTCGCCGCCCATGCCGAAACCGTAGCTTTATTGGGCTACACCCTTCGCGACGACATCCTGAATGTACGTTATCTGTACGCTGCAAACGACACGATCCCCAACATTGGCCGTTTTCTTCTGCAACAGATTCGGACCGACCGCTTGTTGTCGTCTGTCATTACCTATCACCCCGGGTTGACGGCTTATCTCCAATCGCGGAAAAATTTCCTGTTTTGCAGAAAAATAACCCGTCTGACTGCTCTTTCCAAAAAGCTATGTTCCCCCGATGAGGCCGAATCCTTTATCCTTCAGTCTGGCGATGGCGACTGCATGTTCACCTGAAAAAAGATTCCGGAAATATTTTCTATACATTTTTTTGGCCAGCCCCAATGTTTCCTTCATTTTTTATACCTTAACCGCTCTGGAATTGTTTTCATTCCGGAACGTACATTTTTCGGTTCATCCATGAATACGGGACGAAACATCGGACAAGGTATCGTTTCCTTTCTGCTGAAAGGGAGGAAATACCGTTGCAATCTTTGCGGATCGACATTCCGTATTTTACAAAGAGACAAGTATCAGCAAAGGGAAAATGCCCGTTGCCCGCGGTGTCAGTCCGATGAGTCGATGCGAACGCTCTGGTTTTACCTGACGAACGAAATTCTGGGCCGGAAAAACAAAAACCGCTTTCTCTTTGTGGGGAACGAATCGATTCTGACGCGGAAACTGAAGGAAAGCCCGCTTGTTTTCGAGTACTGCGATCCAGCCTATTTTCACGCTCCGGGCAGCGACGATTTCGATCGTCTTCCCGGGAATGTTTTCGACGTGGTCATCCTTCATCAGGTTTTGCAGTATATCCCCGACGATCAGCTTGTGTTTTCGGAGCTGAGAAGAATCCTTCGCCCGGGAGGGATTGCCCTGATCCAAACCCTGATCCATCCCGATATGGACCGCACCTACGAGAACATCTCGAATCCCGACGACATCGACCGGCTAAAAGCGCATTACGAACCGGGTGTTTTGCGAATATATGGGACAAATTTTTCTAAACACCTCGCCCGCTCGGGCTTCGAAATCGAGACCGTCGATTATGCCGAACAATTGGGAACCGCTGCCCGAAACTACTACCGTCTGGGTATGGGGCCCCGTGAAATGATCTATAAATGCAAAAAGAACATAAACCAAAGCACATGGAAATCGTAAATCTGGGAAGCCAACATTCCGTTTTCAATCAGTTTATTGCCGAGATCCGGGATCAGAAGGTTCAACAGGATGCACTCCGCTTTCGCCGAAACATCGAACGGATCGGGGAAATCTTTGCGTACGAAATCAGCCGGCGACTGAGCTATTCCGAGCAGGAAATTGTTACTCCGCTTGGGACTGCCCGGGTAGCGGTTCCCGATCGATACCCGGTGCTGGCCACCATCTTACGAGCCGGTTTGCCTCTTCACCAGGGCCTGCTGAACTATTTCGACAAAAGCGGAAACGCGTTTATATCGGCCTACCGGAAGTACATCGATGCAAACGAATTCATCATCAAGTCGGAATACATTACTTCCCCATCACTCGACGGAAAGGTAGTTATCCTTTCCGATCCGATGCTGGCCACGGGCTCATCGCTTGAAATCAGTTACCTGGCCCTGCTGCAAAAAGGAACCCCGGAGCATGTGCATCTGGTTTCCATCATCGCCAGTAGGGCAGGGATCGACTATGTTGTAAAGCACCTTCCACACGATCGTTGCACCCTTTGGATCGGGGCCGTTGACGCGCATCTCGACGAAAAGGCCTACATTGTGCCCGGACTGGGCGATGCAGGCGATCTGGCCTATGGCGAAAAACTCGATGAGCATTGAAATACGAAAAAGCTCCCTTCATCTTTAAACATAAGTACGTTTTTTTCGTTTTACTTCGTAGAAAAAAATGCACACGATATGGATTTTGATCTTATTGTAATAGGCAGCGGCCCGGGCGGATACGTGGCTGCCATCCGGGCTTCACAGCTGGGAATGAAGGTGGGCGTTGTTGAAAAGGAAAACATCGGTGGGGTATGCCTGAACTGGGGTTGTATCCCTACCAAATCGCTCCTAAAAAGTGCCCAGGCGTATGAGTATGCCCTCCATGCCGAAAGCTACGGGGTGAACATTTCCGGCGAGGTGAAACCTGATTTTTCGAAAATGATCCGACGAAGTCGCGAAGTGGCCGAAGGGATGAGCAAAGGCGTTCAATTCCTGTTCAAAAAGAATAAAATTACCATTATTAACGGCTTTGGAAAACTTAAGGCCCCCGGTGTAGTGGAGGTTAGCGGATCCGACGGCGAAAGCACGCTGGTAAAAGCCCCCCATATTATCCTGGCCACCGGCGCCCGCTCGAAAGAATTACCCAACCTGAAGCAGGACGGGAAAAAAATCATTGGGTACCGAACGGCCATGACCCTCGAAAAACAGCCCCAATCGATGGTGGTAGTGGGCTCGGGAGCCATTGGCAGCGAGTTTGCCTACTTCTACAACAGTATGGGTACCCGGGTTACCCTGGTTGAATTTATGCCCGAGGTTGTACCCAACGAGGACGAAGAAGTGTCGAAGGCTCTGGCCCGCTCGTTTAAAAAAGCCGGCATGAGCGTGTTGCTCAACTCATCGGTTGAGAAAGTCGATACCTCCGGTGACAATTGCGTGGTAACCATCAAAACACCCAAGGGGCACGAAACTCTTGAAACGGAAGTGGTCCTTTCGGCTGTGGGCATCAGCCCCAATACCGAGGGCATTGGTTTGGAGGAAACGGGTGTCCGGCTGGAAAACGGGAAAGTGGCCGTCGATGCATACTACCGCACCAACATACCCGGCATTTATGCAATCGGCGACATTGTTGGCGGGCCGGCCCTGGCCCATGTGGCCTCGGCCGAAGGCATCGTATGTGTCGAAAAAATCGCCGGGCGCGACCCCTCGCCGGTCGATTACACGAACATCCCCGGATGTACCTACACCCAGCCCGAAGTATCGTCGGTAGGGCTTACTGAAGCCAAAGCACGTGAAGCCGGTTACGAGGTACGGGTTGGGAAATTTCCCTACACTGCCTCGGGGAAAGCCAGTGCTTCGGGACAGAAGGACGGTTTTGTCAAGCTGGTTTTTGATGCAAAATACGGTGAATTGCTCGGCGCCCACATGATCGGGGGCAATGTAACCGAAATGATTTCGGAATTGGTGGTTGCACGAAAGCTTGAGATTACCGGGCACGAACTGCTGAAGACCATCCATCCGCATCCCACCATGAGCGAGGCCATTATGGAAGCAGCCGCAGCCGCCTACGGCGAGGTGATCCATTTGTAGTTTCTCCCATTTTTTGTCTGCTGCATTCATTGGAAAATGGCTTGAAAGAATAAGAGGAGCCATTACTGTCCGGTTAAATCAACAGATTGACCACTCGTTTTCTACTTCCCCGGACAACAAGGAAAGCGAACAGCAAAAGAGCAGTTTGCCACGTTCGCATAAATAGCTATTTTTGCGCCCATCGATCGTAGAAACTCAAATACAAGCATTTTTTCATGAACAGAATTATCGTAACCCTCCTGCTTTTGGCAGGATTATCCTTGTTTTCAAAGGCACAAAACCTGCCCGCACCTTCCATTATCCTTTCCAAAATGGAACTTGCCAATCAATATTTCATGGCCAAGTGGCCCGACCCGGGCAAAAACATTGTGACCGATAAAACCCGCCCCAGTAATTTATGGACGAGGGCAACCTATTACGAAGGACTGATGGCCATGTATGCCCTTACGAAAGATACCGTTCTGTATCAATATGCGCTCGACTGGGCCGTAAGCCACGACTGGAAACCTACATACGGAAGTTTAACCACCCGGGATGGCGACCACCAGTGTTGTGGGCAAACCTATATTGAACTTTACCAACTTGATCCTTCACCAGAGAAAATAGCTCCTATTACCACCACAATCGACAACATGGTTAACAGCACAAAATCCGACGACTGGTCGTGGATTGACGCCATACAAATGTCGATGCCTGTATTTGCAAAGCTGGGCGTGGTCCACAACGATCAAAAGTACTTTGATAAAATGTACGACCTGTACCACTATACAAAAACCCAACACGGCACCAATGGCCTGTATAACCCGGTCGACGGTTTGTGGTGGCGCGACAAGGATTTCGATCCGCCCTACACAACGCCCAACGGGAAAAGCTGTTACTGGGGAAGGGGGAACGGATGGGTTTATGCTGCACTGGTGCGGGTGTTGGATGTGATCCCCGAAACGGAAGCTCATTATCAGGAGTATCTTGACGATTATCGGGAAATGTCGGCAGCCATTATCAACTGCCAGCGCGAAGATGGTTTCTGGAACCCCAGCATGGTCGACCCGGACGACTTTGGCGGCAAGGAAACTTCGGGAACAGGTTTCTTTGTCTACGGACTGGCATGGGGTATTAATAACCACCTACTCGACAGTATTACGTATATGCCGGCAGTTAATAAAGGTTGGAATGGCCTACAGAACGACGCATTGCACGACAACGGATTTTTGGGCTGGGTGCAGGGCACCGGCAAGCAACCCTCCGACGGGCAACCGCTTTCGTACAACAAGGTGCCCAACTTTGAAGATTTTGGCCTGGGCGCATTTTTGCTGGCCGGCAGCGAAACGTATAAACTGGCCTTGAAGTCGCCTTCGTCGGCAGTTGAAACGGCTCAAATTGAACGTAAAATATATATTTCCGGGGGATACGCTCTTCATTTTTCACTTGAGGAAACAGCAACAGTACATGTTGAAATGATGGACCTTAATGGCCGGGTTATCCGCCGTTTTACGAATCCGACTTTGTATCGTCCCGGAAATCATCAGATTGATTTGCGAACCACGGGATTAAGGAGTGGTATATACCTTGTAAACACTGTGATTGGAAAGACATCGCATGTTTTGAGAATCAAAATTTGATTTTTCTTCCGAAAGAAGCGTCTTACTGCCTTGTTTTGGCATTTGCTATTGTTCCTTTTTTTATCTTAACGCACTTTCAAACAGCAGCGTTGCTGTCCCCAATCAACCACCACGAGGCATAGTCCCCTGGGCAGGACGAGATGTGGAAAACGGATTTCCTTTTGCCCATCCAATTGGAATGAGGTCCGGACGTGTCTTTTCCCACTCCGGTCAAACAGGTAAAGTTGCCCTTCGCCCGAGAGTGCTTGCTTGTTTTGCAGCAACAGGCCAATCCCGGATGGATCCCGAAGGGCTTTCCACCCATTTGAGTAGCTGTTCATTAAGTTTGCTTCGGTGCGTTTCGAAAAGCGGATCCAGTTCAGGTTAAACTGGCCCGAAACCACCTGAAGCCGGAGTACACTTTTCCCGGCTGGCAAGTGTATGTTTTCCGATAATGTTTTCCAGTTTTGCCAACCCCCTGTAGCTCCAAGGGTAAAGGCATGCAGCGTTAATTCCGTATCGTCGCGATACAGCAAGGCTTTGATCCTTCCGTTAACCTGGCTGGCCATCCGGTATTCAAGCATATAATCGGCTTCTGTTTCGCTATACAGAAGATAATCGGCATAATCGCCCGCATCGGCATAGCCCAGGTTCTCGCCACCCCCGGTATCGGTGCAGGTCTCGGTTTGAAAGCCCGAATTGAAGGCAAAATCTTCGGCTTCGATCCGGGCGGGCAGCACCACGTAATCGGGGGCAAGGTTTTCGACCGGCTTCATCGAGAAGTTCGGATAGGGTTCGTTGTTGGGCGAAATGAGGGAAATTCCGGAATAGGAAAGATAGACCCGGTCGGAGCGGATTAACTCCCGGTTGAAGCGAAGAATGAGCAGTTCTTCTTTCCCTTCCACAAACCCGATATCGGAAATGGTATACGCTTGCCCGTTTACGGTCAGTTCGAATTCGTCGGTGCGGGGCTGGGTCAAAGCCCCCAGGCCGAGGTTGGTGACTACATAAATCTGTTGCCCTGTTTCGTCGGTTTTGAGCTCGAAGATTTGGGGTGGAATTTCGCTTAAGGCAACCGGATTGCTGCATTCGATGAAATTGATGTTGAATCCGGCTGCATCGATGCAAAGTTTCAGTTGGTGCGTGCCTTTTTCGAGAATCACTCCGTCGACGGAGTGGGTGGCCCAGTTGTACCAGCCGCCGGTTGCGGGTAAATTTTGGACCTGGGTGATGGCATTCCCGTCGATCTCGAGGTGGTATTTGCCCGATGCGCTGTTGGCCGCGTAACGGATGGAACAGGTATAACCGGCGCTTGAATCAACGTCGACGGTGTAGAGGAGCCATTCGCCGGCATTGGTCCAGCCTACACTGTTACCGTTTGAAACAGCGTCGGTGCAGGCTTCCAGGTCGACACCATCGTTTCGGTAAGCCCAGCCGGTGTTCCAGGCCGTATACACATCGGTTGAAAACCGATAATCAGCAGAGTCCTGATCGAAGTAGGCATAGCCGTTCCCTCCAAGATCATAATCGGCAGCAAAAACGATTCCCGGCAGCCGGTTTTTTTTATACGGCCGGGGACTTTTGTCACCTTGTGCCTGACGAAACAGGGCATCCAACACATCGTAATGGATCGTGCAGTTTTCGAGGCGCATTCTGTCGGCCTGTTCGAGCAGCCATGCCCGTGCATTTTCTTCGGAGGGTTTGCTCCCACTATTGTTCCAGTAATTTAACAAACGCTGGTACCCTTCGGTCTTTGGAATGGTAACAGGACAGGTAACCGACCCGATTTTCTTATAGGGCCACCATGCCCAACCTATATTATTCGACTCAACCAAATTGATGGCGTTTGCAAACCAGGAATTTGCGTTTTCGCCTGCTTCGCCCAACCATACCGGAACATTATGTGTGTTGCGCAAATTCAACATCCACTCGATAGAACCCTCATCGTTATAAGTTGCGTACTTATGAAAGCTCAGAACCAGATTTGAATCAAATGAACGAGCGGCAGGCATGCCGTTGTAGCGGTTTCCCCAGCAATTTCCTTCGATAATGACCATATGATCGGGATCGACAGTCCGGATGGCCGCAATGATTTCCTTATACAGGTTCCAGAGCGCCGTATTTTGGTTGCAACTGCAACCGTTTTCGTTTCCGGCATTGTCGATATCCCAGTTGGGTTCGTTGATCAGGTCGTAGCCGCCAATCCAGGGTTCACCGGCATAACGTTCGGCCAGTTTTTGCCAAAGGGCTACTGTTTTACGCCGGTTTTCGGCGCTTTCCCAAAGCGAGGGCTTTGTAGGGTCGTAGTCCGAGATGGCGGCATCCTTTCCCTGGCCCCCGGGCGCGGAATGCAGGTCGAGGATGAGATAGATTTCGTTGTCGCCGCACCATTCAAGAAGCGCATCGATCATTTCAAAACCCTTTGCAAGCCAGGTATCCTGACCGGCTACGGGTTCATTTTCAATGGGAAGAGTGAATAATTTGTAATGCATGGGAAGCCGGATGGAATTAAAGCCCCAGGCAGCCATCGAATCGATATCGGCTTTGGTACAATAGTTTTCGAGCCAGGCTTCGTAAAACTGTGCTTTCCCCTCAGGACCCGCCACGGCTTCGATCGCTGCTTCAATTTCGTGTTGCGGGTTGGCAAAATCGGAGGTCTCGAGCATGTACCCTTCCTGCAGCATCCAGCCTCCCAGGCCCATACCCCGCAACAGTACGGGTTCGCCGTTGCCGGAAACGATGTTTTGCCCTTCGGTATGCAAAAAACCGGTTTGGCCCTGTACGGTTGCCATCCCGGCAAACAGTAAGGGGATGAATACGTGAAAGCGAAAAGAAAGCACTATGCGATAAAATTTTTTGTTGTTTGTTTTCATTCGTTAATCCAAAGGTTTCAGGTTGAAAGCGTACAGGTTCATGCCACCTTTAACGATAACGACTTTCAGGGTGTTTTGTCCTTGTTGAAGGGCGATGGCCCCTACCGGGATTTCGGCCCGGGTTTCGAAGCTACCCGTCGGTGGCAGCGCTAAGCTGAGCGAATCGCCGTTCCCGGTTTCCATAAGAAGCATGGAGCCTGCTTCGGGAGCAGAATACGTTACCGTTACCATGGAATTGCAGCCCTCCCGGGCGTTCAACGTATAATGCAACCATTCGCCGTCTTCGGTCCAGCCCACAAAAAAAGAAGGGCATTCTCCGTTTTGTTCCCCGATATCGACACCGTCGTTCCGGTAACTGTGGCCCCTGTTCCAGGCCAAATGCCTTTGGGTCGATACGCGATAATTGGCGGTGTCGGTGTCGAAATACGCAAAACCATGGGCGCCCAGGTCGTAATCGGTGGCAAGAAGGGTTCCGGGGACTTCATTCGCGGCAAAGGGCCGGGGTGTTTTGTCCCCCTGTGCCTGGCGGAACATCGCATCGATTACATCGTAATGGATGATACAGTTTTCCAGTTTCATTTGTTCGGCCTGTTCCATCAGCCAGGCAACTGCCTGAAGGGTATCGGGACGGGGCACATTTCCCCGCCAGTACTGAAGCAGTTTTTCCCAGCCTTCGGTTTTTGGGATGGTAATGGTGCCGGTAACCGAGCCGATCTTTTTAAACGGCCACCAGGCCCAGCCAATCCCGTTTTGTTCCACCAAGGCAATCGCGTTGGTAAACCAGGTGTTTGAATTTTCGCCCGACTCGCCCAGCCAAACCGGAACCTGGTACTGCTCCCGCATGTCGAGTACCCATTGAATCGATTCCAAATTATTGAAATTCCAATATTTATGAAAGCTGATCACTATGTTCTCCCCAAACGACCGGATATCGGGTACCCCCTTGTAATTGTTTCCCCAGCAATTCCCTTCGATCATGATGATGTGATTTGGATCGACTTCCCGGACCGACCGGATCAATTTTTCGTAAAACGACCACAAAAGTTCATTCTCGGTGCAGTCGCATCCGTTCTTGTTCCCGGCCTGGTCGAAGTCCCAGTTGGGTTCGTTGATCAGATCGTAGCCCCCAATCCAGGGTTCACGGGCATACCGTTGGGCTAATGTACGCCACAGGGCAATCGTTTTTCGCTGGTTTTCTTCGCTTTCCCATAGCGAAGGCTTGGATTCGTCGTAATCGGAGATGTTGGCATCCTTTCCTTGGCCGCCCGGCGCTGCATGCAGATCGAGAATCAGGTATACCTGGTTGGCAGCACACCATTCGAGCAGGGAATCCACCATGGTGAAACCGGTATCGAGCCAGGTGTCTTTTCCGGCTACCGGTTCTTCTTCAATCGGGAGGGTGAAGAGGTTGTAGTGCATGGGCAGGCGTAGCGAATTGAAGCCCCACGATGCCATACGGTCGATATCGTCCCGTGTGCAGTAATTTTTTCGCCAGGCCTTGTAAAATGTTTCTGTAGCTTCTTCGCCCACCAGGTCGGCAATACTTTGCCGGATGGCATGCTGGGGTCCGGCAAAAGAGGCTGTCTGGAGCATATACCCCTCCTGAAGCATCCAGCCTCCAAAGCCCATGCCCCTAAGAATGACTTCGTTTCCCTTTCCATCAATTATTTTTCCTCCTTCGGTGTGAAGAAACCCGGCCTGTGGTTTACAACCCGAAAGGAAAGACAAAAGAAGAAGGCCATACATTAACTTTTTCATCCGTACTATTTTAGAATTATCCTTGTTTCCCGGAAAAATACCTGCATTTGGGCTGAAGCCTATTATTTATGGGTGCATGCATTTTTTCTTTCCCGGGTTCAATTCAATAGAAAATTTAGACCCGGCACTGCAAAATTTATGGGTGCAATGCCTGGTATACCCGCACATAATCCACTTCCATGGACACAGGAAAAATGGAATCGTTCACGCCCATCAATCCGCCCCAGTCTCCTCCTACAGCTACGTTGAGCAGTAGGTGAAAGGGTTGGTCAAAAGGCCATACAGCCGGGTCGTCGGCCTCTTTGGCGAATGTAAAATACAGGGAATCGTCGACAAAGGCATGTATCGACACCGAATCCCATTCGAGCGCGTACACGTGGAAGGTTTCCCGGTTATCGGCCACCTGCATCGTATTGTTCCGCTGGGTCTGTATCGCGTGGTTGTATCGTTCGGTGTGAACCGAAGCCACTATGGCAAAGGGATCGTAGCCCACATTTTCCATGATGTCGATCTCTCCGCTTCGGGGCCATCCTCCGTATTTCCAGTCGGTGGGCAACATCCAGATCGCCGGCCATAAGCCCCGCCCCTCAGGCAATTTGGCCCGGATTTCAAATCGTCCGTACAGCCAATCGCCTTTTCCTTTGGTTATCAGACGGGCCGAAGTATATTCCGCTCCTTCGTACGGTTCTTTGTCCGCCGTAATTTTCAGACTCCCTTCCGATACCCGGGCATTTGCTTCTCTTTCAACAGTATAATATTGAAGCTCATGATTGCCCCATCCCCAGGCATTTCCTACGGTATCGTAACTCCAAAGGGCAGGATCGGGCAGACCGTCGGTATCGAACTCGTCGCTCCAGACCAGCCGGAAGCGTTCGGGTTCTTTATCCTTACTCCGGTTTGTACAGGTTATCAGCAACATGATGGCAATCAGGGCAAGGATCGTTCCATTGGTAATAAAAAACCATTTCGATTTCATCGTTTCAAATTTAGGTTCGATTTTCAGAATTCTTTTTTATTCTGATGTTGATTTGTTTGATTTTTCCTTCTCTGCTGAATACCGAATGACTGTGTTCGGGATTGAGGGTTAATCCCTTGATGGTGAACCGATCGTTTGTCTCGTTGAAAAGAACCGTACACGACGCTGAATCGCCGGGGAGAATCAGGATCGGAGTGCCGCAAAAAGTGAAAGCATGAAATGGTTTTGCGTCTCCTGGAATTTCGATTGGGTAGTGTTGGCGGAACACGTGCAACGAACCGGGCGAATTTTGTTCGGGATCCCCTTCCGTTTTACATATTCCGTTTTCAAAACGGATGCAGCCGTTTTCGACTTCCAGTCCCAGTTCGATCCATCGCGAAAGCAGGTCTTCCTTTACCTGGCCGGTCATACCCGGCTGCTGAACACCGCCCATCGATGGTGTGTGTGAATAGGGATCCGTAGGAAATGCACCGTATTCGGCGGGTGTTTTATGGCTTCCGATCCCTTCCCGAATCTCGAAATAATGGTCGCGCAAACGTCGGGTTTCTTCCTGTCGGGAAGGATTTTTTCGGGTTTCCCGAATATTTTCGCCCACAGCCAAAAGGAGCTTCGACACCATGTGCCAGTATATGCATCCCAGGCCTTCGTATTTATAAAAGGAGCCCGAACGGCCGGTGAATGACTGGTGGTCAAAAACCGATTCATAAATGTCCAGGATGGCTTTACGTTCGGCTTCCACTCCTTCGTGGTATTTTTGAGGTAGTTCCGACAGTTTTTCATCCAGTGCAAGGGCATTGTTGATATCGCCCTGAAAATGAACAGAACCATCGACACCGGAAACAACAATGTGCGGGTTCCCGTCGTTCAGTAAGGTTTGAAGCAGGGATGAGCGTTGGATATCTTCGGGCCGGATCCGGTTTTTTTCAAGGAAGAGGGGCAGGGAGCGATCGGGGTAAAGAAGGTACGAACGTTGATCGGGCCGGTAAAGAGCACTGTTGCGTAAGCGGTCGAGCAATTCGGGGGCTTCTCCCTCGTTCAGGTAACCTGAGCCCAGAACAGCCACCTGGCCTTCGAGCATTTCGGGAAGTCGGCGCAGCTTTATTTCCTCCGGGTAAAATGCCAGCAGGTTATACGCATGGAACAGTCCATCGGGGCGTTTGTTCCAGGCAATGCTATGGTCGAGGTATTGCTGTACAAGGGAAAGGAAAGAAAGAAGCCGGACTTTCGTAAGTTGTTTCTTTTCGCCGGAACGTGTTCTGTATACCTTTTCCCGGTAACGACTTCCGGCGGTGCCCAGCAGATCGAGGAAGGATTTTCTCTGACGATCGGTGAATTCATCCTGTAAGAGGGGCGCATGGTCCTGCAGAATCGTTTCGAAGGCACCGAAAAATTCTTCCAATTCCGCCTGGAGGAGCCAATGGTTCTTTGCGGTTTTTTCATAAAGGCCGACGAGAAAATGAACATACCTGCGCAGGTAATACACGGTAACCATCGATGCGCCAAAACCGACCAGCGCATTATTGGCATCGTTCCATTCGGGTCGCTGGGTGTTCATCCAGATACCCGCTCCGGGAACAAAATGGCTGAGCTTCGAGAGCAAGGGGATAAGTATTTTTTCCGTGAAATTGACGTTCAGGGGCCTTCCTCCCGAAAGCACGAGTTTGCCATCGGCGCCCAGATTCCGCGTTCTTTTTTCGATGGCTTCGTTCTTTGCTGCATCGAAAAGGATGGTATCGCGGGGATTTTGGAGCAAGTCGGGATACGATTTCTGTTCATACGGCACATCGGCAAACGTAAAAAGGGCCTGATCCGTCCATTTTTCGAGCTTCCCGGGGAAAAAGCGTTCGGAGAGTTCGAGCAATCGGACGAGATAAATGGTCTGGTGATCGCCCCAATACCCGATGTTTGCCCAGGGATCCGAAGGATCGGGTAATTCCCAATCGATTCCGTCGCGGGTGATGCGATAGGGATTGTAGCCATCGATGGTGGAAGCATTCAGAAAGCGGGTGATCATTCCCTGCACAAACAGCGGATACGACATGGCCAGGGCCTCCCAGTTCTGAAAAATATCGCGCCAGTTTCCCTGGTAATTGAGAGAAGGCGAACCATCGTTGTTTTTGAGTTTGATATCGAAAAGGTTCCAGGGCCGGCTCGGATCGCCATGCCGCCGGCTGAACATCAGGGGCAGATATTCGAGCGTGAGACGGACCAGATCGGCATCGGCCGCCTCTTCGCTTTTTTTGAGCAGATCGGGATAAACAATTTCTCCGGGTAGTTGATTGAGCCAGGTTTCGAAGCGGGCTGCCAGGGGTTGGTTGCTATGCCGTATGTGTTGCCTGAAATCGTCGCGTTGGATGAAATATGCGCGGGCAGGTATTCCCCCGCGCATGATGTTGAATAGCGTGTTGGAAAAATGACGTTGTTCGTCGCGGGGATCACCCGCTACCTGAAGCCCGTCGGCTTTTGCTACAAGCGACACGAGACCGGCCGTTCCCCTTTGAATTTCCGCTTCCAAAACCAGAGCCGGATCCCATCCGCTTCCGGTTTCCTTCAGAAGTTTCGTGATGGAAGGAGCGTCGCAGGCAACATCAGCTACCAGATACCATTCGGCCTCCTCGTTATTCCCAAGGCTGCGTTCGTCGTAAACCAGGTAGGCGCCCCGGGTTCCCCGTGTTTCGTTTTCTGCCTCGACCGTTTCGCCCCGGGAAAAACGCTCCGTTTGCCGGTTCGACAGAAGGATGGTCGGATGGTTCAAACCCGTGCTCCATACAATGTTGGCTTTCAGTGCCTCAGAGGGTTCCGCCTTGTCGACGGGAATGGAACTCAGGCGATAAAGGGCTAAACGGCTGTCCGCAACCCGTTCGCATTTTTTGTATGCATCGACCAGGGTGCTGAATATGCCCTGCATGTTCCGGTTCACGCCCCAGGGAAGCAGATTCTGCAAACCATCGATCCATTTCAGCATACAGGCTTCGCCGTGATTGATCATCGTACTTTTCCGAATCCAGCCGTAACGCTCGCTGCCTGCCCACTGGTATCGGAAGGTCAATTCAAGATCGTGGTTGATTTCTTCAAAAAGAACAATGTTTCCCGGAGTGTTTTTGTACAGGTTTCGTTCGGTCCGGTACAGGCCGTTCCAACGTTCGGAAAAAGGTTCCCACATCTGGGTTTTTCCCTTGCGCACGGCTTGAACCCATGTTCGGCTCCCGCTTATTCCGGCGGAATCGTGAATTTTATCGTCGGTATAGTAGGGGAAAAGGGCTTGCCCGGGATTTCGCCGGCCTGCCGTCAAACTGCCGGTTGACGAAAGGAACATCCAAAGATCGGTATCGCTGACGATGGTCATGAAAAAGGGCAGCATCTGATCGTAATGACCTATTTTCATATACCGTTCGCCCATAATTTCGACGAATGTCCCGACAGGTTCTTCCCGACGATGGTTCAGAATCTGCCTGCCTGCATAAAGTTTCTCTTGCATCCCTGTTCTTGGTTAAACCTTACTCTTGCGTTGTTCGTACATATTTTATCCCGGTTCCTGTGATCGATATTCAATCGCTTGTTGGTCAAGAAAAAGATGAAGGAGCTTATTCTTTCACAAAAAACGGAAAATTGGCTGTAGCCGAATGATCGAGCCCGTCGTTTACATACACAAACAAACGGTAGGCGCCGGGTACGGTGGGTGCAGAAAAGGTCATTTCTGCTTTACCATCGGCACGGAAGAGCGTTTCCGGCCTATTTTCGTGGTCTCCGCCCCATTTCAGGTCGGTGCTTTCGGGCATGAGTTCCCAGTGGTAGAACAGGGAGTCGTTTTCGTAGTCGCGGGCTGACGCAAAGGCCTGAAACGATTCTCCGGGCTTTATATATACCTGATCGTAGATTTTTTTTCCGTTCAGACGGAGTGAGTCGAGCGTCGGGCAACGATTTTCGGGCCATTCACCCGTCCAGATTTTATGCATGGCATCGACGGTTTCGGTCGCTTGTCCGTTTTCGAGGAACATTCCGTACCAAGTTGGGGTTCGTTCTTGTTTTTGCCCCCAAAGAAAGGCATACGAACCCATGCATTTTTGCGAATCGGCCGCGATGGCCATTTCGTAACGGCGCAGGTAGGCCTGCTGTTTTTCCTGGCTGGTTTGTTCCACGGCAGCGCCCCATTCGGTGGGGGGCACTTCCCAATGGCCGGTCGCTCCCCATTCGGTAACTACGTAAGGACCGTTGTATCCGGCATCGGCCAGTCGTTTGGGAAGGTTTTCGATATCGGCATACATCTGAATACAGATAAAGTCGAGTTCGGGACAATGCTCTCTGAAATAGTCGATTTCGTTTTTGCCAATCCCGGCCAGCATGGTTGTGGCGGGGTGGTTGGGATCGACTTCGTGGATCATTTTCGCGATATCGTTCACGGCATCCCACACCTTCATGTTTTTGGCACCAAGATTAAGCTCGTTACCGATTCCCCAGGCAAGCAGGGCAGGATGGTCTTTGTATTTCATTACTTCCAGTTTCAGTTTCTCGTACTGGGCTTTAACGGCGGCTTCGTCGTTATAATCGAAACCGTGCCGTTCGCGGTACACATCGAGCCCCAGCATGACCATGAGCCCGTTTTGGTGGGCCCGGTCGAGGACTTCCTGACCGGTTTGCTGCCCGTTGTCGGTGCGCCAGGTGCGAAATGAGTTGGCTCCGTGTTCGGCCAGTTTTTCAATCGCACCGAATTCGCATCCGGCTCCCAGGATATAAAACTCCTTCCCGTTTACATGAAGGCGGTAGGTTCCTTCTTTTTCCACAACTTTCACTTTAGCGGGTCGTTCAGTGGGATTACAAGCTGCGACCGTCAGTCCGATCAACAGGAATTGCAGGATCTGTTTCATCATGTTATGCTTTTTTTGATTGTTTCGATTTGACCAGGATTGCTTCGAGTTCTTCGAGCGATTTGCCTTTGGTTTCGGGCAGAACGATCAGGACAAAAATCAGCCCGATA
>Ga0116164_10000946_pt1 | contig 22815 bp, 20 predicted proteins | sample AD_UKC109_MetaG_FD_89888 | JGI IMG/M metagenome (GOLD analysis project Ga0116164, IMG submission 89888) | Active sludge microbial communities of municipal wastewater-treating anaerobic digesters from Hong Kong - AD_UKC109_MetaG | ecosystem: Engineered > Bioreactor > Anaerobic > Digestate... | reverse complement strand
GGCATATCGGCGGGGAATATTTGTGGCTGCAAAGCGAATCTTGTTCTCTTTGGCAAACTCAACCAAGGGTTTGTAATCGGTTTTATAATTGGGCCAGAGCCGGGCTTCATCTTCAAAATTTCGCTGGCGTATTGTTCCCGAAATATATTCATCAAGCAATAGCTGGTTGTCAGCTTCAAACATCTCGGCTGCTAAAATAAGCTGTTGACCGTGTAATTCATGCAAATCACAGGTGAGTTCATACTGCAGCCAATGACTGATCGGGTTGTTATGCAACTCCCCAAAAAGAACAATTTCAGCCTCTGAAGCAGCTTTTATCAAATCCTGATAGGTCACTTCTTTGCCTTTTTGATCAAACAAGGTGTAAGCTGGATTGTGCTTTTTCATGGAAGTCGTAACAAGCAACAAAAGAAAAAGTATCAAATAGGTCTTTGCTTTCATAAGTTATCAATATTGTTGTTATTCAATGTTTTAATAAGATTTTCGCGCACTGTTTTATTCACAGGTTTTGACTGGCCGTTTTCATCGATATTGACAAACATCATTCTGGTAGAACAAACAGTTTCTTCTTTTTGTGTTTCAAAGTAAAACTTTTTTGCAATCACAGCCAGGGTTAAGGAAGAATTTCCAACTGTAAGGAGCTGACCGTAGATTCTGATATGGTCACTTACTTTAACAGGACGTTTAAATAACACTTCATGGATTTTAAGTGTAATCATATTGGGCGAACAGGCCAGTTCGGCAGCCATGGTTCCGCCAGCTTCATCCATCCACGAAAGCATTGTTCCGCCGAAAAGATTGTTATGGATACCGATATCACTGGTTTTGCATATTTTGGTCGAAATCAGCTGCATCACAATTGAGAAGGGTTAGTTTAAGAATTTATATCAAGAGTTATTGCTTATTTTTTTTAATTCATTGGCTTTAAACGAAATAGGAAGAAGATTTTCCACACTGTTTGAAATATAAACCGCACCATTCTCGCCCTGCATAATTACTCTTATTGTGTGTTTGTTTTGGTTTTCCGCTTCTTTCATCACCTGCCTACAAGCACCGCATGGAGTTACTTTATCTTTGATAGTGAAATTCACTGCGTTGGCTGCAATGGCAATGGCCACTATATGATCGTCGGGATAGTTGGCTGATGCATAAAAAAGGGCTACACGCTCAGCACACAGCCCTGACGGGTAAGCAACATTTTCCTGATTATTGCCGGTAACAATTCGCCCGCTTTCGAGCCTTACAGCAGCACCTACTTTATAAAGCGAATACGGTGCATAGGCATTTTTTGCAGCATCCATGGCAGCCCTGAACAGTTCACGCTCAGCTTCAGACAGCTCATCTGAAGACCGATAATATTCAAATTCGATTGTTAATCTGAGTTTTTCCATGAATTGTATTTTCGGATTGTCTGGCGAAAATACAAATTATCTGAACACCGCATTAACCGAAAACATTAAATAACCTGCACATATCAAAACTTCGGACAACAATCAAAAATATTTATCATCAACGCAATGACGCTTTTTTAACAGCCCCCGATAAAATTGATGTGTACTCAACCTTATCATTGAGAATTTCTATTGCTTTTTCAACTTCAGGATCGTTTTGCAGGCTGGCTTTCACTTTACCTTTTTGATGGTAAAATCTTGTAACTATTTCAATTCGGAGAATCTCGCTTATTTCATCCCTGTGGGTTTTCAGGTCTTCAGCTTTATTGTGGATAAGTTTTTTCTCCAACTCGGCAATTTCCGGTGCAATCTGGTTGAGATATTCTTCAGTTTCAGCAGCTTCTTTGAGTGTGTTTAATGTTTTTTCACTTTTTGTTGTATAATCAAAATCACGATTGTCAACATAAGCAACAAAATCATTGTAAATTTCATCGGTGATCGAAAATTCTTCGGGAGGCATAATTTCATCATGTTCACGTGCAAACTTGTTTGCATAGTCGAAAATTACAAATTCGCCAAACAAAGCCTGAGTGATGGGATAAAATGCCTGAGGTTCAATGACAATATCAGGATTAATCCCGCCACCATCATAAACTTTACGACCGCCTTTTGTGGTAAATTCGGAAATCAGTGAATCCGGTACCCTGTAAGCATATCCCTCTTCATCCCTGTGCGAATAATCTATAGCCTGAATACATCTGCCACTTGGAATGTAATATTTGGCCACCGTTACTTTTAACTTTGAATTATAACTCAGCGGCAGAACGTTTTGCACCAACCCTTTACCATAAGTCCGCTGACCAATGATCACACCGCGGTCCAAATCCTGAATGGCACCTGATACTATTTCGGAAGCTGAAGCTGAAGCCCGGTCAACCAGCACAACGATAGGAATTTCGGTATCTAATGGCTTCGAACTGGTCTGATAGGATTTATTCCGGCTGATGTCCTTGCCTTTTGTACTCACAACAAGCTCACCTTTATCAACAAAAATGTTCACAATATCCACCGCTTCATTCAGCAGGCCTCCCCCATTGCCGCGTAAATCGAGAATAAAACCCTTCATTTCATTCTTGTCCCTCAACTCAGAAAATGCTTTCTGCACTTCTTTGGCAGCATTTTGTGTAAATCCCGACAATTTAACATAACCAACCTGATCACTGACCATTCCGTAATATGGGATGTTGTCAATTTTCACATTTTCGCGTTTCACCTCAACAACAAATGGCTGTTCAACCCCGGCGCGTTCAATAAGAAGACTGATAGTAGTTCCCGGTTCTCCTTTTAAGATCTTACTCACTTCATCCGTACTTTTCCCTTTTGCCGACTGGCCGTCAACTTCCAGAATTTTATCTCCGGCAAGCAATCCGCTTTTATCGGCAGGAAAACCTTCGTACGGTTCCGAAATTATTACATATTCATCCTGTTTGTGTATTAAAGCACCAATACCACCGTATTGTCCGGTAGTCATCAAATTAAAATCTTCGATATCGGACTCGGGAATGAAATTGGTAAAAGGATCAAGTGAGCCAAGCATCGCATCAATACCTGTTTTCATGAGCTTCCCAGGATTTATCGGATCAACATAATGAATATCCAATTGCTTGTATGCTTCAGTGAAAATATCGAGATTTTTTATGATCTCAAAATCATTGTTTTGATCCTGAGCAGCCAAACGGATGATTGAAACTCCTGATACTATTAAAAGCACCAAAGTATTGACAAAAATTTGTCTGATAGATTTTCTGAAAATTTTCATGAGTTGAATGATTTTGTTTTGGAAAACTCTTGTAACAAACGCCTGATAACAGAGATTATTTTTGTTTGCAGACACACCATTTCAGGCATTTTATCGCCTATGTAAATTAAACCGACAAGGATGTTTTTATTTCTTACCACATCGGATTCAGCCAGCGCTTGCTTGTTCAGCCGGTAGCACTCCCTTATCAGACGCTTTATCCTGTTTCGGTGAACCGCTCTTTTGAATTTTTTCCTTGATACTGAAATCAGTACTGAAACCGGTGGCATTTGTGAGCAATCAGAAAGGTTTTCCATTTCCAGATAAACAACTTTTACAGGATAAACCAAAAAGGATTTGCCTTCTTCAAATAATTTTCCGATGAGTTTTCGGCTGCTGAGCTTCTCGGCTTTAGGAAAAGTATATTTCCCGGTCATAAAAAACATTTTGGCAAAATTACCAAAATGATTTTTGTTTGTTCTGATTTCAATGGGTTATGAAATCTTAATTCCATTTTTTTTGAATATTTTTTCAAGATACTGATCGAGAGCCATAGTCATCGAAGGTGCGGTTTTGGTAGGGGCATTCAGATCAAGTCTGAGGCCGGCGTCTTTAACTGCTTTTGCTGTGGAAGGACCAAACACCCCAATGGATTTTTCGCCCTGAACAAAATCAGGAAAGTTCTTTTGTAATGAAGCAACACCCGCAGGACTGAAAAATACGAACATGTCATATTTATTGATGTCGAGATGCGATAAATCAGCTGCAAGCGTCTTATAGATTATTGCTTTGGTAAATTTTATCTTACTGGTTTCGAGCAGTTTTGGCAGCGATTGTTTGTGGATATCCGAACAAGGCAGCAGGAATTTTTCATCGGGGTATTTCTTGATGATATCAATCAGGTCTTTAAAATTCTGATGACCATGAAAAATTTTTCTTTTTCGGAACTGGACATATTTTTGAAGGTAGTAGGATGTGGATTCTGAAATACTGAAATATTTCATGGTTTCAGGAACCTCTATCCGCATTTCCTGGCAGATTCTGAAAAAATGATCTACTGAATTCCGGCTGGTAAGAATTATAGCTGAATGTTCAAGTATATTCACCTTATCCTTACGGAAATCCCTGCCGGGAATACCTTCGACCTTAATAAACTGTTGAAAATCAATATTGAGACCATACTTTTCAGCCAAATCATTATAGGGGTTTTTAACCGGATCAGTCGGTTTTGGCTGTGAAATAAGTATATTCTTAATCATCAATCTAATGTTGTTTTAAATTCCTGATATTGATTAACTATACTTCAATAACCACCATTCATAACCATCCTGTAGATGATCAGAACTGGTAAAATTTCGAGTGTGCAAAGGTAAATTAAATTTTGATAATGGGAATACTTTTCAATTTCCAACGAAATAATAAAGCCTCTGATAAATTTAAACAATATGATTACCAATGCAATGATGAGCAAAGTAAAAAAAACAATTGATGATTTTGAAAAAGCGGATACAAAAAGTAACGGGATAAAAACAAGTGAGCTGACTGTACTAAACAAAAAAGAATTATTCAGATACTCTTTTGTAAAAGCAACGGTTTTAAAAAGCAGTCCCGAGAGATAATGCAACAGGTATTTACCTGAAAGAAATACAGTTACACCTGCAAGATATTTTAACAAAACTCTTAGTTCTTCATCCTTCGAAAAATACTGAAACGAGATCAGCTCTTCGTCCAGTTGCAGTAAAAAAACTGACCAGGAAAGTACAATTGCAATAAATAGCGGAATATACAAACCTGAAGGGAAGAGCATCCCGTCACGCAGCAGTTGTTTAAAAATAGGCCTTGATCGGTAAGCTGCTGAAAGATTTCTAAAAAAATTCTTTCGGACTATTTTAATGCTTGTAAAAATAAATGCAGCTAAAAGTAAGGCAATAAACTGCCAGAAAACGCTATGCTGCTCTAAAGGAACAGGGTTGATATTGATCGGTGCAGCATTGTCCTTAGTGATAAAAGTCCTGGTAACAGTAGCGTAAACATCCATCTCATCAGGATTATCGTAATACCCGGCATTAACCTTACAATTGTCCCAGAAAAAATCCATAGCATTCAATTAAAAGCAGCGTCCTAAAGATAACTTTTAGCCAAATGAAGTAAATAGCAACCTATTAAAGCAGCACACTTTATTTTGCAAAAGTAAATTTATTTCGGTGAGCTGTTTTTGGCGAATATGCTATTTTTGACCTTCAATTTTTGAGATTCATTTAAACGAAAAAAAACATGCTCAATCTTATTTTATTTGGCCCTCCGGGATCGGGAAAAGGTACCCAATCACTCAAAATAGCCGAAAAGTTCAATCTTGCACACATCTCCACAGGAGACATTTTCAGGTCAGAAATCAAAAACAAAACTGAACTGGGTATAAAAGTCCAAAGCATCATCGAAAAAGGCGACCTGGTTCCCGATCCGTTGCTTATTGAAATCCTTGAAAACGCACTTAATCAGCTTAAAGGCAAGTCCGGATATATTTTCGATGGATTTCCCAGAACTCATCAGCAGGCCAAAGATCTCGACATCATGCTCGAAAAGCGAAATGATTCCATATCACTCGTTATTGCCCTTGATGTTGACCAGAATGAAGTTGTGAAACGACTTTTGAACCGCGCACAACTTGAAGGCCGGAAAGATGATACCGAAGAAGTTATTTTAAACCGGATGGAGGTTTATCAAAATCAAACCGCCCCGCTCATCAGCTATTACAAAAAACAGGGAAAATTCGTTCAGGTGAATGGTATGGGTTCCATTGAGGAAATTTTTAAAAGTATCAGCGATCAAATCCAACAGCTGCAGCATTAGCCACTCTTACTTCTTTTGGTTATTCCTCACTGAACTTTCGTTAATCCGGCCCGACACTAAACACAAGTCTTCCGGGAATAATTCCGGCTGAATAAGTATTTTTTAGCTGTCCTGTGGCACTAAAATGAAGTACCCTTCCCTGCTGCTGGTAATCTACGGCATCAGTTACAAACAATTCTGAAGTTACGGGATTGATTCCCAATGAATAAAAAAGCCTGCCGTCCTGAGAAATCAACGGTTGATCGGGAAGTTCTCCAGCATCTACCGACAGGCCAAAAACTCCCCGGTTAAGGTAAAAGAGCGAATCACCATTGCCATTGATACAAAGTGATGTAGGATAGGATTTAATTTCAGAAAAATACAAAATATGCTCAGTATCCAGCGTAACAGGATCAATGCAATGAAAAGCAGGAGTCTCCTTGTTTAAAAAACCACCACTGCATAAAACCCATACTCGCCCGTTTTTATCCACAACCATCGAATTAGGCTCTTTACCAACCTGCACAGAATCAATCAACTGGTCAGTGACAGGATCAATAATCATCACCATATTATTTATTAATTCAGGGAAGGCATAATTTGACCAAAAAGCCACAAACACTTTTCCACCGGCGAGCACCATATTTTCTGATGATCTGCCTGTCTGGATATATCCGCTCACCTCTCCGGATTCCAGATTAAGCATGGCAATCCGGCTGCTGTAGAAATCACTTATGTAGGCTTTCACTTCTGAAACTTTCAGGATAAACCTGGGTGATGTAAATCCTGTAAGGGTTGCTTTTGACGATAGATCAGATCTGCTCATCACTTCAATTTTTGAGGAGTTGTTCACCACAAGGAAAATATCATCGTTACTAAAAATCATGGAATAAGGAACATCACCCAACGGCCTCTTATTTACGGAGTAAAAAATATTATTCTGCATTACCAGACTGTCAAGATTCAAAAATGATAATGATCCGTTGCCACTTCCAAAATTACCTTCATTGATAATAAAAACACCTTTGCCTTGTAAAAATTTATTTTCTCCGGTTATGATCTCCCTGTAATCGTCGGTGCACGACAACATGAAAATGCCTGAGAAAATCATCAATATCCATCTTTTCAGCGTACAAATATTGATCTTAATGGCTTTTATTGACCACTTTCCTGCTTTCATCTTTAACAAAACTATATTTAAATGAGATGTTGAAATATCTGCCGGGCATTGGCTGCCAGGCTACTGCCTGATACTGTTGATTGGCAATATTATAAATTGAAAATTGAACCTGAAAACCTGATCTTTTCACCTGAATCCTTTTGGCAAAATGCACATCCTGAAGCGCAAATCCGGGTAAATACCGTGAGTTGTCAGAAGCTGTGTATCTTCTGCCGGTATAACCAAGTACATAATTTATTGTAAATGTCTTTTTTATCAGCCTTAAAGATAGATTACCCGCATGCTCCGGAATATAAATCAGTTGTTTTCCTGCTGATTCATCAAAAACTGACTTCGGCTTTATGTTTCGTGCTGATGTCAGGGTGTAATTCACAAGACACTTCCAGTCAAATCCAACTGTTTTACCAGAAACGTCCAGATTAATTTCTATCCCCTTTGAAATTACTTTTTTAAGATTTGATGGCCGCCAATAGCTGAAAATAGAATCTGGCTGCCAGATAATCCAGTTGTTAATATCCGAATAAAAGCCATTGATACCGGCATTCACCTCAGTTACAGTGAATTCTTTCTGAAAAACAAGACCCGCTTCACCGGAGACACCCCGCTCACTTTTCAGTTCAGCATTTCCTCCGGGAATCCAGTACATATCATTTAGTGACGGCATTCTGAAATTACTTGTAACACTTGCTTTGAGTACAATCGGCGATGACGCTGAAGGACGATAATGCAGACCAAAGGCAGGAACCACCGGTGACATACTTTGATCGATAAAATCCTGCCTAACCGATCCGGTCAGTGTGAGCCGTTTACCCATAAAATACTTCGCTAACAGGTGCAAATCATCTGATCGGCGCTTTTTCAGGCTTGCATAATTCTCCGATTTCACCTGGTGGTATTCCATGCTGCCACCAATTTTCAATACCAAATTTCTGATTCCGGAATATTCATATTCAATGGCACTAACCACCGAGAATACCTTGTGGTCTGCATCAATTCCTGCCAACTGATTTTTATAATTTGTAATGCTGCTTATCAGGCCGGCTTTCAAATTCAGATTTGATTTCGCTCTCTTATGTCCGACATGTATAATTCCTCTGACCTGATTCTCATCCATGTTCTCATTACCCTCAGGAACGACGACCAGGATGTTTGCCGGAATTTCCCTGTCGTTTTGCTGTAACCAAAATTTTGCAGATGCTAAAGTATTTTCCGAGGCTTTCCAGTTGAATTCCTGTAAAAACCCTTTTTTATTGTAGGCTGCGTTATTTCTTTCTTTTTTCCCGCTGTGTTCAATTCCGGATACAATGTCATTATAAGTGTAGTTGTTATCGGAAGTGACTGAAAAAAATCTGGATGATGACTGGAAACGTTCATTTCCCATTTTTAAAGCAGCCCCGGTGGTAATTGTATTGAAGCTGCCTGCTTCCTGAAGTAAATCCAATGAAAAACGATTCCGCCAGTTTGTCTCGGTTTTCAGATAAACACTTCCGCCAAGTCCACCGGTTGAATATTTCACCGATGCCGGGCCAAACAAAATATTTACGCCGTCAACAAAGAATAATGGAATTGCTGAAAAATCAGTCTGACCGTCCATTGGAGAATTGATTATTAACCCATTCCACAGTAACTGCGTATGAGAAGCAGAAGCCCCTCTCACTGATGCCGTAGCGAGTCCTCCGGGAACATAACTTCGAATGAACACCGGAGAAGTTGCACTGAGCAGCTCACCCAGGTCTTTACCAAGTCTTTCAGAAATAGATTTTTTGTCAACAGACAATTCTTTAAAACCGGAAACATCCACTTTTCGGCTTGTAATCTCCACTGTTTCAAGTTCGAGGGTATCGAAAACAGTCTGAGCCGGCAAAACTCTGAAGACCAATAAAAACAATATGATCAGATATTTTTTAATAAAGCAGCAGTTATTTTATCTTGAATAATTTTACCGAATAAATTTGCGAAGATGACACCATCCTGAGCACATAGCAGCCCGATGGCAGGTGATTCAGATCAATCACAATCTGGCTGGTTGCATTTTCTGTAAAAACCAGTGTTCCATCCAATCCGAAAACGCTAACCTGATAGTTCTCCTGGTTAAAAAACTCAATCCTGACACAATCACTAAAAGGATTTGGAAAGACTTTAAAAATCGATTCACAAGGTTCAAAACCAGTTCCTGAAGAGTGAATCACACCAATACCATCAAGATCAAAACCACCAGTATTAAAAGGTGTAGGCCATGGGTCATTGATTATATTCCCTTCTGCGTCAAGGGATGCATAAACATCTGATACGCAACCTATAACATCAATTACCCGGACATGGGTTATTTTTTGAATATCAAGTCCCGGGGTTCCTGAAAGTTCGGCAAGATCAAATGGTGTAGCGTATCCCTGACGGTATTTCCCTGCAAGGTTGTGAATTTTTACACATTCCACTGCTCCGAAAGTAGCTACCTGAACAGCAGGATCAGTTAGTGAAACTGCCGGAAAGCGTGTAAAACTTTCTCCGTCAGAGCTCACTTCAACAAAAGCCAGCTCGAGAAAGCTGTCGTTCAGCGCATTTTCAAACACAGCAAAATCCCAACCTTCACCATCAGAAATTGGTAAATCAAAGGTAAGGGTTGCCATGCCACCGTCACCAAGACTTACTACATTTACTGAATTTCCCTGCACTTGACCTATTGCTTCCAAAGGACTGCCAAAAGATGCTTTTTCGCCCAAAGGTTCATCAATCCTGACCGGACCACGAATGACCTCACACGCTGTAGCCCATGCAATAAAAACCGAACTGTCACCATGTATGGCTGTGCTACCGGAAAATCCTACGGCCGGTGCAAACTGTGCAATCAGATTTTTAACCATGAAAGATTGAAAAAATAACAAAAGCAGAAATATAAATCTACCAGGCATTGCCTATTGTTTTATGAATAAAATTGAATTTTGTACCAGATTTGGGGAATAAGCACCAGTATTAATCGTAACCTCAACAGGCTGAACATACAGGTAAAACATTCCGCCGGATAACCTGCTGAGATCAATCGCTGCTTGATCTCCATCCTGGTGATTATGAGTAAGAAGTCTCCTCCCTTGTAAATCAAATATGATGATTTGTGAATGAGCAGGAATATTTTCGACAAACAATAAGTCCTGACAGGGATTCGGATAGCAGGTAACATTCTTGTCCGACAGTTCAGGTTTTTTGACAAGAGCGGTGTTACGATAATCTACTGCAACCTCCTCTGCTGATATCCCAACCGGATAATTCCCTACGTTTGTTCCATCAAGATCATAAATGATTCCATGTCCTTCAGGAGAAGCAATCCAATAAGAATAATTTACATAGATTTTATGGTTTATCGTTTCGAGGCAAAGTGCTGTAATCATAAGTGTATCATATGGATTCTGAATCAGGTTTGGGTTGGTGATTGACATGGTGTTAAGATCAATGGTACCAACGTTGCCATTGATCAGCAGGTACAAAGTGTCGTTGTGAATTCCGGCAGCCTTTCCTAAAACTGCCAGAAACGGATGCACAGTATAAGCACCTGAGGCTGTTTCATATTTCACCAGACTTCCTGAATTGCCTCCCCAGGGAGTTTTACACACAAAGATTAGCTGGTTATTGTTTTGAAAAACAGGACCAATTCCAATGGCATCAGGACCAAGGTCGATCTCTTTAATAAATGACAAATCAGCCAGATTAATCAAAGCCAGTTTGCCAGTTGTTGAAGTCCAACCGCCAGCAACTGACACATAAGCAGTGTCACCCGCGATTGCAATATCCCAGGCTTCGTCGGTGATTTCATCAAATGTAGCCATCAAAGTTAAATCAGTCAGGCTTCGTATTTGAACAAAACCTGATGTAACAGGAAACTGTCTGCTGATAATAAGTTTATCATTATGGACAGCAATTTTGTTCACACCGGTCGCTAATACACATTTTTCAACTACACCGTTGTCGATGTTGATTTTTGCAAGCGAATCCTGCGCTGCGACATAGGCAAAACCATTATGAACAAGCAGTCCCTGGACCGATTGTGTATGGATGGTTGCAAGGTATTCGGTGACAGTTGTTTCGGGATCAAACGCAGTCACAGTAACAAAATCGTAAGGATTGGAGTAAGCTCCTCCATTTACAACAACAACCCGATTGGCGATATCCTGACTTTGCAAAACCGATGTGGAGGCAATTATTGTCAGAAGTACCATGGTAAGACATAACCTTTTCATTGATATTTATTTTGGTAATTAACATTAAACATCAAAACTGAGGAATGTCAAGCTTTCAGAAAACTAAAATGAAGAAACCCAAGTGAAGCAAACAACTTCAGCTTTTATCCCGAAAGCTTCAATTCCGCCGCAACCGGCAGGTCTTCTGACTCGCTCCCTTTCCGACGGCCTTCCCGTTTCGATTTCAAAACAGTGGCATCAAGGTAGTCGAAAAGTTGTTAAAGAGCTCACAGCAGCGGGAACTGTTCCTGAATTTCACAGGATTCCCTTTTAAGACTCCAATTTTGATGTTGATTGGAGAACACCTGTTGCATTGGCAAAAGTAATATTTTTATCAATCAGTGTTTTTTTGCAAATAATTTACCTTGTTCATTCGTAAAATTTTGGTTTAGAGTTGACTAATTGCAGTAAACCCATTATTGAAGGAGGCAGAACTAATCAAAAAATATTAGTAACAATTGACTTTCAATAATTTATCGTCAATCTAATGAAAAACAAACCAGCCAAAGAAAAATTTGACTTCTGCCTCAAAATAGTTTTATACTTTTGAGGTTCATTTTGGACAAAAGTTTTCCAATGCTTCGTTTTATCAGATCATACATTATTCAAATCCTCATCAAAAAAGAAATGAGGAAAGTCGTGCGTACAAAAAAAGTAGTGAATCTTTCGCAGGCTCAAAGTATTGGAATAATCATAGCCATTGATAATGAAGCAACCTACCAATACATCAACCGGATTGTTTCGTCGTTAATACAGGACAACAAAGAGGTAAAGATTATTGCATTTTTTCCGCTAAAAATGCTGCCCAACTATTATATTACAAAGCTAAAAATGGATGCTTTCCTGCCAAAGGATGTCAACCTGCTGGGACTTGCAAGACCAGCATTTGTCGAAAATTTTATTAAACAGGAATTTGATCTTCTTATAGACCTCACTACCAGTGATTTTCATTCTCTAAATTACATTGCCGGTTGTTCTCATGCCAATTTTAAAGTTGGTCGCTACCGCGAAAATATGATCCACGTCTTTGATTTTATGATAAAAAAGCCTTCAAAAATGTCCAATAACAAGTTCTGCGATACTGTTTTCAGTTACCTTAGAACCATCAATTCCAGATAAATATGGGAAAAAAATTTACAGGAACCGGTGTTGCTCTTGTCACACCTTTTCATAAATATGGAACAATAGATTTTACCTCTCTCGAAAAAATAGTTGACTACACCATAAACGGAGGTGTTGACTATCTGGTAGTGCTGGGAACGACAGGCGAAGCTGCTACCATGTCAGCAGATGAGCGAAATGCAGTTCTTGATTTTGTGCTTGAAACCTGCAACAACAGAGTCCCTGTTGTTTTAGGAATCGGTGGAAATAACACCCAGGAAATCGTCAACAAAATCAAAAACATGTCTTTCGACGGCATCGACGGAATATTATCTGTTTGTCCTTACTACAATAAGCCTCAGCAAAAAGGGATCATTTACCATTACACCACAATTGCCAGTATTTGTCCGGTACCGATCATTCTTTACAATGTTCCGGGGCGCACCGGAACCAACATGAAAGCAGAAACCACCCTGCAATTGGCATCAAATTGCGAAAATATTATTGCTATCAAAGAAGCATCCGGAAACATGGAACAAATCATGGAAATCCTGCGAAATAAGCCGGATCATTTCACAGTAATCTCTGGTGATGATGCTCTCACCTTACCAATGATAGCAGCCGGAGCCGAAGGTGTAATATCAGTAGTGGCAAATGCTTATCCGTCTGAATTTTCGAAAATGGTAAAACTTTGCCTGGAACAAAATTTTCAGGAGGCCCGAAAAATCCATTTTTCTCTGCTGCCCATAATAGCCAAACTTTTCGAAGATGGCAGCCCTGCAGGAGTAAAAGCTGCTCTTCAAATCTTAGGCCTTTGCGAAAACAGCCTTAGGCTGCCGGTTGTAAAAGTTAATAAGGCTGTTTATTTCCAAATCCAGCAATTGATTAACGACTTTTCAATCATAACCATTAATTAACTGATAAAAACTTCTCTAATGTACCTGAAATTTTTACTTACGGCCTTGATTAGCCTTTGCTTGTTGCCTGAAGGGTTTACACAGCAAAAAAATATCACCACTGAAATCGAAACGGTCTTTGGACAAAAAGGTGAAATTTACTTTCAATTTGAAGCTGAAAACACTAATCTGCCGTGGCTTTCTAAAATTATTTCCATCGATAAAGTGAACGGAAAAAAGGTTTTCGCCTATGCAAATAAAAAAGAGTTTACTGAATTTCTGAAAAACGGTATTTCATATCAGCTTTTGCCAAAACCGGGAGAATTGCTTAAAAATCCGAAAATGCTCGATAATGTCAATATTAAAGAAATCACCGAGTGGGATTTTTATCCGACTTATGAGGGATATGTGGATATGATGAACCAGTTTGAAACCAACTATTCTGAAATCTGCCAGGTATTCAGTATAGGACAATCGCTGGAAGGAAGGGAATTGCTCATGGCAAAGATTTCCAAAAATGTTGGTATCCGTGAAGCTGAACCGCAGTTTCTCTATACCGGTACCATGCACGGAGACGAAACTACAGGATACGTTCTCCTGCTCAGATTGATCGACTATTTGCTCGAAAATTACGGCTCAGACCCAAAAGTAACCTACCTGCTTGACCATGTGGAAATCTGGATTAATCCTGCTGCAAATCCTGATGGCACCTACCACGGAGGCAACAATACCGTCAACGGAGCCATCCGTTACAACGCCAATTACATTGACCTCAACCGCAATTACCCTGACCCTGAAGATGGACCTCATCCTGATGGAAATGCCTGGCAGGTCGAGACCGTAGCTTTTATGCAACTGGCCGAAGAGCAGCATTTCGTAATGTCGGCAAATACGCACGGCGGAAGTGAAGTCTTGAACTATCCCTGGGACACCTGGGCAAATATGCATGCAGATAATGACTGGTGGATTTATGTTTGCAGACAATACGTTGACACAGTGCATCTTTACTCACCAGGAAATTACTACAACGAATTTAACAACGGCATTACCAACGGTTATGCCTGGTATTCAATCAGTGGCGGACGACAGGATTATATGAATTACTTCCACAATTGCCGGGAAGTTACCAACGAAATGTCTGATGTGAAACTGTTGCCTGCGTCACAACTCCCTGATCATTGGGACTGGAATTACCGCTCACTGCTCAATTACATTGAACAATGTACTTTTGGAATCACCGGTCTGGTTACAAATATGAATAACGGCAATCCGGTAAGTGCCAAAATCAATATCGAAGGTCATGATGTGGACAACTCATTTGTATTTGCTGATCCGGAAACAGGACACTATCAACGACTACTCGAAGCTGGTACTTATGATGTTACCTTCAGTGCTCCCGGGTATTACCCCGTAACCATAAACAATGTTTCAGTGTCACGATATACCACTACCACTTTAAATGTGCAAATGGAAACAGGTGAACTCACTGCTGACTTCTCGGCTTCAGCCACCTCAATTTCGATAGGAAACACCATTGATTTTCAGGATGAATCCTATGGTGCTCCCACCGGCTGGTTATGGGAATTTGAAGGAGGAACCCCTGCCACATCACAGGATCAGCACCCGCAAAATATCCTCTATCAGACCGAAGGCAGCTACGACGTTACCCTGACTGTAAGCGATAATAATGGAAACCAGAATACCATTACCAAAGAGAATTATATTTCGGTAAATGCTGAATTTCTGATGAGTAATCAAACCCTGACTATTTGTAATGGAGTGTTTTATGATTCCGGTGGCGAAAATCAGAATTATGACAACGACGAAAATTATGTCATGACAATTTTCCCTGAAACACCTGGTTCAAGCATCATCGTGCAGTTTCTCGCATTTGATGTGGAATACAATTCAACATGCGATTTCGACTGGCTGAAAATTTTCAACGGAGCAAACACCCAATCTACACTTATCGGAACCTATTGCGGAACAAGTTCTCCCGGTACTGTTGAAGCCAACAACCCCGAAGGAGCATTGACTTTTCAATTTGTTTCGGACTATTCGGTAACCAAATCCGGATGGAAAGCGCAAATTAGCTGCAGCATCATCGGTTTGCCACCAATAGCTCAGTTCATTGCCGATAAGACTGAAATTTTCAAAGGAGAATCTGTCCAATTTACCGATCTTTCTCAAAATAATCCTGCATCATGGCAATGGACTTTCGAAGGTGGAAACCCTGCTACTTCAGGCGAACAAAATCCTTACATCACTTACCCCGATTTGGGAACTTTCGACGTAAAACTGGTTGTTCAGAATGAGTACGGCACCGATTCGGTACTTTACGAAGATTACATTTCTGTTGACAGTGCAGCCGGCTTTTCAGAGCATGAAAGCAGTGACATTTCTGTATTTCCCAATCCCTGTCCGGACAGAACGATTCACCTTACAGCACAAACACCGGTTACCCGTGCAATAATTTTAGATCTCTATGGAACAGAAAACCTTAGCAAAAGTTTTGCCCCTTCAACATCTGTATCACTTCCCGTCGGAAGTTTAAAGAATGGAGTTTACCTTCTTAAAGTACAGCATGAAAATGGCTGGAGCAGCTCAAAAATTACCATCATTCGCTAATTTTGCCTGCACCTTTTTTGTGGAAAAAAAACAACAATAAATTCTTAATGGATAACAAACAGTTAATCAGAGAATTTTACGAAAATGTGGTATCATGCCTCCGGATGGATAAAGTTGAGCATTTTGTTGCATCCGACTGCAAATTGAGAGTGGGCGAAAACCAAATTCCTGTTGGTATTGAAGGAATGAAAAAACACATTATAGATGTGAAGACAACCTATCCTGACCTGAAAATCAAAATTTTACGTCAGGACACTGACGGAAATTTTATGATCTCCGGGATTATCACCGAAGGTACGCATAAGGGTGAATGGCTCGGGATTAAACCAACAGGTAAAAAGCTGACTTTTACCGGTGTAAATATTGATCGCGTTGTAAAACAAAAAATAGTTGAACATGGCGGAGCTGCGAATGTTTTTGACACTTTCTGGCAGGAGAAAATCATTAAGCCATGGTCTGAAATCAATGCTGAAACCAACCCTTAAGCTTTTTAATAAAAACAGAAAAAACAAACCGAATACCGATTTTTCAAATGCTTCAAAATAAACGACTGCTCATCACCGGTGGTGCCGGTTTTATTGGTTCCAATCTTGTCGAACATTTTCTCATGCAGGGCAACCACGTTGTTTGTCTCGACAATTTTGCCACCGGAAAAATGGATAATATCAGGCCATTTTTTGATAATCCGGATTTCACGCTGATCGAAGGTGATATTCGCGATATTGAAACCTGCCGCAAAGCTGTAAAAAATACAGAAATTATACTTCACCAGGCTGCAATGGGATCAGTACCACGATCCATCAAAGACCCGAAAACCACAAATGATGTTAATATCGGAGGTTTTGTCAACATGCTTGTAGCAGCCAAAGATGCCGGCATCAGACGATTTGTTTATGCTGCCAGCAGCTCCACCTATGGCGATTCTCCATCATTACCCAAAGTAGAAGAAGTAATTGGTAAACCATTATCACCCTATGCCATCACCAAATATGTAAATGAACTTTATGCCGGAATTTTCGCATCGCTTTATCATATTGAAACAATCGGACTGCGATATTTCAACGTATTTGGCAGGCGACAAGACCCGGAAGGTGCTTATGCCGCTGCAATTCCTAAATTTATCCGCGCATTATTACGTCATGAATCACCTGTGATTTATGGAGATGGTCATCAATCAAGAGACTTCACCTACATCGAAAATGTTGTTCAGGCCAATGAACTGGCAGCTATCACCAATAATCCCGAAGCCCTGAATACCGTTTACAACATCGCCTATGGAGAAGCGACCACCGTAAACGATCTTGTTGATGCCCTCAGGAAGAATCTCAGCCAGTTCGACCCGGCCATCAAGGATGTCACGGCTGTGCATAGCGGGATCAGGATCGGAGATATCCTGCATTCTCTGGCATCTATCGAAAAAGCACGCAGACTCCTGGACTACAACCCACAATACAATCTTGAAAAAGGTCTTGAAAAAGCCATCAAATGGTATTGGGAAAACTGGAAATAAAAAAAATCCGAAAATTTTCGGTGAAATAAAACCATGTTGCTAATCAAAGCACTACTCAGACTGCTAACTTGCAAAAAGAAACATTCCCAATTCCTATGGATATTTATACTGTTGAAAATTAAGCATTTAACCTGCAACAGGTTTTTTCCCAAATTTGTTTCGTCTAATCGGTTTTCTGAATTCATTTCTTCCGGATAAATTGGGCAACAACCACTTAACAGCAATCTCGGCCTGGTCCATTAACAAAATATGAAGTGCGATATTCAGCGTGTAATCCTGTAAACCTTTTGATCGATATTCTTCTGATGAATGTTTTTCTCAGACCATTATGACCTAATGGAATTTCCGATAATATAATTGGCTTCTTTCACCCTATGGAATGTACTTTTACGTTATGAAATCAAATGATTTAAAAATGAAAATTAGTACAACAGATAATGTCTCAGAATTTTTGGCTGGGATTATCAGCCTGTCATTATTGGTTCAAACTTTTGAGACAGTTATTGACACAAAAACAATTTATAATCACATTTAAAAATGGAGGTTTATTATGCTAACAGAAGAACAAAAAGAAAAGATGGAACAGGAGACAAAAAAAATTGCCGAGAACATCAGCCACGTTAAACACCGGATTGTTGTCTTCAGTGGGAAAGGAGGAGTAGGTAAAACAATGGTAAGTGTCAGTCTGGCATTCGGATTACATAAATATGGTTATCGTACAGGAATACTGGATGCAGACATTACCGGTCCGAATGTTCCAAAAATGACTGGTATAAAAGGGGAAGTACAAACAATGGACGGGAAAATAATACCTCAGGAAAGTCACGGCGTTAAAATTATCTCAATGGCTAACATGCTTCCTCCGGATCAGGCAGTAGTTTGGAGAGGCCCTTTGCGTTCAAAAATGATAAATGAATTTCTTGGAAATGTAAGCTGGGGTGATATGGATTATCTTATTGCCGACCTACCTCCGGGCACCGGCGACGAAAGTCTTACAATTACCCAAAATATGAAACCCGACATGGCCATCATTGTTACCACTCCCCAGGAAGTATCACTGATTGATTCGGCCAGAGCTATCAGCATGGCAAAAAAAATGGAGATTCCCTACATCGCACTTGTCGAAAATATGTCCGGACTAATTTGTCCGAAATGCGGCTATAAAATAGACCTGTTCGGAACTGGTGGAGGAAGAAGACAAGCTAAAGAAACCAACATCTATTTTCTTGGTGAAATACCCATAAATATTGAGGCCCGTAAACTGGCAGACGAAGGAAAACCAATCGTCATCGAAAACGAAAAAGCAGATATTTCCGTTGCTGTATTTGAGATTATAAGAAAAATTGAAGCATTGTACAACAACGACAAAACTTCAATATCCTGAAAAAAAGGATTACCCGTTATGATGATTCAATCGACTTTAAAACCTAACATCACTGACAATCATTTTAAATACAATTATCATGGATACTTTAAAAACCGGAATAAACTGGATTGACAATGAGATTCCAGATGGAATACCCATAAAATCAACAACTTTAATCACTGGCCCTGGAGGTTCGGGAAAGCCACTTATCGGAGAAACATTTGTTTCAGCCTGGTTAAAAAAAGGCGGCAGTGTCATTTTTATGTCGCTTCAATACCCAAGCACGGAATTTATTGCCGAAAGCATCAAAAATGTTACCGGATTGGATGTGAATGATTATCGGGAAAAAATTATTTTCCTGCAGCTCGATACTGAAATTTCCGGTTATGAATACGTGAATAACCAGATAATTAAAGCGAATCTTGTCAAACCGGAAATTTGGGACAAAGTCTTAAAACTGGCTTCCGAAAAACTGCCAAAGGGAGACCCTGGTATTCTGGTTTTTGGATCAGCACTGAACCTGCTCCTTTTTTCCCCGACATACGGAACTGCAAATCTGGAAAAGATGAAAAGTACCATGCAAACAAATACTGATAAAACATTTATTTTTTCAGTAAGTACTTCGGCAAAAGCCGAAGAAATTGCCCAACTGGAGGAAATTGCAAACAATCTGATCATGTCTCGCAGTGATAAAAAACCATTCCGGTTGTATATGAAAATACTCAGACTGAATAACAAACCTATTGACTCAAAAGAGGTTCAGGTTCCAATTTCACCAAAAACATTAGACCATATCAAAGAAATAGCTGATTACAACAGACGAACGGTTATCCCTTCGATCTCAAAAATTTAATCATTCATAAAAATAAAAATCATGTACAAATATCTTTTTGGACCTGTGCCGTCACGAAGACTCGGAATGTCACTCGGAGTAGATCTGGTCCCCAAAAAAGTTTGTTCACTCGATTGTGTTTACTGTGAAGTAGGTAAAACCACAAAACTGACTATTGAAAGAAAAGAATACATTCTCTACGATAAAGTAACAGCAGAGCTGGAACATTACTTTGCAAACAACCCTGACCCCGATTACATTACTTTTTCGGGATCAGGTGAGCCAACACTCAATTCAAGAACAGGTGATGTTCTGAAATTTATCAAAAAGAATAAACCTGGCATACCAGTAGCAATTTTAACCAACGGAACTTTACTCTACGATAAAAAAGTACGTGAAGAACTGATGGATGCCAACGTTGTTCTTCCATCGCTTGATGCTGCTACAGAGCTGACTTTTCGCAAAATAAACCGCCCTGCACCTGAACTGACCGTTGACAAGTATCTACAGGGAATCATTGACTTTAGAAAAGAATTTAAAGGTCAAATCTGGCTTGAAATATTTATTGTTCCCGGCTATAATGATAATAAAACTGATCTTGACGCACTGAAAAAAGCAATTCTGGATATTCAGCCCGAGCATGTTCAACTGAACACTCTTGACCGGCCGGGAACAGTTGCAGACATTCATGCTGCAAGTCGTCAGGATTTAAACAAGATTGTCGATTATTGGGAGCTTAAAAATGTTGAAATTATTGCTGCAGCCCCTGAAAGAAAAAATATCCTTTCCTACCGAAAGGACGCAGAAGAAGCAATCGTTGGCACAATTGCAAGAAGACCCTGCACTGTTGATGATCTGGTAAAAATTCTCGGATTACATATTAACGAAATCAACAAATATCTGGATGTATTGGAAGCAGAAGGTAAAATTGAGCCGGTTCGCCTCGAAAGAGGAATATTTTATCAAGTCAAAAGCAAATAATTGCGCAAACAACTGATCAATCCTACCTGATGATTAGTTTAACAGGTCTGAATTCCTTATTTTCCTCAACTTTCAGAACATAGACACCTGAAGGAACACCGGTCAGATTGAGGTTAATTTTGTTTTGACCATTCAGGAAAAATTTGGTAAGAACTCGACCATCCACATAAGAAAGAACCAAACTAACGGCATTATTTAATCCTGTTACAGTAAAATTATCTGTGCCCGGATTGGGAAATACTTTAATTGCAGTTTCAAAGTAACTGTCACCAAAATCAGCGTTTGAAGTATTTTGAAAGTCTGTAATCACCGAGATTCCTCCATTTTTAAACCTGCCATTGTCAGGCATTGCACCATCCCACTCTGCCTGAAGGATAATTTCATTTTTGCCATTAACACTGTAAAGTCTAAAATTCATAGGATCACCCTCAGTCAAACCTTCAGACCGCGGGTTGGTGGGATCATGGCCATAAACCGGAATTACAAAATCATTTTTTGATATCATATTCCAGCCGCAACAAATTCCGGTCTGATCGAACACACCAAGCAGATCACCAGCCACAAACTCAGACTGTGCTGCTTTTGAAACCGCAATCGTGTGAATAAAAGGATTAGGAGCTATTGTTGTCCAAGGTAGATTATCCCTCCCTGGCAGGTCAGCATTTTCACCGGCTACAACTTTTTTCATTTCACAAGAAGGGAATTCCAGGTTAAAACCACTGGTAGTAATGATCAGGTAGGCTCTCCCCGGTTGTATGATCTCCAGTGTATTTATTCCTAACTGGGGCCAGTAAATCTGTGTACCAAGCACATCCCTCACCAGCAAAATTTTATCGGTGTGCGGAGCAAACAACTCTTCAGTGTAAACGGAACAAGGAACGATAACCGGCAGGTAACTTGTTCCTGAAGTAATTTGTATTACAGGGTTTTTAATCAGGTCTCCGCCCATTTCAAGTAATCCGTTATTCTGAAGTTTTATTGTATATCCTGAATCGAACCATTGGTTTAAAGTATTGATGTTTTGTCCTGGCCAGAATATTCCGGCAAAATTGAAAAGAATTACAAGATTGTTTTCCAATGGAGCAAAAAGACTGCTAATATCCTGATTATAAGGTAAAACCGGACTTGAAATACCACTCCATCCTTCAGGAATCATAATCTGGTAATTTATTCCGGCCCATAAATCTAAAACAGCAGACAATCCTAATGGTATGAATTTATCATATGCAAATGCAGTTGTGTCATAAATTGATATTGCATCAACATCTCTGTCGAGGTTGTTTGAATGAATTTTCCAGGTGAAAGTCTCATTAATGCTAAATCCTTCTTTGATGGGTGTATTTAAGATATCTCCATACGCAATTACTGCAATATTTTCGGTACCAGTCCATTTTGTTGCTCCTCCGCATCTGTGATTTCCTGAAAAATCGGTATAGAATACACCCACAAAATCACCAGGCTGAATCGGGACATCCAGTATTCTGGGATTTGCCAACAACGGAATTGCGATGGCGTGCTGGATTCCGGTAATATTGTATTCCCAACCCAAGGGAAGTTGAGAAGCAGGAGAAGTGACCGTAATGTATTTTTCCTTTAAAATCGTTGACTCTCCATTTAATCCGCTAACGGTAAGTTTTATATCAAATTCACCGGGTGTATTAAAAATTACCACAGGATTTTGCTGGTAATTTACCGAGGGTGTCCCTCCATTGAATTCCCATTCCCAAAATGTCGGATTTCCGGTTGACTGATCGTAAAAGTGAACAATGTCCCCTGTTTCGATTTGTGTTACATCCGAAGTAAAATCTGCTGCAATTACCGCTTGACTTAACACCGTGATGTATGCTGTCTTAATTTCAGTGGATGATCCAAAGGTATTCGTAACTGTGAGAGAAACATCGTAAACACCCGGCGTAGGATACATCACCACAGGATTTTGAAGTGCTGATGCTGAAGGGTTTCCTCCGGTAAAATCCCAGTTCCAGGATGTCGGATTATTGGTGGAAAGATCAGTAAAGTCAACAGTTTCTTCAGCATAAATCGTAGTTGCCGAAGAACTAAAATCAGCTTCGGG
>Ga0116164_10000943_pt1 | contig 22920 bp, 19 predicted proteins | sample AD_UKC109_MetaG_FD_89888 | JGI IMG/M metagenome (GOLD analysis project Ga0116164, IMG submission 89888) | Active sludge microbial communities of municipal wastewater-treating anaerobic digesters from Hong Kong - AD_UKC109_MetaG | ecosystem: Engineered > Bioreactor > Anaerobic > Digestate... | reverse complement strand
GTTTTTCTATTTATCAAACCAATAACATGCATTTGTCTTTTGATAAGTGCCTTCTTTTTTTTTGTCTGAATTAATACCGTTAAAATACAAACTACTTAAAAATGAATTAATTACAATCTAAATATTTACGTATGAAAAAGACAATTCTTGTTGTTGACGACGACATTGACTATCTGTTTCAAATTAAAGTAAAAATACAACAATTTGGTTTTGAGGTAATAACAGCCGAAAGCCAGCGAGAAGGCGAGAAAATTCTGGAAACTTTCCGGCCTGACCTTGTTCTCTGCGACCTGATGATGGAAAGAGAAGACAGCGGCTTCATACTCAGTTATAAAATAAAAAAGAAATACCCTGATGTTCCGGTGATTCTGGCCACTGCCGTAACGGCCGAAACAGGAATCAGCTTCAATGCCAACCAAAACAGCAGTAAATCCTGGATTAAAGCTGACCTTATCCTTGATAAAGGAATCCGGTCAGATCAACTGGAAAAAGAAATAAAGAAATTACTAAAAATGTAAGTATGGCTACGCTAAAATTATTGGTTGTAGATGATGAGCCGGGTATCAGATCAGGTGTTGAACGCATTGTCCGAAACTTCAAAGTGGACTACCCTTTTATGGATGATGCCTACGATTTCGAAGTAACTGAAGCCGCCAGCGGAGAAGAAGCCATCGAACTGATCGAAAAAGACATGCCCGACATTGCCCTGCTTGACAACAAACTGCCAGGTATGCAGGGAGTAGAAGTGCTGGAATATATCCGAAACAATAATTATGAAATCATCGTGGTGATGATTACTTCTTATGCATCACTCGAACTTGCAGTTAAAGCTACACACGACGGCGCTATTGATTTCATTCCAAAACCTTTTACACCACAGGAACTTAAATCTTCACTGGAAAATATCACAAAACAAATTTTCCTCAAACGAATGGCACGTCGTATGAAAGATGAAGGTAAACAAGTCAGGTTTCAGTTCCTGTCAGTACTTTCTCATGAGTTAAAAGCACCTTTAAATGCCGTTGAAGGTTATTTGAATATGATTAAAGAGCGCCAGCTGGGAAATACACTTGATGACTACAATGAAGTGGTGGAACGCTCAATAAAAAGATTACAAAGTATGAGAAATCTCATTCTTGACCTGCTTGACCTGACAAAAATCGAATCCGGTAAACCAAGTCAGAAAAAGCAAAACATTAATCTTACCGATATAATCCGCAGCTCTATTGATACTAATATGCCCTTTGCCATTCAGAAAGAAGTGGAAATATCGCTGTCAGCTCCTGAAACAGTAATCAGATTTCTCGATCCGGAGGAATTCGAAATTGTTTTCAATAATTTGATTTCCAATGCAATAAAATACAATAAGCCCGAAGGAAAAGTAAACATCATCCTTGAGGAAACGCAGGGTAAAACACTGATTAGTGTTGAAGATACGGGAATTGGAATAGAATCGGAAGATATGAATGATTTGTTCAGGGATTTTGTCAGAATAAAAAATGATAAGACCCGCCATATCTCCGGAAGTGGACTTGGACTGTCGATTGTTAAAAAGATAATTGAGCTGAACAAAGGAGAAATAATCGTGGAGAGCATACCCGGCCGGGGATCAAAATTTATAATTCAACTTCCTTCTTAAGTACATTTTTCTTTAATGATTGAATTTTGAGAATTTTCAGAGACATAGATCAAATTCCGAACATTCGCAATTGCGTAGTAACAACCGGGTCTTTCGACGGTGTGCATATCGGCCATCAGGCGCTCATCAACCGGTTGAATCAACTGGCCAGAGAAAACAACGGGGAATCCACGCTGATTACCTTTTACCCGCATGTACGAAAAGTGCTTTACCCCGATACTGCCGGTAAAGAACTTGAAATGATTAATTCGCAAAAAGAAAAAATCGAACTGCTCGAAAAAACCGGACTCGACAACCTGATTATCATCACCTTTACCAAAGAATTTGCTCAAACCAAAGCTGAAGATTTTGTCAGGAATATCCTTGTAGGTAAGCTTGGGGCAAAAATTATTGTCGTGGGTTTCAATCACTATTTTGGCCATAACAAGGAAGGCAATTATGAGAAACTGATCGAAATGGGAAAAGAACTGAACTTTCAGGTTGTTGAGATACCTCCGCAGGAATTGGAAAAAGAAACCGTGGGTTCATCCAAAATCCGTAAATCGTTGAAGCAGGGCAAAATAATGCACGCCAATGCTTATCTCGATCATATTTATTTTATTAATACCCATTTTACCGAAGGAAGTCATTTATACCGCAATGCCGGATTTAAAACCTTTGGACTTACCATTGAAGAAGACAGCAAACTGATACCTCCTGACGGAATTTATGCCATCAGTGCCGCTATTGAAGGAGATTACCAAAAAGGAATGCTGCTTAACAACTATCATGGTTCTTTTCGCCATCCCGAACTGAAACAGGCTGTCGAAGTATATTTCTTTCAAACTGATGGCAAAAACTATCATAAAATGAACGGAAAAGTATTTGTGCACAAAGAAATAAGGAAACAAATCACTGTTCATGACAGCAAAATACTGAGACAGCAGCTTCTGGAAGATAAAAAAATCATTGAGGATCTCATCTACTAATCACAAGCCACATGAGCATACCAAAAAACAAAATGCTGCTGACTTTTCTTGGAACCGGAACATCCATAGGAGTGCCCGTGATAACCTGCGATTGCAAAGTCTGCACTTCAACCGACAAGCGTGATAAACGCTATCGGACTTCAGCTATGCTCGAAATTGACAATGAAGTTTTTGTGTTCGACAGCGGCCCCGATTTCAGATCTCAGATGCTCAGGGAAAAGGTGATGAACCTTTCAGCCATTCTCTACACCCACGAACACCGCGATCATATAGCCGGTCTTGATGATGTCAGGGCTTTTAACTATGTCCTCAACAAACGCATTGATCTTTACGGAACGGCCAAAACCATGGAAATGATCCAGACAGAATTTCCTTACATTTTTACCGAACAACGCTATTTTGGAGCACCGCAGGTAAATATCCATGAAATTGATGAACAACCTTTTACAGTAAATGGTTTTACTTTTACTCCTATTAAAGCTCTACATGGACAAAATCAGGTAACGGGTTTCCGGATAGCTGACCTGACTTATATCACTGATGCCAGTTTCATTGAAGCTAAAGAGCTTGAAAAAGCAAAAGGTTCAAAAGTTATTGTACTCAACGCCCTGAGAAATTCAAAACATTCCTCTCATTTTTCGGTATCCGAAGCTGTCGAAATTCTGACAGCACTGAACCCGGAGAGAGCTTTTCTGACACACATGAGCCATTTTATCGGAACACATGCGGAATTGGAAAAGAAACTCCCTCCATTCATCAGACCGGCCTATGATGGATTAAAGATTGAAATAGACTATTCATAAATACTAATTTTGCAAAAAACAGAACTAATCTTATCATAACTTACTGAACATAATATTTACTTCAAAATCACCGATACATGAAATTTAACCCTCAAAAGTACTCCATTGCCGACAGGCGAATGGAGCCGTTCATTGACCCTGATGAAATCTGGGGTATTCTGAACAACACAAAACCCGACAAGCAACGGGTAAGGGATGTGATTGCAAAATCACTTGACAAACAAAGGCTTAATCTCGAAGAAACAGCAGTTTTACTCAATGCTGAAGACCCCGAATTAATCGAAGAAATAAAAAACGGTGCACGCGAGCTGAAGCGAAAAGTTTATGGCAATCGTATAGTCCTTTTTGCTCCGCTTTACATTGGAAATCATTGTGTAAACAATTGTAAATATTGTGGTTTCAGAATTTCCAACAAATTTGCCGTGCGTCGTAAACTTACCGACGAAGAAATCGTTCGCGAAACCGAAGCACTCGAAGACAACGGACAGAAAAGACTAATTCTCGTTTATGGAGAACATCCGATGTATAATGCCGAATACATTGCGCACACCGTTAGGCTGGTTTACAAAGTAAAAAAAGGAAAAGGAGAAATCAGAAGGGTAAACATTAACGCTGCACCGCTCGAAATTGAAGGTTTCAGAACGGTAAAAGATGCAGGCATCGGAACTTTCCAGGTGTTTCAGGAAACCTATCATCCCGAAGCCTATGAATTTTATCATCCCAGCGGGCCAAAACGAGATTACAACTTCAGACTAACCTCTCTCGACAGGGCACAGGAAGCCGGGCTGGATGATGTCGGCATCGGTGCACTTTTTGGACTTTACCACTGGCGCTTCGAAGTAATGGGACTTATCAGACACACCAATCACCTCGAAGCCGTTTATAATGTTGGGCCGCATACCATTTCCTTCCCCAGAATCAAAGATGCTGCCGAATTGGACATTGACCCGAAATATCAGGTAAACGATGAAGATTTTGTTAAACTCGTAGCCATTCTCAGACTCGCTGTCCCTTATACTGGTATGATCCTGACAGCCCGTGAAGCGCCTGAAGTACGTACCGAGGTGATGCAATACGGCGTTTCACAAATTGATGGAGGAACCAAACTCGAAATTGGCAGCTATTCTCAATCACTGAATGAAGAACAAAATCTCAACAAGGAACAGTTCAGGGTGAACGATGCCCGCTCACTCGGTGAAGTCATTGATGAACTGCTTGACAAAGGATATCTCCCGTCGTTCTGCACCGCCTGCTACCGTCTTGGCCGCACAGGTGAGCATTTTATGGAGTTTTCAGTTCCAGGATTCATCAAAAGGTTTTGTACTCCAAACGCTATCCTCACACTGGCAGAATACCTTGTAGATTATGCCAAACCCGAAATAGCAGCCAAAGGATGGAAAGTGATTGAAAACAACATGTCGGAAATTCATAGTGAAAACCAGATTAATGAAGTCCGTCAACGTATCGAACGCATTAAAAATGGAGAAAGAGATCTATATTTTTAAGGAAAATACATGAAACAAATAAAAATCATCGGGATACTTATCCGGGACAGAATTAAAGAAGCCGGAAAAATGCAGACCCTTTTATCTGCTCACAACCATATCATCCAATCAAGACTTGGATTTCATGAATTATCTGACGAGAAATGCAGCCGGACGGGAATTATACTTCTTACCCTGAATGGCACTTCTGATCAATGGATCGCTTTCGATAAGGATTTGAAAGCTGTTGAAGGCATAGAAGTACAAAATATGTTGTTCGAAATCTGAAAATGAACGGAAATGAATGAAATTAAAATTTTAGGATTATACGTAAGCAGTAAAATAAAGGATAAAGCAAAATTGCAGAATGTGCTGACAAAGTATGGGAATGTGATCAGAACAAGGATTGGTCTTAACCAGGAAAATGCAGCACCCGGAATTATACTACTTGAGCTTTTCGGCGATCAGGAACAGATTAATTATTTCGAAAGAGCACTCACCGGAATTGAGGGTTTGGAAATACAAAGCATGAATTTTTCAGGAAAATAGACCGGAGCTTAACAAATTGATCCTTTACTACTTTCCGGCTTTAGATTTCTAAACCTGAAATTAACCTGGATGAACAGAATATTCTGCATTGTTTATGTTTTTGGATTAAACGATCAAATAATAAACCTATGAAAGCCAAATTTTTCAGGGCATTAGTAGCTGAACAATCTGAAAATGAAACTTTTAAACGTTCAATCAAAGAACTGCCCATTGCCGGTCTGCCCCCCGGAGAATTGTTAATCAGGGTAGAATATTCATCTTTAAACTACAAAGATGCCCTTTCAGCTACAGGCAATAAAGGTGTTACAAAAAACTACCCTCATGTTCCAGGTATTGATGCTGCAGGTGTGATCGAGGAATCTTCCTCCAATCAGTTCCAAAAAGGAGACCAGGTTATTGTCACCAGCTACGATCTGGGAATGAACACCAGCGGTGGTTTTGGAAGTTATATCCGGGTCCCGTCAGCATGGGCTTTGAAATTACCGGCAGGATTGACGCTGAAAGAAAGCATGATAATCGGAACTGCCGGATTCACTGCAGGAATGGCTGTATTTCACATTCTGAAAAATATAAGTCCGGAAAAAGGTGAAGTACTTGTTACAGGTGCATCAGGCGGACTTGGTACAATTGCCGTAGCCATTTTATCCCGGTTAGGATATTCAGTTGCTGCCGGTACCGGAAAAACTGAAGCAGATCAATTCTTGAAAATGCTGGGTGCAAGAACAATTATTTCACGTGAAGAACTGCTTACAGATAAGAATCGCCCACTGCTAAAACCACACTGGAGTGCAGTAATAGACACCGTTGGAGGAGATATTTTGGCTAATGCCGTGAAATCTGCACAACCCCTTGGAATAGTGACTTCCTGTGGTAATGCTCTTTCAGCCAGTCTTAACCTAACCGTTTTTCCTTTCATCCTCAGAGGTATCTCATTAATCGGCATCGACTCACAAAATTGCCCGATGGATCATCGCCGGCATATCTGGCAAATGCTCGCAACTGACTGGAAAATTTCATTTCCGGAAGCGTTGTACAAAATTGTTGACCTTGAAACATTAGATGAAAAAATTGACCTGATTCTAAAGGGGAAACTCACAGGAAGAGTTGTCGTGAAACATCAAAATAATTAAATTTGTAATTATTTTCGGGTATTTTTGAAACATAAATTATTAAAAAACATGTTTGAGTTTCATGTATATCATCTAATCAGGAAAAAGTACGGGTTTGACAGTCCGTTTTTCGCAACCAATGGCCGTGTTATCTTTGCCAATTTTCAGGCAGTTAGGCTTTTTGTTTACAAAATCAATCAAATGCGCACTCCTCAGCTGCATGTTTATCCCGGAGAAGTAAATGCAGCCGGACTTATCGAAGAGATTTACCACATTTTGCTCCGACAGTACGAAAATCAGATAAATCCTGATGTTTTCGTTAAAGCCGAGAAGCATCTGATCAAAACGATTGGCGAGCAGAAGCTCAACCAATTGTTGCTTGATTTTACAACCAGCTTCCCTCCTGCTGACGTTTACGCTCAAACGTTATCATCAGAAGATTATCTTAAACAAAACACCAACGGCAGACCAAACCGGCTGATTTCCATTGAGGAGCTGATTATGCTGTGGTTTGCCAACTTCAATCCGGGCAATAAAAAACTGAAAGAACTATTTGATGAAGATTATCTGGCAGATGTCCAATTATTCCAGGAAGTAATTCAGTTACTGGAAGCATTTTTCCTTCTTGAACCTCCTTACGGACCTGAAAAGACGGACATTTTTACTCTTCTCAAAAGTCCGGTAAAATATCATCCCGATGATCTGAGTGCACAACTGGATTATATTCTAAAGTACTGGAAAGATTTTCTACCCGAAAATATAATCATTCAATTACTTAAAAGTAAAGACCTTCTAAGCGAAGACGTTACTTTTGGCACTGCCGGCGGACCTCCTCCGGCCGTAGCTCCCATTTACAAAGGAACCGGCGATTCTGGTTTTAGCATTGGTAAATCAGGGTACTTATTCATTAAAGAATCAATCGGAGACTACGAAGAACCTGAGCAATTTACCAGCGACATTCACTGGATGCCCCGAGTGGTACTTCTTGCAAAAAATACTTATGTCTGGATGGATCAGTTGTCAAAAAAATACAGACGAGAAATCCGAACCCTCGATCAAATTCCTGATGAAGAACTGGATCAGCTTGTTAAATGGAACTTCACCGGTCTTTGGCTGATCGGTATCTGGGAACGAAGCGAAGCATCCAGACGAATCAAGCATATCATGGGAAATATCGATGCGGTATCATCGGCATATTCACTCTATGATTACGAAATTGCCCAAGACCTTGGTGGTGAAAAAGCCTTTCAACATCTGAATCAACGTGCAGTAATGCGCGGATTAAGACTTGCCAGCGATATGGTTCCAAATCATACAGGAATTTATTCAAAATGGATAATAGAGCACCCTGATTATTTCATTCAGTCAGACACTTCCCCTTTTCCCGGATATCGTTTTACCGGTGAAAATCTTTCACCGCATAATGATTTCGAAATTAAACTCGAAGACGGCTATTATTCCAGAACAGATGCTGCTGTAGTTTTCAAATGGACAAACAAACGCAACGGACAGGTCAGATATATTTATCACGGCAATGACGGCACTTCGATGCCCTGGAACGACACTGCACAGCTTGATATGATAAAAAAGGAAGTGCGTGAAGCAGTAATTCAGAAAATTTTTGATGTTGCACAAAAGTTTTCGATAATCCGCTTTGATGCAGCAATGACGCTGGCTAAAAAACATTTTTCAAGGCTTTGGTATCCACAACCGGGTTCAGGAGGTGATATACCTTCCAGAGCAGATTATGCAATGACCAAGGAAGCTTTCGATGATCTTTTTCCTGTGGAATTCTGGCGGGAAGTTGTTGACCGGATTAATGAAAACATGCCCGAAACACTCCTGCTGGCTGAAGCTTTCTGGTTCATGGAAGGATATTTTGTCAGAACTCTTGGTATGCACCGTGTTTACAATTCGGCTTTTATGCACATGCTGAAAAATGAAGAAAATGCCAAATACCGTGACCTGATAACCAACACACTGGAATTTGAACCGGAAATACTCAAACGCTATGTAAATTTCATGAGTAATCCTGATGAAGAAACAGCCATACGTCAGTTTGGAACAGGAGATAAATATTTTGGGGTATGTGTCCTGATGAATACCCTGCCCGGCCTGCCCATGTTTGCTCACGGGCAAGTCGAAGGTTTTTCAGAAAAATACGGAATGGAATATCAACGTGCCTATTACAATGAAATACCCCAACAGTGGCTCGTTGAAAAACATGAACGGGAAATTTTCCCTCTTACCGGAAAACGCTACCTCTTCAGCGAAGTAGAATCTTTCAATATTTTTGATTACACCGATGGACATGGAAACATCAACGAAAATGTTTTCGCTTACACCAACCGTTATCACGATCAGCGGGTAATGGTATTTTTCAATAATAAATACGAACAGGCATTTGGAGGCATCCTCACTTCTGCTCCAAAACTGACTTTAACAACAGAAGGGAAAAAACTCCTCACGGTCAATGTTGCCCGTGCTTTAAATCTGAAAACGGACAAAGGAGTTTATTACATTTTTCGTGAACATATATCAAACCTGGAATACCTGCGGAGTGGTTCTGAAATCATGGAAAATGGTTTTCAATGGAACCTCAATGGTTTTGAATACCGTCTTTTCTGGAACTTCACTGAACTAACTGATGAAAAAGGTGATTTCAGCCGCCTGCATCAACATCTTGAGGGCAAAGGAGTTCCTGATATCCGAAAAGCTATGATTGCCCTACGGTTACAACCTGTTCATCAGGCTTTTGAAGGTCTTTTTACAAATGCATTAATTGATGAACTCACTCATTTTGTATTCCATTTCAAGACAAATAAGCAGACAAAAATTGATACTGAAAAATTTGCCTCAGCGTTCAATCAGTTCATTACTAAGGTAGAATCCGAATTTGATGTTGTCCTCTATCATCTTTTACCCACTGAAAATTTCCTTTCGGATATTCAATCCCTTGAAAAGCTCTACAACTATTTCACTGCCAATGAAAAAGAACTTCTGAAAATTACTTCAAAACCTGTTTTCACCCCATTGCTTCAAACCTTGACTATCGACAGCAGCAAAAATTATGTTGAAAATCTGCACATACTTTATGCTTATTTTATTCTCAGAAACATCAGAACTTTTTCACCGGGAGATGTTGATCCGGATGAATTTATAGGACAATTCGCCCTGGAATTGCCTTTGCAGCAGGTTTTCAAAATGACCGGCGCAGGGCACAATGAGGTTATCAGAAATATAAATCTGGTAAATAATCTGGTAACTTACGGGCCTGAGATTTACAGTTTTGAATCGATTGCTCAAAGGTCTCCGCAAAACACTGACCCTGAAGCATTAAAAACCTTTTTAAAAAACAAAGCCACCTTAGCTTTACGTCTGATTGAAGATGAGTTTGTTCAGGAACTTATCGGTGTGAATGAATATGAAGGGATCAGATATTTCAGTAAAGAACTGTTTGAGGATCTTTCAGACTGGCTGTTGACACTTACTCTGTTGCATTATTTTAAAACTGAAAATCTGTCGAACGAACAACTCTGGCTGTTAATAAAACAATCTTTTGATCTTTGGTTACTTCATCGTCAGCTATCGGTTAATGCGGGTTATCAGTTAAATAAACTCCGGAACTTTCTGTCAGCGGGTGATTAATATGCTATAGTCCGATATATTGCAGATTCAGGAAATAAAAGACGGATGATTTTCAATTACGTTTTCACTTCTGAATTTAGGAAGGGAGCGATGGCACGATTATAAATACCATGCGTCCATGCGATGACCATTCCATAGTTGGTAACTGGTATTCCGGCATCTACAGCAGCTTTCAGCCGATTGATTATCTGTCTGTTTGTAATCATGCATCCGCCGCACTGAATTACCAAAGCATAATCTTTAAGATCGTGAGGCAAATCACTTAATCCTGAAACAATGGTAAAATCCAGTTTTTTACCACTAAATTCCGAAACCCATCGTGGTATTTTATATCTCCCGATATCGTCACAGGTAACATGATGCGTACAAGATTCGAGAATGAGTATTTTATCCCCGTCTTTGAGTTTCGACAGATGGGGAGTTCCTTTGAGATAATTATCGAAATCACCTTTATACCGGGCAAGCATAATGCTAAATCCAGTCAGGGGAATGGATTCCGGCACAATTTTACTTACTCTTCCAAACATTTGACTGTCAGTAATAACCAGAACGGGTTTAGGCTGCAGCATTCCAAGAAATACTTCCAGTTCACTTTCTTTAAGTACAATAGCAACAGCATGATTGTCAAGAATATCCCTGATTGCCTGTACCTGAGGAAGGATCATTCTTCCCTCAGGAGCTTCAGTATCTATGGGTGTAACAAGCAGTACCGGATCACCCCGTTTAATCAGTCCCCCAAGCATAGTATTAAACGTATAGGCTGTAACAGGCATTAATTTTTTCAGAATCAGTGCCAGGCGATCAGGATCATCGGGGTATCTGGCACTAAATTCCACCACATCAGTATGGTAAGTCGCAATCAGGTATTCAGCCAGCTCCTTATTTAAGGGTTGGAGGTCTTGTTTATTATGTAAAATGAAAAATGGGATTCCAAAATCATTAAGTTCTTCAATAATTTTTATTTCATCATCCCCAAATTGATTTTCGGAAATGACCAGAATTGCCAGGTCAATGGTTTTTAATGCCGAATGTGTTTTGGCAATACGTTTCTGCCCCAGCTCACCTGTATCATCTATTCCGGCGGTATCGATCAAAACCGAAGGACCAAGTCCGGGTATTTCTATGGACTTTTTTACCGGGTCAGTAGTAGTTCCGGGAGTATTGGAAACGATGGCAATTTCCTGCCTGGCCATTGCATTGATAAGTGAGCTTTTTCCACTATTTCGACGTCCTAAAATTCCTATGTGGGGTTTTGTTTCTTTTCCTTTAGTCATAATAACAGACTTTTTCCAGATTTGCTTGAATTAACGCGGGAATTTCCATTGCTGTTCATGGGATGCTGAAAAAACCTTACCGGCTATTTCAGAAGTTTTTCAACAATAGGCTCAAGATCAGAATAATTGAAAGGCTTGGTCAGATAATTATCCATTCCGAGGTCCAGACATTTTTTTCTGTCCTCAACGGTAGCATTGGCGGTCAGCGCAATTATCAAAGATGGTTTTTGCACATTATTTTCGTTTTCCCGCATCCTGATCAGTCTCGTTGCATCATAACCATCCATTTCCGGCATTTGAATATCCATCAGAATAACATCATAATGCTTCAGGCTGGCTTTTTCAAAAGCTACAATTCCATTGTCGGCCACATCAAATGTAATTCCCTGTTTGAGCAAAATCGAGCCGACAACTTTCTGATTCAGTAAATTATCATCAACCACAAGGAAATTTAAATTTTTAAATTTATCATTAGTGACTTTATCCTCGAATTCAAGGTTGAGGACAAACCAAAAACTCGTCCCGGTTTCCGGATGACTGCTGTACTCTAAAGAACCACCAAGAAGTTCACACAAACTTTTTGAAATGGATAATCCCAGTCCGCTGCCTCTATAAGTTCTGGTAATGGAATTATCGCCTTGTTCATAGTCTTCGAAAATATTGATATTCTCCTGAGTTATGCCAATTCCGGTATCTTTAACTTCAAACTTCAAATCTGCTTTTTTGCCGGAAACATTCAAAGGAGATACAATCAGTTCGATAGTTCCTTTGTTGGTAAACTTGTTGGCATTACTGATAAGGTTGCTGATGATCTGACTCAAGCGTAGCGGATCACTTTTAACATTTTTTGGCACCCCCTGATTTATCGTTAGTTTAAGCTTGTTTTGTTTAAGATAAACCTGAGACTCGTATGACTTAACCAAAGTCTGAAGCTCATCAAAAAGATTAAATGGCATAATCTCCAGTTTTATCCGGTTGGCTTCGATTCTTGATAAGTCCAGTATATCATTAAGAAGCTGATGGAGTTTCTTTGCCGAATACTGCATGACATTGAGACTTTCACGCTGTTCGGCATTCAAATCAGATTCCGACAAGAGGTCTATCATCCCAAGAATTGAATTCAGCGGATTGCGGGCTTCGTGGCTCATGTTGGCTAAAAACCTTGATTTTGATTTTGTAGCTTCTTCCGCTTTTTGCTTGGCTTTCAACAGCTGCTCCCTGGTAAAAATTTCGTCGGTAATATCGCGAATAACCCATTGGTAACCCGACAGTTCATATTCTTCATTAAATAATGCACGAATAAACGAAGAAACAGATAATTGATGTGTAGGGGAAGTGACCAGTGTGTGATATATCTCCGTTAATGGGCTGGTGGGATTTAAAGTGGTGAGTGCATTATTGATTTTTTTCTGATCATCATCAGATACCCAGGAAAAAATGGAAACACCAACAATAGCTTCCAGTTCAGTGTTTAATGCAGTTAGCATTGAAATATTGGCAAAACTGATGGTCATATCTGAATAGGTACGACATATCATATCAGTTTGATCCTGAACAACATCCACAAATTGCTTTCTGGATTCAACCAATTCATGCCTGATACGGTCCAAATCGAGAAATACACGTACTTTACTTATGAGAATATCGAAGTTGAAAGGTTTGGTGATATAATCCACTGCTCCGGTCTGGTATCCTTTGTAAACACTCAACTGATCAAAATAAACAGCAGTGAGAAAGATAATCGGGGTAAACTGATTCCGTCGTCCTTGCCTGATTTGCTCAGCTACTTCATAACCATTCATTCCCGGCATTTGAATATCAATAATGATAAGCGCAAAATCGTGTTGCTTGATACGTATCAGGGCTTCGTTGCCACTTTGTGCTTTGAAAATTTCGGCTTTGAGTTTCCTGAGATTTCCCCCGAGAGTAATCAGATTCACCTCAAGGTCGTCGATAATTAGTATTTTGGGAATGTATTCAGTGGTCATCTAAATTATCAGAAAATTCGATAATGATAAAACGTATTTTACATACAAAAATGATACTTTTTCTTAAACAACAGCAATTTTAGACCAAAAGATCTCAAACTTTTATTTATTATTAAAAATTCAAGCTGTCAATGATGCTCATTTGTACAAAAATTCGCATTTTTGCAAAGTCAAAAAACATACATTGTACGGGAAAAATCCCATTTTTGGAAAAAATCTTCCAATTTTTAGAAATCTGGCCTCATAGTTCAAGGGATAGAACGGAAGTTTCCTAAACTTTAAATCCAGGTTCGAGTCCTGGTGAGGCTACAAAAACCCTCCAAACAACCATTTTCAATGTACTTAGTGATGATTGTTTCATAATTCTTAATAAAAAACATTTGTTATGCCTACTAAAAAATTAACTCCGTTCTTTCTGTTTGCTGCACTTCTCTTTATCGTGCATGGCAATGTGCAAAGTCAAAAAACCTACACTTACGAATCAGTTAAAGGCGATCCATTCGATGCAAGAATTTACACCCTTGACAACGGATTAAAAGTGTACTTTTCAATTTATCCTGAAGAACCAAGAATCCAGACTTTTATAGCTGTCAGAGTAGGAAGTAAAAACGACCCAGCCGAAACAACCGGACTAGCTCACTATTTTGAACATATGATGTTCAAAGGAACACCAAATTTTGGCACTACTGACTGGGAAAAAGAAAAAGTACTCATTCAGGAAATTGAAGAACTTTTTGAAGTCTATCGTCAGGAAACCGATTTGGAAAAAAGAAGTAAAATTTACAAGCAAATTGACAGTATTTCCTATGTTGCCTCTACTCTGGCTATTCCAAACGAGTATGACAAACTGATGACTGCAATCGGGTCACAGGGAACCAATGCCGGCACATCCAATGATTACACCATTTACATTGAAAATATTCCCTCCAACCAGATCGAAAACTGGGCAAAAATACAAGCCGATCGTTTCAGCCATCCGGTGTTAAGACTTTTTCACACCGAGCTGGAAACTGTTTATGAAGAAAAAAATATGTCGCTTACCAATGACAGTCGCAAAGCTTCTGAAGCCATGATGCAGGGATTATTTCCCAACCATCCATACGGGAAACAAACCACACTGGGTGAAGCCGAACATCTGAAAAACCCCTCAATGAAAAACATACGCAGGTTTTTTGATACTTTTTACGTACCAAACAACATGGCGGTGATTATGGCAGGGGATTTTGACCCGGACAAAACCATCGAAATTGTGGATAAATATTTTGGTCAGCTTAAACCCGGCAAATTTCCGGAGCTTTTATACAAACCCGAATTACCAATCACCAGTCCTGTGGTAAAAGAAGTTGTCGGTCTCGAAGCTGAATCAGTGCAAATTGCATGGCGATTCGAGGGATCAGCTTCCGATCAGATACCTTACCTTGACATGATAAGCATGATTCTTTACAATGGAAAATCCGGTCTGATTGACCTCAACCTAAACAAGCAAATGGCCACTCTGGATGCAAATGCATGGCTGAGAAGTCTTACCGACTACTCAGCCCTGACACTCTATGGGCGTAACAAAGCAGGGCAATCACTTGAAGAGGTTAAAGACCTGCTGCTCGCTGAAGTGGAAAAACTCAAAAAAGGCGATTTTCCTGACTGGCTTATGGATGCTTCCATAAATAATCTCAAACTGCAGGAAATGAGAAGAACTGAATCAGCACGCAGCAGAGCTTACCTGATGATGAACAGTTTTTTAAACAAAAAACCATGGGAACAAACGGTGGATTATGTGAACACATTAAGTAAGATTTCAAAGGAAGATGTGATCAAATTTGCCAACGATCATCTTGGAGACAATAATTATGTGGTAGTCTATAAACGTCAGGGCCAGCCCGGCGAAATTGCCAAAGTAGAAAAACCACCCATTACTCCTATTTTTATGAACAGAGATGCTGAATCAGAAATGCTTAAAAAGATTAAAGCCACTGAAGTTACTCCTATCGAACCTGTTTTTCTCGATTATAGCAAAGACTTTCAACGGCAAAAATTATCCAACGGCATCGAAATTCTTTACATCGAAAATACCGAAAATCCAACATTCAGCCTTACCTATACCTTTCCAATGGGTAGTTATCACGACAAAAACCTCCCGTTTGCCTCTTCATTCATCGATTTTTTGGGAACCAAAAAAATGTCTTCAGAAGACATCAGCAACGAGTTTTACAAACTGGCCTGTAACTTCAGCATCAGAGTAAATGATGAAGAAACAAGAATCACCCTTAGCGGTTTAAGCGAAAATCTGAAAAGTGCCCTCATTCTTTTTGAAGATCTGCTAATGAATGCACGCGGCAATAAAAAAGACCTTGAGGCATACATTCAAAACGTGAAAAAATCGCGTCTTGACAGTAAAGCAAATCAACGTTCCAACTTTCAGGCTCTTGTCAACTATGCAACCTACGGACCGGAAAACCCCTCTACCAATACCCTTTCCAATGAAGAACTGGAAATGCTTACTGTGGATAAGCTAATTACCACGCTTCAGCAATTATGGAGAGTTGAGCATACCATTGTTTTCTATGGCCCACAAACTTTAAATGAACTGGTAAATCTTACCGAAATTCATCACAAAGTACCCAAAACACTGGCCAGCATCGAACAAACCAACAAATTTATTCCTAAAGAAACCGAAAAAGAAAAGGTCTATTTTGCACATTATGAAGCCAATCAATCCTATCTGCAAACTATTTCAAAAGGCATACCCTTTGACAAAGAGATCATCCCACTGGTAAACATGTATAACACTTATTTTGGTGGGGGAATGAATGCCATCGTTTTCCAGGAAATGAGAGAAAAACGCGGACTGGCCTATTCGTCCTCATCGGCCTATCGCCAACCCTCAACACCTGACGGTTTTTTCATGAATACCAGTTTTATTGCCACTCAAAACGACAAAGTGATAGACGCATTTGAAGCTTTTAATGAGCTGTTTAAAAATATTCCACTTTCCGAAAATGCTTTTAAACTTGCTAAAGATCAAATTATTACCGACATTCGTACACAACGAATTACCAAATCAGGTATCATTTTTTCGTATTTGAATGACAAAAAAATGGGGTATGAATCCGATAGGCGAAAAATACTCTATGAAAATATTCCCGGCATGACCCTGAAAGATGTGGAGACTTTCAATAAGAATTACATAAAAGAAAAACCAAAAACCTACGTTATACTCGGACATCGTGACCAGGTGGATTTCAAAGAAATTGAAACCCGATTTGGTCCGGTAATTAAACTTACCGAATCTGACTTGTTCATTTATTGATGCGTAAATACCACATTCTTTTTTCCTTTTTCATTTTCCTGGTCTTTTCACCCGGACTTGGTGCTCAGGAACGGAAAGTAACCTTTGGACTTCAGTTTGAACCACTAATTCCCAGTGGCCTGATCCGGTCTTCCAACGTCCGTTCATTCCGTCCGGGCGTTCAGTTTTCGACCGATCCAAAACCAGGTTATGCCTACGGAGCACATGTTTCGTTCAGGCTGAACAGACGTATGGCAATTGAAACCGGAATAAATCACCTTATCAGGGATTATCGTATTAGAGCCACAGAAGAAGATTTTGAAGTTGATCTTGAATTTACAGCCGATAACTTTGAAATTCCATTGACCTTTAACTACTTCATCCGCCTTGGGGAGAAGCTTTACATGGATCAATCACTTGGGTTCTCTTTTCAGTTTCTTCCCGTCGAATTCCAATCAAGGGTTTTCGAAGAAACTTCGCCGGGCAGCACTACTTATTTGTATGATTTTTCGCAAATATCAGTAAGAAATTATTGGGTTATGCCAGTTTTCAGAGGAGGATTTGGCATTGAATACCGTACTGAAAAAAATGGTGGTTTTTACATCGGCCCCGTTTACAGGTTGTTTTCAACCCTTTACTATACACGTATTCTATACACCCACGGAGATATTAATATTAACGACCTGACGATAAAACCAACCGGAGATTATTTTAGCATTACTTTCAGGTATATTTTTCCGCTTTAATCTGCTGTGAAATGATTTCGTCAGATAATCCCACTTCCAATCAGCAGTGCAATTAGAAAGATCATAACTGATACAATCAGGTGGATTGTGGGTAACTCTATTTTTTCAATATCTTTCGGCCAGAAAATGACCCTGCAAAAGCTGAAACTATATCTATTAAAATTAAACTGTACGAATCATCACCAAGTGTAAGAAAATGCCTTGAAAAAAATGCGTTTCCATAAACTAAGAGACGCGAAATATCAATCAAAACCGCAACAGCAATACCCGTAGCAATATAACCCTCTTTACCCGGTCCGGCACATAACAGAAGTACTGAACGCAAAGCTCCCTGATGCCCCGATAATCCGCCAAAAAAACCTGACAACATTCCACCCGGTGGGAGAAAATGAGAACCTATTGTGATTTCGAACAATTTTTTGCTAATCTCAAAAAAATGCAAAAAGAATGAAAAGCAGTGCTATTATGGCTTTGATCGCAGTGATACTAAAAATTTTTGTTAACAGAATTGAGATCACGTTACAATATGCGATTAAAATGTTGCCAGATCAGGAAATTATTGTCGAATCCGGTGACAAACCTGCCAGATTACTTTTTCTTCAGGGTAAACCAATCGGGGAGACTGTTTCTCAATATAGTCCATTTGTTATGAACACACAAAGTGAAATCCAACAGGCAATCAATGATTTCCGAAAAACAGAGTTTGGCGGATGGCCATGGCCGCGTTTTGATAGTGTGCACGATCGTCAAAAAAGTAGATTTGCGATTTATGCAAACGAAAGAGTAGAAACTCCCGAATAAATAGTTGGATGATTTTTGAAAAAACCAGTAAATTAAGGTTTAACATAAATTTTATCGGGATCACGATACCCCTGCAATGGCTTAAACCATTCAGGAAACAGACTACCATTACTTTCAGCCCAATTTTTAAATTTCAGATGCGACTGGATAATATCAGCCTGTTCAACTGGATAATCGAACTTTTCAGTAAGAAGAACTGCCCATGGAATATTGTTTTTTGTTTTATAATATTTCCCTACAGATGGGGTGGTATCGTCATCATAAGTTCCGAAAAATGAAGCGTCAGCAAGATCAGTTGGTTCATAATCCGCCAAGTGTACTTCTTTTGAACGATTCAGATTAATAAAAATAAACGGATTGAAAAATTTTTCGTTTGCCGTAAGATTATAATAATTTACAGCGCCACCGGGACCGGGAATACCTTCAATCATAAAAACAACATTAAAAAAAATAGTATCAGGTTCAACCCATGGAGCGCCAGGTGAAGTGTTGGCACCTGTGTATCCTCCCCCAACCGGTGAGAGTACTGTGAAAGCATTGTCCACCACGACAAAAACGGCCTCTGATTGATTAGCCTCCACACCATTGGGAAGTTTTGAGATAATTCCCTGCGTCAGTTTATCACCACTTGCAGATATGACAGATGCAACAGGAACACCTGATAAGCTAAAACCAAATCCGTTTTTCTGACCTGCACCTATCGCTCTGACAATAAATTGATTATTCATCTCTACGATTTCTCCCGAAGCATTTAAAACAAACTTCAGTTTGAAATCAAGAATCAAATCATTGTAATCAAAATCACCACAAGAAGGCCATAAATCTTCAAATGCAACTGTACCAAAATCATCGGCAGGATTAAACAGGTTATAAGCCCTGAAAGGATCATCCGGGTAATCATCTTCCTCATCAGAGACACCATCACCATCAGTATCAACAATTAATGCCATCGGAAGGCAAAGCGGTGTGTCAGACCAATAATCTCCCGGGAATACCAGGTTGTCAACCAATACTCTTGCAGAACCTCCGTTTCCGTAAAAACTTATCCTGATTTTGAAAGCGTTCTCACTGTTGGCAATTTCGGCAGGAACAGGAACGGATATATTACGAATGGTTGTATTGTTGTTGATTTGTCCCGGAAAGGAATAGGTATAAAATGAAACAGGTTCAGCTTCCTTTTCCAGAGATGAACTTTGCGGATCATATCCAATATATGCGAGCATCATATTTCTGGAATTGCCCGGCCCTCCATTCAGACGAGCATCAAATGTAATTTCACCGGATGAAAATCTGATCCATGGTGTCTTAATCCAGTTTGCATCAGGTGACGGATTATTCAATTGATGAGTCATTCCCGAAAAACTCCCTTCAATGATAAGCCCTGGTTGCTGACTGTTATTCTGATAGTTGAGCTGGACAAAACTCCAGCAATTAGCAATTTCAATCCCCTGATTCCCTGATTCAAAATCGAGAATAACCTGAGAAAATAACGAAACATTAAGAAATAAATGCAGACAAAGCGTTAAAGCAGAAGTAGAAAATATTTTCTTTTTCATTGTGTTACTTTTTAGATTTACTTACTTGGCTCCTCTACATCAGGAACAAATGAATATTCAATGGCAGTGGAGACTTCGCCGAAGGTTTTCGAAAAATTCCCAAACTGCATTGTGAGTTCCTGAATGTGAACAGGAACAATAATTGTCTGTTGCAGATTTTGATTGATATTGTACAATTGTTTAAGAAAGACCTTGTTGCCATTTCTGACAATAAGAGTTTTTTGGTTATCAACAGCACCCGGTATTCCTCCCAGCTTCAATTCAACCTGTCGGTTAGTACTCCAGTTAAAATCAGAGCTAATTTCAAGTTCGGATGTTTTTTCCGGTTCTGAAGGAACAGGATCATCCAGTTTGAGGCACTGTGTGAAGGTAAATACCACTATTAATAAGGAAAATAGAAGTAAAATATTAATCTTTTTCATAATTTACGAATTAAGATTCATTTTGATAGCTCATAATGAATGCCAAAGTGAATCAGGTTGCTTATTATTTGTTTTTCAGTTACTTAAAAAACAGCAGGATACTCAGACTTTCCCATTTTTGATTCAAAATTCCCAAAAATGGAATTCTCATGACTTTTGTTACAAAAATATTTATCCTGACGTCAGGAATAGCTATTTGACAAACTTTTCTTTTTAAAAGAAAATAATTTTACAGCAGTTTTGAGGTTAAATATCCATTCCTTTCTCCATTCCTGAAGGAACATCTTTAATTTTGAAAAGCTATCTGCAAATCAATACTTTTCCCTCTGCCTACAAATTGTGTGGACAGGATGATTTTGACCAGCAATCAATACCTTATTGCGGTTCGCTGATCAGAAAAAAGATATCTAAGTTAATCATGCGGGGTTTCATCTTCTGCAACATAGTGTTACTCATCACTTCTCTTTTGATCAGTGTCTCTTAATCCATTCAAAAAAACAAAATGAAATAAATATCTGTTTATGAACTATTTAAAATTATATTTTATGAAAAAAATGTGGATCACAGTCATTCTCTTTGTTGGATTTGGCACGCTTTGCACAGCTCAGGAATTTAAGGTGGTAACTATTGTTGAATCGATTGTTCCCGGGGGGATCGGAAGGTCACGCATTATCGAAACCCAGACAGAAATTAATGCTGATGAGTTTACAACCGAGCGCACTGATGGCAAAAACAGCAGACAAAACGAAATCAGCCGTTCAGATGTAAAGGTAAACCTGTTTGATGAAACCAAACTGCTTAACTTTTACAGCCTTGGCGGCATCAATTTTCAAAACATTGCTTCCAATGATGCTCTCATCACTTCAAAGATAAATAAACTTGTTAAGAAAGGTTGGAAACTCACCTTTATCAGCAGCGCAGTAGAGAGCGATGCCGGAAAGGACGATGGCAACGGGATATTTATCACCAGACTATTTTTCAGCCGCGACAAGACAGAAGAGGAAAAAGATTAAACCGAGATTTCCCCTTTGATGTGAGGGTGCGATTGATAATTCACCAAACTAAAATCATCGTAAGTAAAATCGAAAATATCCGAAATATCAGGGTTCAAATGCATGTAAGGCAGTGGGAAAGGTTTGCGGCTGAGCTGAAGTTTGACCTGCTCGACATGGTTCAGATAAATATGCGCATCGCCAAAAGTGTGAACAAATTCTCCTGGTTTCAGGCCGGTAACCTGCGCTACCATGAGCAAAAGCAGCGAATAAGAAGCAATATTGAAAGGAACTCCAAGAAAAATATCTGCACTGCGCTGATACATCTGGCAGGAGAGTTTTCCGTTAGCAACATAAAACTGAAAAAGGATATGACAGGGGGGAAGTGCCATCTTGTCCAAATCACCTACATTCCAGGCACTTACAATATGCCTGCGTGAGTCGGGATTTTCTTTGATTGACTTAATCACATTGCTGATCTGATCAATAGATCTACCGTCAGGTGCAGGCCATGATCTCCATTGATAGCCGTAAACAGGGCCAAGATTTCCCTGTTTATCCGCCCATTCATCCCATATTGTAACTTTGTTCCGGTGAAGATAGTCAAGATTGGTTTCACCTTTCAGGAACCAAAGCAGCTCATGAATGATTGAACGCAGATGTAACTTTTTGGTAGTTAATACAGGGAAACCATCGGCCAGGTTGAAGCGCATCTGGTAACCAAACACACTGATTGTTCCTGTACCGGTTCGGTCGCTCTTTTCAACTCCGTTATTCATCACATGGCTTAGGAGGTCGAGGTATTGCTTCATGATCGATCAAATTTATGTTTTAAGCTTTTTGTTGCAGGTTTTGTGGTTGCACTACCTTCATCACCCGAATCAGGTTTCCACCCCAGATTTTTCTTATGTCTTCTTCTGAATAACCCCTTTTAACCAACTCAATTGTAATATTTTGAAACTGACTTACATCAAAACAATCTTCCAAACCACCACCTCCGTCAAAATCACTTCCGATACCAACATGGTCAATCCCGGCAACAGAAACCATATGGTCGATATGATCTACCAGATCTTTAACTGTTGGCAGATTAGGCGGATAGTTAACATTTATCGTTTGCCATTCGGTTCTTGCTTTTTGCATTTCTTCATCCGGCAGGTCCCTGAAGTTATTGTATCTTGATCTCAGGTCAGCCATAGCACTGTCACGCTGTGGATTAGGAGGCATTTTTTTTACATAATCACCCAGCAAACAAACCTGAGCTACTCCCCCATTCTTTGCCAGTGCTTTTAACATATCGTCGTTTAAGTTTCTTGGATGATTACAGATTGCTCGTGCGGAGGAATGGGAAGCAATTACCGGATATTCCGACAACCTGATCACATCGAAAAAGGCGCTGTCGGAAATATGCGAAACATCGATCATCATACCCAGACGATTCATTTCAGCAACCACTTTTTCACCGAATTCACTCAATCCATTGTGCTCGGTGGTGTCGGTTGATGAATCGCAAATGTCATTGTTATCAGTATGACAGAGTGTTATGTAGCGTATTCCGCGATTATAAAAATAGGTAATCAGAGAAAGATCATTTCCGATCGGATAACCATTCTCCAATCCGGTAAAAATCGCCCGTTTGCCTTCCTTAGCCAATT
>Ga0116164_10000942_pt1 | contig 22931 bp, 17 predicted proteins | sample AD_UKC109_MetaG_FD_89888 | JGI IMG/M metagenome (GOLD analysis project Ga0116164, IMG submission 89888) | Active sludge microbial communities of municipal wastewater-treating anaerobic digesters from Hong Kong - AD_UKC109_MetaG | ecosystem: Engineered > Bioreactor > Anaerobic > Digestate... | reverse complement strand
GCGTCGATCCGCCGTACGCCGGCCGTGCGCAGCCACCACCAGGTGTTGCCAGTGGTATCGTTCACATATGCTCCGTTGGCGATCGCGTATGCCGTCGGCTTCGCCTGGCGGCTTTTGTCGGTCGGGAAGTACCGGAACACTTCATCGTAGCTCAGCAGGTAGATTTTATCCACGGTATCGTTGCCGCCGTAGGTACCGTAATCCGGATTGTTATCGTTGACCACGTCCGTGGAAAGGATCTTCGCCTGTTCCTCCGCCGTGAACAGTTCGTTCATAAATTCGTTATTCAGCCATGTGCGCAGGGTGCACCGCTCCCAGGTCATTTTTACGAAATCCTTGTTGTACGCATGCGCGTCCAGGCAGTATTCGCTGATGAGAAACGCCTTTTCGCCGTCTGCTTCCAGCACGATCCAGTCCACAGGCTCTTTCCCGTTGCTCAGATCGTTATCCTGCTCATAGCTGCCGAGGGTAACGATACTGCCCACGGTATATTCGTTTGTCTGTTCCGCCATTGCCGTAATCGTAACGGATACGCATACAACGACACCCAGAATCATCGCAAAGAATTTTCTCATTCCAATTACGCTCCAGTACTCCTATATTTGCACGTCCCCGCGCCGGGCGGCGCGGCTCACCGCATTGCGTTTCCTGATTTTCACGTTCCCGCTGCGCCGGAAGAGGTTTGATTCCACCTGCGCACGAGCCGCAAGCCGGTTTCTATCCATCGTTTCCCGAATATTATAGTGCACCCTTTTATGATCTGTAAAGCGTTGTTTTGTAAATCATCCCTCCCCTGTGCATCTTTGCGCAGCGTGAGCCGGGCCGTGTATCCAGCCTGCGGCGAAATCGCTATCCGTCGTTTTTATTCCGGTGGAAAGCGGGTGATTCGTAGACAGCGTTTACGCAACATGCTATAGTAAGCCGCAGGGAAAAAACCGGGAATCCGATCCGCGTCGGATCCGGCATCCATACAAGGAGGCACCACCTTATGAACCGTATCCGCATCATGCGCCAGGATGAAGTGCTGGCAGTTTCAACCGCCGAAAACGAAACGCTGCTTGTCTATCAGGGAAGCTATCAGCCGGGAGACACCATCGTGTTTGATAGCTCCTCGCAAAACGTGATCGTAAGCATCGACCATACCATTCCCCCCGCGCGGCTGTATCTTCCGGAGAAAAGCTGGACGTTCCGCCTGCCGCTGGAGGGCGATCTGCCGCAGGGCTATCCCCCGTTTGCGTTTCAGGGCGAGTATCACCTGCTGTCGATCCTGGAGGATACCGCAAACGAATATCGTAATCTCGCCTGCAATCCGGCCGACCAGCGGCACGACAGCGGCGCTTACCCCCATGCCTCCGCCAACGCGGAAACGCGCAACGAAAGCGTGTTCTTCGCCCGCAACACGATCGACGGCCTGCACACGGCGGCGAGTCACGGCAAGTGGCCGTGGCTGAGCTGGGGCATCTGGGAGCGTCCGGACGCAGCCATCCGGCTGGACTTCGGCCGTCCGGTTGCTGTGGACTCGATGGCGCTGTACCTGCGCGCCGATTTTGAAAAAAGCGGATATTGGGTGGGCGCTACGGTCCACCTGTCGGACGGCTTTGAAAAAACCTTCCCGCTCAAGCGCATCGACGGCCCCCAGACCGTCTCGCTGGACGGCGAGCACACCGTAACCTGGATACGCCTCGACCAACTGATCAAGAACGATCCGGCCTCAAAATACCCTTCCCTCATCCAGTGGGAGGTCTGCGGCAAGGCAGCGGAAGAATAAGCGGCATCTTCCATATACCCCGATCATGGCAAAGCCCTTCGTCCCAATGGACGAAGGGCTTTGCCGGTTTAAATCAAATGCGCTTTCAATATCAGCAAGTAATTTCTCTGATTCAATAAACTGAATCTTCGTAAAACGCCAGAAAACCGCTTTACTTTATATCTTCCTCGATATTTTTACGCACGGCGTTGAGGTGCGAACGTATCGCGCTTTTTGCCGTGTTAGCGTCGCGGCTTTGGATGGCGGCTACGATGGCCCCGTGCTCCTGCTGTACGGATTCGCTCCGTTGCTTGTGCTGCAGGCTCTTCTGCCGAATTTCGCGGATGATATCATAGTACATGTCGATACAGGAGGAAAACAGGGTGTTGCCACTCAGCTCCGCGATGCGGTAATGGAAGTAATGATCAACCTTTACGGAGTCTTCCCCGGCCGGCACCATTTCAGCCAATTCCGCCAGCTTGGCGATTTCCTCGTCGGATGCGGTCTTTACGATATTCTCCACTGCGCGGCACTCGATCACCTCGCGGAATTCCAGCAAATCGCGATAGGTAGCCTTGCGCAGCTGCGCCGCCAGCGCGCGGGCCAGCTTGTCTCCCCGCACGCTTTGCACAACGGTTCCCTCTTTCGGCGTCCGTTTGATAAATCCCCGCGCCTCCAGCACCGTCAGTCCCTCGCGAAGAATCCCGCGGCTGACGCCTAATTGCTTGGCCAGCTGTTCCTCGGGCGGCAAATGCGTGCCCACCGCCAGATCACCTTTGCGCATAGCCAACAGTAGTTGTTCCGTCACCTTGTCGCTGAGACGCTGGTCCCGGATCGGTGCAAAGGGTTTGCTCATGGCCGATTTCTCCTTCTATCGCAGGATTGCCGGGGAACATCAATGGAAGCTTACATTCCGCCGCTTGCTTCGCTTAAAACAATATCCGCTATCTGGTCCGCCAGCGCGATAATATCGACGCCTCCGATCAGCGGCAGGCACGTGCCGCTGGGATAGCGGGGTTTTTCCGCCCACGCAGCCGGGATCGAATCGTACCCGTATTTTGCCCCGAGCACCGCCCCGCAGATTGCGCCGATCGTATCGGCGTCGCGCCCGAAATTGCTGGCGAGAGTCATGCCGCCGCGAAAATCCGTATGGCTCAGCCGTAAACAGGCAAACGCCTGGGGCACCGCCTCGCAAACGCTGGCCTTGTAGCTGGTCCACAGCTCGTCGTGCAAAGGCATCCACGCCTTCAGGATATCGCACCCGTTGTCATCCACGATGGAGAACGCCTTGTGCATGGCATATGCATACCATGTATCCACGGGTACGGGTTTCATTGCCGCCTGAAAGATTTCGTCAAAATCCGCGTCACCCATGGCGGCGGCCACCGCCGCGGCAACGCTTTGCGCGCCCCAAACGCCTTCCCGGTCATGACTGATGGAAGCATCCGTATACGCAATTTGAATGGCACGGTCGATATCGCCTGCGCACAGCACACCCACGGGCGCAATGCGCATCGCGGCTCCGTCGCTGAAACAATAAGAATTATACCGCCCGGAAAGCGGTGCACGCAAGCCCTTTTTCAGATTGCGCGCGGCTTCAAACTCGCTTGCGCCGCCGCGTTTCAGTTCATCCTGTGTGACGACATTTTCCATCCAGGCGTCGTAAACCGCCTCGGCGGTCGGCGCTCCCCCGCTTTTGACGATGATTGTGGCGGTCATCATGGCAAACTCCGTATCGTCCGTCGACCAGCTTGCACCGCGTCCGAAATCGGTCGAAAAGCCATAGCCGAGCTGCTGTTCGGGCTTGCGGCACATATCCCCGAAGCTGTCGCCGATAGCGAGGCCGATCATGGCGCCGCGCGCCCGGTTGCGAAGCTCGGATGGGTTTGCGATGATTTCCCTGCGTGTTTTCATTCTTGATATTCCTCCAAATAGGCCATACGGTAAATCGTCGGCGGACGGCAGTCCGCCGGATCACAGTTCTTCCAGCGTAAAACGATCGAACAGGCAGCGGCCCATGCCATACAGGGCAAGCGCCGCCATTCCGTATGCAAGCGTTCCGTCGGATACGCTCAGCAGCTCCTGCCCGTCCACCGCAAACGAAATCCTATCACCCTGCGCACGCATTGCGAACGCGTACGTTTTCCCATGCTCCCACGGATACGCCGCCCGCGCGAGTGTAGTCGTTTTACCGTGCATGCGCATGCGGATCACAGCCTCTCCGTCGCTGAATCCGGCGTAATAACCGCGCTGCGCGCCCTGTACGCGCAGGCCCACCAGGTGGCTGCCGCCGTTTTCCGGCGTAACCAGGCAGCGCAGCAGCGCGTCCCTCGTGTAGTAATTCCCTGTGACGCTCTCGGCATGGTCAAGCGCCAATCCCCGCAGCCGTCCGTCTTCCACGCGCCATGCGCCGTGATTGTGCGCAAACGGCAGTACGCTTGCGAATTCCCTTTTTGCCTTTGCAAAATCCACGGTCAGCCTGCCCTTGCCGAAGATATGCAGCCGCACGATGCGCAGCACCCCGTACGAGGCAAGCTTTGGCTGCGCGGTGGAAACGGCCTTGACGCCGATCTGTTCAAACAGCCCGCCGTCCAGCTCGGGCAGCGTCATGGTCAGCGCCGCCGATCCGCCTGCGACCAGCCGGGGCTCCCCGTCATATTCCCTGCCCGAATAGGTTTCCCGCGCATAGGGCGTCAGCAGCAGCGCGTCGCCCTCCATTTGCTCGTATTCCACGAACACCTCCACGGTTTGCCCCGCATATGCCGTGGGCGAAAACACCGGCATATAGCGTTCGTCGTTGAAATCCTCCCGCCGCCAGAACGGTTTGTAATACACTTTGCATCCGCCGTCGGCCCGCGTTCCGCCGTCCACCAGCACGCCGAAGCCGGGCGACGCAGCCGCATGTTTCGCATAGCTTGCATCGCCGCTCTCAAATAAGAAGCCGTGCGTGCTTCCGGGCAGTCTGAAATCGAAATCAATCTCCCCGTTCACAGGCGCAAGGCCTTCGGGAACCGGCTCGTTTGCCAGGCGATAGCCCCACGCCGCAAGCGAGCGCGCATAGGTTGGAATATCCAGCAGATTCAAGTAGCCGGAGATACCGCTGAGAACCACCTCGTCGTTGACGGGCCCGCGGTAATGGGCAGGCAGTCCTTCCACGCCGTTCAGCACGCCCAGAATCGTGCCTACGTTGCCCGCATTGCAATCCGTATCCCAGCTGCACATTGTGGCAATCTCGATGCTGCGCGCAAAATCGCCGCCGCCGTAGCACAGGGCAAGGGCGCAGACGCCCGCATTGGGAATGATATGGCATCCGCCGCCGTAGCGGTCGTAGCCCCAGTCCCGCGCAAGCAGTTCGTAACAGGAGCGCCAGTCCTCCGGCCGGTCGGCATGGTGGCTTCTGACCGCGTTGACCACCTTCGCGTACAGGCTTTCCGGCGGCAGCAGCTTCAGCCCCTCGTCCATAACGGTGTTGATATCGTCCGTTCCGAATGCCGCGCTGATACAGCCCGCGATGAACGCCGCGCCGTTGAGCCCCTCTCCGTCATGGCTGACCGAGGCGGCTGCGCGCGCATACCCGGCCGCCCGGGCGGGATCGTTCGGAGCTACCAGCCCCCACGTATCGATGAAGATCTGTCCGCCGATCTGCTCGGCAACCGTTTTGCCGTTTTGGGCAATGGAGCCGGACCGCGGCGCCGGAATCCCGTTTTTCAAATTCAGGTAGGCCGTATGTTCGGTGCTTACGCCGTAGCCGCCCCACCAATAGAAGCCCACGCCCTCGCGCGCATAGTTGAGCCACGCCTCCGCAACGGTTTGGGGCGTCGGTTCCTGTCCGCCTCCGTCCTCGAGCGCGCGGGCGAAAAACACCGGCCCGTTGGTATCGTCATCAGCGGAGAAGTGTTTATAATCCCGCACATACCCGCGGATATCGCCGTAAACGCTGCGGATGCGCTCATACGACCAAAATCCCGGTTCCAAGGGTGCGCCGAGACGGATCCCGATATTCATGCCGAGAAAGCCCGCGTAAAGCCTGGACAGGTAATCGGAAGGAAACATACCATACCTCCAAAGATAAATCGGGGCAGGGCGGTTTGCCCTGCCCCATGCCGATTCGCTCCTTTATTGGCCCAGCACCGTAGCGAAATACTCGCTCAGCGCGTCGCCTCCGGCAGCGTTGATCTTTTCCACCATTTCGTCGAAATCCTCAATGGGGCGTACGCCGCGAACGATCTCATTGGAATACTCCGTATAGATCGACTTCACCGCCGCGTACTGCGGTTGCAAATCGTCGGGAATAATCACGTTCGTATCCTGTGCAAAATACTGCACACCCAGATCCAGCGAAGCCTGCGCGGGCGTGCTGAGCACGGGCGCTGCCAGTTTCAGGTCCTCCGGAAGTCCGTTGGTCGTGCTGAAGAAATGAGCCCAATAGCTTGACCAGGCATCCGTAAACGTAATGACGCCGTCGTCTCCCACCGTGTAATGCGTGCCCTCGATGCCGAGTTTATCCAGCACACGGCCCTCCGGGCTTGCCATGTACTCAAAGATCGCAAAGCACGCGTCCTTAACCTCCTGGCTGCTTTCGGCGTTGATCGCAAACCCGCGCTCTTCCTTCGTAACGTCGATGGAGGCATAGGCCTGGCTTACTCCCTTGGCGGGCGGCAGCGCGACCAACTCGGCAGCCTCGCCGTTGGTTTCGACCATCTTGGCGTTATACAGCTGAATAACGTCGCCCGCGGTACCGGCGATCAGCGCGCATTTGCCGTCATAGAAAGCCTGCTCCATGGTGTCCCATTGCTTTGTGATGTAGTCCACGTCCAGTATACCATCTTTGTACAGTTCCGCATAATAGGCCAGCTTATTTCTGTTTTCCTCGGTCACCATGGAATAGACGTATTTGCCGTCCTTCTCCATGATGGTCGCAGTCACGCCGAACGCATTGTTGAAGATGCTGTCCAACCTCGTCAGCCCGCCGTCCACCGTAACGCCGTATTCCACGGAATCCACGTTGGCTATGATCTCGCTGAGAAGCGTTTTATAGGCTTCCGGCGTCGGATCCGCCAGGAACGCCTCGTAGCTGGGCGCGGCCTCCAGAAAATCCTTGCGCACGACGGGCGCATAGTACTTCGCCGGCGCCAGCCACAGCAGATACGGAGAGCTTGCCATGCGCGCTTTGCTGTGCTCGCCCATAATCGCCTTGACATAGGTGCTGCTTTCCACGTACGGGGTCAGGTCTTCCAGCAGCCCTTCGCTGATGCTGCCGGTATCGGTGTTGCTCTGGAACCAAATGATATCGGGATTGACCTCTCCCGTACGGAAGGCCAGCGGCGCGACCTCGATGTACTTGCCCGCGGGCGCCTCCAGCAGCGTGATGTTCACATAGTTTCCCTGCGCGGCCATGCCGGCCTCCACAGCGGCCATAATGGCCTGGTTCTCTTCATCCGCGGGATCGACGTCCTTCATGAGTATGGTAACCTCAACGGGAGACTCGGTGGAGCCGATACTTCCATCTGCCATCGCGGATACGGACACCGCAATCAGCAAAACAGCCAATAGAAACGCAACAAACTTTTTCATGGAAATCCTCCTTTTTATTGTTATCGGCATAGCTGCCGATACATTCATCCTTTCACGCTGCCGGCGATCACATCCCGCGTGTAGAACCTGAGCACGAGCGGATACAGAATGAGGATCGGCACGATCGCCACGATGATCGTGGCCGCCTTGAGCGCGCTGTAATCGATCTGCGCCAGTTCGTTGTAGCTCATCATGTTGCTCATTCCCACAAGTGCCGTGGTATCGCCGAGCACCACGAACTGGCGCAGAATAACCTGCAGCGTGGTCTGGCTCGCCTTGGTCAGATAGATGCTGGCCTTAAAGTATTCGTTCCACCGCACCACGGCATAAAACATGGTAATCGTCGCGATACCTGCCTTGGCAAGCGGAAACACCACCCTGAACAGCACCGTTAGGTGCCCCGCTCCGTCCATCCGCGCCGCCTCGTACAGCTCCGCCGGAACCTCTTGAAAATACCGCATCATGATAATCAGATAGTAAACGTTGACGGCATATACGAGAATGATGGACCACTGGCTCCCGATCAGGTTCAGCTGCCGTTTCCCCATCACCATGTACTCGGGAATAATGCCCGGATCAAACAGCATCATGATGATCAGGAACGTCATTATGGTTTTCTTGAAGAGGAGCTTCGGCTGAATGAGCGCGTATGCCGCCGATGTCGTGAGGAAGATGTTCAGCGCCGTTCCCACGACCGTGATATAAATGCTGTTTCGCAGCGTGGGCATGATATACTTGTTGGAAAACACCAGCTTGAAATTGATCAGGTCAAATCCGGCGGGAATGATGCGCAGTCCCCCCATGCCCGGGCTCAGATCCGGATCGCTGAGCGACCTTGCCAGGATATTCAGCACGGGCACGATCATCGTCAGCGACAGCAGCAGCATGAACGCCATCAGGACAACCTGCCCCAACGACAATCGTTTCCGCTTGCCCGTGAACCCCTTATGCGCAAGGGGCCGGATGTTTTTCCGCATAGGCGGCCTCCTTACCATACGCCTGTACCCGTAAGCCGTTTGCTGGTGAAGTGCGTCGCCAATACCAACGCTACGCCGATAAATCCCTTCAGCAAACCCACGGCCGTTGCCAGCGAATATTGCCCGCTGCCGATACCGATGGAATAGATATAGGTATCCAGAATCTCGATCCTGCTGTTGATCGCCGCGTTTGTGAAGTTCAGCACCTGGTCAAAGCCGGCGTTGAGAAAAAACCCGAGGTTGAGGATGAACATGGTCACCATCGGCGTAATGAGCGCCGGGATCACAATATGTAAAACGATAAAAAACCGTCCGGCTCCGTCGATCTCCGCGGCCTCGTACAGCGCCGGGCTGATGTTGAGGATCGCCGTGAAATAGATAATGCTGTCCCATCCCAGCGAACGCCAGCCTTCCGAGAAAAACAGCACCCAGCGGATGGAGCCCTTGTCGGTCATGTAGTCGATCGCCTGCGCGTTGAACAGGCCGCGGATTTCGTTGACGGCGCCGTCCCGGGCCAGAAAGCTGATCCAGATGCCCGCAATCACAACCCAGCTTAAAAAGTGCGGCAGGTAGCTGACCACCTGCGTAAACTTGCGCAGGATACCGACGCGGATCTCGCTGAGCAGGATGGCAAAAATCGCGAAGAACGGGAACAGCAGGATGTATTTCATGCAGCTGATGACCAGCGTATTGACGACAATCTGTCCCATCAGCGGCGAGGAGAAAATTATCTCGAAATACTTCAGCCCTGCCCAGCTCCAGGCCTTGCGGGCGCTGTAATCAAAGAACGCAAGCCGCATGTTCAGAATCGGCAGCACACGGAAAATGACGAAAAATGCAATTGTCGGCAGAAGCAGCGCGTAAAGCACCCAGTCCCGGCGCAGCTGCTTGATGTTGCGCGTCAACCGCGAGCCGCGGTTCTGCATAGGCAGCCTCCTTTCTCTCAGGAGATTTCCAGTTCCATCAGGGGCGCATGCTGCTGCGCGCCGTATACGTCACGGTCTCCGAACGTGCCCGATGAAACGTCGCGCAGGTAGGTGATTTTAATACCCAAAGCGGTATCGAACGCGACCAGCACCGTGACATGCTCCAGGGGAATATGATACAGCGCGGCAATGGTCTCCCGGGTCAAAACACCGCTTTCGATCGTCCGGCGGTATTGACCGGGATGATCGAACAGGATATCCAGCGTAATCTCGAACGGCCCGCTGTTTTTGCTGCGCAGGACCTTTGCCATGTCTCCAAGCCTTGCCATATCAACGTTCCTGTCTTTCTTCAGCCGGCGGCTGCGCATCCTTCTCCCACGAGAGCCGCTCCATCGGGAACAGTCTTGTGGGGCTGTCGACGCTTAAGAGGTGATACACGGAAAATTCATATACGGGGCCGAAGCTCACGTCGCTGGGCGCGAAGGGAAACGCCAGGTTTCCCGCCGTGCTTTTGCGGCCTTCATATCCGTAATGCAGGTACGTGGACCGCACGCTCGCGCATACAGCGTCGGCCAGCTCCTGCGTATCGGCGATGACTTCGAACATTAACCCCACCTCATGGGGCACCGTTCTATCCGGTTCCAGCGGGCCCATCACGCCGTCGATCCCGTAATGCACGAAACGGATGTGATAGCGCTCCGGCGGAATATCGCCGTAGGAAAGGCGTACGCTCTGCTCTACGCCGCGTTCCACCTCGTCCAGCTTCGCAATCAGCAGCGGATCACGGATGCCCGCGATCACAAACGTGCGGAACGCGATCCTGCGCGCGCCCTCCAGCTTGACGGTATAGGGCATATACCGTATTTGACTGCCGGTCACGCGCACCTTGCCGTCTCCGGCGTCAACGAAGCTGCAATCGTGCAGATCCAGCATCATGCCGGGCCCCGGCAGCTCGTACGGATGGGATTTCTCGTAGAAGGTATGCGCCGCCACGCTCACGGGCGTGCATTTGCGCGCAGGGTTGGGGCTCCATACGGTAAAGCCGTCGTCCTCCAGCAGACCGAGCATGCAGTCCTTGGTGGTTCCGGGTTCGCAGCACAGCGCGCCGCACTCGAGTATTTTGCCCATATGATAGCCAAGCGCCGGATCGTGGCCGCGATACATCGCCAGCGCCGCAAACGGAGCCGGATCATACGCCCGGCCGCAAAGCACGATCTCCGCGCCTGTCTGCAGCGCTTCGATAATCGGTTCGGCGCCCATTTGCGCCACGACTCCGTTTGTCCGCGCCAGCGTTTCCGGCGTGAGATCCGACACGTTCGGGCTCATTTTTTCAACGCGGCCTTCGTTTAATCCCGCCAATATCTCCCGGTCGTCGATATCCGCCCAAATAATCTCGATATGCGGAAACCAGCCGATTTCATGGCAAATGTCCTCAATGACTTCCATGCACCACAGCGTATGCTTCCGTGCGCCGGATCCTCCAGCAGAGCCGATAATCAATGGAATATGCAGCTTACGCGCGCCAAGCATCAGCCGGTTCAGGTCCTGCCTGAGCGCCATGCGGCTGACAATCGCGATCCCCGCCCCAAGCTTATGCGGGCCCGCGTCGGTGGAACCGGCGTCCACGACAATAGCATCCGGCTGTGCCTCCAACGCCAATTGAAAGGATTGTTCCGGAAATCCGTAACCCAGTATGCCGCATGGAGCGCAAATGCAAGTCTGCAATTCAGTTTCTCCTCCCGGAAAACCCGACGATATACTACGTATTGCTTTTGGCAGAACACCCTGCCGTCTGTTTCTGTGGGTCAGTATAGCACGATGCCTTTTCTGTGTCAATAGTTTAACTAATTAACTATTATACGTTTTGTTGTAATAGCATTCAGAACGATATGAAACGCTGCCTATCGCGCAGGTTTTTTCGCCGGGCTGTCTCTTCACTGTGTTGCGGATCAGACGGCAACGACGAGGATCATTTTAGACAGTAGCCCATTTCGTGTTCGTCTCCGCCGCCATAAAGCAACTCCCCTTTGTTGGTTTAAAAACTAACAATCGGCGCAGCCCTTCGATTGCCGCCACATCCCCTGCTGTCCTTTTGATATCGAAGCTTTCTTCTTGTCGGTACGTACCCGCCGTTTCCATGTCTACATATGATAATAGTGTCTCTTCGAGAGCCCCACGAGAATTACCCCTCAACATGTACTTTCTTACCGCAAATCCCTGGTTTGCTGCCAAACCCGCCGTCAATGACCTTGTTATCGATCGTTCCAATAAAGAGAAGCCCCCGATCCATGATGGATCAAGGGCTTTTCTCTGGAGCTGATACCCGGATTCGAACCGGGGACCTCATCCTTACCAAGGATGCGCTCTACCGGCTGAGCTATATCAGCGCAACGGTAATATGATACATGAGACTTATGCAAAATGCAAGGGGTCTTTCTGATTTTCCCTTGCATTTTTGCGGATACGCGTACCGTTGCATTTTGCGGTTTACCGGCGTTTCTTCCGTCCGCCTCTTTGGCTGTTGATTCTCGGCGGCGCCGCTTTCAATCTGCGCAATGCGTTCATCCCGAATCTTGTTTTCTGCGGCGTACCCTGCTTTCCCCTGCTGCGGTCCGGTCCGCTCCAGGCGTACAGATCCTTGGGCTCCTCATGCTTGAGAGCGGTGTCCAGCGTCGTATAGAAGCGGCGCTGGAACAGCAATGCGGTCAGATACCGCAGTTTGCGCAGCGGCTTGGTTTCCTTCAGGATCGCATGGTAGGTCTCCTTCGCCCGTTTTGTCTGCTCCGCTCCCGGCCGCAGGCGGCTGTAGTTGCTCAGCGACAGGATACGCCACAGCGGGGTAACCTGTTTTTGATAGTAATGCACCGCATCCACACGCTTGGCAAAGCTCAGCGGAGTCTCCCCCGCTTTCGGGCGGTAATTGGCGTAGCTCAGCAGCCTTGCGGTAGCCGCACCGTAGATGAAGACCTTTTCTTTTTCCGTACGCTGATGCGCCGCCACGCGGTCCGGCCCGCGCAGCACGATACGCACAGCCGCAGCACCCGTCATAGCCAACATGATCAGGATCCACCAGAGCGCCGCATGATTCCGGTCGTTATCCGAATCGGGCGTATTTTGCTCGTCGGGCTGCATGGAAGGCTCCGGCGTCTGCTGATCCTCCTGCGGCTGGTCGGGATTGGGCATCGGCGTCGGTGTCGGCTGCTGATTCTGATCGGGGTTGGGCGTTGGAGACGGCGACGGTGTGGGCGTAGGCTCGTCGTTGGGCGGGGTTTCGTCCGCTTCATGCTGGTTGGGAGTCGGGTCGAACGGCACCCATCCGAAGCCCTCGAAATAGACCTCCGTCCACGCATGGGCATCGTAGCCCGTTACGTATGCGAATCCGTCGGATGACGGCTGCGCCAAAAAGCCCTCCACATACCGTGCAGGCAATCCCGCGATGCGGCACATCACCGTCATCGCCGACGCGAAATAGGTGCAGTACCCTTCCTTCTTCACATACAGAAAATAGGTCACAAAATCCAGATTGTCGGGCGGCGTGACCGGCGTCAGCGAATACCGGTAGTATTTCTTGAGATAATTCATGAGGGTCAGCGCCTGATCGTACGGCGTTTCGGCATTCGCGATGATATTGAAGACATCGTCGTACAGCTTTTGCTCCAAATGGCTTGGCAGCTGGGTATAGAGATCGTAAAAATCGTCGTAATAATCGTCCTGCGCACCTGCCGCGGCGTTGACCAGACTGCCCAGCCCCGTGTTTCCGCCTTCGAACACGGGCGCGAACACGGTATAGCGGTCTCCGGTTTCCAGATCACGCGTGATGAACAGCTCGCTGGCATCGTTGAAATACGGCACCATATCGCCGGACATATTCAGGCTTCGCAGGAACAGCGGCGTAAAGATGGTGGATACGGCGGCGTTCTGCATCTGTACGGTGACGGCTTTTTCATCCATCAGGTTGCTCGCGCTGCGGATGCTCTCGTTTGGATATTCTTCCAAAAACGCCTTGCGCCGCTGCGAAAGCCAGCGGGGATTGATGTACAGATAGCGATTGGCGCTGGAGGTGTCGCGGAAGCTGCGGCCCGTGTATTCATCCTTTACAATGGCTCTCAGCAGCGTTTTTTGATCGGTTTTCACCATCATCACAGGGTACTCGCTGGGTTCCGCCGCGCCGCCGAGCTGCCCGTTGCCCATCGGATAATAGCCGTAGCTGCCGATGGTAAACACATTTCTGGATTCGGTAAAGAACAGATAATCGGTGATCGTCTGCTTCAGGTCGCTCGCGGCCTTTTCCATGAACCCGATCGTTACCTTGCCGTTGGGCAGCAGCAAAAGCGACGCCAGCACGACCGCAAGCGCCATCGGCAGCACGTGCAGCAGGTTGATGCGTTCGTGCGCCTCCGTGCTCATCTGCAGCAGGATGGCAACCAGAGCCGGCGCGACATACCACAGGTACGCACCCTTTCCAAGGCTCCACAGGCCGAACAGAACCAGCACCACCATCAGCGCCATCGGCAGAAAACCGACGCCGCGCTTGGACACCATAAAGCTCAGCGCAGCGACAAATACCACAAACATGCTGACCGCCTGCGCTCCGTACAGCGGCAGCACGACGTGATCGCCCGAAAAATACAGCGCGATCGCCTTGAAGCCCTCCAGCCAGCTGCCGAACAATCCCACGCGCGGCAAAAACAGCTGTAAAACGGCGATCACGGCAATCAGAATCCAGAGAATCATCCTGGATTTCCGGTCGACCGAGAACACCGTCAAAACGATGATAATCGCCGCGCTCAGGAGAACCGCGGTCAGGATATACGCGCCGAGGCTCATCGCCATCAGCATCGGAAGCAGCAAACCGCACGCAAGTAAAAACGCCACGCCGCAATGCGTGAGCGGTTCTTTTTGCAGAAATTTGAGCTTCTTCACAGGCTGTTTCATCCTATCCTTGCGGTGATACGTAATTCACTTCCACGCTGCGCTGCTGCAGCCGCGCCACCAGGTCCTGTACGCCCGGATCCTTGATCTCGTAGCTGACCAGATATAGCCGGACATTAGGCCCCATGCGCTTCATGCGCCCGATCAGGTCCACGAGCACGCTGGTCAGGCGCGTGGTGATGATCACCACCGCGCCGGTCTTGCGCAGGTCGTTCATCTGCATCAGGATCATGCGTTCAAACTTTTCCGTTTCGTTGAACGTGCAGCGGGCCAGCTCCTCCAGCAGGATCGGCAGCCCCATCGTGCCCACGTAGTCCATGGGCCGGTCGCCCACCAGCGGCAGATGCACGGGGTTTTCCAGGTTAATCTGGCACTTGACCACCGAGGCTGCCGTTTCCAAAACGGCGTCCTTCAGATACGCCAGCTTGGCGGGCTCCATGCCCTCGGGCATGCGCGGCGGCGAGGTATCCATCAGCACCAGCGCATCCGGCAGGGCGGGCTCCTCAAACTGGCGGATCATGATCTCCTGCTTGCGCGCGCTCATCTTCCAGTGAATGCGCTTAAGCGGATCGCCGTTCTGATAGGAGCGGAAATCGCTGGGACTGGAGGGATCCTCCATCGCGCGCTTCATGGTTTCCACGCCCATGTCTCCCGGGGCGAACGTGAGCGGCTCCACCTCGAAGGGAACCGGAAGCACCAGCAGCTCCCCCGTGGAGTTGTCCGGCACATGCTCCTTTTTGAAGAAGCCGAACACATCGCTGACGGTGAAGCTTCCCACGCCGGGGATCATCGCGCCGATGTGCTCGGCGGCAAACTGATAGGCTACCTTCTGCGTGCGGCTGCCCAGCTCCGTCAAATGCAGCACGCCCGCGGGCGTGTTGCTGGTGGCGCGCATTTTCAGCTTCACCGGCGCAATAGGAAGCAGGCTTCTGTGGCTCACAGAAACCTGCATCGCAACGCTTTCGCCGCGGTTGACGCGCGTATTGTTCAGCCCGTGGGAAACGCGGACGGATTTTTCAGCCGAGCGGATGCTGATATAGGCCAGCACCCAGGCGATTACGATCAGCAGCGCCAGTAGCAGATACATCCGGTTGCCCATCGATAAGGCGCAAACAAGCAAAAAACCGAAGCTCACACCCAAGGTCGTCAGCGTAGATTTCATTCCATCGTCCTTTGCGGCTGTTACGAAAGGCGGATGGCACGGGAACGTTTTCCATCACGGCGATGAGAATCCGGTCCGTGGTAATGCCTTTCATCTTCGCATCGGGGTTTGGCAGCACGCGGTGGCTCAGCACAGGCAGCGCCATGCGCTGCACATCCTCCGGCAGGATATAATCCCGTTCGTTCAAGAGCGCGCATGCCTGTGCGCCGCGGATCAGCGCGATCGCGCCGCGCGTGGAGACGCCCAGCTGCAGCGAAGGATGCGTGCGCGTCATCGCGGCGATGTTGGCCACATAATGGCGTACTTCCTTGGAGCAGTACACCGTGCCGATCATTCCCTGCATTTCCACTACGTCCTCGGCGGTGCACACAGACTGCAGCGTATCCTGCGGTTTTTCGGTGCCCGAGAAGCGGTCCAGCACGTCCATTTCCTCTTCCATGGTCGGATAGCCTATCGAAATACGCAGGAAGAAGCGGTCCATCTGCGCTTCCGGCAGCGGATAGGTGCCCACAAACTCGCCCGGATTCTGCGTGGCAAGCACCATAAAGGGTTTGGGCAGCTGGTGGGTAACGCCGTCCACCGTTACCTGAAACTCCTCCATAACCTCCAGCAGCGAGGACTGGGTTTTGGGCGAGGTGCGGTTGATTTCGTCGGCCAGCACGATTTGGCACATCACGGCGCCGGGGTGAAACTCCAGTTCCCCCGACTTGAAGTTGACCATCGTAAAGCCCGTTACGTCGCTTGGCACGACGTCCGGCGTAAACTGAATACGGTTGAAGCTGCAGTCCAACGATTTGGCAAGGCTGGAAACCATGGTGGTTTTACCGGTGCCCGGAACATCCTCGATCAGCACATGTCCCTTGCACAGCATGGCAATCAAAGCCAGCTCAATCGCTTCTTCCTTGCCGACGATCACACGCCCGATATTTTGTTTCAAAGCATTGATGATCTGCCTCGGATTGAGCATAAAACGGCCCCTTTGCACTCATTTTTATACTTTAATAGTATATATGATTACATAGGTATTTACAATACTGTAACAGAAGTTTTAACAATCCCCTTCACATCCTGTAGGCCAGTTCATGGTATAATGAACAAAAGTAATTCTTATAATACGATATGGAGGGATCGCTATGTCTGAACCATCATCCGCCGCGAAACCGAAGGGAACTACACTGATCATTCTGCTGTGCATCGTTCTTGTAGCCGCTATCGTATTCGGCATGATTACGTATCTGGCCAAAAACGAACTGTCGGCCGAAAAAGACGATCTGAACGCAGAGCTTGCAACCGTAACGGCCGAGCTTGACGACGCAAAGACCGAAGCCGAGGCGACGGCGCTGGAGCAGGAAAAAGCCGCTGCCTATGCCCAGGGCTTGGAAAGCGACATAACCACCCTGCAGGACGAATTGGCAGCGGCGCAGGAACAGCTGACGGCGTCCGACGACGCGCTGACCACCGTGAAAGGCCAGCTGCTTTACTCCGACGCGAAGCTGACGCTCTCCGATAAAAAGCTTGCCAAGAGCGAAACCGACCTGGCGACGGCGGAAGCCTCGCTGGCCGAAGCGCAGCAATCGCTTGCGGACGCGCAGGCCCTGCTGACCGAGAAGGACGCGGCCATTAACAACGCAAACGCAAGCATCGAAGCGCTCGAAAGCCAGCTTGCGGACGCCGATGCGCAGGCCCAGCAGACAGCGACCGATATGAGCGCGCTGAACGGAAAGCAGCTCTACACGGAAGGCAAGCTGTCCCTGTCGGAAACCAAACTGGCGAAGGCGAAGAGCGACCTTGCGGAAAGCGAAACCGCTCTGGCCGATGCGCTGGCGCTGATCGAGCAGCTGAACGCGACGGTGGAAGACCTCAACGCTACGATCGCCGGGCTGGAGTCCGCACAGACCGTAACGACAGGCCCCGTAGTGCCCGCAGCGAATTAAACGCCATGCTCTGATTCAACGGTGCAGGGCTGCATACAATGATGCAGCCCTCAGACCGTCGACAAACCTTGTTTGGCGACGGGATGCCAGCTTGTTTAAAAAGTCCCGGTTTCGCGAAGCCAAGCGTGGAGCGGGTTGAGCGTACACGGACGTACGTGATGCCCGCGACATCGCGCTGGCGACAAAGAAAACGGGGCTTTTTCAGCAAGCTGAGGGCTGCATACAATGATGCAGCCCTGTTTGCTTTGCTTCTACCGCTCCAAGAAGACGACCGGCGGAAAATATATTGCCGATAAACTGGTTCTATTGCTTGATCCTGAGCTGCTTCCACGCCGGATCGATATCAAGCGTGGCGAAATAATCGTCTGTGGTTTCGGCGCGGCGGATCAGCCTGAACGTGCCGTCCTCCTGATATAATATTTCTTTGCATTTCAGTTTGCCGTTGTAGTTGTACCCCATGCTCAGCGCGTGCGCACCCGTATCGTGGATCACCAGGATATCCCCGACGCCGGCCTTGGGCAGCATACGGTCCACGGCGAATTTATCGTTATTTTCGCACAGGGGTCCGGTCACGTCCACCCTCTCGTCATGAGGTAAATCTTCCTTGCCGACGATGGTGATGTGATGGTACGCGCCGTACATGGCGGGGCGCAGCAGATCGCAGGCGCTGGCATCCAAACCCAGATAATGCTTATAAATGTTCTTCTCATGCGTGATATGCGTCACCAGCCAGCCGTGCGGGGCGGTCATGTACCGCCCGAGCTCGGTTTTGATTCCCACGCCGCTGATCCCGTTTTCAACGAACGTTTTCTCATAGGCCCTGCGTACGCCCGCGCCGATCGCTTCGACGTTTGCTTCGTCCTCGCCGGGCCGGTAGGGTACGCCTACGCCGCCCGACAGGTTGATGAATCCGAGCTCCAGCCCGCTTTCCTGCCGAAGCTCCAGGGCCGTTTCAAACAGAAGCTCCGCGAGCGCGGGATAATAATGCGGGTCGGTAGCATTACTGGAAAGGAACGCATGCAGCCCAAAGCGTTTCGCGCCGTATTGCTTCAGCGTCATAATCGCCTCGGAAAGCTGCTCGCGGGTCATGCCGAATTTTGCGTCGCCCGGATCGCCCATAATGGCGTTGCCCACGCGGAAATGCCCGCCGGGATTGTACCTGAGGCAGATGGTCTCCGGAATGCCGCCGTTGTTTCTCAGTTCCTCGATATGGGTGATATCGTCCAGATTAATATAGGCGTTCAGCCTGCGCGCCAGCCGGAACTCGCGCGGCGGTACGACGTTTGCCGAGAACATGATCGCGTCGCCGTCAAACCCACACGCCTCCGCGAGCATCAGCTCGGATTCGCTGGCGCAGTCCACGCCGCAGCCCTCTTCTTTTAAAATGCGCAGGATAGACGGATTGGGCAGCGCTTTTACCGCAAAATACTCCTGAAAATCCTCGCACCATGCAAACGCCCGCTGCCAGCGCCTGGCCGTGGAACGGATGCCCTGCTCGTCGTACAGATGGAACGGCGTGTCAAATTTCCGGCACGCCTCGGTGAACACGGAATCGGGAAGCGAAAAATTCGGCATGGACAATCCTCCCCCGTAAACTCGATTGGCTTAAAGTGTAGCAAGCGGATACGGGAATTGTCAACTATGATGGATGTTTTCCTGTTGTATTCGGTCAGGATATGCATCCCCATGGATGATTGCCGCCTCAGGGTTGAATCAGGGCCTGGAATCCATCCGTCATCTCAATCGTTCCGTCCGGCTCCACCCAGCAGGCTTCCACGCCGTCCAGACTTGCAACCAAGGCCCGTCCCTCCTCCAGCGGAATGCAGAACAGCGCGGTGCTCAGCCCGTCCGCCAGCCCCGAATCAGCCGTTACCACGGAAATCCCGATAAAATAAGTCGTCGGCATCAGCGTTTCCGGATCGATGATATGATTATATTTCACGCCGTCCACCGTATAGTAGCGCTGGTAGGAACCGGACGTGACCACGGACAGGTTATCGATACTCAGCGTAAACAGACTGGTCTGATCCGATTCCAAATCCGGGTTTTGAATGGCCACGTTCCATGCCGAGCCGTCCGGCTTTACGCCGATTGCGCGCACGTTGCCGCCGATCGACAAAAGAACGCCGGTTCTCCCGGACGCCTCGATGCTTTCGGCCGCCCTTTCGGCAGCGAAGCCCTTGGCGACAGCCCCCACATCCAGCGACATCAACGGGTCCCGCAGATACACGGTGGACGCTTCTTCATCAATTATGATGTCGTCGATATCCACATGGTTTGCCGCCTCCTCGAGCGCTTCCATCGGCGGCAGTTCGGCGTTTTCGGGGTCCTCAAGCCCCGCTTCGCGGTACGTATGCCATATTTCCAGCACCGCGCCCAGCGCGATATTCGTTTTTCCCTCCGTAATATCGTAAATCTCCCTGCTTTCCAGCAGGAGATCGATGATCCTTCGATCCACAACCACCGGTTGAATTCCGGCATTGTCGTTGACGGTTTTGATCGATACGACCGCCTCGTCGTGATAGATATCGTACAGCGCGTGATACTCGGCCAGCCCGGCTTTCACCTGCCCGGAGAATTCCACAAAGGCCTCCTGATCCGTATCATACCCGACAATCTGCGATACGGTATCAAAGAGATCCAGATATGTTGATTTATACTGCGTTTCCACAGGCACGACGCACCCGGAGAGCAGCAGGAGCGGCAGAAGCGCCAGGCAGAGCAGGAGCCATAAGGATACGCGTTTTCGTAACACAGCGTTGAAGTCCTTTCTATCCAAATACCGAAACACGGACGCCGGTTTCATAGTAAAAGGAAACCGGCGCTTTGTCAAAACGGAAATTGATCGCTTCCATCTACGTGAAGGACCATTCATAGTAAATCGAAGTATTTTTCATTTTCACTTGCTTTTTACCAGTCGTCATGCTACAATATGCCTTGCGAATTTTACGAGCTCAAGGAGGTGAAACCCGTTGCCCAACATTCAATCCGCCATCAAGCGCGTGAAGGTAGGCGAGAAGAAAAACCTTCGCAACCGCATTGTGAAATCCAAGGTGAAAACCGCGATAAAGAAATTTGACGCGGAGCTTGCGGAAAACCCCGCAAATGCAGGCGCGCAGTACAGCGCAACCACCTCCGCTATCGATAAGGCCGTCTCGAAAGGCATCGTGCACAAGAACACGGCCAACCGCAAGAAGGCCCGCCTGGCAAAGCAAATGGCCAAGGCCGCGCAGTAATCAACGGAACCATAAAAAGCTGACTTCGGTCAGCTTTCAGCTTGTTGAAAAAGCACCATTTTCTTTGTCGCCTGCGTGATGGAGCGGGTATCACGTACGTCCGTGTACGCTCAAACCCGCTCCACACTTGGCTTCGCGAAACTGGCACTTTTTTAAACAAGCTGGCATCCCGCTGCCAAACAAGGTTTGTCAGCGGTCTGAAAGCTGACTTCGGTCAGCTTTTTTGCTTGTCACGTTTCGTTTGTGCTGCCGATTTCCAGCAGGTTACCCTCCGGATCGGCAACATAGAAGTTACGGACGCCGAAGGAAAAGGTTGTGGGTTCTCCCGTCGGAAACCGCACGTCCAGTTTCGACAGCCGTTCGTATTCTTGATCCACATCGGCAAAGCAAGGCAGCCACAGGGCGATTTCAAACGTCTGATTGATTCCCTGCGGAGGGACATAGTGCTCTCCGATCGCCTGCGCGAACGCCTTTCTGCTGTACATGAACAAGGATAACGCGCCGCTTGCCATTTCAAATTCCGCAAAATCCCCGCCGTCCCATGGCGTATGGAAGCCCAGTGTATCTCTGTAGAAGCGAACCATACTGTTCATATCGCCGGCCAGCAGGCACGCGCCTACCTTGACATCCCGTCCGATCAATGCCCCTCACCTCCGATATCATCAATCGTTTGAAACTGTCTTATTCGTCATCCCCGTCCAGGCGGAGCTGCTCCTGTTCTTCCTCCTCTTGCGTCTCTGCCGGAACCTCAACCGGTTCCTCCGGTTCGTCCGCCTCCCCGGCGGCGGGCTGCTCGCACCGGAAGGGCAGCATGCCGGTGACTACGTCGTCCAGCACCGCCATCACATAGGCCTTTCCCCGGTCCTGCTTGCCCTTGAGGGTCACTTCCTCCGCCTGCAGGATGCTTGCGGGGCTGGATTTCTGCGTCACCAGCACGGCCTGCGGCAGCGCGTGGATCAACAGCGCTCCGACAAGGGCGGATCCGTTGGACCCGTTTTTATTGAACGTGATGATCTTTACGCCCTTGCCCGCGCGCGCCTGCGGCTCAAACTCCATATACAGCACGCGCTTGGCATGTCCGCGGTCGGTCATCACGAGCAACTGGTCGCTGGGTTCCGGCTGCGCGGCGAATACGATCGCGTCCGTCTTATCCAGCGTCATGCCCTTTACGCCCGACGTGGCGCGGCCCTGCACGGGGATTTTATCGCAGTGGCAGCGCAGGCTCATGCATTGCTCCGAAAACAGCAGCAGGTCCTTTTCGGGATCGAGCGGAAATACCGTCAGCACCTCGTCGCCGTCCTTCAGGTTGATGGCGGTGTATTTCTGCCGGTTGATATCGTACTCCGGTGCGGCGGTGCGCTTGAGCATGCCGCCCCTGGTCACGAACAGCAGATCCGGCATGGCGGCAAGCTCCTTGCCCGTACAGCTGAAGATCTGCACGGGAACCTCATCGTTTTCGATCCCGAGAATGACGCCGGACAACAGCGAGCCCTTCTGCGCCGGCTTATTGTTTTCGGACAGGCTGTCCACGCCCACCTGATAGCAGTTGCCCAGATTGGTAAACAGATACAGTGTCCGGTCGGTGTCGGTTTCAAAATGCCACAGCGGCAGATCATCCAGATTGTTGTTCTCGGCGCAGACGGCCGGGAGCTTCTGGTAGAACTTCGGATAGGTGCGCCGCAGGTATCCGGCGCGCGAGAAGGTAACGGTAGCCAGCTCGGCGACATGCTCCTCCTCCACCACGGCCTCCACGACGTGCTCCGGGTCCACCACGGTGGTGCGGCGGTCGTTGCCATAGGTCTCGGCAATCTCCATCAGCTCGTGCTTCACGACCCGCATCAGCTTGTGCTCGCTTTCCAGCAGTCCGGAAAGGTATTCGATCTTTTTAAGGATTTCCGCATACTCCAGCCTGAGGGTTTCGATCTCCAGCCCCGTCAGGCGCTGGAGGCGCATATCGAGGATCGCCTGCGCCTGAATATCGTCCAAAGCGAAGCTCTCCATCAGCTTGAGCTTTGCCTCCTTGGGCGTCCGGCTTGCGCGGATCATGGCGATAATCGCGTCCAGATTGTCCACCGCGATCATCAGGCCCTCCAGAATGTGCGCACGGGCCTTCGCCTTGTCCAGCTCGTACTGGGTGCGGGCGGTAATTACGTTTTTCTGGTGCTGGATATAATAGCGGATCGCGCTTCTGAGGCTCAGCTGCTTGGGCTTGCCGTTTGCAATGGCGACCATGTTCACGCCGAAGGTCACCTGCATGTCGGTGTATTTCAGCAGTGCGGCCAGAATTTTTTCCGCGTCGTATCCGTTGCGGATCTCCACCACCGCGCGCATGCCCGTGCGGTCGCTCTCGTCGCGGATATCGTAGATGCCCGCGAAGATCGCCTTCTTATCCTCGCTGACCTTAAGGATTTTCTCCAGCATGTTCGATTTATTCACCTGATAG
>Ga0116164_10000941_pt1 | contig 22940 bp, 21 predicted proteins | sample AD_UKC109_MetaG_FD_89888 | JGI IMG/M metagenome (GOLD analysis project Ga0116164, IMG submission 89888) | Active sludge microbial communities of municipal wastewater-treating anaerobic digesters from Hong Kong - AD_UKC109_MetaG | ecosystem: Engineered > Bioreactor > Anaerobic > Digestate... | reverse complement strand
GAATTTGAGGCTGGACAGCCAACCCTTGTCAGCATCCTCTTTCGACGGATCGTTATAACGCACGTAGTAGACGCCTGCCGACCGATCGCGGTCCTCGACTGCAAAACCGACCCGATCCAGGGCAAGGCCAACCAGGCGCCACGAGCGGCTGAAGCTGTCGTCGATCAGCAGCTGCGTGCCGGTGCGGGTATTGAGCAACTGCGAGCGGGTCTGCTGGCGCTGACCACCCGCTGCCAACTGGGCCCGGGCGCGCTCATCCTGTGCACCGAGGTACACCATCAGACGGCGCAACATCTCGGCCTCGAGCTCGGGATCACGTTCGCGCGGCACCCAAACCGTGCGTTCAGTGGTCCCACCGGTACCCTGGATGACCTGTTCCTCCATGCCGAAATGGGTCATATAGACCTCGGTCTGGCCGTCCGCCGAACGCTCGAGGCGCACCCGGTACTGGTCGCGAAAACCGGTCTCGTAGAGGCCATCGAACGTCTTGCGGATGGTGTCGGTAATGAAATCCCTGCTGATATTGGCCTGGTTCTCAATCCACGCCGTACGCATGATGCCCACGGTCGGATCCTGTTCAAGCATCAGGATGCCGGCTTCCTGCCAGAAATCGACCACGCGCTGCCAGACGCCTTCGACCGAGTCTGTGACCAGCAACCAGCGCACATCACCATCGCGCCGCACCTCGACATCCCTGACTGCCGGCAACACGCTGCCCGCCACCGCCACGCGTGCAGTGTCGTCGGCACCACGCAGCTTGCGATCCGTCAGGTACTCGGAATAACTGGTCGATACGCCACCGATGCTGTCGGGCACGCTCATGCGGTCATTGATCCGGTCGGACGTCAGATCGGGTGGCAGCTCGAGGTTGCGATCGGCCTGGGCTTCGCGCTTGTATTCGACCGCCTTGTCCGGCAACACGTCATCGACGTTGACACTGCTGCAGGCAGCGATACCGACAGCAAGCAGTGCCAGGAGCGAGTTACGAGACAGATTTTTCATCATTATCAAGGATCCTGCAGCGCCAACCCGGGGCGGCGCGCGTTTGACGCAGTCTAAAGGATACCGGCCTGCTGCATGGCTGCACGCAGCTGCCCGTGGAAGCGTTCCGAGAACCAGGTCAGCGGCAGGCGAATTCCGCGCTCGATCAGCCCCATCTCAGCCAATGCCCATTTGACCGGGATCGGATTGGCCTCGAGAAACAGGTCCCTGTGCAGGCCCGCGAGCGGCGCATCAAGCTGCTGTGCCCTGGCACTGTCCCCGGCAAGCGCTGCCGCGCACATCGCGTGCATCGCTGCCGGGGCGACGTTCGCCGTGACCGAGATATCACCGTCGGCACCCAGCAGGATAGCCTCGCGCGCCGTGGCATCATCGCCGCTGTAGACCGCGAAGCCGGGCGGCGTCAGCTGACGCAGCAGTGTGATCCTGTCGAGTTGCCCTGTCGCCTCCTTGACCCCGACGATATTGTCGATCTCGGCAATACGCGCGACCGTTTCCGGGAGCATGTCGACCGCGGTGCGTCCGGGCACGTTGTACAGGATCTGCGGGATGTCGACCGCCTCGGCGACCGCCCTGTGGTGCAGATAGAGGCCTTCCTGGGTCGGCTTGTTGTAATACGGCGTGACCAGCAGACAGGCATCGGCACCGGCAGCCTTGGCGCACCGCGTCAGGTCAATGGCCTCGCTGGTGGAGTTGGCTCCGGTGCCGGCGATGACGGGGATACGTCCCGCAGCCTGGTCCACCGCCACAGCGATGGCAGCACAATGCTCATCTTCATCCAGGGTGGCCGACTCGCCGGTGGTGCCAACGGCAACGATCGCGTCGGTACCCTGCGCGACGTGCCAGTCGATCAGGCGCCGGAATGCCTGCTCATCGACCCCACCGTCGGCGTGCATTGGGGTAACAATCGCGACCAGACTGCCCTGGATCATCCGCTGGCTCCGATGGAAATCAAGCGTTTGATTCTATCGCGGCGCGTTTTGGCGTGCCAAGAAACATTCGGCCACGGCCACAGATTCGATGCCCCTATTAATATGGTCAGCTTGAGGGCGGACGCTGCTGCCAGTAGAAACTGGCTGATCAGCAACGGGGAATTGAATCGGCATGAGCGAATCCGGCGAAAACGTACGCGAGATCAGGATAAACCCTATCGTCCCGACCGAGTCGGTACTGGTTGCCACCGCACGCGGCATGCGCCCGAAAAACGCCGAGGAACGTGTCGAACGCGATACCCGCGCGGTGGTGGAGACCTGCCCGTTCTGCCGTGGCAACGAGGAACGCACCCCACCGCAGATCAAGTCCTACCCGGACGGCGATGCCTGGGAGATACGGATCGTGCCGAATCTCTATCCGGTGTTGGGTGATGACCGCACACAGTCGAATATCGCCTTCGGCCTGCAGCAGGTGATCGACGGATATGGCCGACACGAGGTGGTAATCGACAACGCGAGCCACGGGATCGCGCTGCACGAGATGACCCAGCAGCACCTTGCCGACCTGTTTTCCGTCTACCAGCAGCGCATGGCCGAGCTGTACGCGTCCGACCGTCGGCTGAAATATGTCCTGGTATTCAAGAACTTCGGTGCCGCCGCCGGGGCCAGTATCGCGCATACGCACAGCCAGATCATCGCCACGCCAGTGGTGCCGGAAAACGTGCAGAACGAGGTCCAGCACAGCCGCGAGTACCACAAGAAACTCAGCCATTGCGTGTTCTGCTCGCTGATCGACGAGGCGCTGACCTACGAGGCCACGATCTACGACCGCAATTCGGGGCAGATCCGGCGCAAGATCAACGTCGGGCAATACGTCATTGAACGCGGTCAGCGCTTCGTGGCAATAAAGCCCTTCGCCAGCCGCTTCGAGTGGGAGATCCACATACTGCCCCTGCAGCACGAGGCCGATTTTCTCAAGGCCGACCGCGACGATCTCGACGATTTCGCTCGCGTGTTGCGCCGTACGATGGCCCGCCTGGACAAGGTGGTCGGTGGCGTGCAGTACAACTTCTTCCTGCACTCGGTGCCGCACGGCGGCGAATACGACGATTGCCAGGAAAGCTATCACTGGCACCTGGAGATCTGCCCGCGCACCAGTATCCCCACGGGGTTCGAGCTGGGATCGGGCCTGTTCGTCAGCACGGTGAGTCCCGAGGCGGCGGCCGAGGCGCTGCGCAACGCCGATATTGGCGGCGCCTGAGGTCCGCGGCCGCAAGGCGAGACAAGCCGCCAGCGCAGCAGTACACTGGCGCCCTTCAACTTCCAGCACGTCACCCATTGCCTGCCATGCCTGTCAAAAACAGTCACCTTGTCATTTCAGCCCTGGGAAAAGACCGACCGGGCATCGTCAACCAGCTCTCAAAAGCGGTTTACGAACTCGATTGCAACATCACCGACAGCCGCATGACGGTCCTTGGCGGTGAATTTGCGATCCTGCTGCTGGTCTGCGGACCCTGGAATCGGCTGGCAAAACTGGAAGACCAGGTGCCCGAACTGCAGGAACGTCTCGACCTCACGATCAACACCAAACGTACCGAGGAGCGGACCGGCAATGCCAATCTCCTGCCCTACGGTGTGGACGTGGTGTCGCTCGACCACCCGGGGATTGTGTACAGCCTGGCCAGCTTCTTCTCCGAAAAGAACATCAACATCGAAGACATGACCACCAGTTCCTATGCCGCCGCGCACACCGGCACACCGATGTTCTCGGTGCGCATGAGCATCGGGATCCCTGCCGACATCCACATCGCCGCGCTGCGGGACGAGTTCATGGATTTCTGCGACAGTATGAACATTGACGCGGTACTCGAACCGATAAAGGGCTGAATCGCACAGGAGGCCTGACATCCATGGCTGACGCCGTCGTTGGCAAGAAGGTGCCGGACCTGGCACTTCACCTGACCGGAGATCGAAAGGTGAAGCTCACCGACTTCGCCGGCAAACCCCTGGTGCTGTACTTCTACCCGAAGGCGAGCACGCCTGGCTGCACCCAGGAAGGGCTCGACTTCAGCGCTGCCATAGCCAAGTTCAGGCGCCAGTCCTGCGCCATCCTCGGCGCGTCGCGCGACAGTCTCAAGGCGCAGGAAAACTTCAAAACCAAGCAGGCGTTTGCGTTCGACCTTGTGTCAGACAGCGACGAAGCGCTGTGCAACGCCTTTGGCGTCATCAAAATGAAGAACATGTACGGCAAACAGGTGCGCGGCATCGAGCGCAGCACTTTCCTGATCGGTGCCGACGGCGTGTTGCGCCAGGAGTGGCGCGGCGTGAAGGTCAAGGGCCATGTTGAGCAGGTGCTCGATGCCGTCAAGGCCCTGAACAAGTAACCCCCCCCGAGATTCCACCTCCGCGGAGCACCATGGGTATTAAATCGCGCCAAGACAAGAAGATCTTCATTCTCGACACCAACGTGCTCATGCACGACCCGACCTCGATCTTCCGCTTCGCCGAACACGATATCTTCATACCGATGGTGGTCCTCGAAGAACTGGATCGGGCAAAGAAAGGCACCTCGGAAGTCGCGCGCAACTCGCGCCAGGTCAGCCGTTTCCTCGACGAGCTGATGACCTCTGCGTCCAAGGGGGCCATCGACTCCGGGCTGCCGCTGCCGTGTACCGCAAAACATCGCGAAGACATCGTCGACAGCGCCGATTGCGGCCACCTGTTCTTCCAGACCCAGTTGCAGCCGAAACAGCTGCCACAGACGCTGCCGGGCAATACGCCGGACAACAACATCCTGGGAACGGCCCTGGCTCTGGCCGAGATGGCGCCAAAGCGTCATGTCACCCTGGTGTCGAAGGACATCAACCTGCGGATCAAGGCCGCGGTGATCGGTATCCATACCGAGGATTACCACAACGATCAGGTCCTCGACGACGTCAATCTGCTGTACAGCGGCGAGTCCGAGCTGCCTGCCGATTTCTGGGAGAGCCACAGCAAGGACATCGACTCCTGGCAGGAGGACGGACACACCTACTACCGTGTCAAGGGGCCGGACACCGCGAAGTGGTACGTCAATCAGTGCCTGTACATCGAAGGTGAACCACCGTTCGAGGCGGTCGTCCGCAGCAAGGACGGCGACGACGCGATCATCGAGATTGTTAAGGATTTCCGCTCCAGCAAGCATGCTGTGTGGGGGATCGCCGCACGCAACCGCGAGCAGAACTTCGCCCTCAACCTGCTGATGGACCCGACGATCGATTTTGTCACCCTGCTGGGTACCGCAGGCACCGGCAAGACCCTGCTCGCGCTGGCTGCCGGCCTTGCCCAGGTGCTGGACAAGAACCGCTTCCGCGAGATCATCATGACCCGCGTCACTGTACCGGTAGGCGAAGACATCGGCTTCCTGCCGGGTACCGAGGAGGAGAAGATGACGCCCTGGATGGGCGCGCTGATGGACAACCTCGAGGTTCTCACGCAGACCGAGGGCGGCGAATGGGGCCGGGCCGCAACCGACGACCTGTTGCGCTCACGGATCAGGATTCACTCCCTGAACTTCATGCGCGGACGCACCTTCCTGAACAAATACATCATTCTCGACGAGGCGCAGAACCTCACACCGAAACAGATGAAGACGCTGATCACGCGTGCCGGACCAGGCACCAAGATCGTGTGCCTGGGTAACGTCGCACAGATCGACACGCCCTATCTGACAGAGACCACGTCTGGCCTCACCTATGTGGTCGACCGGTTCAAGAACTGGCCACACGGCGGCCATATCACCCTGTTGCGCGGTGAGCGCTCGCGACTGGCTGATTTCGCCTCCGAGGCGCTTTGACAAACAGCGCTCTGCGCGCGCTCGGCCCGACGTCAAGCGGCCGAGGCGTTGTCGACGTGGTCTCTGAGTGCCTCTTCGGCAACCTGGTATGCGGCTTCAACAGCACGGAATGCTGCCGACGCATCGGACAGGTTGCCACCCCGCGCCAGGCGCTCGGCCTCGCGCGCCAGGTCCGACAGTTGCATCGCACCGACGTTGGCACTGCTCGATTTGAGTGAATGCACCGGGTTGACCAGCGCCTCGACGCTGCCCCGGTCGATCGCCGCATGCGCTTCGGCAAGCAGTTTTGGTGCATTGCGCAGATAGGTGCGAAGCAGACTGAGGTAGTCATCTTCCATGATTTCCTGCAGTTCACGCAGGACGCCGTCGTCGAGAACCGGGCTCATCGCCTTCTCCTGCTCCTGTTTGACCGGTGCATTCAGAGCTGCCTGTTGCGGCAGCTTCGCCGCCGCGGTGATCCAGTCTGCGACACAGTTGCGCAACTCGTCGAGACTGACGGGCTTGGCAAGGTAATCATCCATTCCCGCATCAAGACACTTCTCACGGTCGCCCTCCATCGCATTGGCCGTCATTGCGATGATCGGCGTCGGCACCCTGCCCTCGTCGCTTTCACGCTGCCGGATCCTGCGCGTGGCCTCATAGCCATCCATCACCGGCATCTGGCAGTCCATAAAGATCAGATCGAAGCTCTGGCTGTCGAACTGTGACAATGCCTCGCTGCCGTCGGTCGCGGACACACAGCCCAGGCCCAACTTGGACAGGGCCTTGCGCACCACGCCCAGGTTGACCGGATTGTCCTCGACCAGCAACACCTGGCCGGAGAACTCGCCAACGCGCATCACTTCGGGGGTCTCATCGAGCGACACATCCCAGGCCGACACGTTCAGGTCATCATAGATCTCTTCCGGCCTGAGTTCCGGATTGCCGAAATGGCGGCTCTCGACATCGAACAGACGGTGCAACACGCGCCGCAACGGCTCGGGGCGCAGCGCATCGGTCAGCACCAACACACCGAATTCGCGTTTTATCTTCTGTGCCAGCGCATCCGAGCGCACTGCAACGACGATATTGATGCGTTTCAGGGCATCGACGCCGCGTATCTCGGCCAACAAGCCCGGCAAGCGATGCTCGATACCGGTGCCATCGATCAACACCAGCTCGTAGACCCAGCTGTCACCCAGCATCGCCGAGGAGCGTAGTTTGGATACCGCCTCTGTGGGTTCGATCGTGGCCTCCTCGACGACCCCCCAGTTGCGTAGATTCTGAGCGACCCGCGCCGCATTCTCGGCATCCGCTATCAGGGTGAGGATGCGCACCCCCTGGAGATTGCGGCGTGCCGAAGGCACTTCCATCACTGATTTGCGCAGCGGCACCAGGAACCAGAAGGTCGAACCCTGGCCCTGGGTCGAGCGCACGCCAATCTTTCCGCCCATCAGCTCGACCAGACGCTTGCAGATGACAAGCCCCAGGCCGGTGCCGCCATGCTTGCGCGTCGTCGAGGCGTCCGCCTGGGTGAACGACTGAAACAGACGATCAGCGGTCTCCGGCGACATACCGATGCCCGTGTCGGCCACCGCAAACAGGAGTTCGACCTCCTTCTGGCTGGTCTGGCCACGTGACACCTCTACCCGGATGCCACCTTCCTCGGTGAACTTGATCGCATTGCTCACCAGGTTGATCAGGATCTGGCGCAGACGGATCGGGTCGCCACGCACCACGTGCGGCACGCTTTCCGCGACACTCGCGCTCAGCTTCAGGTTGTGATTGCGCGCGCTGCCGCTCATCAGCTCGGTCACCGAACCCACCAGGTCACGGACGTCGATCTCGATCGACTCAAGCTGCAGTTTCCCGGATTCGACCTTGGCGAAGTCGAGGATGTCGTTGATGATGCGCAGCAGGTGCCGCGACGAACTCTGCGCCGTGCGCACCAGTTTCTGCTGCTCCCGGTTGAGTGGTGTCTCGCGCAGCATCTCCAGGATCGGCAGGATGCCGTTCAGTGGCGTGCGGATTTCGTGGCTCATGGTGGCCAGGAATTCGGTCTTGGTGCGGTTGGCGTCTTCCGCGAGGTTGAGGATCTCGGCCAGCTCGTCCTCGAGGGAATGATGCCGATCGTCCGCCTGCGCCAGCTGGCCCTGGGCGTCTGCGACCTGATTCTGCAACTCCGCGGCCTCGAAGCGCAGGCAATGTACCTCGCCCTTGGTCAGGTCGACGCGGCGCACGTAGACAGCTGCCATCAAGGCCAGAAAGCTGAGCGACACCCACAGCCCCAGGGGCAGCAGAAAGGCGTTGACACCGTACTCCGGATAAACCGCGAAACCGGCGGTAAACAGCAGCTGCACCGCCAGTTGCATCGTTATACCCGGCAACCATGACAAGGTCGGAAGCAGAGAGACCGACAGTGCCAGCGAGGCAATGACGAGCAGCGTGAGTGACGGCGGCTGCGCACCCATCGCGATCGCCGAGGCAAACGCCCATGCAGTGCTGCTGAGCGTCATCACCGCCACCAGCGTCAGGCGCCAGCGCGTAAGAAACCGCCGGCTCAGCAATTGCCGTCCGAGCAATGGTCCACCGAACGCCGCAGCCAGTGCCGGCACTGCCGCCCAGATCAGCCAATAGCTGTCGAGGCCCGTAACAACGGTGCCCAACCAGGCGACAAGCGCCGCAAGAAGCAGCAATACACCACCCGCCAGGCCGGCCAAACGGGCGCTGTGTTTCAGGCTCTCGATACCAATCAGTCCCTGAAGGGCATAGTCCCCGGCAACCACTTGTGGTTCTTCCGGCCGGGGCTGTCCGTCTAACGGGCTCACGTGGTAGGTCGTCTCCGTCTGTGAAAGCACGCGTCCCCTGCCTCATTATTTAATCGAAACAGCGCGTTGGCCTGTATCATTGTGGCAGAACGCGAACAGATAGCATATCGTTGCTGTGGGGCTCTTCATGCCGTCCCGGCGCGTTCCGGGAGTTTCCTTTCTTGCCACCAGCACTAGGGTACTGTTCGCAATGGCGCCACCGCCGGTCGATATCGAAGCAAATCAATTGCAGGAGCGCGACGCATTCGTCAGCCAACTGCCGAAACGCATCGCGGCGATAGAGGATATCTGGGCCAAATTGACCGGCACCGCCTGGGATGCCGCTCAGCTGGAGGCCCTGTATGACAGGGTCCGCGAGATCTCCGAGTACAGTAAGTCCTATTCACTGTTTCAGCTGAACGAGAGCGTTTTCTCGCTTGAGGTCTACCTCAGCTCCTTCGTGGGCTCGGACATCAGTCCGGGAAGCACGCAGATCGATGCAATCTCCGGTCTGGTACGCGCACTGAAGACAGCTGCGAACATGACCACAACCGCGAGTCATGATCACGAACCACCAGCTGGCGAACTCGCCGTTTTCGTGCTGGGCAGCAAAGGCAGCCTGACCGCCGAGCTCACCAGCGCCCTGCGCGACCACGGTTGTAACGTGCAACATTTCCGCGACACCGCCTCGTTGCTGCAGGCACTGCAGGAACACGCGCCGCGCGTCATCGTCGCCGACACCGCGATGCTGCCCGAGATGCCACCCCTGTCGGCTGAGCTGGTGCGCCTGCGCAGCCACATGTCGATCACCATCCCGTTGATATTCGTCAGCAAATCGACCGCACTGCAGCTTCGCGTCGATGCGATCCGGGCCGGAGGTGACGGCTACCTGGTCGCGCCACTCGATGCCGCCGCGGTGGCGACACAGATCCGTGCCGCTGCTTCACCCGACCAGCAGAGACCGTATCGGGTCGTGGTGGTCGAGGATGACCCGACACAGGCCGACTTCGCCGGATCCATACTCAGAAAGGCAGGCGTCGAAGTATTGCAGGTGACTGAACCGGTCAAGGTCATCGAGAGCCTGCGAACGTTCAAGCCCGACCTGATTCTGATGGACATCTATATGCCCGAGGTGAACGGGATCGAGCTCACGACGATCATCCGTGATCATCAGGAATTCGTTGCGATACCGATCGTTTTCCTTTCCGGGGAGCAGAACGCCGACAAACAACTCGATGCCCTGAGTGTCGGCGGTGATGACTTCATTGCCAAACCGATTCGCCCCAAGCATTTGTTGGGCATCGTGCAAACGCGAATCAGGCGTGCACGCCAACTGCTCAGCGCCACCGGTCAGCCACCCAAGCATGATCGCGTCACCGGCCTGTTTTCACGCCAGCACTTTCTCGACCGTGTCGCCAAACAGATCGACAGCGCAGCCGATGAGGGACAGGCGGGCGTGCTGCTGGTGCGTCTCGACAACCTGACGGCACTGCAGCAGCAGATCGGCGTAGGCGGCATCGATCATCTGATGTCGGAGTTTGGAGCAATCCTCGCTGGTCGCATTACAGATACCGACCTGGCGGCAAGGATCGATGACCACACGTTTGGCATACTGTTGCGACGGGATTCGGCAGACCACATAGTCCATCTTGCCGAAGCGATTCTGCGGGGAATCGGGGGGCATGCGTTCTCCAATCAGGTCAGCACGACCGCGAGCATCGGTCTCTGCTTTATCGATGACCGACTGGAAGACGCCAACGGTATCGTCAGCCGCGCCGCTTCCGCGTGTGAAGAAGCGAGCGACCATGGTGGCAACCGCGTTCACACACACCGCTCTGATGCCGACAGCCAGGAGATCCTGGCCGCTCCGGAAGACAACCTGAGTCAGCGCATCAAGGCGACACTGCACGAAAATGCATTCAGCATCCTTTATCAGCCCATGCTGGACCTGCAGACCCGTGGCAGCGAGACCTACGAAATCGTATTGCGCATGGCGAACGCGCAGGGTGATCTGATTGGCGACCGGCAGCTGCTCGAGGCTGCCGAAGTGGCCGGGGTCTGCGCCGAACTGGACCGCTGGATACTCGAACGCGCGATAGACATCCTGAAGCAGCGCCGCGAATCCGGCCGCCGCACACGCATCTTCGTGCATCAGTCGTCGCACAGCGCACTCGACGTCAACCTGCCCTCGTGGCTGCTGGGCCGCCTGCGCAACAAGCAGGTGGTCGGTACAGGACTGGTTGTGGATTTCCGGTTGCCGGACCTGTCGCAGGATCTCAAGACGGCACAGCAGAACATCAAGGCCCTGCGCGACATGGACGTCGATGTCTCGCTGTCACGCTTCCCCGAGAAAGAGGCGGCATTCAAGGTCCTTCGCTTCCTGCAGGCGGGCTACATCAACATCGCGCCACGCCTGCTCAAGGCCGACCGCGAGACGATCGGCAGTGTGATCCGCCAGGCCCACGATGCGTCGGCCAAGGTGATCGTATCCAACGTCGACGATCCACGGAGCATCGATCTTCACTGGTCGTCAGGCGCCGATTTCCTGCAGGGGAATTTCATCCAGAGGCCTTTGGAAAACATGGACTACGATTTTTCCCAGGTCGTGATCTAGCCCAACGTTCTCACCAGCCGGCAACCAGACGAGCGTGCTGCAGACGGACCAGACCAGAGGATTCGCCACCCGGTTTCCGGCCATCGCCGCCGATGCGCCATTGATGAAGGAGTTGATGGGCTTTGCGGTGACAGTCGATCTCGAGCGTGGACGGAATATCTGCCACGAAGGCGACCTCTGCAGCCATCTCGCCCTGGTCACGCATGGTTCGGCGCGTGTTTTCAAGCTCGCCGAATCGGGCCGCGAAATCACCTTGTATCGTGTTGAGCCGGGTGAATGCTGCATTCTCACAGCATCCTGCATGCTCAGCGGGCGCACCTTTCCCGCCAACGCCACCGTCGAGTCCGATCTGCAGGCGATACTGATCCCCGGCGCACAGGTCGTCCGCTGGATGTCCGACTTCGAGGCGTGGCGGCATTTCCTTTGGAATTTGCTGGCCGGTCGCCTCGCCGACGTCATCGGCCTGGTCGAAGAGGTGGCCTTCAGGCGCATGGATCAGCGTCTCGGCGAATACCTCGCGAGTCATGCACTGAACCAGGCGTCGGTTCTGCAGGCGACACATCAACAGATTGCCGCCGAACTCGGTACCTCGCGCGAGGTGGTCAGCCGGGTGTTGAAGGACTTCGAACAGCGTGGCCTGCTTCGTCTGAGCCGCGGCCGTATCGAACTGGGCCCGCCGGAAGCACTGCGCAACGCCGGTGTGGATTGTGATTAAGTCACAGACGCGCGATACCGGATCGCCTAACCTGCACGCGTCACACCGTTAACTTGAACAGACCGGGAGAATGAACATGACGAAGAATGTAGGTGGAATCGATCGAATCTTGCGTGTTGTCGTAGGGGTCGCCCTGCTGGCCTGGGGCTACATGGCGCAGAACTGGCTGGGCGCGATTGGCCTGGTGCCATTGTTCACTGCGGCGATCGGCTGGTGCCCGGTTTATCTGCCGTTCGGCATCAAGACCTGCAAGAACTGATCGGAAGGTACACAGGGTGATGCCGCTGGCGTCACCCTGTCACAGGGCACTGAGCACTGGCTTGCGCGTCGGCCAGGCCCGCAGAACCGCATTCACCAGTGTTGCCAGCGGAATGGCGAAGAACACCCCCCAGAACCCCCACAGTCCGCCGAATACCAGGATCGCGACGATGATTGCGATCGGATGCAGATTGACGACCTCGCCGAACAGCAAGGGCACCAGCACGTTGCCGTCGAGCGCCTGGATAACCAGGTAGGCGATCGTCACCCAGACGAAGTCCGGTCCCCATCCCCACTGGAACCATGCGACCAGCACCACCGGGAAGGTGACCACCGTGGCGCCGACGTAAGGGACCACCACCGACAGACCGACCAGCACCGAGAGCAGCATCGCGTACTGCAGTCCAAAGAACGAGAACGCGAGCAGCGTTGCCGCCCATACGATGATGATCTCCCAGAACTTGCCGCGCACGTAGTTGGCGATCTGTCGATCGACTTCACGCCACACCATGTCGGCAAGCCCGCGTTCGCCCGGCATGAAGCCGCCGAACCAGCGCATGATGATGTCCTTGTCCTTGAGGAAGAAGAACACCAGCATCGGCATCAGTACGAGGTAGACGAGTATCGTGAGCACACCCACGACCGATGACACCGAGACACTCAGCACCTGCTGACCGTAGCTGCCGATCTCACGCCTGATACCGTTCAGGATCTCTTCGGCCTGGGTCGGCGAGATCACGTCGGGAAAGCGCTCGGGCAATGCCATCAAGGCGTTCTGCCCCACCGAGATCATATTCGGCAGCTGCTGTACCAGTTCCGTCACCTGGCGCGACAACAGCGGCAACAGGCCGAACAGCACCAGGGCAAGGAACAGCACGAATGCCAGGAATACGATCGTGGTGGCCAACCAGCGTGGGATGCCACGGTCTTCGAGCACCACCACCAGGCCTTCGAGCAGGTAGGCGATCACCGCACTGGCCAGCACGGGCGCCAGCATGTCGCCCATGGTCAGGACCACGGCAAAGCCGATCACCAGCACAAGCGTCAGGAATACGATCTGGGGATCTGAGAAGGTTCTCTTGAACCAGTCGGTGATAAGTCGCATGGTACTGCTCGATTAGTCAGACGGCGATTTTACGCGTTCATAGTGGCGACGGAAAACGACTTCCAGTTCGTCGATCACCTCTACCGCCGGCTTGCCCTGCATCACGTGGGCCGTCATCAACGCCGATGTCTCGTGCAGCAGGTCGTCCCTGTCGAGCATATGAAAGGTTGCGGAGAGGCGCCGAATGGCGGCAATCACGCTTTCTGTTTCCGGTCGTTCGATTTCGGCCGGCCGGGCCTGCGGCGCCGACGATCCGGTGGCCGCCCCGTCGCGCTCGGCGAGAAACTCGGCATAGCTCACGAGGCTTTCCTGTGCAGCCGGTGACAGCGCCCTGAACAGCTTCAGCAAACGCTGTTGCGCGGGTGGCAAATGCGCCTTGGGCGGCAACATACTTCAGATACCTGCTTACGATTGCCGGCTATTTCCCGCGGTGCGCCTCGCAATAGGCGCGGGCGAATTCGAGCAGTTCCTCCATCACGCGCACGCGAAACTTCTGCTTTTGGTGAACGAAGGAGAACGGGCGCTCGAGTGGCGGGTCCCGTTCGATGGCGACCAGAGTGCCCAGGCGAAGCTCCTTCTGGATGGTCGCGTTGGACACCACAGATATACCCATGCCCGCCTCCACTGCACCCTTGACGGCCTCGGGGCTGCCCAGTTCCATCGCCACGTTCATGCAGGCGTTGCAGTCGGGTGAGGTGTTCATGTATTCGGCAATCACCTCGCGCGTGCCAGACCCCTCTTCGCGGCAGATGAAAGGGTACTCGAGCAGCTCGTCCAACGTAATCCGCTTGCGATCCGCCTTCGGGTGCCCCGGAGGTACGATCGCAACCAGGTTGTCTCGACGGCACTCGTCGACCACCAGGTTCTTGTTGCTGACAGGCGCCTCGACCACACCCAGATCAATCGTGTTGTTTTCGACCATCGACACGATACCGTCGGTATTGGAGACCTTCAGATGGATGCTGACATCCGGGTACTTGGCGCGAAAATCGCCCAACAACGCAGGCAGCATGTACTCGGCAATGGTCGTGCTGGCACCGATTGTCAATGAACCACTGATCTCACCGGTCATCTCGCGGACCGCGTTTTCCATCTCGCCGTACAACTCGAAAATCTTGTCGGAATATTGAAATACGCGTGCACCCGCCTCTGTGAGACTGATCCGATTATGCGTACGGTCGAACAGCCGGGTGTTGAAGTACTCCTCGAGCTGCCGCACCTGAAAGGTTACGGCCGGCTGGGTCATATGTAGGGTCTCGGCTGCCTTGGTAAAGCTCAGAAGCCGCGCCACTGTGTGGAAGACTTGCAACCGACGATCGGCCATGGATCAAATACTCTCAGTGGATCAATAAGCGAGCTTTATATTATAGCCAGTTAATAAAGCCAAGTCTGCCAAGCGAATGCGCTCTAACAACCACCCCCTTGCCATGATTCACTGGACAGCAGTGCGCAGACTGAAATAGCCTGCGAAAATTTAAGGTTTCGCGTCGGCGATAACGCGCTAAGGGCTGAAGGAGAGAAAATGGCAAAAGACCTTGTTCGATGGACGTCCGTCGCGTATTCCGCGCTATTGTTGGGAGTCGGCTCAAACACCTTTGCAGCCGGCTACAAGCTTCCCGAGTCCTCAGTCAACGCAACCGCACTTTCAGCCGCCAATATCGCAAACGCGAACGGTCCGGATGCCTCCTACTACAACCCCGCGGGGATGGCACTGAATAGTGGCGGTGGCGCCATCAGCGGCGACTTGACCCTGGTACACCTGCCCAGCATCAAGTTCAGCGGCACACAGAATCCGCCGCTCGCACCACCCAACACCAATGCCAGTGATCGCAGTGAGACCGAAAACATACCGGTACCGACCTTCCACTACGTCAGCCCATACGTTGGCGACGCCCGGTTCGGCCTATCGATCGTCACACCCGGCGGGCTGTCAAAAAGGTGGTCGGGCTACGGCGCCCGCTCGGCAGAGGAATTCACGCTCAAGACCATCGAAGTCAATCCAACGATCGGCTATCGGCTGTCCAACAAACTGGCTATCAGCGGTGGCTTGCGCATGGTCTACAGCGAAGGCGTGGTCAAGAGCCGTGTGCCGGGTTCGATATTCCGCGACCTGGAGGGAGACTCGGTCGATTTCGGTTACAACCTCGCGATTCACTATGAACCCACCGATATGCTCGCCCTGTCTGCGACCTACCGTTCGAAGATCGATCTTACGGTGGAGGGTGACGCCCGGCTCGGCTCCGGTCCGGTTACTTTGTATAACGGCTCCGCCGCGGTCACCATCCCGCTACCCGCCACGCTGGCGCTGGCAGCGGCGGTGGACGTCCGATCGGATACCACAGTCGAGTTCGTCTTCGAGCGCACCTACTGGTCGTCGTACGAGCAGCTCGATTTCAACTACGGAGCGCCGATTGCGCCACCACTGCAGCCTTTCTTCGACAACCCGATCGCCAAGAACTGGCAGGACTCGAACACCTTCCGCCTGGGGATCACCCACCATCTGAATGATCGATGGACCCTGATGGGCGGATTTGCCATCGATGAATCACCGGCACCGCCGAAAACGATTGGCTTCGAATTGCCGGAGTCGGACGGCAAGATCGTTTCGGTAGGAGCCCGCTATCGCGCGTCGCAGCAGCTCGAGTTCGCAGGTGCTGTCCTGTACACCAAACGTGATGACCTGAATCTCGTGGCAACCGCAAACGACAATGCGCTGACCGGCACCTTCAGCGATGCCGGTGCTCTGCTGGTGACCGTGGGAGCGCAATACAACTTCCAATAATTCGGGCGGGATCCCGAAAAAGAAAACCCCCGCTTTCTGGCGGGGGTTTCTTTTGCGTGCAGCAGCTGCCGATTCAGATATACAGACAGATGTCCGACTGGCCGGCAAACTCGAAGAATCGCGCGGCACCGGCAAATTCCACACCTTCGATAAAGGCTGCCGGATCCATATCGAAAAGGTCGACCGTCATCTGACAGGCGATCAGGCGGACTTCAGCCTCCTGGCAGAGCTCGCGCAGCTCCTCCAGACTGGCGACACCCTTGCTCGCCATCTTTTTCTTCATCATCGACGTCATTACCGATTCCATACCCGGCAACGCTGTCAACAGGGTCGGGAACCACTTGTCCATGCCCATCGGCATCGGCATGCCGGGGTTACCCAGCGGTGACACCTTGAGATCCAGATCCTTTTTCAGCAACTGCAGGCCGTAAAAGGTAAAGAAGATTTCCGTCTCGTACCCGAGGGCCGAGGCAGTCGAAGCCAGAATAAAGGGCGGGTAGGCCCAATCCAAAGTACCCTTGGTTGCGATGATGGCAAGTTTCTTCTCATCCATCTCTGCACCCTCCTCACATCAGGAAGTGAATGTGCCGCTGACCAGAAATCAGGCTTTCTTGATCAGGAACTGGAACTTGCCGCCTTCTTCTTTCGACTCCATCAGCTCATTGCCGGTCTGACGTGCAAAAGCCTCGAAATCCTTAACGGAACCCGGATCGGTGGCGATGATGTGCAGGACCTTGCCAGACTCCATGCCAGCCAGGGTTTTCTTGGCGCGCAGGATCGGCAGCGGGCAGTTCAGGCCACTTGCATCCAGTTCTTCGTCGAAATCAGCCATGGGCAACCTCCAGTATGCTCTGTCGTAATTGTCGTGGTAAAAAGTGGTTAATCCTTATATTCGAAGCGACTAAGAAACGCAAGGATCACATCATGCGCGCACGCTGCTGCTGCGGCGCAGCAATTTCGAACCCCTGTCGTGCCCAGGAGATGATGCCGCCGCGCAGGTTGATTACGTTATTCACGCCCTGCTGGCCAAGGAAATTACAGGCGTGATAAGAACGTGCGCCACTGCGGCAGTACAACACCACGTCCTTGTCTTTGGGCAGGTCGTGCATCCGCAAGGGTATAAGATGCATCGCCAGATGCTCGGCATTGGGCAGGACACCCTGAGCAACCTCGGCGTCGCTGCGAATGTCGATCAGCGCGATATCTTCACCGGCGTCGATGCGCGACTTGAGTTCCGCCGCATCAATTTCTTTCACGAGCATCGCGACCTCACAAATTTGTGTGGGAAAAAGCAATCGGCTTAGTATATTATGATTTCCTCATATAGTCAATGCGACGTAACTCCAGCGACATAAACAGCGGCGGTTGAACAGGCCCATGGAACACCTACCGATATTCCTTTCCGTAAAAGACCAGTTCTGCGCCGTGATCGGCGGCGGCGAAATCGCGACACGCAAGGTGTCCCTGCTGCTGCGTGCCGGTGCACACGTTCAGGTGATCGCGCCCGTGCTGTGCGCCAGCCTCGCGAAACTGCGCGATGAAGGGCGAATCGAACACCTGGCGCGCCCCTACCAGACCGGCGACATCGACGAGGCCTACCTGGCCATCGCGGCAACCGACGACGCCGCGGTAAACCACGCGGTAGCGGCAGCCGGGCGGCTGTTGAATATCCCGGTCAATGTGGTCGACCACCCGGAGGACGGCAGTTTCATCATGCCGTCGATTATCGATCGCTCACCGGTCATCGCGGCGATCTCGACCGGTGGTGCCTCGCCGGTGCTGGCACGCCTGATCCGTGCGCGCCTGGAGTCGGTGATCCCCGCCGGTTACGGGCGCCTTGCCGAACTGGCCGGCCAGTTCCGCGACCGGGTCAAACAGGCGTTCACCAACCCTGCCGACCGGCGCCGCTTCTGGGACCGTGTGTTGCAGGGTGGTGTCGCCGAACGCGTTTTTTCCGGCCACATGCGTGAGGCCGAGGTCCTGATGGAACGGGAACTCGCCAGTGGCGCATTGCAGCCGGGTATGGGAGAGGTCTACCTCGTTGGTGGCGGCCCAGGTGACCCGGACCTGCTGACTTTTCGCGCATTGCGCCTGATGCAACAGGCCGACGTCGTCGTCTACGACCGCCTGGTGGCCAAGGCCGTACTCAATATGACACGCAGCGACGCCGAGCAGATTTATGTCGGCAAGGAACGCGACAACCACGCCATGCCGCAGGAAGAGATCAACCAGCTGTTGGCCGACCTCGCCAAGCAGGGTCGGCGCGTGCTGCGACTGAAAGGTGGTGACCCGTTCATCTTTGGCCGCGGCGGCGAAGAGATCGACACCCTGGCCAGCCAGGGCGTGCCGTTCCAGGTGGTACCTGGCATCACCGCGGCATCCGGTTGCGCCAGTTACGCCGGGATCCCGCTGACCCACCGCGACTACGCCCAGTCCGTCACCTTCGTCACCGGGCACCTCAAAGACAACACGATGAACCTGAACTGGAACCAGTTGGCGCAACCCAACCAGACGGTCGTGTTCTACATGGGACTGAAAGGCCTGCCGGTGATCAGCCGCGAGTTGCAGGCGCATGGCATGTCGGGCGATACACCGGCGGCCCTGGTGCAACAGGGCACCACTCCCCAACAGCGCGTGTTCACCGGCACCATCGCCTCCCTGCCGGCATTGGTAGAACGCGAGCAACCGGTACCGCCGACCCTGATCATCGTCGGCGAAGTGGTGCAATTGCACGGCCGGCTGTCGTGGTTTGACGCTACTGGTCAGGCCGAGCAGGAAACTACGCCAAAAGCCATACCTGGCACTGAATCCTGATCAGGGAGTGCGGCGTCAGGCGTCGCGCGGGCGCAGCTGGTCGTCGCGCAGCCTGGGTGTGAAATAGGCGTCCGCGTCGTCGAGATCGACGGCGCCGCCTGCGTGATCGACCAGCGGCTGCTCGTAGTCCTTCCACCCACGCAGCCCGGTCTTCAGCGAGACGACATCGGTGTAACCGAGCAGCAGCATCGAGTTCGTGGCAAGCACGCTGCGGTAGCCTGAACGGCAAACCACGACCACCTCACGGTCACGCGCACGCACCAGTTCCGGCTCGGTCTCTTCGTAGTCCCATTCACAAGCCGACTCGAGGATGCCACGCGGCACGTTCATCGATCCCGCGATATGCATTGCATAGAACTCGTAGGGCTCACGCACATCGACCACCAGAAGGTCTGGATTCTGCTGCATGCGCTCTTCCAGGTCCCAGGGCATGATCTCCCTGACGTCCTTCAGGCAGTCGCTGACCAATTGCAAAAATTTTTTCATCTGTTCTTTTACTGCCAATCAGGTTCGAAAACTTCCGTCGTCGTCATTGCCGCGACCGCACAAGTTCTGCTCCACGGCGATTACCGCGGCCTCGACACGTGAATGAACATCGAGTTTGCGCAGGATCGCCTTGACGTGGAGTTTGACCGTACCGTCAGAGATACCGAGGTTGCGCGCAATCACCTTGTTGCTCTGCCCGTCGGCGAGATGACACAGGATCTCCAGTTCGCGCGGCGTGAGCTCCGCCAGTGCACGGTGCTTCGGCGTATTGGTGGCCATTTCGCCCTGTACCGCCTTGGCCAGCACGATCGTCAGTTCCGGCGCGACCACGGTCTGGCCGGCGACGATGTCGTTAAGCGCTTTGATCAGGTCTTCGGGCTCCATGTCCTTGAGCAGGTAACCGCGGGCACCGTTCTGTAGTGCATTCACGACATCGGTCTCGTCGCGACTGGTGGTGAGCATGACCACCGGCATACGTACCTCGCGTCGCCGCAATTCCTGAAGAACCTCCAGGCCGTTCATCACCGGCATACGCATATCCAGCAGGACCACGTCCGGTGACTGTTCCGTGGCCCAGTCGATGCCCTGCTGGCAATCACCAACAGCGGCCACGACTTCGATACCGCGACGCTCCAGCAGTTCACTCAGACCCATGCGGAACAGGGCATGGTCATCGATCATCAAGACACGCATCAGATAATCCAGCGCCGGTCCGGTCTGCGGCCCGTCAGTTGCGGTTGATAGGTCAGTTCCACCCGGGTGCCCTCACCCACCTCGCTCTCTATTCGCAGGTTACCACCGAGGCGACGCGCCCGCTCTTCCATGATCGAAAGACCGATGTGTTCGCCCGGCCGACCGCTCTTCGCTGCGTCCTCGAAACCGACACCATCATCCTCGATCAACAGGCAATAGGCGCCACCGCTGCGGCAGCTCAGCAGCACGCGCACAGTGTGTGCATGCGCATGCTTGCGGATGTTGGCCAGGCACTCCTGGGCCACCCGCAACATCTGCATCTCCTCGGCGGACGACAGATTGGGCTCACGGCATTCATTCTGAAACAGCACATGAGTGCCTGTCTCCCGCCCGAATCGCTCGACCAGCTTCTCCAGTGCCGACACCAGCCCACGCTGGTCGACCGGCGCGCGGAAGCTGTTGAGCAGTTCGCGCAACTCGATATGCGCCTCGTCGAGGCCGGCACGGATGCGCTGCGCATCCTTGGTGACTGCTTCGCTGCCACCTTCCTGGGTTAGCAGGTCTTCGAGCAGTCGCACCTGGAAACGCAGGCTGGCAAGCGTCTGCGCGAGCGAGTCGTGCAGCTCATGGGCCAAGGTCGTGCGCTCTTCCATGATCGACAGGCGCCGCGCTTCGCGATCCGAGCGTTGCTTGGCGACCGCCATGCCGAGATGACTGCCAATGGTCTGCAACAGCTCGAGGATATCCTCGCGGCCCGAGATTCCCGGCTTGCGCACGGCGATGTAATACATGCCCAGCAGTTCACCATGGTAGTCGAGCGGCACCGATACCATCTCAATGTCGTCATGTCCGAACATCACCCGCCTCAGCTGCTTGACGCAATGTCTTGCCGGGTTGTCGCACAGGACGTCACCGGGTGACAGCGCCTTGCCGCACACACACAGTGCCAGGGGCAGCATCTCGCGCTCACGCAGCACTTCGTTGTTGATCCCGATCGAGCCGACCACGCGCATGATGCCGTCGGGTTGTTCGAGACGGACAGTCGCCGCCAGGCCGTTGACCATTTCCTTGAGCACACGCAGGAAACGCAGCAGCAGCTGCTCAAGATCCTGCGCCTGGTTAACGCTGGCGGCGACGTCGTACAGAATTTTCAGCGATGCGGTCTTCTGCGCGAGGCGCGTGGTGTGCCGCGACACCCGGCTGTCCATGTCTTCATAGAGATCGCTAAGTTCCTCGTTGAGACTGTCCAGATCCGAGACCATCGCCCGCAACACACCGGTATCGTTCAGTGACAGTGTCGCGCCAGGCTCCCCGGAACACACCTTGGACACAGAGTCCTCAAGACGTGCCAGAGGCTCGATCAACTCGCGGCGCAGCCTGTACAGCGCCAGCCCGAATGCCAGCAGTGAGCCGCACAGTGCCAGGGTCAGCACACGCAACAGGGCCACCGAATCCCAACTCCCGACGATCAACGAGACTGTGGCCCCAAGCATCAACAGCAGACCCAGTCCCAGCGCGAACAGCGGCACTGCAACATGCATACCGGTCACGATACGCCTGACACGCAGGCCTACGGATTGCCCGGTTTCCTGCTCTGAATGCTGCATCTTGAGCTCCCGACCCTGCGTAGACACGTTCAAGTTACCAGCCCGGCGTCGCCCAGCGCGCACCGCATCGCAGCACGCCGCGCCTGTGCCAGCTGTTCGCCCAGCGCAGGCCCACTGACACCGCTTGCCCTCAGCGAGTCAGCCGTAACCGCACGTGCCGCCGGCACTGCAGCCGACAATACGCGGCCCAGCCGTGCGTCGGCGATCTGCGCCTCGCAGACAGTGACCAGCGCACCGATATCCTGACCGTCGTCGAACGCACGCCACAGCCGTGCAAGATCGAACAGTGCCTCAATGTCGAGGCACTCGACCCGCGCGCACAGTTCCCGCGCAGCTACCGCGCGCCTGAGCAGCAGCGAGGTCGTCCGGTCGGCGCGCAACTGATCACTCAGGGCGTCAGCCTCCGCGGGCGTGTCGACACAGCTGAACAAGGTCGCGGCAATACGTTGTGCCGGATCATTGGTCCGCCCGGCAGCACGCTTGAGCGCGGCGATCGGCGCACGGTCAACGACGGTGCCATGTCCGCGTACCGACCCCATCGCGTCGGCCAGCGGCATGATCAACTCCTGTAGCGCACCACAGGCCTGCAGGACCTCGAAAAACCGCCACGGCTGGGCGGCCAGCATCGCTTTGTTCATTTCGCGCCACAGGCGTTCACGCGTGAGATGTGCCATATCGCCGCGTTGTACCATCGCGCACAGCAGACGGTGCGTGGCGTGCGCAACGTGGAACCCGTGATCGCCCAACTTCGCGGCAAAACGCGCAATGCGCAGCAGGCGCAGCGGATCCTCGACGAAGGCCGGCGACACATGACGTAACAGCCGGGCATCCAGATCCCCGCGCCCGCCGAACGGGTCGACGATAGCGCCATCCTCACCCAGCGCCATCGCGTTGATCGTCAAGTCGCGTCGACCCAGGTCTTCTTCCAGCATCACATCCGCCCCGGCATCGACGCGAAATCCGCGATACCCCTCGCCATTCTTGGTCTCGCGTCTGGCCAGTGCATACTCATCGCCGCTTTGCGGGTGTCTGAATACCGGAAAGTCCCTGTCCACTGCCTGGAAACCTCGGTCCAGCATGGTCGCGGTATCGGCACCGACCACCACGTAGTCACGCTCGACCACCGGAATGCCGAGTAACCCGTCGCGCACCGCACCACCGACCAGGTAGGTCTTCATGCGCCCACCCACCCAATGTGCACAGAGCCCATCTAGGCGATCTGCGGCGCCGTTGGCGCCGCTTCCTGCTGTTCGCGCTGCTCACGCTGCAGCTCCCACATCTCACGGTAGCTGCCACCGGCCGCCAGTAGTTGCG
>Ga0116164_10000938_pt1 | contig 22976 bp, 19 predicted proteins | sample AD_UKC109_MetaG_FD_89888 | JGI IMG/M metagenome (GOLD analysis project Ga0116164, IMG submission 89888) | Active sludge microbial communities of municipal wastewater-treating anaerobic digesters from Hong Kong - AD_UKC109_MetaG | ecosystem: Engineered > Bioreactor > Anaerobic > Digestate... | reverse complement strand
ATTTCAGCCTTGCAGGCTAATTCCTTAGCATTCATTTCGATTGTCCATGTCATAGCTCCTATTATTAATTAGGACATTTCTATTTTGCTACTTTAGGACATTATCATGTTGCTCTTACAGCAGAGGGAGCAATCGCCAATTTTCGATGCCAATAGATTATACTTAGCCCGTTGGTCACATTCCTAAACGATGAGGAGAGACATGACGGAACAAGACAAATTCGAGAACTGGCAGGAAAAGATCTATAAACCTGCCATAAGTAAATTCCCTGAAAGAAAAGCAGAATTCACCACCGATTCAGGCATCACCCTACAGCCTGTCATCCCACCATCTGAGATCCCTCAAGACCGGGAAGCCAGCCTGGGGTATCCAGGAGAGTATCCCTACACCCGCGGTGTTCAGCCCACGATGTACCGTGGACGGCATTGGACCATGCGCCAGTATGCTGGATATTCCAGCGCGACTGAATCGAACAAACGCTATCGCTTTCTGCTTGAACAGGGACAGACTGGGCTTTCAGTGGCGTTTGATCTGCCAACCCAGATCGGTTACGACGCGGATGATCCGATTGCCTTGGGTGAGGTAGGGAAAGTGGGAGTGTCAATTTCTTCAATAGAAGATATGGAGACTTTGTTCACAGAGATCCCGCTTGATAAAGTTTCCACCAGCATGACGATCAATGCTCCTGCAGCTGTGCTACTGGCAATGTATATTGCGGTAGCCAAGAAACAGGGCGTACCTGCATCAGCTTTGCGCGGCACCATCCAGAACGACATCCTCAAGGAATATATCGCTCGCGGGACGTATATTTTCCCGCCGACTCCCAGCATGCGCTTGATTACGGACATTTTCCAGTACTGCCAGACTGAAGTGCCCAATTGGAATACCATCAGCATTTCCGGATATCACATCCGTGAAGCAGGGTCGACCGCGGTGCAGGAAGTCGCCTTCACCCTGGCGAACGCGATTGCATACATCGAAGCGGCTATCAAAACCGGCATGGACGTGGATAAATTTGCCTCCCAGCTTTCTTTCTTCTTCAATTCACATAACAACTTCCTGGAAGAAGTCGCCAAATTCCGGGCTGCACGCAGGCTTTACGCGAAGATCATGAAGGAGCGCTTTGGCTCAAAACTCGCCAATTCGCAAAAGTTACGTTTTCATACGCAGACTGCCGGGTCAACCCTGACAGCGAAACAACCGGAAAACAACGTGGTGCGCGTAACACTGCAGGCACTGGCGGCGGTTTTGGGCGGGACGCAGTCGCTGCACACCAATAGCATGGATGAGGCACTTTGGCTGCCAACCGAAAAATCGGTGCAGGTGGCTTTGCGAACGCAACAAATCATCGGTTATGAGTCCGGTGTCGCGGACACCGTAGATCCTCTGGCTGGATCTTACATGGTCGAGTACCTGACCGACGAGATTGAGAAAAAAGCAGTTGAATATCTGCAGAAAATTGACGAGATGGGCGGCGCACTGAAAGCCATCGAGAACGGCTTCATCCAGGGTGAGATCCAAAATGCCGCATTTACTGCTCAGAGGCGGCTTGAAAACCACGAAGACATCGTAGTAGGCGTCAACAAGTTTACGGTCGATGAAAAGATCGAACTCGAATCACTCAAAATTGATCCCCGAATCGAAGCCGAACAGAAAGAACGCCTGGCTGCTTTGCGTGCAGGCAGAGATAAAGTTTTGGTTGAAGCACTGCTGGAAAGACTTGAAAATGCAGCCCAGGGAGATGAAAATTTGATGCCTATCATCATTGATTGTGTGGAAAATAAACTGACATTAGGCGAGATTTGCAACAGATTGCGAAAAGTCTGGGGTGAATATCGCGCGCCGAACTTCATTTGAGGAGAATTAATGAGCCAAATCAAGAAAATTAACCATGTAGCAATCGTCGTGAGGGACATCGAAGAGTCGCTCAAGTTCTGGGAATCTGCCCTGGGGCTCAAATTGCACCATGTGGAGGATGTTCCTTCACAGGCCTCCAAGGTTGCTTTTATTCCGGTCGGTGAGAGTGAAATTGAGCTGGTGCAGCCCACCACAGAAGACTCGGGCCTTGCGGCCTACCTGGAAAAACGTGGTGAGGGCATGCACCACCTGTGCATTGAAGTGGATGATATTGAAGCGAAGATGCAGGAGCTCAAAGATGCGGGTGTGCGCATGATCAACGATGTACCCCAAGTGCTTCCAGGCCGAAAAATGGCATTTATCCATCCAAAATCTGCCAGCGGCGTGCTGGTGGAGCTTTACGAGATCACTGCTGAGGAGTAATCTCTGCGGTTTAGGGGTTTCTTAGCCCAACGGAGAAAAGGAACAACAATGATCATCACCAACGGAAAAATTGTGACCTGGGGAAACCCGAATGAGATCCTTGAGAACAAGGCTCTCTTGATTCAGGACGGTTTGATCCATGAGATTGCGACTGAAGCTGAACTCAAGGCTGCCCACCCAGGGGAAGAAATCCTGGATGCACAGGGGCAGATGGTGATGCCCGGACTGATCTGCGCCCACACGCATTTTTATGGGGCATTTTCACGCGGCATGGCAATTCCGGGCGAACCCTCACGCAATTTCCAGGAAATCCTGGCAAATCTATGGTGGAAACTCGACAAAGGGCTTGACGAGGAAGGTGTGAAGTATTCAGCGCTCGCCTTGCTGGCAGACGCCACCAGGTATGGTTGCACAACCCTTTTTGACCACCATGCTTCGCCAAACTGCATCGATGGCTCCCTGGATATTGAGGCTGATGCTGTGCTCGAGTCCGGTTTGCGGGCTTCGCTTTGCTATGAGGTCACCGATCGCGATGGCGAAGAGAAAGCTCTGGCAGGGATTCGGGAGAATGGCCGGTTTATCAGCGGGGTAAAAGCAGGCAATTACGGCCAAATGCTGAGAGCGCATTTTGGCTTGCATGCCAGTTTGACGGTCAGCGACGAAACGCTTGAAAAATGCCTGGCAGAAAACAATGGTCGGGTTGGTTTTCACAGCCACGCGGCTGAAGGAATTGTGGACCAGGAAGATTCTCTGACAAAGTACGGCAAGCGGGTGGTCGAAAGATTTGCGGATACCGGTGTCCTGGGCGAAAACACGATTCTGGCGCACGGTGTGCACCTCACTCCACATGAAATTGATTTGCTGGCGCAAAGCGGCACATGGCTATCCCATCAACCGCGGTCCAATATGAACAATGCCGTGGGAGTCGCCCCGATCGAAGAGATGCTGAGGCAGGGCGTGCAGGTTTGCCTGGGTAATGATGGCTTTTCGAATGCCATGTGGCAGGAGTGGTTCTTTGCGTACCTGATCCAGAAGGACCAGCAGGCAGACCCAAGAGCGATGAATGGTTACGATCTGATCAAGATTGCGGTTGAGAATAATTCAAGGCTTGCCACCCAAACCTGGGACGGTTTGCGCGTAGGTAAGATAGAAAAAGGTGCTGCAGCGGATTTGATTCTGGTGGATTATCACCCGATCACTCCCATGCATGCCGGTAATTTACCCTGGCACATTTTGTTTGGCTTCCGGGATGGAATGGTGACAAGCACAATAGCTGGCGGTAAGCTCTTGATGAAAGATCGCAAGCTGCTTATGCTTGATGAGGCTGAAATTGCTGCCAAAGCAAGAGAAGCTGCAATCCGAACCTGGGATCGAGTTAATACAGATTAGAGGAGAAACAAATGGCTTACACAATTGGAATTATCGGAGGAACTGGACGCGAAGGTCGTGGATTGGGCTATCGCTGGGCAAAAGCCGGGCACAAGATCATCATTGGCTCCCGGACCGAAGAAAAAGCGCTGGCAGCCGTGGAGGAATTGAAGGAAAAGCTACAGGGAGAGGGCGATGTCAGCGGTACCACCAACGATAAAGCTGTTTCAGCTTGTGATATCGCTGTTATAACCGTTCCCTTTTCTGCTCACCGCTCCACCCTTGTAAGTTTGAAGGAAGAGCTGCAAGGGAAAATCCTGATCGATGTCACTGTGCCCCTTGTGCCACCAAAGGTAACCCGTGTGCAAATGCCGGAGGAAGGCAGCGCGGCCCAACAAGCCCAGGCGATCCTGGGGGAGGATGTGAAAGTGGTTGCAGCCTTCCAAACTATTGCTTTTGAGCATTTACTTGCGGACGAGGAAATTGAATGCGACGTCCTTGTAGCCGGTGGTGACAAAGCTGCACGTGAACTTGTTATTTCCCTGGCAGAAGACGTTGGTCTGAAGGCCTGGGATGCCGGGGTCATTCAGAATGCGGTGGTTGTGGAAGGTCTAACCTCCATCCTGATTGGCTTGAACATCAAGTACAAGGTGCCTTCTTCCGGTATCCGTATTACAGGGATCGATGACGCAGCCTAAGCAATTTACATACTTCGCGTTGCAAGGGATTCCACAAATAAAGTCGGGAGATCACCTGCCGGGAATTATTTTTGCAGCCATCGCGAATAATGGACTCCATCTGCAAGATGGCGACATCCTGATCCTTGCCCAAAAAATCGTTTCAAAGGCTGAAGGACGGCTGGTAAACCTGACCACCGTGCAAGTTTCGTCAAGAGCATTTGAACTGGCAGAATATCTCGGAAAACGACCTGAGTTGGTGGAGTTGATCCTCCAGGAAAGCAACGAGGTTGTGCGCACACGACCGGGAACCATCATCGTGGAGCACAAATCGGGTTTCATTTGTGCCAACGCCGGGATTGACCATTCAAACGTAAGAGGAAATTGGGGCAAAGACGAAGATTGGGTGCTGCTCCTGCCGGAAGATTCAGACCTTTCCGCAGCAATGATCCGGGCGGAATTGGAAGTGTTGAGTGGAGCAAGATTAGGAGTGATTATTATCGATTCTCACGGACGAGCCTGGCGTAATGGTGTGCTTGGCACAACAATTGGCGCGTCCGGTTTGCCCGCTCTGCTTGATATGCGCGGTGAGGAAGACATGTACCACTACAAACTTCGAGTCACAACGATTGCTACCGCGGATGAATTGGCGGCAGGCGGCTCGTTAATGATGGGACAGGCGAGTGAAGGCACGCCTGTCGTCCTTGCAAGGGGTTTCCCGTATCCCCTCAGAGAGGGCAATGCCCAGGAATTGATCAGAAAGAAGGAGAACGATCTCTTCCGATGATCCCCAACTTTGAGGAAATATCTAAGAATCTTAAAGTGACTGCTCTGGCAGGCGGCGTGGGTGGCGCAAAGCTGCTGGTTGGACTGGATAAGATACTGCAGCCTGGTCAATTGACCGCGATCGTCAATACCGGGGATGACTTTAGCCATTTTGGGCTTCATATTTCTCCTGATCTTGATTCGGTTTGTTATGCCTTGGCTGGTCTTGCGGATCTGGTCCATGGATGGGGACGCAAGGACGAAAGCTGGCAGGTGCTTGAGGAGCTGCGCAGGATTGGAGCCCCGGACTGGTTTGCACTGGGGGATAAAGATTTAGCCTGGCACCTGGAACGCCGACACCTATTGAATGAGGGAAAAACCCTCACCGAGGTAACTGCTTACTTTTGTGAGAGAAACGGAATTCAGTCCAGAGTGTTGCCTATGAGTGACGAGTCAGCTCCGACCCTCATTAAGACGAAAGTTGGGGAGTGGCTTGGTTTCCAGGATTATTTTGTCCGCCTGCAATGCCAGCCAGAAATAGCAGAAATTGCTTTGTTGGGAACCAGAGAAGTAGCTGCTAGCGGACTGGCGATCCAGGCACTGACGGACGCTGATCTGATTGTTCTGGCGCCTTCCAATCCCTGGGTGAGCATCGATCCGATCCTGGCATTAAGAGGTGTGAGAAATATTCTGCTTCAAAAACCCCTTGTGGCAGTTTCACCGATTGTTCAAGGCAGCGCCTTAAAGGGTCCGGCAGCCAAGATGTTCAAAGACCTTGGGATTGAGCCATCGGCTTTGGCTGTCCGGCAACATTACGAGGATATTCTGGATGGATTTATTTTTGACGATCTTGATAGCGAAATTGCGGAAAACTGGCCACCCTCGGCTATAATTACTGAATCTTTTCAGACGATTATGAAAGACGAAGCGGACAAAGTAACTTTAGCTAAAGCGGTCATCTCACTCGGAGTGAGGATCCTTCAAGGCAGATGACGATCTGGGCAATCTTACCTGTGAAAAGGTATTCTGTTGGTAAATCCAGGTTGAGTCATTTATTTTCGGAAGCAGAATTAGCTGAACTCAACCGGGAACTGTTTGAAAGCACCTTTACAAAACTACAAGAAACATCCGGGATTGACAGGATACTGGTTGTCTCGAGGGAAGAACATGCTCTGCATTGGTCCAGAAACCACGGCGGCATCGCACTGCTGGAAGATGACCCGAGCACGCTTAATTTGGCGATCTCGCAAGCTCAGAAATACGTATGTGATGCCGGTGGAGGTCGGATAATGGTCCTTCCAAGCGATTTGCCACTGATGACGCCAAAGGATCTCAACAAATTGATCAGCCTGGCGGATGGTGATCGAGAACTGGTGGTGGTACCTGATCATTATCAATCAGGCACCAATGCCTTACTCATGAGTGATCCGAATCTGATTCAGCCTGGTTTTGGCTCTGGTTCGTTTCGCAAGCACACAAGGCAGGCGTTAGAGAAAAACGCGGAACTGGTTGTCTATCTGAACGAAAACATTCAGTGGGATCTTGATACTTCAATGGAGTTATATCGTATTATTAATACACAATCCGAACTTACCATATTGAGCCAACTTAGAAAGGAAACCATAACATGACTCAAAAATACGCTCTCTATCTGCAGGACGCACACGATTTGCGTGATGGACTGGATATAGCCCGTTACGCTGAAGAAAAGGGAATAGACGGCATTTGGCAAGCCGAAAGCCGCCTGGTGCGTGATGCAATCGTTCCAATGGCTGCCTACGCGGCTGTGACGGAGCGCATCAAGATAGGCTCGGCTGTCATCAATAACTGGACGCGTAATATTGGACTGCTGGCTTCCACATTCCTCACCCTGGATGACCTTGCTCCCAACCGCATCATTTGCGGCATCGGCGCCTGGTGGGATCCGCTGGCGAAGAATGTAGGTATCGATCGTACCAAACCACTCAAGGCAATGGAAGAGACGGTCATCATCTTGCGCCGCCTGCTCAATATGGAACGAGTCAGTTTTGAAGGTGAATTCCACCAAGTGCATGAGATTGAACTGGATGTAGTTCACGGACGGCGTGAACCCCGAAATGTTCCCATCTATATTGGCGCCACCGGCGGAAAAATGATTGAGATGACCGGTCGGATTGCGGATGGAATAGTCATGAATTACTGCGTTCCAGTTGAGTATAACGACGAGGCAATCGAACAGCTTGAGAAGGGATTGAAAGTCGCAGGAAAAAAATTGGAGGATTTCGATCGTCCTCAGTTGATCGTGTGTTCGGTGGATGAAGACCACGACGTGGCAATCGACAGCACGCGTGAGCTGCTCACGCAATACCTGGCACAACAACCCCATATTGCCAAGGCTTCCGGCGTTTCGATGGATGTGGTTGAGAAAATCCAGGCAATTCTTGGCTGGCCTGCCACCCACGAACAAATCCAGGCTGCTAAGCACTTGGTGCCGGAGGATCTGATCCATCGCATTACAGCCAGCGGCACGCCGGCTGAGGCTAAGGCGAAGGTCCAGGAATATATTAATCACGGCTGCACCACCCCGATTTTGTACGGCGTTGGCGGCAACACGAAGTTACTGATTGATACTTTCGCGACTGAGGCGTAATGCAGCAATTGCCCAGCAGTCGAAGTTGCTATGTTTGCGGTCGGGAGAACCCCGTATCACTGCGCATGACCTTTTATCTGCAGGATAATGGCGAAGTAACTTCCGAACTCGTTGTACCGGAAGCTTATGCTGGTTACCCCGGCATGGTACACGGCGGCAACATAGTGGCGATGATTGACGAAGCTGCGGGTCGGGCTGTAACGGGAGATGAGCCTAATCGTTTTGCAGTAACGAGCCAATTGACTGTCAGGTATCGGAAACCAGTGCCCACGAACGAACTTCTTAAGGTTACTGGCAGGTTGTTGAAGAAGCGTGGAAAAGTCGCCCAGGCTTATGGCGAGATCCGCAACCAGGCTGGATATCTCCTGGCGGAAGCAGACGCAATTTTTGTTGAGATTGCCGAGGACTTTACCGAAGGCGTTGACCCGGTTGAAATGGGTTGGAAGGTGTATGAAGATGATGAAAACTGAACTTAATTATGTCCGTCCCATCAGTTGGGGCGAACTGGAAATTCTCCAGATGGAATTTCAGGGTCAGATCATGTATCTGGCTGGCGGTGATTATCACCCAAAGGTCAAAGATAATGTATCCATTCTGATCGATCTGCAAGAGCTTGATCTCGATCAGGTGGGATACACAGAGGATGGAATTACTCTAGGGGGTCTGATTAATCTGAAGCAGCTTGGTGATGCCCTGGAATTACCAGATCTCCAGGAGGCTATCTCGATTGAAGCAGGTGCGAACCTTCGCAATAGTCTGAGCCTGACGAATTACGTCAAATCCAGCACTGGTCGGTCGGTGGTTCAAATCTGCCTCAACGCAATGGAGGCTGAATATAGCCTTACGAGAGAAGAAAACACCCAGGCTCACTCAGCGGCTCTCAAAGCCAAACTTGCAGATGACTTCATCGAAGAGATTCAAATCCCCAACCCCATTTCGCTGGCATTTGCATCCGTCGGACGAAGCCCAAAGGATCAGCCTGTGGTGGCTGTGGCGGCCTCAAGACGGTCTGATACCCGAATTCATGTGGCTTGTGGAGGATTGGAGTCAATGTGGGCTGAGTTTGATTTTCAACCCGGCACTGATGACGGAGAGAACACGATCCGTGACCTCTTCAAAGATGCAAACGACCAATGGGCAGGGGCAGAATACCGTCAGGAAGTTGCGACTGTTTTGCTCTCACGCTGCCTGCGGAAGCTAAATCAGGACATTAATACAAAGGAGGAATCATGAACCTTTACCTCCTGATCAATGACAGGACGTATGAAACTGATTGCAAGCCTACCGAAAGTCTGCTGGAAGTATTGAGGCGTTTGGGGCTGCTAAGCGTGAAATCCGGCGGATGTGTTCGCGGTGAGTGCGGCGCATGTACGATCTTGATGGACGGAGAACCTGTTAACTCCTGCATGTTCCTGGCTGTTCAAGCACAGGGTCACACCCTGGAGACGCTTGAGCAAATAGGTCAGCAACCTGAACAAGGATGGAAGAAGACCGAGGGTTTCGACCTGATCCAGAAGGCTTTTATTGAGAGCGGCTCAATCCAATGCGGCTATTGCACACCTGCCATGATTCTGGCAGCAAGGTCATTACTACGTCAGAATCCGAACCCGTCCGAAGCCGAAGTCAGGGAAGCCTTGTCTGGCGTGTTATGCCGTTGCACAGCTTATGTAAAACCGGTCCAGGCGGTTCTGAAAGCGGCTGCGGACATCAGGGAAATTGGCGAAAGTGGATTGGACATCAAAGCTGGTTCTCAGGTCTATGAACCAGACATGGTGGATGTTCACGCTATCCCACAAACTGAGACGATCGGAAAATCCGAGGTCAAAGTCGACGCGGCCAAACTTGCGCAGGGAAAACCAGCTTTCACCGCTGATATGCAAATCCCGGGCACTCTCATTGCGAAGGTACTAAGATCGCCTTTTGCCCATGCGCGATTAATTAGCATTGACACATCCAAAGCCAAAGCTTTGCCAGGTGTGGTTGCTGTAATGACCTGGGAGGATTTGCCGCGGGTGGTCTACTCCACCGCAGGGCAATCGGACCCAATTCCTGGTCCGCTGGATATGTTCTCACTGGATAACAAAGTGCGCTTTGTAGGGGATAGGGTGGCTTTTGTGGCAGCGGAGTCGGCAGAGATTGCTGAAAAAGCGCTCGAACTGATCGATGTGACTTACGAAACATTGCCGGTTATCGTTGACCCAAGGGATGCGATGAAAGAAGGCGCGGTTCGCATTCACGACGAGGAAGAATATGTCAACTTCGGTGATTCAGACCCGGCAATCAACCTTGCAGCCAAAATCAGGATTGATATTGGCGATGTTGAGAAGGGTTTTGCAGAGGCTGACGCGGTTTTTGAGCAGGAGTATCTGGTTCCAAAAGTGCAGCAGGCACACATCGAACCGCATGTGACCCTGACCTATTGGGATGAAGATGACCGATTGGTTATCCGCACCAGTACCCAGGTTCCGTTCCATGTGCGGCGTCAGATTGCTCCGGTGCTTGGACTGCCGGTGAAACGCATTCGTGTGATCAAACCGCGCATTGGTGGCGGCTTTGGCAACAAACAGGAAGTATTGATAGAAGATGTTGCCGCCCACCTGACAATTGCGACAGGCAAACCAGTGCTTTATGAAATGAGCCGTGAGGAAGAATTTATTGCTTCACGGGCACGGCATCCGATGCGCATTCGTATGAAGACGGGCGTAAAGTTTGACGGCACCATGACAGCCAACCAGATGACAGCCCTTTCAGATACTGGTGCGTATGGCTGCCACGCGCTGACGGTTACCGGCAACACCGGGCAGAAATCCATGGGTTTGTACGTTGGGGATGGGGAATATCGAAAGCACCCGAACATTCGTTTTAACGCGGACATCGTTTATACAAATACATCCCCAGCGGGCGCCTACCGCGGGTATGGTGTGCCGCAGGGATACTGGCCGCTCGACCGCCATCTGGACAACATTGCTCGATTTCTGGACTTGGATCCAATCGAATTTCGCCTGAAGAACGCAATTCGCCCTGGTGAGGTCCAGCCTTTCAGTACAGCCTGGAATGAGGGTCGTGAACCGGTGCCAGAAGTTATCCACACAGTCGGTCTTGAACAGGCAGTTACTGCAGGACGCAAGGCGATCGGCTGGGATGAAAAATATGGCAACAAAGACTGGCATATGGTTCCTGGTAAACCCCAGCTGAGGCGGGGAATTGGGATTGCGACAGTCATGCAGGGCACCGCGATTCCGAACCTGGACATGGGTGGCGCCAGCCTCAAGATCAACGATGACGGCAGTTTCAACCTCCTGGTCGGTGCAACCGATCTTGGAACAGGAAGCGACACAATCCTTGGGCAGATCGCCGCGGAAACGCTGGGAGTTGAACTGGAAGACATCATTGTCACCTCCTCTGATACCGATATGACCCCGTTCGATGTCGGCGCATACGCATCTTCAACAACCTATATTTCTGGTACCGCAGTTCTGAAGGCTTCCAGGGAAGTGGCAGAGAAGATCAAAGAACGCGCGGCTCAGCTTTTTGGGACTAAAGGTGAAGAAGTTGATCCGATTAATGTTGTTTTGAAAGAACGACACGCGGTCTCGCCATCAGGCTCCAGGATCAGCTTGGCGGAAATCGCTTTGGACTCGCTGCACTGGCGCAACCAGGAACAGATCATGGCAACTGCGTCACACGTTTCGCCCAACTCTCCGCCACCCTTTGCCGCACAGTTTGCGACGGTTTTGGTGGATATTGAAACTGGTCAAGTGACAGTGGAAGAGTTGATCATGGCTGTTGATGCGGGGGTAATCATCAACCCAATTGCAGCATCAGGTCAGATCGAAGGCGGAGTTGCCCAGGCTTTGGGCTACGGTGTCAGCGAGGAAATGCGCTACGACGAAGAGGGTCAACCGCGTGAGCGAGACCTGGTGGATTATCACATATTCCGGGCAGACGAAATGCCTAAGATCAGCTCAATATTTGTCCAAACCTATGAAGAGACTGGCCCTTATGGGGCGAAAGCAGTTGCTGAAATACCCCTGGACGGAGCCGCACCAGCTATTGGTAATGCAGTGATGGATGCTTGCGGTGCCAATGTGCTTGAAAATCCGCTTACCCCGGAAAGAATCTGGCAAGCCTTAAAAAATTGTGCTGAAAGCAACATCGATGGATAAGAACAGCGTCTTTAAGCGTAAATCTGACACAATCTACGTAACAGGGCACATCAACCCTGATACTGACTCGATTGCCGCTGCAACTGGCTACGCGTGGTTATTGAGTGAACGCGATGGCTCGAACGCTATCGCAAGCAGGGCAGGCTCTATCAATCCGCAAACTGCCTATGTTCTAAAATGGCTTGAAATTGATCCACCTTTGCTATTGACGGATGCCTCGCCGAGATTTGAATCAGTTACGCGAAGGTTGGACGCTGTCGCGCCGGACCGCTCCTTGAATGAAGCCTGGACGATTCTCTCTCGAACAGGTGGTATTGCTCCGGTTGTCAACCTGGATGGAACACCTTTTGGGATGGTGACCGGAAAGAGCATGTTTGACTTCTTACGGAAGATCATAGGTCCACATGCAAAATTGCGGGAAATGACGATTGCTGAGTTATTGGACATTCCTTGTCGGGAAGCCGCCAAGACAGACATCCCAAGATTTCAACCGCAAACACGCATCAAGGACGTGCTTAACCGCCTGCTGAGACAGGAGGCTAACGAATATTGGGTGGTGGACGAGAACAAACGCTACCTGGGAGTTGTCAGGCAACAAGATCTGCTCAATCCACCGCGAATCAGAGTGGTTTTGGTGGATCATAATGAACCGCAGCAGTCCATTGCGAACCTTGAGGAAAGCGAGTTGCTGGAGATACTCGATCACCACCGGCTTGGAAACCAGTCGACCCATAATCCGATCAAATTTACTGTGGACATCGTTGGCAGTACCTCCACCCTTGTGACAGAGCAAATCACTGAAGTGGGTTTGAGCGCGCCTCCCAGAATTGCCGGCTTGCTCTTGGCAGGATTGCTCTCTGATACGTTGATTTTTACTTCACCAACCACCACCCCGCGGGACAAAGCCGCGGCTGAGGTGCTGGCGAGGTGGGCTTTTGTGAGCGGTTCTCCTTTAGAAGAAGAGACAATTCAAACCTATGGGCAGAAGATCATCAACTCGGGCTCCGGACTGCTTACACAGGAACCTGAAGTTGTTGTTAAGACGGACATGAAAATGTACGAGGCATCTGGCATGCGGTTTGCGATTGCCCAGGCTGAGACGACCGATGTTTATGAAATTGGCGATTACATGGGCAAGCTAAAGGTCGCCTTGAAAGAACTTAAAACACAGAATGGCTTGGATTTTGCAGGCTTGATGATCACCGATGTGGTAAAAGGTTCCAGCAGGTTGGTATTTGTTGATGAACCGGCTGCTCTGGATGAACTGCCCTATAAACCGCTGGGCGATGGAAGCCTGTTGGCTGATGGCGTGGTTTCGCGGAAGAAACAATTGCTCCCAATAATTCTCTCATTATTAGAGGTTTAGGAATGGATTTTATTGATAGGTTGCACGAAGCAAAAAAGGATGGTCAGGCTGTAGCATTGTGTATTGTGATTGAAACGGAAGGCGCAGTTCCGCGCCATGCCGGCAGCAAGATGTTGGTTTACTCAGATGGCCGCTTAGAAGGCAGCGTGGGTGGGGGTGAATTGGAATCACGGACAATGGACGCTGCGATAGAATCGCTCAAGGATGGAAGATCCAGGATCGTGGTGCATTCCCTTTCAGCGGAGAATCCGAATTCGGTTGGTGTGTGTGGGGGAGAGGTAAAAGTGTACATTGAACCACAGGTCACAAAACCTGTTTTGTTAATCTTAGGTGCTGGGCACGTTGGACGATCGGTAGCCAAGTTTGGGCAGATGCTGGACTTTCGCGTTATCGTGTCTGACGACCGTGCAGATTTATGCAATTCAGATGCCATACCGGGGAAACTTGAATTTTTAACCATGCCGATGGCTGAAATTCCCAAGCACCTGGAAATTAATGAACGGGTCTATATCGTTGGAGTTACACCCGGCAGCTCAGTGGACATTGAAGGATTGGGACCTATCCTGGAGGGATCGCCAGCCTACGTTGGATTGATGGGCTCAAAAAACCGTTGGGCAGCCACAAAGCGAGGTTTGATCGAGCGTGGTGTCAGCCTGGAAAATATTGCAAAAATTAAGTCCCCAATCGGAATTTATATCAAGGCTGAAACGCCTGATGAGATTGCCATTAGCATTCTGGCTGAGGTTATTGACAGATTAAAGAGTTAACCCCTAAATTTGGAGCAGATATGTGGAAACATTACTTAATGCCTGAGAGTGTCGAAGCCTTAATGGCTGGGTTGGATGCCGCGAATGGACAAACCAAGATCATCGCCGGTGGTACCGACCTGATGGTTGAGATCAAGAATGGCAAGTGGCCTGAATTGGATACTGTCGTTGACATCTCAAGACTGCCGGGTTTGGACAAAATTTGGAAGGATGATCAAAATATTATCCATATCGAAGCAATGGTGACACATAACGATGTGCTGCAATCTCCAATGCTGAGAGAATTTGCCAATCCTCTCGTTCAAGCCTGTTTTTGGGTGGCATCCCCGCAGTTGCGTAATCGCGCGACCGTTGTTGGGAACCTCGTGACAGCCTCGCCGGCAAACGATACGATCACACCACTCATGGCAATGAATGCCGCGCTGGTCCTGGTTTCCAATAATGGGGAACGCACGGTTGCGCTAAAGGATTTTTATCTCGGAGTGAGAAAAACGGTCTTAGCTCCGAATGAATTTGTCAAGGAAGTCAATTTTCCTGCACTGAAGCCCAATCAGCAAGGCAGCTTTATGAAGCAGGCGCTGCGCCGCACCCAGGCAATTTCAGTTTTGAACTGCTGTGTTCTGCTAGACACGCAAGATGAAATCATCCAAAAAGCTTTGATCACCATGGGATCAGTCGCTCCAACAATTATCCACGCAGTCGAGGCTGAGGCTTTTCTGTTTGGGAAGAAACTGGATGACGCAGTGATTGAGGAGGCAGGTCGGCTCGCAGCTGAAGCAACCAGACCAATCAGCGACGTTCGGGCATCAGATGACTATCGTCTCTACATGATGCAAGTCCTGGTTCAAGAAGGATTAAAGGAGCTGAAAAATGGCACCCAGGGGCAGAAAATCCCGGCGAAACCAATTGCCCTGGACACAAAAGAAGGCTTTCGCAGCCCAGGCGCGGGCGAGTGGGATGGGGAAACGATTGAAACAACCATCAACGGACAATTGTACATCATTGACAATGCTACGGACATGACATTGCTAAATATGGTGCGGGAGCGCGTAGGTTTCACAGGAACAAAGGTGGGCTGCGAAGAAGGGGAGTGCGGCGCGTGTACTTTATTCATGGATGGCAAGGCTGTGGTCAGTTGCCTGATACCTGCACCGCGCGCGCACCTGGCAAACATCACCACCATTGAGGGCATTGCAGAAGAAGATACGCTCCATCCCGTCCAGCAAGCCTTTGTGGACCATGGAGCCGTGCAGTGTGGTTATTGCACGCCAGGATTTGTGATGGCTGCGGTGAAATTGCTCCAGGAAAACCCACAACCAGACCAGGACACGATCAAAGAAGGAATTTCTGGAAATTTATGCCGTTGTACAGGCTATTATAAAATTGTTGAAGCGATTGAATCAGCTATTAACAAGATGAGGAGCTAAGATGGGCGCAATTGGAAAGTCTATCACTCGCCTTGATGTTGTCGCGAAAGTTACGGGGGAAGCCAAGTATCCAGGTGATTTTCAGTTCTCCGATCAACTTGTGATGAAAGTGCTGTTCGCCCATCGGGCACACGCACGAGTCCTTGCAATCGACACAACCCAGGCTGAAGCGATGGAGGGCGTTGTGATGGTCCTCACGGCAAAAGATGTGCCAGTGAACGAGTATGGGCTTGGGGTAAATGACCAACCCGTCTTGTGTGGACCGGGTTCCAGCATTGAGGGTACTGATGTTGTGCGTTTTGAAGGGGACCAGGTCGCTTTGGTGATTGCAGAAAGTGAAAAAATTGCCGCTGGAGCGCTAAAGCGGATTTTGGTGACTTACGAAGAGTTACCGGTTGTGAAAACGCTTGGCGAAGCCTTAAGCGAAGGCGCGCCGATTCTCCATTCCCGTTTAAAAAATAACATCTTCCATCACAACATTGTTCGCAAGGGCTCAACGGATGAGGCATTTAAGCATTGCGCAGTGATCGTGGAAGGCGAATACCAGACTCCGGTCCAGGAACACGCTTACTTGCAGCCGGAATCGGGTGTTAGTTTCATGGACGAAGAAGGCAGGATCACGATTGTAACTGCCGGGCAGTGGGCTCATGAAGATCAGGAACAAGTGGCGCACTCCCTTGGAATGCCTCTTGAGAAAATCCGCATCATTTATCCTGCCATCGGAGGAGCATTTGGTGGAAGGGAAGATATGTCCGTCCAGATCATCCTTGGACTGGCTGCGCTAAAACTTAATGAACGCGGGATTGACCGACCTGTGAGGGTTGTCTGGTCGCGTGAAGAATCGATCATTGGGCATTGTAAGCGGCATGCTTATACCATGAAAGCGAAGTGGGGAGCAAGCGCGGAAGGGAAAATCCTGGCTGCTGAATGCGAAATCTGGGCGAATGGCGGTGCTTACGTTTACACCTCGCCTAAAGTGCTTGGAAATGCCACGCTACTTGCAACCGGACCTTATGAGGTGCCTAATGTTAGCACTGACGCCTATGCTGTTTACACCAACGACATTCCAGGCGGGGCTTTCCGGGGTTTTGGTGGACCGCAAGCGGCGTTTATGGCAGAAATGCAGGCGGCTAAACTGGCAGAAGCCCTGAAAATGGATCCGGTTGAATTTCTTATGAGAAATCTGTTCAAGGAGGGTTCCACAATTTCAATGGGGTCACAGCTTCCCGCAGGAGTAACAATCCGGGAGGTGGTGCAAAAGTGCGCTGAAGAGGCAGGCTGGACGCAAGGTCCGGATGGTTGGAAAAAACCTGAACTCACTCCGTCAGAAAATCCCAACGTCAGGCGGGGACTTGGGATAGCTTGCGGATATAAGAACATTGGTTTTTCTTACGGGGCTCCTGAAAATTGCGGCGCTATTATCATCCTTGAGGGGAACGAGCAAATTGAAAAAGCGAAGTTGTTCCACGCTGGCGCTGAAGTTGGCCAGGGATCGCACAGTGCGTTTGCCCAATTTGCAGCCCAAGCCCTGGATTTACCCATAGAAAAGCTTGAACTGCATTACTCTGATACTTCCAACTCGCTCAACTCAGGTAGTGTTTCAGCCTCACGCATGACGCACATGGCAGGTAATTCCATTATTGGCGCGGCAAAATTGGCTTTGGAACGTTGGCAAGCCGGCGATCGTCCTGCTATAGGATCTTTTGTTTATCGTCCACCAGCCACCACAAAGATGGACGAAATTGATGGGCACTGCAATCCAAACTTCACATATGGTTACGTTGCCCAGGCAGTTTTTGCTGATGTCAATATCCAGACAGGTGAAGTTCGTTTGCGCGATGTGATCAGTGTGGATGATGTTGGCAAAGCGATCAACCCGATGCAAGTAGAAGGGCAGATTGAGGGATGCGTGGTCCAGGCTGCTGGTTACGTAATCCTTGAGAACTGGAAGAAAAGGAATACCAGGGCACTTACAAAAGAGCTTTCTACCTATCTCATCCCCACCGTTCTGGATATTCCCGATCGGACTCGTTCGATTATTTTGGAGTATCCTGATCCGATTGGTCCCTATGGCGCCAGAGGAATGGGAGAGATGCCCTTCTTGCCTTTTGCGCCGGCGGTGATTGACGCGGTTTACCATGCTACAGGAATACGCTTTCATAGCTTTCCTCTGACTGCTGAAAGAGTTCTGCGCGGTCTGGGGAAGCTGGCGCCAGAGGTGAGTGGATTCTGGGATTATGAGTAATAAGGTTGCGGGAATCGTCCTGGCAGCGGGCGGTTCGAGCCGGTTTGGCGCGCCAAAACAATTACTACCTTGGAGAAATACAACTGTACTAAACAGTGTTGTTTGTACTGCGCTGGAAACAGGACTTGCGCCGGTAGTCGTGGTACTTGGAGCAAATGCGGATCAGATCGAGCCTGGATTACCAGAAGGCTGTGTAGTCGTAAAAAACGTTTTTTGGTCTGAAGGTCAGAGCACCTCGATGAAAGCTGGATTAGCGCAACTACCAGAGGATATTGAAGGAATGCTGATTTTGTTGGGGGACCAGCCCCAAATAAATCCACTTTTTTGTGAAAGTATCCTGCGAAAGGGTCTCGAAACCGGAAAGATCACGATTCCCTACGTAAATGACCGGCGTGCAAACCCGGTTTATTTCCCCAGAAAAACGTTCGAAAAGCTTCGACAAGTGGTTGGTGACAAGGGCGGGCGGGCTATCTTTTCGGAATTCCAGGTCGAACTCTTACCCTGGCTGGACGACTGCGTGGCGATGGATATCGACAACCCCGAAGATTATGAAAAACTCAAATCCTGTTACGGCTTTGAATAGGGGAGGAAGAATTTAGTATAATCGTTGGGTCATTGAAATATGTGTACGCTTAATCTTGGCAATCTCATATTGCCATTTGAATAGAGTGTTTACTAAAGAATAGGTAACTAACTAATAAACCAGGAGACTATTTTGCTAACCGACCAAACTGTTTTAAATGCCTTACGCAATGTGATGGATCCCGATTTACATCAGGATCTTGTTAGCCTTGACATGATCAAGGATGTGAAAGTTGACGGAGATCAAGTTAGTTTTACGATAGAACTAACGACTCCCAGCTGCCCACTCAAGTCAAAGATTGAAAATGACGCCCGCCAGGCTGTTTTGAGCATGACCGAGGCCAAAGAGGTAGACATCAACATGTCGGCTCGCGTTCGGAATCCAAAGGCTGTGACGATTGATAAAAATCAATTTAAGCACGTTATAGCCGTTGGTTCTGGCAAGGGAGGTGTGGGTAAGAGTACGGTTTCGGTAAACCTGGCATTGGCGTTGGCAAGGGATGGTGCCAAGGTTGGTCTGCTCGATGCCGATATTTATGGTCCAAACATTCCTCGCATGCTGGGCATCGATCGGTTGCCCGATAAGGAATCCGAAGGCAAGATTCCCGTTGCGGACGTTTTTGGAATGAAAGTTTTATCGATTGGTTTTCTCGTGCAAAACGGTCAACCGCTGATCTGGCGAGGACCCATGCTCCACTCGGCTATACAACAGTTCATCACGGATTTTGATTGGGGCGAACTCGATTACTTTGTAGTGGATTTACCGCCAGGCACAGGCGATGTGCAGCTTTCTTTGAGTCAAACATTACCCCTTACCGGAGCGGTGATCGTGACAACGCCCCAGCAGGTTGCTATCGATGACGCATCAAGGGCCGTAGCAATGTTTGAGAAGCTTGAAGTACCCGTGTTGGGGATTGTAGAGAACATGTCATACTTGCTCATGCCGGATGGCTCGAAACTGGCAGTTTTTGGCACCGGTGGAGGCGAGCATCTCGCTTTTCGCACTGGTACCACCTTCCTGGGCAGGATTCCGCTGGATCCTGAGATCGGGCAAGGCGGGGATACAGGAAGCCCGGTTGTGTTGATGCCAGATGGCAACCCAAGTGCTGAAGCGTTTAGGGAGATTGCTTGCAGAGTGGCTGCGGAAGCCAGCATCAAAGCTCACGAGCGTGAAGCCCTGGGATGATATAATCGCCATCATGTCTGAAACAAATTATATTGGCGTTCAATTTAAGCCGATCGGCAAAACGTATAGCTTCGCATTTCCAGAAGGACTGGAAGTTGAGCGAGATACCCTTGTTGTAGTTAATACTGTACGGGGTAAGCAGATCGGAAGGGTCACAACTGTGAATCTAGCTCAACCGGAAAATACTTCTGAGGTTCAACCCATTGAAAGGATTGCCAACGAGGAAGATCTGCAACGAAAGGCGGAAATTTCTGCCAAAGAGGAAGAAGTCGTCCTGGCAGTAGCAAAATACCTGCGTGATCCTGGTCACGAAGGCGTAAAGGTTGTTGATGCTGAATACAGTCTTGATTACTCGAGGCTCACCATCTATCTCAACTACGAGACAACCACAGACTTTAATCCGCGCAATTTCATCCGGGATGTTTCACATATGTTCAAGGATTGCCGGATTGAAGTGCGGCAGGTCGGACCCAGAGATGCCGCCAAGGCACTCTCGGGCATCGGATCTTGCGGGATAGAAAAACGCTGCTGTTCCAGGTTCCTGACAGAATTCAGTTCGATTTCGATCAAGATGGCAAAATCTCAGGATATTTCCCTGACTCCGATGGAGATCACCGGAATTTGCGGACGGCTTCGCTGCTGCCTGGCGTATGAGCACGAATTTTACGAAGAGGCTCGCCAAAAGCTGCCCAAGAAGAAAAAGATGGTAGTTACTCCCCTCGGAGAGGGGAAGGTACTGCAAGTTATGCCCTTGAAAGATTCAGTTTTGATCGACCTGCCCGAAAAGGGACCCAGGGAATTTACCCGAACAGAACTTGAAACCGGCATCCTTGAAGAAAAAGTCGTTCCAGTTGTTGCCAGGGATTTTGCGTTCTCTGAGGAAAATGAAGATGTCGAGGTAGTGCGCCTGGATTCTCCAAAACAGCGGGAAGATAGATCTCGCGGAAGAAGCGGCAGACCGGATAACAGATCACGCCAGGGCAGTCAGCCCGGCGGCGGAAATCCACGGGATGGACAGAGATCAACCAGGGAACAAAAGCCCTCAAACAATCGACGGCAGGATCAGCCACGGAATAGCAATCAGCAATCCAATCCAAGCCGGCAGGATCGAACAGCGCAGCCGCAAGAACAACGAAAAAACAACTCAAGTCGCAGGAGAAAATCACGTCCAAGGCGCGATCAAACCTCAGACAAATCTCCGAAACAGGAATAACACAACGATGATTTTTCCAGAATGGGAAGGATCAAAAAAAATCATGGTAATCCTCGCCCATCCGGACGACCCGGAGTTTTTTTTGGGTGGAACGATCGCCGAGTGGGCAAAGCAGGGTCACAAGGTAAGTTATTTGCTCCTGACAAAAGGGCAAAGGGGGGTTAGCCCTGAATATCCTGATCCTGCATTGTTGGGCGAGGTACGGGTGCGAGAGCAGCAAAACGCTGCGGTGAAACTTGGCATAAAACAAATCGAGTATCTCGATTATCAGGATGGTTATCTTGTTCCAGATATTGAAGCCCGAAAGAAAGTGACACGGGAAATTCGAAGAACACGGCCCGACATTGTCGCCACTTTTGACCCATTGTTTATTTATCAAAGGGGACGAATTAATCATCCTGATCATAGAGCTGCAGGTCAAATTGTGATCGATGCCATCTTCCCGGCAGTCGAAAACCCTGCTTTCTTTCCGGATCTGTTAGACGAAGGGCTGCTCCAACACCGCATTAAGGAGCTTTGGCTCTGTTCGCCGGTGGAAGCCAACTTCGAATTGGATGTGACCGGTAACTGGCAATCGAGACTGGATGCATTATTGGAGCACGTCTCACAGGTTGGCGAGCCAAAGGAGTTCCTGAAACAAATGGAGTCAAAAAGACGAACCCGTTTTGGTGAAGAAATGTGTTACGTTGAATCTTTCAGGAGATTAATTCTATGAGCGAATCTCACATTTTTCAATTTGCCCAAACTCTTCAAGATTCCGCCAGTCAACACCGTCAACACATCCACCGCAATCCGGAACTAGCATTTCAGGAATTTCAGACTGCTGATTACGCAGCAAAGGTGCTGGAAGAACTGGGTTTTGAAGTTTCCCGTGGATTTGGCAAGACAGGGCTGGTGGCATCTTTATCCACTGCTAATGAAGGTTCACGCTTTTTGCTGCGCTTTGACATGGACGCGCTGGCTGTGCCAGAACAAACCGGCCTTGACTTCGCATCAACTAAAGCGGGATTTATGCACGCCTGCGGTCATGACGGGCATGTTTCAATTGGTCTGACGGTAGCAAAAATTCTCGCGGACATGAAAAACGAATTGCCTGGGAGTTACTATCTGGTTTTTCAGCCGGCTGAAGAAATCGGACAGGGAGCTTCAGCCATGATCGCGGATGGTGTACTTGATTACATCCAACCAGACTATGCCCTGGCAGTGCATCTCTGGGCTGAAGAACCTGCGGGATGGTTGGGAATTACATCAGGCCCGGTGATGGCTGGAAGCAAAGACCTGAGTATCAAGGTTCGTGGGGTTGGCGGGCACAGTGCTCGTCCCCACAAAGCCGTGGATCCGATCCTGGCAAGTGCCCATCTTATCACTGCGCTTCAATCCATCGTCAGCCGCAAAATAGATCCGCTTGAGAGTGGGGTTTACTCGATCACTCAAATTCATGCCGGTTCGACCATCAACGTTATCCCTGATGTTGTCACCTTGAGCGGTACTCCGCGTTATTTCACCCCGGAGGTGGAAGAAGAAATCGAGACTTCGACAATCCGAATCTGTGATGGGATCGCGAAGACATTTGGCTGTGAAATCGAGGTTAACCTTGGAGTTAACGCACCGCCTTTGGTAAACAATCCAGCGGTATGCCAGGCCGCAGAGGTGGCTGCCCGGATAATCAGTCCTAAATTTGTGATTGAAAAAAATCTGAGAATGATGGCGTCGGAAGATATGGCGCTGTTTCTTCAACGCCTACCTGGGGCGATGTTCTTTATTGGCGCAGGCAAGGAAGATCCCGAAACACGCTTTCCATTGCATCATCCCCGTTTTGATATTGACGAAAGCAGTCTTGTCACTGCAGCCACGCTTTTGCTGGAGACTTGCAAGCAGTTGGCAACTACCACCTTATGAAGTCTGAGCCAGTAGTCATTGGCTTGTGTGGATCAAGTGGAAGCGGAAAGACTCTAACTTGCCAGAAGCTTATTCAAGGATTGCGTTCCGAGAACATCGCCTGCTGTGGTTTCATTTCGCCAGCTTTCTTTGAGGAAACAAAAAAGAAAGCCATCAAGGTTCAGTGGCTTGAGAGCGGCGAGGAACGGACCATGTTGATTCCTGCAACAGAAACCAGCCAACACACTATTGGACGGTGGCAGATCCTTCCTGAGGTTTTTGAATGGATCAGCCAGAAGCTTGAGGACATGCAAGGCTGCCAGGCTTTTTTTTGTGACGAGATTGGGCCGTTGGAAGTGTTGCAAGCAAAAGGATGGATCAAAGCGCTGGATATTGTGGACGAGAGAAGGTGTGAAATAAACGTGAT
>Ga0116164_10000935_pt1 | contig 23047 bp, 10 predicted proteins | sample AD_UKC109_MetaG_FD_89888 | JGI IMG/M metagenome (GOLD analysis project Ga0116164, IMG submission 89888) | Active sludge microbial communities of municipal wastewater-treating anaerobic digesters from Hong Kong - AD_UKC109_MetaG | ecosystem: Engineered > Bioreactor > Anaerobic > Digestate... | reverse complement strand
GGCCGTCATCCTGCACGCGGCATGGCTGGTTCAGACTTGCGTCCATTGACCAATATTCCTCACTGCTGCCTCCCGTAGGAGTCTGGTCCGTGTCTCAGTACCAGTGTGGGGGATAATCCTCTCAGAACCCCTAGACATCAATGTCTTGGTGAGCCGTTACCTCACCAACTAACTAATGTCACGCATGCCCATCTTTGATCACAAAAGCTTTAATTCAAATAAGATGCCTCATCTGAATATTATAGGATATTAATCCGAATTTCTTCGGGCTATCTCCTAATCAAAGGTAGGTTGCATACGCGTTACGCACCCGTGCGCCGGTCGCCACCCGGTATTGCTACCTGTGCTGCCCCTCGACTTGCATGTGTTAGGCCTGCCGCTAGCGTTCATCCTGAGCCAGGATCAAACTCTTCATTGTAATTGTAAATCTTATTTGTGTCTTTCGGATTTACTTTCACATTCAAATTAACTGACTGTGGATATTTGCTGCTTAAAACTTTACTTCAGTATTTTCAAAGAACTTGTCTCTTATTTTGTCTTTTCAAAAAGGGCTGCAAAAATAATACTTTTTTATTTCCTGCAAACTTTTTTGAAAATTTTTCAATCTTTTTTATGAACGACTTTTCTGTTTTGAAAAGGGCTGCAAAATTACAGCTATTTTTAAAACCACCAAACTTTTTTATCAAAAAAAATTGATTTTTTTATTTCCATTTTTTAATGCTTAAAAATCAATCGATTATGAATTTGAGCTGAGTTGATTTAATCGGTTCAAAGAACATTCCCTCAAAAAGGGCTGCAAAGGTAATACTATTTTTAACCTCCAAACAAATTTTTTCTCTCTTTTTTTAAAAAAATTCTTCTGCTTTTATTCCATCCTATTGTATCTTGCTGTTAATCTATATTTTACCTTTTCATGCCCGGATTTATTATACATTAATCAAATGTTTTAACCCTATAATTCGTTAATAGGTTTCATCATAAATTTGCTTTTGCAATGAACCCATTGATTGTTAATCTCAAGTTACACCTTATATTAATAGGTTTGCTTAGTTCGATCTGTCTGTGTGCTCAAACACCAATGCAAAATGAAATGTTGAAGGATAAATGGCAGATTGAAGGTATTGTCGGATTGCAATTTGGCGATGTTACTGCCATAGAGTTTTCACCGATGATCGGCTACAAATTAACAGATGACTTTGTCAGTGGAATCGGGTTTACCTATGAATACAGCAAATACAATGATTTTTATATGGATACTGAAACTGGTAGTTTATCAGATCGAAAATTAAATATTCTGGGAGGTAGAATTTTTGGACGCTATTATTTGAGCAAATGGCTTGAGGATATTCTTGAGGGATTGTTTGTACATGCTGAATTTGAATATTTGAGCTATACTATTAATTACCAGGTTGATGCTAATGGAAAATTCGTAGATGTTTTTGGTGTTCCTTACTCACCAGGTAACCAAAGTGTAAATGTCCCGGGACTTTTAGTTGGTGGTGGACTTAGTCAGCCAATTGGCGGACGTGCTTTTGCAAACATTTTGATACTATACAACCTCAACGAATCTAATGAAACTCCTTACAGAAACCCTGTGATAAGAATAGGTTTTGGCTATGGCTTTTAAAGCGTGTCAGAAGAAACCAGCACGGGTAATTTTGGTTCCTTCTATTGTAGAAGCATCAAATTCCTGTATGTCAGTATAGTATCTTGGTTTTCCTATATTTAGAACTAAATCTTTTTTTCAGGTATCTGCTTTAATATTTCCAGAGTCCAATCCCAAAATCTCTCAACTGATTGAATAAGAATTCGCTCGTCAGGTGAATGCGCACCTTTAATATCGGGACCAATGGATATCATATCCATTCCTGGGTATTTTTCACCAATCAAACCACACTCCAACCCGGCATGTACTGCAAGAACTTTGGGATTTTCATTAAAAAGCTTCTTATAGGCTTGTTCTGAAATTTTAAGTATTTCGGAATCAGGGTTTGGCGTCCAGCCTGGATAACCGTCAGAATGCTCAACATCAGCATTGATGAGTCTGAACGTCGATTCAACCATATTAACCACATCATCAAGTGCACTGGAAACAGAACTCCGCTGGCTTGTAGTAATTAAAAAACCATCGTCAAGTGTTTTAACTGAAGCCAGATTTGTTGAAGTCTCCACAAAATTTGGAATTTCTCTTGACATTTGAATAACCCCATGCGGACAAGCATAAAGAGCATTAATCAGATTACGCTGGGATGTCTGGTCAATGACAAAATAGGGCGGATCGACCTGAAAAGTTTTGACAATCAAATCAGGTTCGGTAGTTTTTAGCTCTTTTTTAACTGTGGCATTAAAATCATCAACCAACCTGACAAATTTTTCTTTAATGGTCTGATTAATGAGAACTATTGCTTCAGCTTCACGCGCAATAGCATTCCGCAGATTTCCCCCGTTAAAGTTATGTAATCGTATTCCATATTTCTTCATGGCAAGATAAAGAATCCTCACCAGAATCTTGTTTGCATTACCCAATCCCTTGTTGATATCATCACCTGAATGGCCACCTTTCAAACCTCCAACCACTATTTTAAAAGGAATATTCCAATCGGGAATCAATTCCTTGGTAAAATGGAATCTCGCTATAGTGTCACGTCCACCTGCACAACCAATAAAAATCTGTCCGTCATCCTCCGAATCAAGATTCAGTAATATTTCTGATTTTAAAAATCCTGGAGCAAGACCAAAAGCTCCCGACAACCCAGTTTCTTCATCAACCGTGAACAAACATTCAAGTGGACCATGTGCAATTTCGCCGGACGATAAGATTGCAAGCTGAGTAGCTACACCAATTCCATCATCAGCACCAAGCGTAGTTCCGTCAGCGGTTACCCAGTCACCGTCAATGTATGCTTGAATTGCATCTTTCTCAAAGTCAAATTTTTTATCCTTATTTTTTTCGCAAACCATATCAAGATGGCTTTGAAGACATACTGTTTTCCTGTTTTCCATTCCGGGTGTTGCAGGTTTTGTGATCAATACGTTTCCAATTGCATCCTGTTTGTAACTGAGTTTATGTTTTTTGGCAAATTCGATTACGTAAGCAGCAATTTTCTCTTCCTGTTTCGATGGTCTGGGTATTTTCAGAATCTCGTCGAAATAACCCCACAATGCTGTTGGTTTTAGTTTTGTAATGTTCTTATTCATGGATAATCTTAAATTTATAGTTTCTTAATTTTTTATCAAATAACTGAATTTAAGCTGCTCCGGATTTTACTCCTAATAATAAAGATCAGCGAAAGTTGGAAACAAATAAAGGAAGATACAGTTTTTTTGAACTGTCATTTACAATAAAACTTCATTTCCGGGGAGTCGTTTGAAAAGTCGTTATTCGCCTGTTCCGTATTCCTGGTAAAACTTATTTATTTCATCGGCAAGGTTTTCAAATACTACATAATGATTTTTACAACCTTTGCGTGAGCATATGTCCACCTTTCCGCCAACTTTTATGTTAAAACCAACCATTTGGGCATTACACAAATTGCAACGGGTTTCAAGCATCAGACTCTGATTGCAATGCGGACAATAAAACTGTACTTCCTCGTCTTCGCGCAATTCGATATTGTTTTCATGGTCAAAACAATCGTAAATTGAACACAACCATATTATGCCTCGTGCACGTTTTGTTTCGATATTGACCTTGACACTCGGATAGCCATGAATAAGGTGATTTAAATCCATCAACGATTCGCCACAATGCGGACATTTTACTGCTAATGAAATGTATTTCTTCATATTATCTTGATTTAGACTGTGAAATTAACCACTAATCAGGCTGTAAAATTAATAATTCATCATGAATGAATACTATTTAATTTTATTTTTTAATATCCCTATTTATCTTTTAACGGTCAAAATCCCACTATCATCATTTTTACCAGTTTTTTTAAATTCTGTGGACTTTAATGCTTCATTCAATTCTGTGCTGTTTAAAGACATTTGAATGATTCTTTCCGTGCAAAAGCATTCAGCAATCGGCAAAGTGATTGGCCCAGATTATCTCAGGCATAAGCAGATTTGATTGTCAACATCTTTTTTTTGCTTTACAGTTGGAATATCTTTTTGATTTACGAAGAGTTATTCCGCTTTTCAGCTGAAAAAATCGGCTTGAATGATGCCAGTCCGGCGGTTGCAGTACTCTTGCTATTCCTGATTTACATTACGTTGGGCGGATTATCTGCACTTCTATGCTATTTTACAGGTTTGAAAGCAGTCAAAGAACAATCCGTCAGTTTACCCAATTTATCGGAGACTTCAGGTAAAAACCAATGGGAGCAGCTTCCTGATGCATTGAACTATTCCTCTGTTTTACTAATTTCTCATCTGGTACTTATTCCTTGCTTACTCTATCTGATAAATAAAACAAAACTAACCTGCAGCTTTTCGTTGGCTTTCCCATATTTTTTGTTCATTATCTGGCGATATGGTTTTGTCATTAAAAGGCTGAAAAATCTTTTTTTCTGGTTTCAGTTTTTTTACTATTTATTTGATTGGGAAATACCTAAAAACCATGGAAGGTAATTTTCAGGTGCAGTCAAAACCGATCATCAAAAAGGGGAAGGACAATAAATTCATTTTTCAGAGAATTTTGCAATGAAAAGTTATTTTTCAACTATACTTTAGAATAGTTTTCTATTTTTGCAGCCCAAATTCTGTGAACAGAGACAACAACAAGTTCTTTAAGAAGTTCTCATGGCGAGGTAGCTCAGGTGGTTAGAGCGCAGCACTCATAATGCTGAGGTCGAGGGTTCGAATCCCTCCCTCGCTACTCAGTAAGTAGCTGTCTCAATAATTTTCAGTTTTAGATTTTTACTATTTTAAAGATAAAGAAGGCTTTTGAGTAAGCCTCTTTTTTTTAATACGAATTAATTTTACCAACTTTTTTTTCGATTTTCAATTCTTCGGTTTCCATAAAAAAACCCTGCAAGAGGCATCATGCAGGGTTCAGCAGTTATGATTAACAGATTAGCGCTAAAAGCTTCATTTACCAACAATAAGACGGCGAACGACTGTTTTTTCTCCGGCTTTAATTTTCAAAACATAAAGTCCTTTTTCTAAATCCATCAGAGGTATTTCTACCGAGAAACTCCCGGCACCAGCATTGTCTTCGGATATTTGGGACAGTTCAATTCCATCTTTATCAAGAAGTGTTATTGTCACCGGAACATTTTGGGAAAGTTCAACGGTAACCCGGGTAGACTCCCCTGCCGGATTAGGAAAGATATTTACAGGTAAATCAGGTGCTTTGCCAAACTCGTCCTCCATCAATTTAGTTTCAGCAGGATCGAAAAGTAAAAAGCCCTCAGGTGTCAACATTCTGTAAAAGTGAGGTTTACCTTCCGGAGCAAGCCTGAATCCCATTTGCTGTGGTTTTTGCCAGGTTTCATCGGAATTGCGGAAACGATAATTTGACCGTTCAACACCTCGCCTATTTGGACAAAACTCAGTCTGAATTCTTTCAATTTCAGGAAGTATCTCATCAAGCAGTGCAATGATAGCAGCATCATAATTATCGGCAATAGAGTAAACTTCGTCCATCAACTCATTCATTTGGTTTCGCATGGCACGCATTTGTTGACGTTGCTCAAGCGTTGGACGGTCTTTTTTACCCCTGAGTTCTTTCGCTTCATCTAACCTTAACTGATACAGTGACTCAATTTCGTTTCTCAGACTTTCGATTTTCTCTTTATCTTTCTGACTTATAACCTTATCCAACTGGATACGTTGAGTTTTAATCAGTGGAAGTATTTGCTGAGCAGCTTCGGCTCTGTAGGCTGGTTGAAAATTCCAACAGTCACGCGCTGGGGCGCCTTCCTGAGCATTCAGTAATGTAATAAAGGACAAAGCAACAATAGCGGAAACAAACAATTTTCTTTTCATGGTAAGTTGATTTAAATTTAACAATTCATTTGACAATACAATTACCAAAGTTATTCCATCTGGTTCTCCGGATGTTCATATGCCGGTCTTTTGTTTCTGTTATGCAGTGGCGCTGGTCTTTTGTTGCGGCGCATTCGTTCGTCGTGTTCAAAACGTTTAATTGATTCAGTCAATCGTTCGCGTTGTTCATCGCTGAGATATGGATTAATTTCCATAACCATCTGCTGATGTAAGTCTTTCATTGACTTTTGCATTGTATTCACATTGTCATGAATCAATACACCATATTTATCCAGGATGGGTTCAATCAGGTCTATTTGCTCTGGATCAGGTTGAAGAATACGAAAATACATTCCTTTAAAACCTTCATGCGTTCCGGTTTTAACGAATTTATCAATTCTGTTTCTTGTTATTTGTCCATTGGTTAAAAATCCAATAATAAAACCTATAACTAATGTAGCTATGATGAGCAATACTGATTTTGTTTTCATGATGGTTTAATCAATAATTGAACAATAAAAATTCAGAAAGATACTGTGGATCAAGGTCTTTTGTCCCAAGTATGAAATCAGCAGACAGCCCACCCTCAGTGAAAAGCCAAAACAGCAAAAGAATAGAAGCTGCAGCAAGTAAAGGCAGGGCAATGCGGTTAAATGCATAAACAAGACTCTTGGACAAGTACTGTTCCCTTTCTTTGGTTATCAGTTTCATTACTTCTCCAACAATCGATTCCCGAAATTTATAGGGTTGTTCCTGAATTGCTCTGCGAAGTTTCATCAATCGCAGTTTTTCATCCTTCAGTTCGGTTGATGTTGCCAGAGCAGATTCCAATTCAGCTTTTTCAGCAGGGCTAAGTTCCCTATCGAAAGAAGCTGCAAGCAATTGTTTTAATTTTATGTCCATAATCAATCCAATAAAGGTTTCAATAATTCTTTTAGTTTTTCCTGAGCGCGGGACAACCGCGACAAGACAGTACCAACCGGTAAACCAAGCAGGTCAGCAGTTTCCCTGGTTGAATAACCCTGAAGCATCCGAAGTACAACCACACTACGATATTTTGATTCGATGCTTTGCAAGGCTTTATGAACAAGCTCCTCCGCTTCCAGCTCATTCTCATAGTTGTCACTATCTCTGATAACAGGGTCTGGATAGCTTTCGGATGGCCGAAAAAACAATCCGGACAATCTTTTGCGGCGTTTCAACTCATTTAGCGACAGATTAATGGCTATCCGTGTAAGATATGTACCCAAAGCTGCCTCGCCCCTGAAATCTTTAAGCGCCCTGAAAAACCTGATAAAAACCTGCTGAGCTGTATCTTTTGCATCATCACCATTACCAAGCATTCCAATCACTGTTTTACTCACCGTATTTTCATAACGATAAACCAATTCGGCAAAAGCCGCATCATCATTATCTTTTGCCATTTCAATCAAAGCTAAATCATCTTTTGCTGAATAATCCAACACTTATTTACCGGTTTTTGTACATTTTGACAATTCAACTCTTTAATTTATTCCGAATGAAACACTGATTACCTTCTTCATCCTTCAAACATACATACAATATTTTATAATCAGCAATCTTAAGTTTGAAATTTGCCACTGATTAATAATATTTAACAGTGGGTACCATTGTCTTAAATGTCTGGAAGAAAAATAATTAACAAAATCAAGGATACAATTTGTAACAAAGCTTTCAACTGTCGGCGGAGTCGTTTGTTTACATTTGCAAATAATATTTTCAATCAATTTGACTCACTCATGCCTAAAACAGGAACTAAAAAACAAACCGGAGAAGAATCAAAATACAACAAAGCAGAGGTTTTGAAAGATTTTCAGATAGCCTGTGAAAGTAGAGAAATTAGTCTGCTGGGCCGTCGTGAAGTTTTGACGGGTAAAGCAAAATTCGGAATTTTTGGCGATGGTAAAGAGTTGCCCCAGCTGGCAATGGCCAAAGTTTTCAGAGAAGGTGACTGGCGTTCGGGCTATTATCGTGATCAAACCTTTATGCTGGCTGCTGGTATTTTAACCCTTGAGGAATTTTTTGCTCAGCTATACGGTGATACAGATCAACAGATCAATCCGGGGACAGTCGGACGTTTGATGAACAATCATTTTGCCACGCGTTTTATTGAGGAAAACGGGGAATGGATGAACCAGACAAAAATGAAAAATTCTTCTGCCGATATCTCTCCCACTGCTGGTCAAATGCCACGATTGCTTGGTTTGGCCTATGCATCTAAGTTTTATCGGAATAACCCTGATCTAAAATCATTCAATCAGTTTTCCATCGATGGTAACGAAGTAGCTTTCGGAACCATTGGAGACTCAAGCACTTCTGAAGGTATTTTCTGGGAAACCATGAACGCAGCAGGTGTTTTGCAGGTTCCAATGGCCATTTCAGTTTGGGATGATGGATTTGGAATTTCAGTCCCAAAAGAATATCAAACTATCAAAGGAAGCATTTCGGAGGCTTTGGACGGATTTAAACAAACGAAAGACAAACCCGGGTTCCTGATTTTTAAGGCAAAAGGCTGGGACTATCCTGAACTATGCCGTGTGTATGAAGAAGGAATAAAAATATGCCGGGAAAAGCATATCCCGATTATCTTCCATATCACTGAACTCACACAGCCTCAGGGACACTCCACCTCAGGTTCTCACGAAAGGTACAAATCCCCGGAACGCCTTGAGTGGGAAAAAGAATTCGACGGGATTCAAAAAATGCGTAAATGGATTTTGGATGAAGGAATTGCTACCAACGAAGAAGTACTATCCATAGAAAACATTGCTGCAGCGAATGCCAGAGAGGCTCGTAAAAATGCCTGGGATAATTTTATGAACCCATTGAAACAAATGCGGGATGAATTCTTGAAAATTACTGATATCAGCACCTGTAACTGCTCGAAGACCAGCAGAATACAAGCTTTGAAAGAAGACCTTGCAAAAATTGCTGAGCCGATCAGGAAAGATACCATGTCGCATGCAAAACGAACCCTGCGACTAATCTGCAATTCATGCAGCAATCCCGAAAACTCCCTGAAAACTAACGTAACCAAATGGTTTGACACAGCGCTGAGCGACAACCGGGAACGCTTCAGCTCCAATCTTATCTGCCGCGATAAATTTTCGGCTTTCAACGTGGAAGCAATCCCTCCTGAATATGACAAAGATTCAAAGTCTGTCCCCGGCAGGGAAATTTTACGAGATAATTTTAATTATATTTTTAAAAACAATCCACGGGTAATTGCCTTTGGGGAAGATGTAGGCAAAATAGGCGGAGTAAATCAAACTTACGAAGGCTTACAGGAAAAATATGGTGAAATAAGAATTTTTGACACAGGAATTCGCGAAGCCACAATACTCGGGCAGGGGATTGGATTGGCCATGCGCGGGCTTCGACCAATAGCCGAAATCCAGTATTTTGACTATCTGCTTTACGCATTGCAGGTGATGAGTGATGACCTGGCAACTTTAACCTATCGCACAAAAGGAGGGCAAAAAGCTCCGCTTATTGTCAGCACCCGTGGTCATCGGCTCGAAGGGATCTGGCATTCGGGTTCACCACTCAGCATGGTTATAAACTCCATTCGGGGAGTTCATGTCCTTGTTCCACGAAATATGACCCAGGCTGCAGGTTTTTACAACACGATACTGGCTTCCGATGATCCTGCACTGATTATTGAACCCTTAAACGGTTATCGTTTGCGCGAGAAAGCTCCGTCAAATACTGGTAAATACCAAATTCCAATCGGTGTACCCGAAATCCTTAAAAAGGGGAACGACATTACACTGGTCACCTATGGATCGTGTGTGCGAATTGCCCAGGAAGCATCAGAACAACTTCAGGATTTTGGTATCGACGTAGAACTTATTGATGTACAATCCCTTTTACCGTTCGATATCAATCATAGTATTCTGGAATCGCTGAAAAAAACCAACAAAATTGTATTCTTCGATGAAGATGTTCCGGGTGGAGCAACTGCTTTTATGATGCAAAAAGTTCTCGAAGAACAAAAAGGTTTCTATTATCTTGATGCAGAGCCCAGAACGATTACGGCACAGGAACACCGTCCTGCATACAGTACTGATGGTGATTACTTTTCCAATCCTAATGCTGAAGATGTTTTTGATACAATTTACAATTTGATGCACGACGTCAACCCATTAAAGTATCCGAAAATATTTTAGTTCAAATCAACGTATAAACCGTCATCAAAACTTATATTTCCGGTACTTTAAGCCTGATGAAATCTTTTTACAAAAAGAAGGCTGTCGCAAAAGCCTTCTTCATCAGTGAAAGGTTGAAAAACAGTAACTGAAGACTTTTAAAACAGCCTTTTGACATTAAGAATATTTCAGGCTAAAACTGACCCAGCATTTTTGAAGGATCAACCCATTCATTGAATTGTTCTTCTGTTACCAAGCCAAGCTCCAAAGCAGCTTCACGAAGAGTTTTGTTTTCGTGGTGTGCTTTTTTGGCAATTTTTGCTGCATTGTCGTAACCAATATGACGATTCAGTGCGGTGACGAGCATCAAAGAGTTTTCAAGATTCTTCCTGATATTGGCTAACTGAGGCACAATACCCACTGCACAGTTATTATTGAACGAAACACATGCATCGCCGAGCAAACGTGCAGACTGAAGTAAATTGAAAACCATCACCGGTTTGAACACATTCAATTGAAAATGTCCGTGCGTACCTCCGATTGAAATAGAGACATCGTTCCCGATTACCTGTGCACAAACCATTGTCAATGCTTCACTCTGGGTAGGATTCACCTTTCCGGGCATAATGGACGAGCCTGGTTCGTTTTCCGGAAAAACAATTTCACCAATTCCGCATCTTGGGCCGGATGCCAGCAAACGAAGATTATTTGCAATGTGCATTAGGCTTACTGCAAGTGTCTTTAAAGCTCCTGAGCTTTCAACCATGGCATCATGAGCAGATAGAGACTCGAATTTGTTTTCGGCCGTTACAAAAGGATAACCGGTAAGCTCAGCAATCTTTTTGGCAACCAGCACATCATAACCCTTGGGGGCATTCAGGCCTGTGCCAACAGCAGTACCGCCGAGCGCAAGCTCAAGCAGGTGCGGCAATGATGCTTTTAATGATTTAAGTCCATGATCAAGTTGCGAAACATAACCTGAAAACTCTTGTCCCAGCGTAAGTGGAGTAGCATCCATCAGGTGAGTACGACCGGTTTTTACTACTTTTTTAAATTCTTCCGACTTTGCTGCAAGGGTATCACGCAATTTTTGAACACCCGGAATAGTATTTTCCACAATCAGCTTGTATGATGCAATACTCATTGCCGTTGGGAAAGTATCATTGGATGATTGTGACTTGTTGACATCATCATTCGGATGGATTAATTTTTTTGAACCATCATCCAGTTTCCCACCTTTTAACACGTGAGCCCTGTTGGCAATGACCTCATTCACGTTCATGTTGGACTGAGTGCCTGAACCGGTTTGCCAGATAACGAGAGGGAAATGATCGTCAAGCTTGCCCTCGATTATTTCGTCGCAAACCTGAGCTATCAGGTTACATTTTTCTTCAGGCAGAACGCCTAAATCATAGTTGGCAAGTGCTGCTGCTTTTTTCAGCACTCCAAAAGCTTTAATAATCTCTTTGGGCATCGAGCCTGGTTCGCCAATTTTAAAATTGTCTTTTGACCGTTGTGTTTGCGCACCCCAGTAGCGATCGTTCGGAACTTCTACTTCGCCCATGGTGTCGCGTTCAATTCTTGTTGTCATGCTTAATAAGTTTTGGTTAATACTGATTGATTAAAAGTTATCCTTATTCAGATGCACTCAAACCCATTGCTACCCTGATTTTTTTTGGAATATCGGTAATGTCGTAGTACCCACTGAACAATTCCTGCCCTTGTCCTTTGGCAAAAACGGGAACGGGCATGGCGGTATGCGACCAGGTTGTCCAACCAAGACCGGCTTTGTTATTTAAAACTCGTGTTGCGGTAGAAGATATCGGATTATCACCTCCATAACGGAGATATTGTTCTTCGTCCGTAAAAGCAGATGTCCCAAACAGTGTGTTCCAGGCTTCTTTAAAAAGTGACATTTCGTAATCGGATAAAGGTAAACCCGTATTGCCCCCAAGTCCAAAATACTGATTGACCAAAGACATCGCAAACTTGAAATTATTATTTTCAGGAACTTTTAAAGCTGAGTCAAGGATGGCTGTAAAACTTTGTTTTGATTTTTTCTGCAACGCAAGCAGGTTAAGGTCAGTCTCATAATGTGTACCAGCCCAGCCAATCGAAAAACCTCCTGTTTCATGATCAGCTGTTACAACGATCAAGGTTTCGTCCGGGTATTTTTCATAAAAATCAAGTGCCTGCTGAACAGCTTCTGAAAGAGAAATAACATTTTGTATGACGGTAGCACCATCGTTAGCATGTGCTGCCCAGTCAATTTTTCCTTCCTCTACCATCATAAAAAAACCTTTTTCATTTTCAAGCAATTCAATTGCCTTATCAACAAAAGCATACAGCGGAATATCCTCATCCGTTTGATCAATGCTGTAACGAATTGCAGCGGCGGCATCGATGATTGGCCCAACAGCGATAACTTTTTCAACGCCTGGTTTTAAATTATTAAATGCTTCTAACGAAGAGGTAATTGTGTAACCGGCCTTTTCAGCAAGAAGGTACGACGAAGGTTGGTCATTATTCTTTCCAAAAGGTTGATTGAAGCCCCCGCCGCCAAAAAAATCGAAATTTGATTTTATAAGATCAAGACTGATAGGATAATAATTGGTTCGCAAAGGCTGATTGGCATAAAAGACAGCAGGAGTAGCATGATTGATGCTAACACTTGAAATAATCCCCACTTTAAATCCATTTGCTTTGGCTTGAGTAGCAATGGAAGTAAGTGCTTTCGTCCGTGTACCATCCATCGAAATGGTGTTCACGGTAGTTTTAAATCCGGTTGCTAATGCTGTTCCGGCTGCAGCTGATCCGGTTATTAATCTGTTTTCAGCATGATTATTAGCAAATCCTGTGGATGGGAAACCTGAAAAACTCAACTTTTGGAATCCAGTCTGATTATGCTGAGAAGCAAGATATGCTTCGGTTGCAGCCACATGATTAATACCCATACCGTCACCAATAAAGAAAAAAACATATTTGGCCTGCTGTGCATTTACACTTGAAAAGGAAACAAAAAGTGAACACAAAACCACAAAAAGAAAATGTTTTAACAAAGTCGTTGCATTCATGATATTTAATTAAAGTTTAACCCTTAACGAAAAATTCAGCGAAAGGTTTTATCTGCCAGCCTGAATTCTAAGTTGGATACAAAGATAAACTGTATGTGCAGATTTTCAATATAATAAGGTGTAATTTCCGGGAATTTTAATAAAAAAAATACCAATGTATTGATTGTAAGCAGAATAAAAAACCTCCTAAAAGTCCACTAAAACTTTTAAAATAAACCACCTGCAAATCAAAAATTTCAAAATACTGATTAGTATGGTATTACAATAAAGTGTTGCACATCATTATGAAATGACCCGTGATTACTCTCGGCGGAGGATCAATATTTTATAAATTTTCTTACAACCGTGTACTTTTCAGCTATAACCTTCAGATAATACAATCCCGAAGGCAAACCCTGCAGGATAATTTTCCGGAACTCACCAATTTCCTCAAGGTCATTACACTTATCAACAAGAATCAAATTCCCGCCAGAACCATATAATTCAACAAAGCTTCCTTTGTCAACACCTGCGATAAAAATTTCACTTCCGGCCGGATTCGGAAAAACGCGCAGTGGTATGGCATCATTCAAACTAACCTGTGATGACTGAGTTTTCAGACTTGTTACAACTGACAAGCCATTCAGGGCAAACCTTCCACTGTGATGAATAAAATTCTGGTCATATTCAACTTCCAGATCAGCTGAATGGCCAGTATTTGGATTGAATTGTCGAAACTGTATAATTTCATCTTCAGTCATTCCATCAGAAATTCCTGTGAACAGATCATCACCGAAAATCACCATTACTTCATCCTTATCTGTAACCTTAATTAACCCGGTGCATAATCCGTCAGCATTAAAAGCACCTATTATCATACCGGGTTGCAATTCTTCGAGAACTGACTTTTTAAAAGCAATTACATGTGTAGCCGAAGTCATGTTTATTTCGTTCCAGGGATTTTGTGGTAAAGCGGGAGGATAATTCCCTGAATATTCATATTTTAAACCGTCGCAAACAGGGAATGTAAAATCAAATTGCGTTTCAGCACGCATAAGATATGCTTTGCCGGGCTGAAGGTTTTCAATGGTGTTAATACCTAATGATGGCCAATAAATACCCGAGCCACCTATTTCCTTAATAATTTCTACAGGAAAAGTCTCAAAAATTACAAGAGGTACCTCACAGGCACTGATAACAGAAAGATAATTCCATCCGCTATTGATCGTAATAGTTTTATTGCTTACTGGTTGTCCGGTGATATTTACAACAACAGGTGCAGTAAATTTAACTTCGTAACCATCCTGCGAATCCCATGTATCAAGAATACTCAATCCGAGCAAAGGGCAATACACTCCACTAAAATTCTTAATTAAAACAAGCTCATCCATAACCTCTGAAAATATTGATTCAATATCGTCATCAAATGGATCAATCCATGATGATATCCCGCTCCAGCCTTCAGGAATGAACAGCTCCTGCACGTGACAGACCCTCAGCATTGCGACATTACTTAAGATGGTCGAACATGAATTACTTATTTTACAGAAATATTGGCCATTATCATCATCATCCACTGCTGTTATAATCAATGTGGGAGAAATTTCTCCTTCCAGTAATCCTGATGGGCCATACCATTGATAGGTATCAGCATTAATTACTTCAATGGTGAAAATGGCGTCTTCGCCAATCATAACATCCATATCTTCAATGTTCTGAAGGATAATCATCTGATTGAAGGTAACCAAAAGAGAATCCGAATCAGAAAGTGAGCACTCTGGTATGCCAGTCACAGTCAGAAAAAGTTCAACCGATCCGTTTGATAAATCATTAACCCCAGGAACATAACTGCTATTTAATTGATAAGGCTCAACAAAAAAACCATCCCCCAAAGTGCCCCATTCCAATTCAACGTAGTTCTCCGCAATTGCTTCAACCAACGAAACAGGTTCTCCTTCACAAACAGTAAGGTCGGAACCGGCAAAAACTTCAGGTGGTAACTGCATCTGGACAAACATACTATCGACTGCCGATTGACAACTATCAAAACCGGCAACAAAAACTTTTATCCAAAATTCACCGGAAATCTTGTCGCTCTGTCCCAAAAAATATGTCGGACTGAAGGTGTTTTGTCCGGTAAAACTTCCATCACCTGTGGTAGTCCATTCAATCGTGGAAAAAGCATCTCCTGTTGCCTGCAACTGAAGACTGGTATCTCCCGGACATAATGGAAAAAGTTCAGTTCCCAACGAAACAACAGCATTCTGACAGGTTTCAACAAATTTAACATACGAATATGAAGTCGAACTACACAAGCAAGGACTTAACGGACTGCATGTCATTACAAGAGATATAGAGTCGAAAGCCATATCCATCGGACTTGGAACATAAACCGGATTTTCTGTATTTTCGTTATAAAACAATCCCATTCCTTCGATTGTGTACCATTGTATGTAAGTGTAATTTTCAGCATTTGCAGATGAAATAAAATAACCTCCTTCGATATAGACCGGAACAGTATTTGAATAACCGGCAAATGCAACCGGTGGTGGCTGTATGTGCAAAATCATACTATCTGTATCATTGTTGCAATCACCAGCTGCAAATGCAGTCAGATAAAGTGTAACCCAACCTTTGGTCAAATCGTTAGAACCAGGATAATAAGAAGCTTCAAGTAATGTTGGATCATCAAAAACACCGTCGCCATCTGTTTCCCAATATAATCCCGTGCTGAAAGAAGTTGTTGCTCCGGTAATCTGATAAATTTCCCCAGCGCAAACAAAACCATTTTCACCTGCATCAGCGATAGCATCAAGACAGTCATAAACAATCGTTACCTGAACCTCATCGGAAACTACTCCCTGACAGGGCAGAATGGAAAATCCGGTGAGGGTAAAAAATACCGTACCGGCAACAATATCTTCCAAACTTGGGGTATAAACCGTAAGCAATTTTGTCGGATCATCGAAACTACCAGAACCATTGGTTGACCATAAAATACTACTGCAGTTAATAGCTGATGGATTTTCGGGAATAAAACTATCGTCTTTACCAATGATGACATCATTTCCTGCAGAAATTTGCGGTGTTGACACAAATTCCACAAACACATTTTCGGTTTCTTCTCCACAAGGTTCATTGCCAAAAACAGTCAGGTAAATCAATACTTCACCATTCAACAGATCCATTTCGCCAGGTTGGTAAACCGTTTCAGTCGTATCATTTTCCACAAACTGGCCATCACCTTCAGTATTCCAGACAACTGAGGAATAATTCTGCACATCGGCTGACAGATTAACAATATCTGTTTCACAAACCATCAGGGAATCCGTCAGTTCAATAACCGGTTTATGCCGAATAGTTAAAAAAAGGCACTCGGTTGAAGATTCACATAATTCGAATCCTGTGGCTGTAAGACAAATTTCCACCAAACCCTGTGAGATGTCATTTGGACCTGGAGCGTAACTGGTTGTAAGACTGTTAAAATTATCGAAAACACCATCGCCGGTTGTCTCCCACTCAAACGTTGAATAATTCTGTGCATTTCCGGTGAGCTCAACAATGCCATCTTCGCAAATGGTAAGATCACTGCCGGGAAAAGCCAGCGGCGGTGGCATTAATGAAAGCGTTAATTGATCTTCATCTTCGGGACATGGAGCAAAACCAGCTACATGTAACGTAAGGTTTACCGAACCAATAGTTTTATCAAGATTCCCCGGAGTGTAAGTAGCGTTTAACCAGGAAAAATTATCGAAAAACCCGTCGCCATCTGATGTCCAGAATAAATTACTGTAATTTGTGGCATAACCATTTAATGTATAGCTACTTGTCTGGCAAATGGTATCATCATCTCCGGCAAAAACAGTGGGCAAAGGATGAATTATCACAATGAGGTCATCACTGGCATCGGGACACAAACCTGAAGAAGAAGCATGCAGGGTCAATGTTACAACGCCGGCAGCTTTGTCATCCTCACCAGGAAAATAATCAGTAACAGTTGAAGTAACATCAGCAAAATAACCATCACCGGCTGAAGACCAGTTTACAGATGATGCATTAATGGCCAAACCTGCCAGATTAACCTGTTCATCAGCGCAGACAGTTATGTTTTCGCCAGCGGTAACGATGGGAAGCGGATCAATCAAAATTGTCAGACTGTCCATTGCATTCCCACATCCGTTATTTGAAAAGGCTGTTAGTGTTATGTTTACCTGTCCGTCAGAAATATCCTGATTACCAGGTAGATAAACTGTTGAAAGCAATCCTGATGATTCAAAATATCCATCTCCGTCAGTCTGCCAAAGCACACTTTCAAAATTTTCAGCAGTACCGGAAAGTAAGGCATCATCAGTTTCGCAAATCGAAATATTATCTCCTGCAAAAACGGAGGCATTGGGTAAAATGACCAGCGAAAAACAGGTATCAGCATTTTCGCAACCATCCAGCGAAAAAGCTTCGAGGCATAATGTTGCTATCCCTTGGGAGGATTCTATTTCCCCGGGAAAATAAACTGTTGATAACTGATCCGGATTTTCAAAATAACCATCACCTGTAGTTGACCACATCACTCCGGTAAAGTTCACCACCACATTATTTTGTGTGTTGTAGGTTGATCCTTCACAAATCTGGGGGTTTTCTTCAATTTCAATTACCGGATTTTTATTAATGATCAGTAAAAGTGAATCGCTAACAGGGGGACAAAAATCATTGAATGCATATAAAATCAGCCATGTTCCTCCATTTTCATAGTCTTCCGGACCGGGGGTATAATAAGATGGAATACTCCCCGGAATACTAAAGAATCCATCACCGCGTGATATCCACTGCAAAGAATCATAGCCGGTTGCAAAAGACGATATGACAACATTATTATTTGACTCACATATAGTCATATTTTCTCCCGCATTCACTTCAGGAGGGGATACCAAAGTGAGTTGTAAAGTATCGGTATCATCGTTACAATTAAGAAACGCAAAAGCTGTCAGGTAAAGCTGCACTTCGCCGGCAACCTGGTCTTCATTGCCCGGAGTATATATTGTCTCAGTCGCAGAAGCATTTTCAAAGAATCCATCACCTGAACTTTGCCACAAAACTGCACTATCATTTTCTACAACACCAGAAATTGCTGTTGCTCCGGTTGAACAAACCGTGATATCTTCACCAGCATCGGCTATGGCATCAAGACATCCATCATAAAATTTGAGGACAACAATATCTTCATCACTAAACTGACAAGGATTGACCGGGGCTGCAACAAGCTGAAAATAAATAGAATCCATACCGACATCATTACCACTTGGACAGTAAGTAGCCTGAACAACTTTTTCATTTTCAAAACTACCCATGCCATTTGTCGTAAACCATTGAATATCGCTATAATTCTCAGCCCAGGCATCTGAAAAGGTATAAGATTCAAGTGGCACGGTATTGTCTTCTCCGGCAAATACTAACGGCGGCTTAACAATCACAAGTAACAAACAATCCGCATCAGCAGCGCAGTCTTCATAAGGAAATGCAGTAAGGCACAGTTCTACTGAACCATTTATTATATCCTCACTGCCAGGACTGTAAATTGGATTTAAACTGTCCGGATAATTGAAAACACCATCACCTGAAGAATTCCACAAAACTGACTGACTGAAAAATGATGATGCACCTGAAATCGTCAGCTCATCTCCGGAACAGATTGTCTGATCATTGCCGGCATTGGCAATGGCATCCAGACAGTTGTATTGAATGGTAAGAATGAGTTCATCAGAAACCGCTACCGTACAAGGGTCAATTGGATATGCTGTCAGTGTGAGTACAACACTTCCATTTACCATATCGTCAAGACTGTGAAAATATTTTGAATGCAGGGATGCCGGATTGCTAAACACACCAGTTCCCGAAGTGGACCATAACAGCGCAGAATAATTTTCAGCACTGGCCTGGATGGTAATTAACGTATCTGTTTTGAAAATTGTGGTATCCTGACCGGCATTCACCTCAGCAAGCTGCCGGAAAGAAACTTTAATCTGGTCTGATACCGATTGACAAGCACTCATAGGGAAAGCGGTGATTTCAATAAACACCTCTCCGTTCGACAAATCTTCCGATCCGGGATAATAAACCGGATCAATAATGGCAGAGTCGCTAAAAATACCATCCCCTGAACTACTCCAGACCAATGAAGAACAATGATGAACATTACCATTAAGATACACATCAGATGATTCACATACGGTTACATCAGGTCCGCCATAAGCAACCGGCGATTTTTCGATAATTAATGTGAGACTTGAGGTATCTGGTGCGCATCCATAAAATGACGTTGCGATTGCTGAAATCATAACAACACCGTTAATTTTATCGAGAACACCCGGTAAATAGTTTGTGTTAAGATTACCGGGCTGATCAAATACCCCATCTCCGTCAGTTTTCCAGATTAAATCATTATAATTATCTGCAGTTGCATTTAGTATTGCATATTCAGTTTCACAAATGGTTTGGTCTTCACCCGCAAAAACCAATGCATTTGGCAAAATGGTCAGAGTCAGACAATCACTCACATCAGGGCAAGGGGGGCTGGCAGTAGCATTAAGGCAAAGCTGAACTTCCCCATTTTGAATATCACCATTTCCGGGATAATAAGTCGTTGTAACCTGTCCTGGTTCGGTAAAGAATCCGTCCCCGAAAGTTATCCATTCCAGCTGTTGAAAGTTTTCCGCTGATGCATCCAAGATTGAAAAAGGGATTCCTTCACAAACAGAAGCATCACTACCTGCAAATACTGTAGCTTTGGGGATTATTAAAATTTCAACCTGATCTGTTTCAGGCTCACAAAAATCATTTTGAGCTGTTAAAGTAAAAATTACATTACCAGCCTGTATATCCAACGGGCTTAGCTCATAGGTTGTATTCAGCGAAAATGGATTATTAATCACACCAAATCCTGTAGTTTCCCATTTCAGAAAGGTGTAACTGGCTGCTGTTCCAGAAAGAGAAATGATTGAATTCGTTTCACAAACTATTTGGTTTTCTCCAGCATTTACAAGAGGTACCGGAGTAAAATTTAAAATCATAAAATCAGTACTGTCAGCACATCCCGCAAATGCAAAGGCTGTAAATTTCAAAATTACTGAGCCTGAATTCAAATCTTCCGGGCCAGGTTGATAAACAGATTGTGGTTGACAGGAATTAATAAAAGTTCCATCACCGGTTGTTTCCCATAATACTCCGGTTTGATTGACCGCGTTTCCTGACACATTGGCGAAGCTGCTTGCGCATATTGTCTGGTCTTCACCAGCATCAGCGATTGCATCCAAACAGCCTGATATAAAATGCATAGTGAATTCATCAACCACTGATAAAGTACAGGGATTTAAGGGAATTGCAGTTAATGACAAAATAACTTCACCACTGGCGTAATCTGTTGGGCTGGGATAATAAACCGGGTTTAAAACTGATGAATCGCTGAATGTTCCGGTGCCATTGGTTTGCCAGAAAAATTCCTGGGCAAAATCAATTGTAGCTCCAGTGATAGAATAATTCTCATCAATAATTACTGTAACATCCTCTCCTGCAAATACATAAGGTATATGTTGAATGGTAAGGATAAATGAATCACTAACATCCTGACACACACCTAATCCCGTTCCTGTTAGTGAAATCTGCACATTCCCATTTGCAATATCAGTAAGACCGGGAGTATAAACCGGATTTAAAACAGTTGAATCATTGAAAAATCCATCACCGCTGGTCGTCCAGTAAAAAGTATTGATGTTTTGAGCTTGTCCTGACATTTGATAAATATCGTCAGAACATATCGTAGGATTTTCTCCGGCTTCAACATAAGGTGAAGGAAATAAATGAATCAGTAAGCAATCAAAAACTTCACTACAGAAATTGCTTCCTGATGCAGTAAGGCAAAGTTCGACTACTCCGACGGCAAGATCGTTCGACCCCGGGGTATAAATTGGATTTAAAACGCCAATGTCTGAAAAAGTACCATCACCAGAGGTCGCCCATGTCAGGGTATTATAATCTGAAGCAGAAGCATTATTCAGTGAAACCTGAGTTATTCCGCAGATGGATAAATCCATACCAACATCAACCTGAGGCATTTTTTCGATATGAAGCACCAAACAATCGCCAACATCCTGACAGTCAGCCAAACCCTCAGCATTCAGACAAAGTTCCGCTGAGCCGGCTATTTTATCCTGAACGCCGGGAATATAAGTTGTAATCAATGAATTTGACTGGGTAAATACACCGTCCCCGTTTGATAACCAAAGAACTTCCCCGTAATTTTCAGCAAATCCTTCCAGATAAAGGCTGTCAGTTTCACAAATTGTCCGATCATCTCCGGCAGAAACAACAGGTAACTGCTGAAAAGAAACCTTTACAGAATCCTCAGCCCAACCACAATCGTAAAGACCTTTTACATTCATTTTCAGGAAAACATAACCTGCAAGCCAGTCGGCAGAATCCGGCATATAAACCGGCTGTAAAACATCAGAATTATCAAATGTTCCATTTCCACTTGTTTCCCATTCCACTAAAGAATAATTGTCAGCTTCAGCCAGCAACTGAAAAGAATTTCCGCAGCATGTGGTGAAATCTTCACCGGCATTGGCAAAAGGCAGCTGTTGAATATAAAGATCAAGACAGTCATAAACATTATTGCATCCCGGATAGGCTGTAACTTCAAGACAAATTTGCACGCCACTGTTTTGAATGTCACCAGGACCGGGAACATAAACCGGATTTAGTATTCCAGGATTATCGAAACTGCCATCCCCAGTTGTCGCCCATTGAAAACCATTGCTATCAGTAATATTTGCATTCAATTGAAAAACATCACAAGCACAAATGGTTGCATCATTCCCTATTTCAACACTTGCCTGAGGATAGAAAAAAACTCTCATGCAATCAGTTGAATCAGAGAATCCCTCATCAGCAAAAGCAGTAAGGCAAAGTGTTACAGTTCCCGCTGTTAAATCCTCAAGTGAGGGTGTATAAACAGGTTTGAGTTTAAAAGGATCATCAAAAAAACCATTTCCACTGGTTGCCCATTCAAGTGACATGTAATAAGAAGCTTGTGCTTCGTTCAGCTCAACAAGATCACTGAAGCAAACCGACTGGTCACAACCAGCATTAACAACTGCATTATGCCCTCCCTGAAAAATTATTCCAAGTGCAAGAGTATCCGAAGTGAACAAAGAGCATGGTTCTATAGGCGCAACTGATAAAAAAAGCAGTACTTCTCCACTGGCAATATCATTTGTTCCGGGCATGTAAAATGTATGCAAAGTATCAGCATCCTGGAAGAATCCATCTCCGCCGGATGACCAGCTAACACTTGAGACATTTTCAGCGGAAGCACAACCAGTATAAAAATCCTCTCCGGCACCAATTGTTGCATCGTCGCCTGCAAAAACAACAGGAAGAGGTATAATTTCCACCTGTTTTGAAGCGGTTGTACCTGTGCTGCAATAGGTTTTTGGTGATGCATAAAGAGTTAATGTAAAGCTTCCGTTTGTTGTGTCATTCGGCCCCGGGAAATATTTTGTTGTCAGACTGGATGATGGGCTGAAATATCCATCACCTGATGTAGACCAGGCAAAATTTAGGTATTCCAGAATTTCTGCAGCTAATTGTAAATAATTCTGATTTTCGCAAATAGCATCTGTATTTTCACCAAAGGTAACAATTATCGGTTTTTTCTGAATGGACAATTCAACATCCTTTTTTGCAGTATCACATGCCGGAATAGCAGGGATTACATTTAGGGTAACGATTGTACCGCTGTTTGCGATATCCATTGGTCCCGGGGTGTAAATGGCGGGGAAAACATTTGGATTGGCAAAAGTACCGTCACCCTGGGTAGTCCATAAAATACCGGAGTGATTC
>Ga0116164_10000933_pt1 | contig 23077 bp, 19 predicted proteins | sample AD_UKC109_MetaG_FD_89888 | JGI IMG/M metagenome (GOLD analysis project Ga0116164, IMG submission 89888) | Active sludge microbial communities of municipal wastewater-treating anaerobic digesters from Hong Kong - AD_UKC109_MetaG | ecosystem: Engineered > Bioreactor > Anaerobic > Digestate... | reverse complement strand
CGTCCACGCTGTAGTCGATGCGCTCGAGCTCGCCTGCCGTCACCGGGGAAAAGCGCGGGTCCTCGCTGCAGGCCGAAACGGCGTTTCGAACGATCTCCTCGGCTATGCTGTCCGTGACGGCGGAGATCGTGCCGATGCATCCGCGCAGTTTTCCCTGGATTTTGAGCGAGACGAACACGCCGGCGCGGCTCTCCGTCATTTCCTGCGGAAGATCGTTTGGAAGCGCGGGCGTGCCGCGTGTTTTTACAAACGTTTCGACCGTGTTCCTTGCCAGACGCACATACGCGTCTTCCTGTCTGCGGATTTCGTTCATCCGCCTGCTTTCCTCCTGCCGGCAGAGGACGTCGAACGCGCGGGATTCGTCCGCTCCGTCCGGCTCGAAGCACGCGACCGCATACCCGACGCCGAACGGGCCTTCGTAGGAGAGCAGCTCGCTCTTCACGGCCTGCCGGTCAAACGCGCCCGCCATGATGCGGAACGACCCCAGCCCGCATTCCGCGGCGGACTCGCAAAGCTGCGGATCAAACGTCATCATCGAAAGGAAGTCGCCTTCCGACATCGCTTTCGTAACTTTCTTGTCGAACACCGGGCCCTCAGCGGAAAAGCCGTACGGCCCGTTTTCGCTCAGCTTATGCGAAAGGTCGCCGCTTGCGACGATCACCACGTCGCGGTCGAGCTCCTCGGCGACTTTTTTGATGCATTTGCCAAGCCGGTAGTGGGCGACCGCGTCCAGCCCGGAAAGCCCGATGCGGACGACTTCGCAGGAAAGCTCCGGCTCGGCCAAAAAAACCAGCGGTATCATGGTGCCGTGGTCCAGCGCCTTGTCCCGCTCGCCGCGCGTCCCCGCGGGGATGCCCGCGCGCTTTGCCGCCAGCTCAAGCGCCTTTACGAACTCCTCGTCGTAAAACACGCTCACGCCGACGCTCTTTGCGCCGAACCGGCTGAAATCGCCGCGCGCTTTCGCGCCGGGCGAAATATGGAAATAATCCGCATAGACGGTCGTGTGGGGCGATAAAATCACGATCGTTTCCGGATTTGCCTTCCGAATCCGCCGCGCCGCCTCGCGGTATGCTTCGCTCGTTTTGCGAATCTCCCACTCCTGCCCTTTTCCGATTTCCGGCAGGATGAGCGGCGGATGCGGAACGATCGCAGCCATCAGTATGGACATATGAAGTCCCTCTTTTCTTGTGGTCTTGTTTCAAATATGCAAGAACATGCCTGTAGAAAACCATACGGTTTTACGGCGCAAAAACAATCGGTCCCGTATCGTTTATTTTAGCATTGCAATTATCCGCTGTCAAAAGCTTCGCGCCGCGTTCCCGCCGTTTTAAACCCATCCTGTTGTGGTAGAATAGGGATATGCTGCATCACAAAAATAAAGCGCAAAAAAAATATCCTGTCCGAAGCGGCGGCCGGCGCGGGCGCGTCGGCATGCTTGGCGCGGCCGCAATCGCGCTCGCTTGCGTCTGCGCCGCATGTTTGCTGTTTTTGGCGATCGTCCTGCCCGTCCGCGCAAAAATGCGCAGAGAGCAGGAAACGGAAACGGTCACGCTGGCCACGCCGGAGGCGACCGCAACGCCGTCGCCAACGCCGGTGCCTTCGCCGGAATCCGTGCTGACCTTCGACGAAAGCGCGGACGATCCCATGCCGACCATCGACGACCGTCTTTCGCTTGGAAAATCATACAAGCTCCGCGGCACGGTGCAGTCCAACTATCCCCTGCTTTCGGTCACCGTCAGCATCGAGTGCGCTTACAGTGAGGACCTGTTTTATCCCTATACGCAGAGCGTTACGTTCGATCCTGCGAAGTGTATCTATTCTTATCCGCTGGACGGCGAGCTGACGCAGGAAAGCGTCTCGCTGGATTCCCTCGTGCAGTTTTCACTGCTGCAAACCGGCATCCATACGCTGACGATCACCGCGAGCAGCACCGCTCAGGCGACGCCGAAAAAGATCTTTCAAACGAAGTTCTATGTCCTCTCGGACAGCTGGAACACCATTCTAAAGTCCGATTTCAGCAACGACAGCTATTCGACGGCGCTCAGCTTTTTTAAGGACAAGGACGCGTTCCTGTACCGCTATCAGTGGGTCTACAACCGCTACATCGTCGCCGATCCGGATTGGGAAAACGAATACATCGTCTCGTTCGATTGTCTTGAGGGACGCGAGCCGTGGAAAATCCACGAAGCAGCCCTGCCGTATTACGAGGAGGTTTCGTATTACCTCAACAACGTGCATGTCCGCGTCTCCGGCACGAACGGCGACTCCGGCGTATTGAAGCTCAGCGACCTGATCGACACCTACAACGGCAGCTATTGTTCGCGCTTTACGTCCAGCCTGAAGTCCATCAGCCATCACGCGTTCGGTACGGCGACCGATCTCAACGGCGGCATGGCGGCAAACGACAACACAAAGGACAACATCGCCCTCATCAACGACGAGGTCGGAAATCTGCTTGCCTACAACGGCATCATGGAAGAAGACGACGTATCGTATTACGACTATACCTATTCCGGCGATTACTCGCTCTGGGTCTACAAAAGCGTGCCGGAGAGCGTCATCAATTATCTTTTATACGAGCTTGCGTTCTACCGCGCCGGGTTCCAATGGGGACATTACTATGTGTCGACAAGCGACGCGATGCACTTTACGCTCACGGACAATATCCGTATCAGTCACGACGGGAATGAAGGCCTGCGCAAGGTGTTTGAGTATGCGGAAAGCTACGAGTGAGTTTTTTATACTCTTTTTTAAAGAAAAGAGTATGTCGTGGGAATGAAGGCCTTCGCAAGGTCTACGAATATTGCGAAACATACACGGATAAGGAGTCGTAACGATGGTCATCTGCATCTTTGGTGAAAACTGCACCGGAAAATCCGCGATCGCCAACCGGCTGAAAGAAAATCTCGGCGCGGACATTTACAACGGGAAGGACTATCTCCGCTTTGCAAAGAGCGAACCGGAGGCGAAAAAGGCGTTTTCCGCATTGCTTGCCGATCATTCAGCGGGCGATCAACCGCTGATCTACGTCGCCGCCGAGCCGGAGCAGCTTCAGCTTCTCCCGGAACAATGCCTGCGCGTCCTCGTGACGGCGGAACTGCCCGTCATCAGGGAGCGCTTCGCCGCGCGCATGGGCGGCAGGCTCCCGCCGCCGGTCGAGTCGATGCTCGAGCGCAAGCACGGCATGTTCGACGGATTCCCGCACGACCTTCTGGTCAAAACCGGTGACCAAAGCGCGGCCGACGCGTGCAAACAGATCGTTTCCTTACTGAGCGACGCAAAATAGCGGCTGTTCCTTGTGTTTAAAAGCCCGCCGGAAATTCCGGCGGGCTTTTGTGTTTTTCGCGGTGATTGTCGTTGCTTTTATTCCGCGTCGGCTTTGATCTTTGCCTGAGCGGCTGCAAGGCGCGCGATCGGCACGCGGAACGGCGAGCAGGATACGTAGTTCAGGCCGACGGTGTGGCAGAACTCGATGCTCGAAGGATCGCCGCCGTGTTCGCCGCAAATGCCGAGCTTGATTTCGGGACGCGTGGCGCGCCCGAGGTCGGCCGCCATCTTGACGAGCTTGCCTACGCCCTCCTGATCGATCCGCGCGAACGGGTCCGACTCGAAGATCTTTTTCTTGTAGTAGTCTTCGAGGAACTTGCCTGCGTCGTCGCGGCTGAAGCCGAACGTCATCTGGCTGAGGTCGTTTGTGCCGAAGCTGAAGAACTGCGCCTGCTCCGCAATCTTGTCGGCGGTCAGCGCCGCGCGCGGGACCTCGATCATCGTGCCGACGAGATACGGGATCTCGACGCCGCGTTCCTTCATGACCTCTTCGGCCGTGGTTTCGACGATTCCCTTGACATACGCAAGTTCTTTCACTTCGCCGACCAGCGGGATCATGATCTCGGGGATGATGTGGATGCCCGTCTCCTCGCGGGTTTCGATCGCCGCCTCGATGACCGCGCGGGTCTGCATCTCGGCGATTTCCGGATACGTGACCGCAAGGCGGCAGCCGCGATGGCCCAGCATCGGGTTGAACTCGTGCAGGTTCGCAACCGTGAGCTTGAGCTCTTCAAACGAAAGCCCCATCTCCTTTGCCAGCGAACGGATATCGTCGTCGTCGCTCGGCAGGAACTCGTGCAGCGGCGGATCCAGGAAACGGATCGTGACCGGCCGGCTGCCCATCGCCTTATAGATGCCCTTAAAGTCGCTGCGCTGCATGGGAAGAAGCTTTGCAAGCGCTCTGCGGCGGCTGTTTTCGTCCTTGCTGACGATCATCTCGCGCATGGCGGGAATGCGGCCTTCCTCAAAGAACATATGCTCCGTGCGGCAGAGGCCGATGCCTTCCGCGCCGAACTTGACGGCGACTTCCGCGTCGTGCGGGTTGTCGGCGTTGGTGCGCACCTTCATCGTGCGGACCTCGTCGGCCCACTGCATGATGGTCTCAAAGTTGCCGGAGATCTGCGCGTCGATGGTCGGCAGCGCTTCGCCGTATACATTGCCGGTCGAGCCGTCCAGGGAGAGCCAGTCGCCCTCGTTGAACACGTGCCCGGAAGCCGTCGTGAACGTGTGGCTTTTTTCAATGATCATGACGTCCGAACAGCCTGCGACGCAGCAGGTGCCCATTCCGCGCGCAACGACCGCCGCGTGCGAGGTCATGCCGCCGCGCGCGGTCAAAACGCCTTCCGCGGCATACATGCCTTCGATGTCCTCCGGCGACGTTTCCGTCCGCACCAGAATGACTTTTTCGCCGTGTTTGGAAGCTTCGATCGCTTCCTCGGCGGAGAAATAGACCCGCCCGCAGGCCGCGCCCGGCGACGCCGGCAAGCCGGTCGCGATCGGTTCGGCCTTTTTCAGCGCTTTCGGCTCGAAGGTCGGGTGGAGCAGCGCGTCCAGCGCCTTCGGCTCGATCTTCATGAGCGCTTCTTCTTTTGTGATCATTTTTTCCGCGACGAGATCGACGGCGATCTGCAGCGCCGCAGCCGCGGTGCGCTTGCCGTTACGCGTCTGGAGCATGAACAGGTGCCCGCGCTCGATCGTGAACTCCATGTCCTGCATATCGCGATAATGCATTTCAAGCGTGTTTGCGATGGTCACGAACTGCTTGTAAACGTCCGGCATGGTCGTGCGAAGCTCTTCGATCGGGGACGGCGTGCGGATTCCCGCGACAACGTCCTCGCCCTGCGCGTTCATCAGGAACTCGCCGTATAGCTTGGTCTCGCCGGTCGACGGATTGCGCGTGAACGCAACGCCCGTGCCGCTGTCGTTGCCCATGTTGCCGAACACCATGCTCTGCACGTTGACGGCGGTGCCCCAGTCGGACGGAATGTCGTTTTTGCGGCGGTATACGATCGCGCGCGGATTGTCCCAGCTGCGGAAAACGGCCTTGATGGCCTCCATGAGCTGTATGCGGGGATCCTGAGGGAACTCCACACCTTTTTCTTCCAGATAGAGCTTTTTATAGCGGTCTACAACGTCCTTGAGATTGTCCGCAGTGAGTTCGGTGTCGAGATTGCATTTGTTTTTGCGCTTGACGTCGTTAAAAATTTCATCGAACTTCGCTTTTTCAACTTCCATGACGACGTCCGAAAACATCTGGATAAACCGGCGGTAGCTGTCGAAAGCGAACCGTTCGTTATTTGTCAGTTCCGCCATGCCTAAAACCGTCTGGTCGTTGAGACCCAGGTTCAGGATGGTGTCCATCATGCCCGGCATGGACGCGCGCGCGCCGCTGCGGACGGATACCAGATACGGGTTGGACGGGTCGCCGAATTTCTTTCCGGCCTGTTCTTCGACGATGGCGAGCGCTTCGTTGATCTGCTCGATAATTTCCGGCGCGATCGTCTTTTTGTCCTCATAATACTTTGTGCATGCCTCTGTCGTTACGGTGAAACCGAACGGCACGGGTAGCCCGAGCGTCGTCATTTCTGCGAGATTTGCGCCTTTGCCGCCAAGCAAAGCGCGCATATCTGCGCTCCCTTCACGAAACAGATATACGTACTTGTGTGACAAACTATTCTTCCTCCTTCGATATTTTAACAACTCATTATACATAATCGCACCGTTCCCGCGCAAGCCGATTCCGCAGATAAACGCGACTTTTGTGCAAAACACCGAATCCTATTGTGAACGTAAATTTTTTGCGTAAAAAAAGACGAAAATTTCGCTGTATTTTCGTCTTTTCCGTCTTGTTCATTCGTATCTCATCGTCCCGCGCCGTCTGGTTTGACCGTGCGCCTTTGTCCGCTCTAAAACAGCCGGATGTCGGATGTGCTTTCCCTTCCCGTTTCCCCTTCGTCCGAAAGAATTAAAAGATACGCGGGAACGCCGTTTTGTTCATCGATTTTAATGCCGCGCGCAAGCACCCTGTGCAGGTTCGGGTTTTTCTGATTCATTGTCAAAAACGAGAACTTCAGCGGGTGGTTGCCGGCGCTCGCCGCGCGGACGTCTTCGCGCAGTTTCAGCGCGTCCGCCGGGCGGAACAGCGATGCGCAGTCGCGGGAGACCAGCTTGAACTGATCGTAATTCATATTGAGTATCCTTAAAAATGCGTCGTTGAAAAACGTGGCTTCGATCCGCTCGCCGAAGCGAAGGATCAGTATGCCGGTCGCGGCGCTGGAGATAACGGGTTCCAGCTGCGCGACGGAGCGCTTCATATCGGTGATGTCGGTGATCGCAGCGGCCAGCACGGGCAGGCTGCTGCCGGAATACGGGATGCGGATCGCCCGCATATGCCGCCAGCCGGAGTCGCCGTCCTTTTGCCTGTTTCTGTATGCGATCTCGATCATCGTGCCGTCGATCGCTCTCTGCTTTAAACTCGATACGACATACTGCCTGTCGTCCGGATGGATGTCGTCCTCGCAAAACGATTCGCCGGATATCGTGTTGGGATCGCTCCCTGCGGAGTAAAGCAGACGAATCGTATCGTCAATCTCCAGTATCGATATTCCGCCGTCCATATGTTTGAGCAGCGTATACAGCTGAACGGAATATGCCGACCCGCTCATGCGTATGTACGCGGAATCGCCCGGCGCGTCCTGCCGCCGGATGCAGTAACGGTTTTTGCCCGCGTTCTTCGCTTCGTAAAGCGCATAGTCGGCCTCGCTGTACAGCGTGTCGTAATCCGTCTGGTCGCGCTTCGACACGACGACGCCGATGCTGGCGGAGATCGACGCGCTCTGTATCCCGTTTGAAAAGGTGAAATTCAACGCGTCGCAAAGGGCCTCAGCCTTTGTCTGCACAATGCCGAGGGACGTTGCGTCCGGCAGGAAAACGAAGAATTCGTCCCCTCCGATCCGCGCGACCACATCCGTTGCGCGGAACATGTTTTTAATCGTATCGCTGATACGGATCAGCGCCTCGTCGCCCATCTGGTGACCGAGCGTATCGTTGACTTGTTTAAAGTTGTCGATGTCGAGCATGAACAGCGCGATGATCTCGTTTTCTCCAAAGCGCAGCGTCTCTTCAATTGCCGCACGCGCAGCGGTCCGGTTGAGAAGGCCGCTGAGGTCGTCGCGAAAGGCAAGGTCGCTCAGGCGTTCCATATTGCTGGCGCCGTCCCCGAGGTCCGTGACCGCAATGACCGCCTTGACGTCGCCGGAGTTCGGATAGCCCTTCATCTGGACAGAGATTTCGCAAAGCCCCTTGCTCCCGTCGTCCTTGATCATCCGCATTTCGCGGGTGTCCTTCGCAGCACCGCTCAGGAAGAGCAGCCTGAGCCGCTCAGGGTTGACAAACGTCCTGAATTCCAGACGATCGTCCGGATCGATGACGTTTTGTTCAAACGCCAGCAGGACCGTTTCCGCGTCCGCGCGTTCATACCCGTCTTTCCATTTCTGAAAAACGCCTTCGGCAAGTTCGCATCCCCTCGTCGTCAGGTTGGCTTCCATATATGCCATGCTTGTGCCGATCAGCACGGACATCATGTTGTGCCAGCGCTCATACGACGCCGCTCTTTCGTGCAGCCGCGTAACGTCGCGCAGGGTGATAATCGCCTGAACGCTGTTTCCCTTTTCGTCAAATATGGCCGTGAATTCGAAGGAATACCAGCCGAATCCGCTCTCCGAGTTCTCCATGCGGCATTCGATTCGTCCGTTCGGTTCCCCGTTTTGGATCGCCAGCCAGAACGCTTTGTATTCAGCTTTGCTTTCAGCCGCGATCATCCCGTCGAGAACCGCCGTATTCCCGTCGCGCCATGCCTCCTTCGACAGGTTATAGCGCTCCATCATGATTTCATTCGGCATCAGCCGCCGCGAGCGGAGGTCGTAACGCAGGATCATCGCCCCGCTTTGCCGCGCGGAGATCCGGTATTCTTCTCTGGCGATCAGAAGCCGCTCCTTCTCCTCGCGCGCCCGTTTGCTTGCGCCGGCATAAAGCGCGATTACGAACAGGATCAGCAGCGCCGCGCACGTCATCGCGACGCCGATTATCATATATCCGTTCAACATTTCCGCGCTGAGCGCCGCATCCACGACTTCGCCGGGAATCGCCGTACAGATCGACCAGTCGTTGATCTCGATCGGAAGATAAGAAAGGTACCAGTGTTCGCCGTCGATCGAATAGGAAACGAACCCTTCCTGCTGCGCATGGATGTCCTTCACCGTGCTCGTCGCGCTGAACGAATCGTCGAACTGCGCGTTGGCAAAGACGGTAAATAAATCCTCGTTGTGCAGCAGCGTACTGAGCGACTCGCTCCCGACAATAATATTGCCGGTACTGTCGCTGATAAACGATTCGCCGTCCTCATAATACTCGATGCGGAGCAGCTGGCTGATCGCGTCCGTCGTCAAAATTCCGGCCACAACGCCGCTGATCCCGTCCTGCGATTGGATCGGCACCATCAGAATGAAGCATTCGTCGTCCCTGCCGGTTTTGTTCTGGTTTGCACGCGAAATCGTCTGATCCCCGGCCATCGCCGTTTTAAAATATTTACAGTCGCCGAAATAGACCGTTTCGTTATCAACCGTAAAGCCATATCCGTCCTTGCCGATGATATACATGTCCACAAAGTCGGAATTCTGGACGGCGGCCGCAATATGCTCGAGCATCTGTTCCGTATACCGTTCGTCGGCGGACTCGACAACGCCCGTAATGACTTCCAGCACCGAAAACTCTCCGCTCAGCTTTGCGTCCAGCATGTCGCGCTGCTGCGTCCCTATCGACTGCAGCGTTTCGTATGTCAGCGTCCGCACCCGCTTTGAGGATTTTAACGAAAATAGCAGCAGCATCAGCACCGCGACCGCAACCAGCGTAAGCGGTATGACAAGCGTCATTAAAATGCGGCCACTGCGTTTGAACATGCAGGTCCCCTCCATCGTTTGCGGCTTTCGTTTGCGAATTCTCTCTGCTCCGGCGCAAAATTCGCTGTGTCCGATTTTTAAAGTAAAATACAGTCAACAGCGATAATGCTCGGGGCAATATTATATCGTTATCCGGGCCAATGGTCAAATCTTTCTTTCATTATACACGTTTTCTGTGCGTGTCCAAAATAACCGGCCTTTCCGGATCGTCCTTTTTCGATGAAAAAAGCGGGGCCGATGCACATCGGCCCCGCTGCAGTCGCGCAGCGTTACAGCATAGCGGCAAAGATCGTAACCACCGTACCCAGCAGCATCATAACCGCGACAATGATCGCTAAAATCCGCAAACCTTTGCTCATATGCATACACCTCCGTTATTCATGGCCGACCGTCGCGTAATTTTCCGGATAACGCGTGACCAGCGATTCGTCCGCGACCCATGCGTCGACGGTGTCCGAATAGTACTGATCCTGATAATTCGACTGCAGATAGCTGTCCAGCGTGTCCTTCACGTCCTCATACGGAATGTCGTGCGCGCTCTCCGTGGATACCCTCTTGATGATATGCCAGCCGTAGTCGGACTCGACGGGGTCCGAAATGTCTCCGTCGTTTTCGAGCGCCAGGGCCGCTTCAAGGAATTCGTCGACATAGCTTGCGCCCTCGCCGACGAGGTAACCGTCGGCATATTCGTCGCTTTCCATGCCCGGATCGGTGTTGTATTCCGCAAGCAACGTTTCAAAATCTTCGCCGGCATCCAGCTTCTCCATGATCGTCAGCGCCGTCTCCTCGTCGTCGACCAATATCTGGCGCACGCGGAAGAATCCGTCCGGCATGTAGAGCGGCGGCGCATAATAGCCGTAGGCCGAATAGGTTTCATATGTGAAATACTGCGTGGGGTCGGAATCGAACAGCTCCTTCTGCGAAGCGAGTTCGTCCTCATAAGCCTGCAGAAGCTCTTCGTCCGTCATCTCGACGTTTTCGAGCAGCAGCGCTTTGTGGTCGGCGACGAGCAGGTCGTTTTCCGCGTCCTCAAGCATCGAGGCCTTCAGTTTTTTGACCGTCGTGTTGTTCTGAATCAGCGCGTCGGTAAAAAGCGTGTTTGCGTAGGCTTTGACATTGCTCGCGCCCGCGCTCTCCGCCTCGTCGAGGAACGACTGGAACGTATCGTCATAGTTGCTCTCCGCCGTTTCCTCGGCAGACGCTTCCTCTTCGTCCGTAAGGGTGACGCCGGCGAGTTTCGCCTGATAGACCTTCATTTCGCTGGCGATCAGATTGTCCATCAGGTAATCGACAAATTCGTCGATGCCGTCGTCGGTATCCAGCGAATAGCCGTAATACGACGCGTAGCTCTCGCTGTTGGAATAGGCGCTTTCAAGCTGGGTCAGCGTAATTTCCCTGTCGCCGACCGTTGCGACAATCGTCTCGGTGCTTCCGCATCCGCTTAAAGCCATGGTAAAGGCCAATGCACAAGTCAGCAATAACGCGACCAGTTTCTTTTTCGTCATGAACATTTGTCTCCCTTTGCAGTGTTGTTATCCAGCCGGTATTTCAATTCAATATAATCCAATATATCAATTATATTAATAAGTTGAAACGAATGAATTATACTCTCGCTCGTTTGGCTTGTCAATGAAACACGCCGTGAACAATCGTGGCAAAAGCCCCGTGCCGGGGCAATTGTCCCCGATTCAGCCGCCGCGCCGAAGCAGGGGCCAAATCCGTCTCCGCCAACGCTCAGCGCTCCGGGGCGATCCGCAAATATGCGGCCATCCCGCCGGTGTTTCCTTTGTCGCGCCGGTGCGAATATAGCAGCGGCGTTTCCATGGTGCAGATGCCGAACAGCGAAACGTGTTCCGCCGGCACGCCCGCCTTTATAAACTGTCTGAAAGCGACCATCCACAGATCGACATGCGCCTTTTCGCCTTCGCGGGCGATCACGCAGGGGATATCCGGAAACGCCTCTTCGAACAGCCCGGCGACATTTTTTCCGACCTCGAAGCAATCCGCGCAGATGGACGGGCCTATGCTGACGAACACGTCCGCCGGGTCCGTTGCGTAGCATTCCCGCATCTTTCCCACAAGGTTCGCTCCGATGCCGCCGAGCGCGCCGCGCCAGCCCGCGTGCGCAAGCCCGATGCAGCGCCTGACCGGATCGATGCAGTAAAACGCCATGCAGTCGGCATGGCCGGTGATCAGCGTGATCGACGGATCGTCCGTAATCAGCCCGTCGCAGCTCGGCAGCGGGTCGAGCAGGTACCCTTTGCCCGCGTCCGAAGCATCGACCTTCAGCACGTTCGTTTCGTGCGCATAGTTGTCCATCACCATGCGTTCGAACGGAAACCCAGCCGCTTTGCTGAAGCGCCGGTAGTTTTCCATCACGTTTTCGCGGCTTTCCGGCCGCGTAAAGCTGAGATTCAGCGACGCAAAAAAGCCCTTGCTCACGCCGCCGGTCCTGGCCGAAAAGCCATGGTCGAATCCGTCGAGCGCGGAGAGCGCAGGGCTTGTGTAGATTCCGATTCCGTTGACATACCGCAGTCTTGAGGCGCGCTTCACCGCCTGATACCGCTCCGAAAACTCTTGATCCCGCGTCATTTCTCGTCCAGCAGCCGCTGCAGTTCCTTCATGAATGTCTGCGTGTCCTTAAACTCCCGATAGACCGAAGCGAACCGGACATATGCGACTTCGTCGACGTCCTTCAGGTTGCGCATAACGATCTCGCCGATATCCCGCGTCGTCACCTCGGATGCGAGCGTATTGAACACCTCGCGCGAGACGTCGTCCACGACCTTGTCCTGAACGTCCGCGGAAATCGGCCGCTTTTCGCATGCCTTTCGAATCCCGTTTCGGATCTTTTCGGAGTCGAACGGCTCGCGCCGGCCGTCCCGCTTGACGACCATGATCGGGATTTCTTCTATCTTCTCATACGTTGTAAACCGTTTGCCGCAGTTGATGCACTCGCGCCTGCGCCGTATGGCGCTTCCGTCTTCCGTAGGGCGCGAATCGATTACTTTGCTGTCGGTGCTGGCGCAATATCTGCATTTCATGATGAGCCGCTCCTTATATAGTGCATTGATATGGTATATTCTACCATATATATGGTAGAAATGCCATACTTATCTGTCCGCCGGCCCTTACTGGCTGAAGTCTCTAACGGAAAAAGGCGAACCGTTTTGCGGTTCGCCTCGGTCTGTCAAAAAAGCCTCGGGATTGTTAAGGGCCGCAGCCCTTAACCCGTATCATCCGGCTGCAGCGGTTCAGCCGCTGCAACGGATCGCCCGTTTCGGGCGGTTTCTTTGTGCGTTTTGCCGTCCGGGAGCCCGAAGGGCGAAAGGCAAAACGTGGTTGTCCCGTCAAAAAACAAGTTTTTTGACGGTCTCGGAAAAAGGCGAACCGTTTTGCGGTTCGCCTTCTTTATAGTCGGTATAGTCGGTTTCGATCAATATTTGCGCTTTCTGGCGGCTTCGGCTTTCTTCTTGCGCTTCACACTGGGTTTTTCATAGTGCTCGCGGCGACGGACTTCTGCCAGCACGCCGCTGCGCGCGCATTTGCGTTTGAATCGTTTCAGAGCGCTTTCCAGGGACTCGTTTTCACCTACGCGAATTTCCATTTTCTCCCCTCCCCTCTTATACGACTCTTCCTTCAGTCAAGAAGACGCTAAAAGTCATTATAAGCGAGGAACCGTTTGAAGTCAACAGGTTTATCGCGCAAATCGCTTCACAAAATGTTTGCGTCCACGGCCTTATTTCATTGTGTCGGTTCAACGTCTATGGTATACTGTAAACAGATTATGCGTTCTCGTAACGCAAATATACTAGGGAGGAAAATTCATGAAAAAAGTCATTGCGATCCTTTTGGCATTGGTTATGATCCTTTCTTTTGCCGCATGCAAATCGACGACCGACGAAACTACGACGTCCGAGGAGGGCACGTATGAAATCGCCCTCGTTACCGACGTCGGCAACATCGACGACCAATCTTTCAACCAAAGCGCGTGGGAGGGCGTGAAGCTGTATGCGGAGGCCAACGGCATCACGTACAACTACTATCGTCCTTCTGAAGATTCCGACGAAGCCCGCGTCGAAGCGATGAAGACCGCTGTGGAAAAGGGTGCGAAGGTTATCGTTTGCCCCGGCTACATGTTCGGACCTTCCATCACGGAAGCACAGGAGCTTTATCCTGACGTTATGTTCCTCGGCATCGACCTGACGACGAGCGACATGACCCCGACCAGCAACACCACCATCCTTTCCTATCAGGAAGAAATCGCCGGTTACTGCGCCGGATACGCCGTCGTTATGGACGGTTACACCGATCTCGGCTTCTGCGGCGGCATGGCCGTCCCGGCGGTCGTCCGCTATGGCTACGGCTATGTGCAGGGCGCCAACGACGCGGCTGCCAAACTTGGCATCACCGATCAGGTGTCCGTGAAGTTCTGGTATGCGCAGGCGTTCTCCGCTTCCGATGAAATCAAGATCAAAATGGACGGCTGGTATTCCGACGGCACGCAGGTCGTGTTCGCCTGCGGCGGCGGCCTGTTCGCATCCGTTGTAGCGGCGGCCGACGAAGCCACCGGTACCGCATGGGTGGTCGGCGTCGATACCGATCAGTCCTACATCTCCGAACGTTTCATCACCTCCGCTTACAAGGAACTGCCGAACACCACGGCAAGCTATCTTGAGCGGCTCTACGACAACGGCGGCACCTGGCCGGACGATCTCGCAGGCCAGCATGTGACGCTCGGCGCCGCAACCGAAGCGGTCGGCATCCCGACGGATGCGGATTCCTGGAGATTCTCCACGTTCACAGTCGATGAATATGAAGAACTCTACGCTCAGATCCTCGACGGCACGCTCGTCGTTTCCGACGACATCGACAACGAGCCCACCGTAGCCATCGCCGTCGATTACCAGGGCTGATCCGCTCAGCCAGCCAATCGAACATAATCCTCGCGGGGCCGGGTAAAAAAGCCCGGCCCCTTCTTCATAGGTGCACATGTCCGGCGGCGGCTGCCGTCTAAATGATTGGAAAGGGATCGGATGGAATGGACGATTATGTCATCGAAATGCTGAACATCACAAAGGAATTTCCCGGCATTCGAGCCAACGACGATATTACGCTTCGGCTCAGGCGCGGGGAGATCCACGCGCTGCTCGGCGAAAACGGAGCGGGGAAATCCACGTTGATGAGCGTGCTGTTCGGCTTGTATCAGCCCGAAAACGGCACGATCAAGAAAGACGGGAAGATCGTCCGCATCAAGGACCCGAACGATGCGAACGCCCTCCACATCGGCATGGTGCATCAGCATTTCAAACTCGTTGAAATCTTCACCGTGCTGGAGAACATCATCCTCGGCGTCGAACCGAACAAGATGGGTTTTATTCAGGAAAGTGAAGCGCGCAAGAAGGTCGTTGAGCTCAGCGACCGTTACGGCCTTAAGGTCGACCCGGACGCGGTCATCGAGGACATCTCGGTCGGCATGCAGCAGCGCGTCGAAATATTAAAAATGCTTTACCGCGACAACGAGATCCTGATCTTCGACGAACCGACCGCCGTACTGACGCCGCAGGAGATCGAAGAGCTCATGGATATCATGCGTTCGTTCGCAAAGGAAGGCAAGTCGATCCTGTTTATCACGCACAAGCTCAACGAGATCATGGCCGTCGCGGACCGCTGTACGGTGCTCCGCAAGGGCAAGTGCGTCGGGACGGTCGATGTAAAGGACACGAATAAACAGGAGCTCAGCCACATGATGGTCGGTCGCGACGTTGAGTTCGTCGTCAGCAAGGACGATGCAAAACCGGGCGAAACCGTGCTCAAGGTCGAACACCTGACCGTCCCGAGCAAGCTTCATAAAAACAACGCCGTCAAGGACGTTTCCTTCCAGGTGCGCGCGGGCGAGATCGTCTGTCTTGCCGGCATCGAAGGCAACGGCCAGACGGAGTTCGTATATGCGCTCACGGGACTCGAAAAGCCGTCCTCCGGCTCGGTCACCCTCAAAAACGAGCGGATCCTCCAGCTTGCGCCGCGTACTTCGTCCTCAAAAAGCAGGGTGAAGCAGATCAATGCGACGGTTCGCCTGCGCAGCAAGCTGGGCATGAGCCATATCCCCGAGGACCGGCAGAAATACGGCCTCGTTTTGGATTACACGCTGGAAGAAAACCTCGTTTTGCAGCGTTACTGGCAGCCGGAGTTTCAGAAAGACGGTTTTATCAAAAAAACCGAAGTCCGCAAATATGCCGAAAAGCTGATCGACCAGTACGACATCCGCAGCGGCCAGGGTCCCGTGACGACCGTCCGCAGCATGTCCGGCGGCAATCAGCAGAAGGCCATCGTCGCGCGGGAGATCGACAAGGAGCCCGAGCTGCTCGTCGCCGTCCAGCCGACGCGCGGCCTCGACGTCGGCGCGATCGAATACATCCACAAGCAGCTCGTCGCCGCACGCGACAACGGAAAAGCGGTTCTGCTCGTTTCGCTCGAGCTCGACGAGGTCATGAACGTCTCGGACCGCATCCTCGTGATGTACGAAGGCGAGATCGTCGGCGAGTTCGATCCCAAGACGACGACCGTTCAGGAACTCGGCCTGTTTATGGCGGGCGCAAAACGGCAGACTGAGGAAAGCGAGGCGTACGGCGCATGAAATTCAAACGCATCTTTTACAGCAACGGATTCATCAGTCTGCTCGCCAGCATTGTTTCCATCTGCTTCGGGCTCCTGCTCGGGTTCATCCTGCTCTTCTGCTTTAACGCCCCGTTCGCACTCTCCGGCTTCAAGGCCCTGATCACGGCGGGATTCCGCTCCAGCGATAAATTTGCAAAGGTACTCTATCAGGCGGCGCCTCTGGTCATGACCGGCCTTTCGGTCGCGTTCGCCTTTAAAACCGGCCTGTTCAACATCGGCGCCACAGGCCAGTATACCGTCGGCGCCGCGTTTGCGCTGATCGGCGCAATCGAATTCCAGCTGCCGTGGTACGTCTGCCTGGTCCTCGCGATGATCGGCGGCGCGATCTGGGGCGTGTTCCCCGGCCTTTTCAAGGCGCTGTTCAACGTCCACGAGGTCATCACCTCGATCATGTTCAACTGGATCGGCCTTTTTGCGGTCAATCTGACCATCGTCAACCTCAGCCAGATGCTGGCCAAGCACTGGGGATTCGCGCAGATGGACCGCACCGCGCCGCTCTCAACGGCCAATCCTTCGGCCATCCTGCCTAAGCTCGGCCTGGACACGCTTTTACAGTCCAACTACATGAATATCGGCATCTTCATCGCGATCATCATCGCAATCATAATGTATATCGTGCTCAATAAAACCGTCTTCGGTTACGAGCTGAAAGCCTGCGGCTACAACCGCAACGCCAGCGAATATGCAGGTATCAGCGCAAAGCGGAACATCATTTTGTCCATGGTAATCTCCGGCGCTCTCGCGGGCGTCGGCGGCGGCCTCTACTATCTCGCCGGAACGGGCCAGTATTCCCTTGCAAAGACGCTCGTCGCCATGGGCTTCAACGGCATTCCGGTCGCGCTGCTGGCTTCCTCCGATCCGATCGGCACAGTGTTTTCCGCGCTGTTCATCTCCTACATCCAGGTCGGCGGCGACGCGATGCAGCCGGAGTTCGTGCGCGAGATCATCGATATCATTATCTCCGAGATCATCTACCTTTCCGCGTTCTCGCTGCTGATGCGTAACATCCTCGGCAAGTGGATCCGTCCCAAGGAGGCGTTTGCGGACGACGACACGCCCGTTGCGGCCATTGAAGCGCCCCCGGGCAATCTTGAAAGCATCGAAAGCGAGGTGAGCGACCAATGAAGGTTCTTGCGGATATCCTGAGCGCAACCATCCTGTTTTCGGTCCCGCTGCTGCTGGTCGCGCTGGGCGGCATGTTCAGCGAACGAAGCGGCATCATCAACATCGCGCTGGAAGGCATCATGATCATCGGCGCGCTGATTGCGTGCCTGACGTTGCGCATGCTCAACCTCAACACGAACATCGGCGAGACCGCTCCGCAGCTTGGCGTGCTGATCGCGATCGTCGTCGCGGCGGCTTCCGGCGCGGTCTTCTCGCTTTTGCTCGCGTTTGCTTCCGTCAGCTTAAAAGCGGACCAGACCATCGGCGGCACCGCGCTGAACATGATGGCGCCCGCCGTTGCGATCGCGCTGACCTGGGCCGTTCAGGGGCAGGGCCAGACCAACATCATCATCCCGACCTGGGCGCGCATCACGCAGGAGACGTTCGGCATCGTCGAAAAGGACACGTTTATTCAAAACTTCCTGTTCAAGAGCTTTTACCTGACCACGCCGGTCGCCGTGCTGCTGTTCATCGCCGCCGTGATCATCCTTTACAGGACGCGGTTCGGCCTTCGGCTGCGCGCCTGCGGCGAGCATCCCCAGGCGGCCGATTCCGTCGGTATCAACGTCTACCGCATGCGCTATTCCGGCGTTACCATCTCCGGCATCCTCGCGGGGATCGGCGGCCTAGCTTACACCGTCGCCGCCGGTTCGACCTTCCAGTCCTCCGTCGCCGGCTACGGCTTCCTCGCGCTGGCCGTCATGATCTTTGGTAACTGGAAACCCTGGAACATCCTCGGCGCGTCGCTGTTCTTCGCGCTGTTTAAAATTATCGGCTCCTATTCGAGCAGCCTGCCGTTTTTGCCGAGCTTCGACAATCTGAACCAGAGCGAATACCTCTACCTCATGGTCCCGTATGTCGTCACAATGATCGTGCTGATTTTGACCAGCAAGAAGTCCCGCGCGCCGAAGTCGGAGGGCATCCCTTACGACAAAGGCCGCCGTTAATCGGTTCTCATCGGGCGTTTCCCGCCATGCGGAAGACGTCCCTCCTCATTTAAAACTTCGGCGCTGCGGCAGGCGATCCGCCGCAGCGCCGCCGTCGTTTCCATTCGACGCAGACTCGCATTCAAAAAATACGATTCACCGGAGGATTCCATGGCAAAGCTCTACTTCCGCTACGGCGCAATGGGTTCAAGCAAGACCGCGAACGCAATCATGGTCTGGTACAACTATAAGGAGCGCTGCAAAAACGCACTCTTGATCAAGCCCGGCGTGGATACGCGCGACGGCACCTATTCGATCCGCTCCCGCAGCGGCCTTGAAGCCGAATGCATCCTGTTCGACCAGATCGACTGGGACGACGTGCGCGCAAACAAATACGACTGCCTGATCATAGACGAGGCGCAGTTCCTCTCCCCCGAACAGGTGGACATGCTGATCCCCATCGTGGACGATTTCGGCATCCCCGTCATCTGCTACGGGCTGAAAACCGATTTTCGCGGGGAGTTCTTCCCCGGCAGCGCGCGTCTTCTTGCGCGCGCGGACACGATCGAGGAAGTCAAGACCATCTGCTGGTGCGGCAAAAAGGCGACGAACAACGCCCGCCTCGACGGCAAGGGCGGCATCACCAAGGTCGGCGAGCAGGTCGTGCTCGGCGCAAGCGACAAGTATATCGGCCTCTGCCGCAAACACTGGATGATCGGCGACCCCGGTCCGGGCCTCCGGGCGGAGGACCTTGAAAAGGGCGCGGTCCCCGGCGTATGCGCCAGCCGCCATGAAGCGGAGGACGAGTGAAGTTTTATGTCGCAAGCGGCGTTCCGAACGCCGAAAAAGTCAACCTCGCCGCGCACGCGCTCGAAGAAAGCGGCCATGTGCGCACCTACGACTGGACGAAGCACGGGGACGTCTCCGGCGAGCCGCAGGAACGCAAACAGGCCGTCGCAGCGACCGAGATGCAGGCCGTCGCGGACGCGGACCTCGTCGTGCTTCTGCTCCCTGGGCGTTTCGGCACGCACGCGGAGCTCGGCGTATCCATCGCGACCAGCGCAAACAAGCGCATCCTGCTCTGGTCGGAATCCAGCGCTCCGTTCGACGGGACGAGCGGCTTCTGCGTGTTCTATCACCATCCGTCGGTGGAGCGCGTCGTCTGCCCGTTTGAAAAGTTTCTCGATTATTTGAAAACGCTTTAACTGCGAACAGCAAGCAACACAAAACGGCCGGTTGAACCGGCCGTTTTGTTGTTTGTATACTTGTGTCGTTTTGTTACGGCTGCGTTTCGACAGCGACGATGCGTCCCTGCCCGTGCGGGTCCGCATACTCCTGCCCGACCACGCCGCCGAGTCCGTCGACGATGTAGTTGATGAGCACCTGGTTGTCGATCATGAACGATTCAAGCAGGAACGTGTTGTCCTGGAACATCGTGTAGCCGTCGCCCGCGTTTTTCAGCAGGTAGTCGTGGCAGGCGAGCGTATAGGTCTTGGTCAGGTCGAGCGCTTCGTCGCCGACCATGACGTTCTTTACGCGGTATTCGCCGTCCACGCTCACGAACAGGCCGTTCTCGTCCAGCGTCACGGAGGACGGGATGTACGTATGGATCTCATAGCTCAGTCCGGATACCTGCAGGAAGCCGCCGTTTTCGTCCGGCGTTACGCGGGCACCCATTTCAAGCGCATCCAGAATTTCCTGTCCGGTCGCTTCCACCATGCACAGTTCGTTGCCGAACGGATGCACCTTGATGATGTCACCATACGTGATGTCGCCCGCGGCAATGTCCGTACGCACGCCGCCGCCGTTGACAAACGCGATGTCGGCGCCCGAGATATAGCGATAGGCGTCCGCGCAGAGGTCGCCGAGGTTGGTCTCGCTGTTGCGCACGATGCGAACGGCGGGGTCCGTACCCGGTTCATAGATCGTCAGGTCGACCTCGCTGGTTGCGACGACCACGTTGAGCAGATCTTCAAACTGCGCCTGAATTTCGGAGATATAGGCTACGGTGTCCGCGTCCTGCTCGGTGTAATCGCTGATCAGCCCGGTGGAAACGCTGCCTTCCTTTGTAATGTAGAGCAGGCCGACGCTGCTGAGTTTCGTGCCCGTCTGCGTCAGCAGCACGCGCTCGCCGGTCTTGTTCTTCACGCGTTCGCACTCGATCGTGCTGTGGGAGTGTCCGTCGATGACGACGTCGATCCCCGTCGTCGCCTCGATCAGTTCGCTCGACGTATAGGGCGACGTCGAAGCGTCGATGCCGAGGTGAGACAGCGCGACGACATAGTCCGCGCCGTCCGCGATCGCCGCGTCAATCGCCGCCTGAATGATCGCATAGAAGGCGTCCGATCCGTTCGCCTGGCCGAAGCCGTAGATAAAGTTTCCGTCCGCGTCCTGGAAGAACGTCGGCGTCGAAGTCGTAATCGTAGTCGGCGTGCTCACGCCGACGAACGCGACGTTCACGCCGTTAAAGGTCAGTATCGTATACGGCTCGAGCAGGGTCTCCCCGGTCGCGAGGTCGATAAAGTTGGCCGACACATACGGGAAATCCGCCATGTCCACGAGTTCGAAAAAGCGGTCCATGCCATAGTCGAATTCATGGTTGCCCGGCGTCGCAACATCATAGCCGACCTCGTTCATGATGTCGATGATATAGGAACCCTGCGAAAGCGTGCCGATGGCGTCGCCCTGAACGGCGTCGCCCGCGTCGACCAGCGCGACATAGCAGCCTTCGTCCTCAAGCTGTTTCTTCAGCGCGGCGACTCCGGCATATCCGATCCCTTCGTCCACAGCGCAGTGCACGTCGTTGGTATACAGGATCGCAAGGTCCTTGTCCAGCGACGCGGCAACGGGAGTTGGTTCTGGTGTTGGCGTGATATCGACAACGGCTACTTCATCGGTTTTGGGTTGGCATGCAAGCGAGAACGCAAGCAGCAATACCAACAGGAAAACGGTCAGTTTACGAAGCATTTTCAAAATCCCCTCCTTAGTTTGATAAATTCACTATATCATATTTCCGCTCGTTTGTACGTTTCGGGCCAGTTTTTACTTAAAATATATAATGGCTTGATTTTTTTAAGTAAGGCCGGAAACACGCTCCTTGAAAAATCCATTGTCACCGCGGTTTCGCGCGCCTGGTTCCCCGATTGTGCTTACGGAACCGAAAATATGCTTTTGTGTGGAAAATTCCGCATGTCATCTGGATTTTTGGGGATTGACACCACCCTGAGCGTTTGTTAAACTATTCGGTGTGCCATTGGGTCGAGAACTGCCACAGCCCCGGGAGTGAGCGCTCAATAACACGCCTGATTTGAATCTTATAATTTGGAGGAATCGCCATGAAATCCTATATGGCAAAGGGCGAAACCGTCGAGCGTAACTGGTACGTTGTGGATGCGGAAGGCATGGTCCTCGGCCGTCTTGCATCTCAGGTGGCAGCCATTCTCAGAGGTAAACATAAGCCAATATACACCCCGCATGTCGACACCGGCGACCACGTGATCATCGTCAACGCCGCCAAGGTGCGCCTTACGGGTAAAAAGCTTGATCAGAAAAAACACATTCACCACACCGGTTATCCGGGCGGCATCCGTGAGGTCGACTATCGCACGCTGCTGGCCACCAAGCCGGAGTTTGCGGTTTACGAAGCGATCCGCCGCATGATGCCGAAAGGCCCGCTCGGCGACCAAATGCTCAAAAAGGTCCGCATCTATGCCGGCCCCGAGCATAACAACGCCGCTCAGAAGCCTCAGCCGCTTGAGCTGAAGTATTGAAAGGAGAACAGAACATGGCAAGTACCCAATATCTTGGCACCGGCAGACGGAAGAAGTCGATTGCCCGCGTTCGGTTGCTCCCCGGCAGCGGCAAAATCACGATCAACAAGCGCGATATCGACGATTACTTTGGCCTCGAAACACTGAAGATGATCGTTCGCGCGCCGTTGGTCCTCACCAATACGCTTACGAAATTTGACGTGTCCGTCAATGTTTACGGCGGCGGCACGACCGGCCAGGCAGGCGCGATCCGTCACGGCATCGCCCGCGCGCTGCTCGTTGCGGAACCCGCTCTTCGTCCGGCTCTGAAAAAAGCCGGCTACCTCACGCGCGACCCGCGCATGAAGGAGCGCAAAAAGTACGGCCTGCACGCAGCCCGCAGAGCGCCCCAGTTCAGCAAGAGATAATCGCTTTTGCATCACGCAATCAAAACCCCGTCTTCGTGACGGGGTTTTTTGCTGCGTAAATTGTGTTAAATTTGCTTTTGTTCAGCGGTTGGTGCTATAATCCGTGCATGTTGAAGAGACATGGTAAAAAATCGAATCTCAAGCGAAAAGCGGTCGCCACCACGGCGGGCGTGTTTGCCGCGTGCTCGATCGCCGTCGCTTCTCTGACCTCGTCCCCGTCCGACCTGTTCAACGGCGCGGACGCAGAAACGCAGCAGGTCGCCCTTTCGGACGAACGGCTTCTTAAGACGGCAACCAGCGGGCCGAGCGCCTGGGAGCGGCTGCGCGTTCGTCTGCGCGGGGTGTTCCTTGCCCAGCCGTCCGTCGTGCGCGGATTGATCCTGCTTCCGTTCTGGACGGCCGGAAAATTGTTGATCATGCTTGTTTCCGCGCTCTTTGGCGCGCTGTCCCCCGTGTGGCAGGCGCTGCTTGGCGTGCTGCTCAATGCGCTTTTGATCTTCGGTCTCTTTGCCGGCGGCTACAAGCTGCTTTTCCCAAATAAAAAGCTGAAGGATTTCCTGACAAAGCGCAACATCGTCCTGCTGTCCGCCGCATCGCTTGTCCTTGCCGCCGCGGACGCCGTGCTTCGCACCTACTGGGACGATTATCGCCCGGTCAGCCTTGCGATCAAGCTCGGCATCGGACTGTTTTTGCTGATTCTGTTAAGCTGGCGCATCTATGGCAAGCGGAAACCGCGTCCGGTTCCCGTTACAACGTAATATCCGAAAAAGCGTCGCATCCTGTGCGGCGCTTCAGTCTGTCAATAAAGTCTTGGGGATTGTTAAGGGCCGTAGCCCTTAACCCATAAT